>Ga0126377_10001553_pt1 | contig 15155 bp, 9 predicted proteins | sample PanSoiMetPlot_22_FD_92647 | JGI IMG/M metagenome (GOLD analysis project Ga0126377, IMG submission 92647) | Tropical forest soil microbial communities from Panama - MetaG Plot_22 | ecosystem: Environmental > Terrestrial > Soil > Tropical forest > Bulk soil | place: Panama | collected 2016-02-17
AGGCTTCCGCGTCAACACCAACACGACGGTCTTTGACGGCGAAGACCCGAAAGAGTTTCACGAGATGTTCGACGCGGTGATGGATTTGGGAGTGGACGGAATGACGATCTCGCCCGGCTACAGCTACGCCTGGGCGCCCGATCAGGATCACTTCCTCAAACGCGAACAGACCAAGAAGCTCTTCAGGGAAATTCTCGGCCCGCTGCGGACGCCGCGCGGCAAGAGGTGGCAATTCAACCAGTCGGTCTTCTTCCTGAAATTCCTGATGGGCGAGGTCGATTACGAATGCACCCCCTGGGGCAACCCGAATTACAACGTCTTCGGCTGGCAAAAGCCCTGTTACCTGCTCAATGACGGCTACGCAAAATCGTTCAAGGAATTGATCGAGACAACCGAATGGGAGAAATACGGCCACCAGAGCGGCAACCCGCGCTGCCGCGATTGCATGGTTCATTGCGGCTATGAACCAACGGCGGTGATCGACGCGACGAGAAACCTCAAGAATATGCTGGTCTCGATCCGCGGATTGTCCTGAGTGAAGAAGGAAAAGGAGACAAGGAGACAAGGGGACAAGAGGAAGGGGAGAAGAGGAGACAGGGAGATAAGGAAACAGAAAGCTGTAACCCTTGTCCCCTTGTCTCCCCTTCTCCCCTTCTTTCCTCAGTCGGCGTAGGCTTCGGCCTTTTTGTCTGAAACTGCCGCTGGTTTGTTTTTGAAGAGCAGTACGAAAAGGGCCAGAATAACCGCCGCGAAGATGGCCGGCTTACCCCACAGCGGCTTCCATTCGATGGATTTCAACTCCGCCTTCCGCAGCGCAGCCTGCTGCTCCGTGTTCGCGCCGTCGCGAATGGCTTTGATGGTCTGAGACAATTCCTCCTGAATCTTATTTCGTTCACCGGCGGGGCTGCTTTCCAGGCGCGATTCAATTGCCCGCACAGTTTCGGCCTTGACGGGAAATACCTGCTCGATCCACACGGACGCCTTGGGAGTGTGCTGCGCCTCGATCTGCCCGGCTATCTGCGCGCCGATGGCCATTCCCAGGCCGAGAGTGAAGAGCACGAGCATGCCTTGCGCCTGCGCGCGAATCTGTTTGGGCGCGACCTGGTCGGTATAAATCTGGCCTGTGACGAAGAAGAAATCGTAGCAGATGCCGTGCAGCACGATGCCGCCGAGGATCATCCAGCGGATTTCATCGGGGGCGCCCAGTGAAAAGAGCGCATAGCGCACAATCCATGCCAACATTCCCATGGCCAGCATCCACTTCACGCCGAGTCGGACGAAAAAGAAGGGCATAACGAGTATGAAGATAATTTCCGCCATTTGCCCGAACGACATCACCAGGCCGATGACATCGCCAAAACCGAGGCTGGTCGCAACGCCGCCGAGGCCAGCCACCTGTTGAAACTGTAGCATTTCAACTACACGGCTAGTGATCTGGTAGTAAAACGCGAGTGGAATGCAGATCAAAAACGATGCGGTCATGAATATTAAATAGTTTCGGTCTTTCAGAAGCACCAGAGCATCGAGTCCCAGGATCTGCCGCGCCGAAACCGGGCCGGTTTGTGTTGGCGGGGTGTGCGGCAGCGCAAAACTGAATAGCCCTAAAGCGAGCGACGCGCCGGCCGTCAAATAAAACATGTTGATTTTTGTGCCCCACCCGAACCAGCTTAGCGCCAACCCCGCCACGATCCAGCCGATAGTGCCCATCACGCGAATGCCCGGAAAATCCTTTTCAGGGTTCCCCATGTTTTTCATCGCCAGGGTATTGGCAAGCGCCAGCGTGGGAAAGTAGGTGAGTTGATAACCGAATAAGACCATGTTGATCGCGTCGGGCGATGGATTCAGCGTTTTCATCATCGTCGTGGCGAATAACATGATCGCAGCTCCGAGGATGTGCATCACGCCCAGCACTCGCTGCGCCGGGAAGAATCGGTCAGCGATCATTCCGACGAAAAAGGGCGAAATCACTCCGGCGACCGGCCCGACCGTGTAAATCAAACCGAAATCTGTGGCGGTGAACCCGATTTTGCTAAGGTAATTCGGCGCCGTCACGTACCACGCGCCCCAGACGAAGAACTGGATGAACATCATTACAGAGAGTTGCAGGCGGAGTGTAAGATTCATATCGTGTCTCGCTTTGCCTATTAAATTATGAACATTGCTTGCGGGTTGAAAGGATGGCGCAGATTTTACACATGTCGCGCGATATAAGCGAGCGCGCAAAGCTCAAAAATCTTGCTATCCTGTCGCCGATTGGGTAAAAAGCAAGGCTACGCTTGCATCAGATATGAAAGCACTCACTGAAGATATGCCTGACAAAACACATTTTATAGGAATCGATCTGGGCGGAACGAATATCAAAGCCGCGCTGGTGAACACCGAGACGGGCGAGATCGCGGCGACGCGTTCAACGCCCACGCGCGCGCGCGAAGGCCACGACGGTGTGATCGCGCAGATGGCCGCGTTGGCCGAAGAGATCATCGCCGCCAACAAACTGTCGAAGGCTGAGGTCGGCGGCGTTGGCATCGGCATTCCGGGCGCGCTCGATCTAGACCGGGGGATGACAATTTTTCTGCCCAACCTGCCGGGCAACTGGCGCAACGTGGCGGTGCGCGATCAATTGACGCGGTTGACCGGATTGTCCGTCGCGATACTCAACGATGCGCGCTCGATGACGCTCGGCGAATGGAAGTTCGGCGCAGGTCGCGGCGCCGACACCGCTTGTTACACGCTGGGCACGGGGATAGGCGGCGGGCTGGTCATCAATGGCAAACTGCACCTCGGAATCAACGGCTCGGCGGGAGAATTGGGTCACGTCAGCGTCGACCTGAACGGACCAAAATGCGGTTGCGGCAGCTACGGCTGTATCGAGGCTTACGCCTCAGGCCCGGCGATCGCCGCGATGGGCATGAAAGCCGTCGTGCAGGGGCGCAACACGACCATCGCCGAAATGTGCGAAAATGACCTCAACCGCATCACGCCCGAATTAATCTGTGAAGCGGCCAGGCGCGGCGACGAAGCGGCGCGCGAGATATACGAATTCGCCGGCAAGGTCATCGGCGCGGGCATCGCCAATGTGATTACAGCCGTGACTCCGCGACGGATCGTCATCGGAGGCGGCGTGGCGGCCGCCGGCGAATTGATCCTCGATCCTATACGCCGTTCGATGCGAGCCCGCGTCTTTCTGGTCGATTCGCTTCAGGTCGAGGTCGTCCAGGCGCAGTTGGGCAACAACGCCGGGTTGATCGGCGCGGCTTTGTGGGCAAGGGAAACGATTTCATGAGCAAAGGGAATGATCGAAAATATTGAAGGAGTGAGGCCGCAATCGGCCATGGGCGGCCCCTTGAAGTATTGGGCGCCGCCGATAATCTGGATGTCGGCGATCTTCTTTTTTTCGACCGACATATTTTCAGGAGAAAACACTGGCTCGCTACTTTGGGAAGTCGTCGGATTCATCTATCCCAGTGTCACGCAGTGGTTGTTCGACTGGATACATTTTTTCATCCGCAAGGCCGGGCATTTCACGGTGTACGCGATTCTAGCGATTCTGCTCTTCCGGGCCTTCCGATCGGGGGGCGGCGCGCGCTGGCGGTGGAGGTGGGCGCTCACTTCCTTGCTGGTCGTGTTCCTTTACGCGCTGTCTGATGAATACCATCAGACATTCACACTCCATCGCACGGGTTCGTTCTACGATAGCCTGATCGACACGTCGGGCGCCGTGACGACCCTGGTTTTGTTATGGCTCTTTCGACGGAAAAGTGAATAGAAGAAGTAGACAGGATTTACGAGATTGGTCAGGATTGGCAATCAAGATAACGACCCTCTTTGATCTTCATCCTGAAAAATCCTGTCTGGATTTTTCCAGTCTCGATTTAGCTTTCGGAATGTTCAACGCGGAGAGATTTGACCGGTGAGGTGACGATGCGCTGTCCGCCCGCGCAGATTTCCATGCGCAATCCGACGCCAAGGAAGCCTATCTTCAGCATGCAACCGCCGAAAGTCGAGCCGCTGACCGTCGCTTCGATCGGCTGGGAGAAATAGCGTCCGCCTTGAACCAGGGCCTTGCCAGTTTCGGGTTCGATGACGAAAATGAAATATTCGTTATTGAGCGTGCGGGCGCAGATCATGTCGAATGGAGCGAGCGTTCGCAGCGCGACGCCGTCCATCGAGCGGCTCAGTTCCGTGAAGCCGTCCAGTGAGCAATAGCGAGGAATGTTGTGCACGCCCGCCTCCTTAGAATTTCGCATTTACCACGCGTCGTCCGGTTCGAGTGGGGATTAGCAGCGACGTAGAAAACTCGGGCATCAGTATTACCTACCGAATCACGGACGGTCAAGTTTCAAAAGACGGAGAGAGGGAGAGAGGGAGAGACGGAGGGACAGAGGGGCAGGGAGAAGGAGAGAGGAAGAGCCGGAGCGTTAATTGATCCCTCTGACTCTCTATCCCTCTGTCTCTCTGTCTCTCCTTCCTCTTCGTGTCCGAGATTCTTTTTCTTAAATGCTATAAAATGCGTCACACGACGCCACAGGGCGTTGAAGATAAAGTTCAAGACGAAGGAAGTCTATGGCGAAAAACAATAAGAAACGCCCTCTGGTCGGTCTCGCGCTCGGCGGCGGGATGGCTCGCGGATGCGCGCATGTCGGCGTCTTACGCGAATTGGAAAGGAGTGACATCCCGATTGATCTGATTGCCGGCACGAGCGTCGGCTCGCTGATCGGCGGCGCTTACGCCGCGGGGCTTTCGCCCGACCAGATCGAGCAGATGGCGTTGACGATAAGCTGGAACGACCTCGGTCGAGTGACGATCTCGAAGCTGGGCTTTTACAACAGCGAGCGCACGGAGGATTACGTCCGCAAACATTTCCCCGTGGCCGAATTCGAGAAGACTCGGGTCCCGTTCGGCGCGGTCGCCACCGACATTCAAACCGGCAAGATGGTGATCTTCACGGAGGGGAGCCTGCCGCTGGCGATCCGGGCCAGTTGCGCCATGCCGATCTTTTACACGCCGGTGACGGTCAACGGGAGGATGATGGTCGACGGCGGCCTTGTGGGTCACATCCCGGCCTCGGTAGCGCGGTTGATGGGCGCAGATCTCGTGATCGCGGTCGATGTCAATTCACAGCACCTGCCGATCCCGCCGCCCACTCACCTCTTCACCGTCATGTCGCAGGCTCTCTCGGTGATGGGGCGCACTGCGGTTCAATACCTTTACGCCGACGCTGACATCGTCATCCGCCCGCAGATCGATCAAGTCCGCCCCGACGATCTGACTAAGGCCGCTGAAATGATCGCCGCCGGCGAAGAGGCCGCGCGCCGGGTGATCGACAAAATCAAACGGTCGATGGAGCCGCGCAGGCAGGGATTGTTCAAACGTATCTTTTCGCGCGAGTCGGATTATGACAAGCGACGGTTGACGATGCTCAGTGAATAATCGTTGAGGATTGAGTATTGAGGATCGAAGATTGAAAATCGAGGATCTAGAATCGAAAAATAGATTGTCCGCGACCGAGGCCTAGTTGCCGTTTGATTAAGGGCTGTGATAAAAAACTCCCTGACATCAGCAATCTGGAATTGAAAATATGCGCCCGTAGCTCAGTTGGATAGAGCGCCGGCCTTCGAAGCCGTAGGTCGTAGGTTCGAGCCCTACCGGGCGTATCATACATTAGGGATGGACAGCGGCGGTCGCCTTTACCGCTGTTCATCCTTACTTATCCCTACCTCTTTGTCTCCCATTCTCCTTGTACTATTTATTCCGGCGGGCGGGCGCTGGCGATGATCTTATCGATGGCGGAGGTGACGTCGGGCGCCGCGTCTTTCGAGTAGAAGGTGGCGACGAGCAGGATGCCACGGCTGGCGCGGACGATCACGGCCTTACCCAGAAAATCGAGCGGGGCGCTCTGTTCCTGAGTTTGAAAAACGGCCTTCAACTCCAGATAGGTCTTGATCAATCCATCGCGATTCTCTACCTTGCGCGCGGTCTCTTCCAATTTGGAGATGCCATCGCTCGCCGACATGCTCCTCAAGATCACGTCGACAATCAGATCGTTTTCGTTCGACAGGTTGTTGGCCTTGTCGAGTTCGTTCCAGATGGCGCTGAGGAAGGCGGAATCTTTCTGGGATGAGAACATCGCTCCCGCGTTCATGCGCTGTTCATTGGCCTCCTTGTCGCTCAGCGGCTGCCCGATCCAGTAATCAGGATAATCGAAAGAGTAGCCGATTTTCGGATCCCTAAACCGCGCGAAGCCGCTCGGCGGGGCAGCGGCCGGAGCCTCTCCAACGGAGGCCCTCAATTCGGGGTTATTCGCCGCAGTGGGCGTCGACCTGGTTAGCGAATTCGACGCAGTGGGCGTCGACCTGGTTGGCGGATTCGCAGCAGGGGACGTCGCGGCATTGTCCGGAGGATTGACTCGCGCCTCGGTTATGGGTCTGTTCACGGCGGCTGTAGCCGGGCCTGCGGCCTCACTGGGAGCGCTGTTGCGAGACGGGTTATCGTTCCGTTTGGCAGGCCGCGCGTCGATGGAAGCGTTGTTGGGAGCAGGTTGAGTGGCCTTCGCTGTCGCCTTCGGTTGTGGAGGGCTTGCCGGAGCGGTGCGAGCCGCGACATCATCAATCGGCTTTTCGTAAGCCATGACGATAAATTCCGAGATCACGCCGCGTTGTTGCAGGTTGGCGCCGAATTTCTTCGCGTCACTTGGGCTTGAGAAGACCCCCGCGCGGACGCGATAAAATACGCCTTTGCCTTGCACGACGCTCTTGACTATATAGGCGGAAATGTTCTTGGCCTTGAGTTGTCTGACTTCCTCGTCGGCCTCCTCTCTGGTGGGCGAGGCTTTGAATTGCACTGTATAAGTCGCGTCCTGCGCGCCAGCCAGCTGGAACAATATAATCACAATCGCCAGCGAAAAGAATGATCGGTGTAGGAATCTCATCATTGCGTAAAACCTCATTATTGGGATTGAGAGAGGGACGCTTCAAGCTTATGGAGTCGGAATATTATGCATGAAATCGGGAATGGGTCAAAATGGGGAGATTCGTCGGTCCTGCCCTCCCGCGACTTCCGCGCCGCGAAGCCGTGAATCGCGACTGCTAAGTCTACGATAAATGAGGGCCAAAGTGTATACTTCCGGGTAAATCTAAGCCGAGAGAAATTTTCAGCGGTGGATGCGCCAGCGAGATTGGTTCATCGAGACGCTTCGCACCAATCCTGGAGTTGAAATCATGAAGGGGATTCTCTTATTTAATCTAGTTTTAGGTTTCTTTTGTCCGCAAAGCACTTTTACCATCATTGGCAGTGTGAGCGACCAAACAGGACAAGCGGTGAGCGGCGTGCGGCTTACAGTGATTGACGAAAATTACCAGATTGTCCAATCGTTGTTCGTTGATGCCTCAGGCCGATTTAGAGTCAGTGAATTGAGAATGGGGAAATACACGGTTCGCGTCGAGACACCGGGGACCCCTTACGAAGAGCAATCTCAGCAACTCGAATTGCAAAGCCTGCGCCGGGTTTCAGGCGACGAAACCTTTCCTCTGGAGTTCCGGCTCAAGTATAAAAAAAGCAGTGAACCGGTGACGCGCGGCGGCTCGGTCTTCGCACAGAACGTGCCGAAGGCGGCGCGCGCGGAGTTCCAGCGTGGGGTAAACAGTCTGAAAAGCAATAAGACTGAGGCGGCCATCGCCTCCTTCGAGAAAGCCGTCACGATCTTCCCGGATTACTTCGACGCTCTGGAATCGCTCGGTGTCGAATACGCCAAAGACGGACAATACGAATCCGCCATCGAGTCGCTGACCCACGCCATCAAGATCAACAGCCGCGCCCCCAAAAGCCTTTATGCAATTGGCGTCGCCTACTTGAATTTACACCGTCTGACGGATGCCATCGAGTGCCTGGGGAAATCGGCCCAGCTCGATCCGAACAGCGCAAACGCGCAGATGATGCTCGGTCTGGCCTATGGCAATGCCGGCGTGATTGATAAATCCGAAACGGCTTTCAAAAAGGCGTTACAAATCGGTGGAGCGGCGGCGGCTGAGGCGCATTTCTATCTGGCCGGATTATTCAACAAGCAAGGTAAATATCACGACGCCAGGCAGGAACTGGAGCTGTTTTTGAGAGAATCGAAAAATGTCAAAGAGCCGGCGCAGATCAAAGCGATGATCGAGAAATTGAGAGAGAGAGAGAGAGCCAGACCGATCCAACAGCAGATTGCTGGCGCTCCCCTTTCTACGACGCCGAATCCATCATCAGGCGATCAGGCTCAAACCTCATCCGATTCTCAATCCAAGACGCTTAATCAAACCTCAAACCCGGCCCCAACCGTTGCCCCAACCATTGATGGATCAGCCGAGCCGGAAGGGCCGCTCAAATCGAATGAGCCTGTCGCCACTCCATTTGAAAACGCCCCATTGTTGTTGAATCCAATTCAGCCGCTCCCGCCTGAAATCTCTGACATCCTTCAGCAAAGCGGGACGAACGGCGGGGCGATGCATAAAAAGTTGCTCGATTACACTTACAATTTGAAGAAGACAAGACGCGTGCTCGATGAACATGGCAATCCGGTGAGCGTGGATGAACAGGTTTTCGAGGCGTATCCGATACGCGGCGAACACGTGCTAATCCGGCTCAGCGCGAACGGCGTCCCTTCCGCCACGCTGGTCGATGACCGCAAACGCGCGGTCAAACAATTGGAAGAGGCCGATCGCCAATTTTCGCAGCCGGCTAAGGACGGCGGAGGCGCCGTACAGACGGAGACGCCGGATTATGTTTCCGCTGGAGTGTCTGGGGTCTACGGCAGGAAATCCGGCTATGTGTCAATCAACATCTCAGCCTTTTTGCGAGCTTGTGAATTCTTTTCCCCACATGAGGAGAAGGTGGACGGCCGCGATACGCTATCGCTTAATTTCCGCCGCCGGGCGGGCGCCAATTTCCCCTCCAACCAGTCTTACATTTCAAAGCTGGTGGGGACGGTCTGGATTGACCGGACCGATCAGGTCATCACGCGGCTGGAAGCGTGGCCCGCGGCTCAAGCGGCTTTTGACCTGCTGCAATCAACCGCGCCGCGCGATGACGCGGCGTTGATCTACCAGCAACGGCGCCAGGACAACGGGCTGTGGTTCCCAGCCATGATTCGGATGAACGCCGGCGGGCGGGCTGAACTGTTTGACGGCCTGAACTGGGATGTGGTGTTCGAGTTCAGCAATTATCAACGCTTCAACACTAGCGCAAGCGACCCGATTATCAATTCTCGAAGTAAAAATCCATAGGTTGTTCCGATGGTCAAGCCGCTACTGTTATTCACGCTCCTTCCTTCATTTCTGCTACAGAGCTTCACGATCATTGGCAGAGTGAGAGATCAGAGCGGCCAGGTGGTGTCGAGCGTGCGGGTTTCGCTGTTAGACGACAACTACGGTTCGCTACGCACGGTCTTTGTGGATTCCGGCGGCGGCTTTAAGTTCCAAGGCGTCGGCTCCGGCGTTTATCTTATAAGAATTGAAACGTCCGGCACGCCTTACGAAGAACAGACGCAGCGGATCGAACTGCGATCGCTGCGCATCCGCGGCGCTGGCAATGAGCCATACCCGATCGATTTCATACTCAAGCTCAGAAAAGGCCAACCCGTCCCGCGGGGCGAACTGGTCTTCGCCCAAGAGACGCCGCGCGCGGCGCGTGATGAATATGAACGCGGCGCAGCCCATCTGCGGAACAACAAGATTGAACTGTGCTTCGACGCGCTGAAGAAGGCGATTGAAATCTTTCCCGATTATTTCGACGCGCTGGAACTGCTCGGCGCGGAGTATGTCAAGCAGGGCCTGTTCGACCAGGCATTGCCCTTGTTGATGCGCGCCGTCACCGTGAACCGGGGCGCGCAAAAGAGCCATTACGCGCTCGGCGTCGCGCATTTGAAATTAAACCATCCGGCGGAAGCCGTCGAGTGGCTGAAGAAATCGGCGGACCTGGATCCGAACAATTCGAATGTTTTCATGATGCTCGGCCTTGCTCACGGAGCCAATCGCGAATACGAACAATCCGAAACGGCCTTCAGGAAAGCGCTGCAACTCGGCGGCAGGGCGGCGGCGGAAGCTCATTTCTACCTCGCGGGAATCTACAATAAGCAGGAGCGTTACGGAGATGCCAGGAAACAGCTGGAGCTTTATTTGAAAGAAGCGCAGGACATCAAAGACCGCGAGGCAGTCAAAAATATGATCATCAGGATGAAGGAGAAAGAAATAGGAAAAGCGAAGAATTATTGACGTTCAGTCAATGAAGTTTACAGCAGGGGTGTTGCGGCTCCTGCCGCTCGATGTGCGGCAAGTATCGGACTTGCCGGGAAATGAGGCGCAAAGATTTCAGGCTGCGCCCGCGCTGCAGGGGCATAGCCCCGATTTGGTTAAAGTAGCGACTCGCGGAAGGCCACAGGCCTTCCGCATATCGGGCGGCAGGAGCCGCTGTTAAGCAGACAAGCTGAACCCCAATAGATCGGATTGCTAGTCGTTATAAGCCAACTCACCTGGTCGCTATAACCAAAACGGGCTGCTCGCTTCATAGTGAGCAGCCCGCTGAGTTTTTCCGGACCAGTTTCGACCTGGTCGCCGATCACAACTAGAAAAGGAGACGGAAACCGAATCGGATTTCACGGTTGCCCTGGTAAGTGCTGGGCAGGTTGTAGATCGGATTACGAGCCGGCCCCACGGAGCTATTGGCCGGCGTGATGTATTGGTTCACATCAAACCCCGCGAAAAATTGCTGGGGCGAGATCTGGACGCTATTAATCCGGACGAGCGACTGGGTAGTGTTGGTCACCGCCGCCTGATTTAGGAGGTTAAGGGCATTGACGCTGAATCTCGCCTTCACGCGCTCAGACAAGCTTATAGTGTGAGCCACTAATATGTCAGTTTGCGTATAGACGTCCGTACGGCCCAGATCGCCGCGCCCGAAAACGAAGACCGGGACAGAGGTAACGACGGGCACAGTCGTAGAAAGCGGAGTGCCGCTGGCGACGAACTGCGCGATCGAGAAGTCGGTCAATCCGGCTTTGGTGCGCCATTCATATCTGGGGAAGAGCTTGAACACGTGCGGCCGGTCAGTCGGGAGTAATCCGAAGACGTTATTGCCCTTCGAGTCGAAGTTGTTCGTGCTCAAGTCGTATGCGCGACTGACGTTCGGCTGCGAACGGCCGTTTTCGTCCGAATTGGCCAGACCAGGCCAGTTGCCCCAGAGACGGCTGTAGGTGTACGAAGCGAAGAGAGTAACATTGCGCAGGACACCTTCGCTGAACCGCTGATCGACCCGGAACTCAAGGCCGTCATAGTTACGCGTCGCCTTTGGGACGAGCGGTAGACCGTTGGGCGCTGTGTACGTCTTCTCGGCGGTTGCGCCGAAGCCAGGGTTGCCGATGGTATAAACTTCATTCTGCGCCGCATCCAGTACGCCGATGTCCTCAATGCCGCGGACCAGGCGCTTGCGGGTGTAACGAGCTGAGAAAACGAGGTTGTTATAGAATCGGTGTTCCGACGCCACGACAAACTCGCGCGAGAGCATCGGCTTGATGGCCGGATCAATGCCGTCAATCTGGCCTTGAGCGTTGATCGGGATGGTGCGGTTGTCAACGTCGATGATCAACGCGCCTAGCGCGCCCGGGGTCGCCTTCGAGAGCTTGGTGATGTCCGGATCGTCCAACTTATAATAGCGATCGTGCCAGTAGTCACCGCCGAAGGAAGTGCGCGCCAACTCATACTTCATCGTATCGTAGAACTCGCCGTAGCTGGCGCTGATCTTCCATTTGCCCGTGCCGAGCACGTCCCACGCCCCGCCGAAGCGCGGCGCGATCTTGTCGCCCCAGCCGAAGCTGATCGGGTTGGCGACCTTCACCCCATTGACTACCGGGGTGAATGGCGGCAGGAACTCGTCCTCTAAGCGGACGCCCAGGTTCAGTGTCACGCGCGGAACGACTTGCCATTGATCCTGAATATAGAATCCCTGGTTGTGACTGTTTGCGTTTGAGTTGTGGCGGATACCATCATTCCATACGTAGTAACCATATGTCCCACGCGCATTGACTATGCTGTTGGGGTCGCCAGCTGCGCCACGGTTGAAGCCAGTCCCCCAGAAGATAGTGAAGTTCCCGTTGATGAAGTCATCGCTGACATCATTGGCAATACGGTTCAATGCATAGCCGCCCTTGAAGGTATGCTGGCCATGAAAATTAGTTGTGTAGGCAGCGTCGAGGTAGACGTTGTGACGCGTCGTGATGTCCTTCAAGACCTGGAACGTGTTGCTGACGTTCGCGAAGTTCGTATTGCCTGCGAACTGCGCTGGCACTGGCGGGCCCTGATAAGAATCTCCGGAGGTCGCTGTCCCATAGACGTAACGCGGCGCAACGGGCAAACCATAGGTGTTGCCCTTGTCATTCAGATACTTGTACCCGTACCGGGCGCTCAGGATGAGCCTCGGGGTCGGGATGTAGGTGAAAGACGCCGTGTAGGATTTGGCGGGCGTGTAACCGCCCTGGGTGGACAGATCGTTCGACGGCGGCGCGACGCGCGGGTCAACGCCGGTCAGCACACCGGCGACGCGGATCGGTGTCCAGATAAAGGATGTATTGACCTGAATCTTCTGTGTCGGCGCGTAATCGAGCCGCGTGATGCCGTAATGGCGAGTCGTACGCTGCGTTGTCGTGCGAGCGCCGCTCGTGAAGGGGATCGAACGCTCGACGTAGCTCAATTCCGGCGCGTAGGCGGCGAAGAAGTTCAGCTGGTCCTTGATCACCGGTCCACCCAGCTCGAAGATAGGGAAGAAGCTGCGGTAGTTGTCTTCCTTCTGGCGGAAGAACTCCGCTTTCGAGGGGTCGGCGGCCAGCCGCTGCCAGAAGCCGCGCGGCGCCGAGTTAAGGCCGGCGCTGGTGAATTCCACCGAAGCCTGCCCATGGAAACTGTTGGCGCCGCTCTTGGTGATCACGTTAATCACGCCGCCGGTCGCGCCGCCGTACTCCGCTTCGAAACCGGCGCTCTTGACCTGCACTTCGCGGACGAACTCGAATGGGATGGCGCTCTCACGACCGAGCGAAGCGTTGCGGATGTTGGAGACTTCGACGCCGTCAATGATGAATGCGTTCTCTGAACCACTCGCGCCATTGACCGAAAAACCGCCGACGCCACCACCAGGGTTGTTGCCTGAGGTGCCCGTCGCGCCTCCCGGCGAGCTGCCGGCTTTCATGTCGAATATCACGCCAGGCGCGACTTGCAGCACGGTGTTGAAAGTGCGTCCCTTCGGAACGGTCTCGATAAATTGCTCAGTGATGTTTGTCGCCGCCTTGCTTGAGGTGACGTCAATCGCCTCGGAGGACGCGCTGACCGTCACTGATTCTGAGACGCTGCCAGTCGAGAGCGTCACATCGAGCGTCAATTCGCTTCCGACCACGAGGTTGATGTCTTCGTTCTTGACCGTCTTGAAGCCGGTCTGGCTAACCGTGATGACATAGACGCCAGCCGGAAGTTTGGGGAAGCGATAGAGCCCTTCCTTGTCTGTGGTCGCATCAAGTGGGCGAACCAGCGTAGGACTGGATACCGTGACTTTAGCCCCAGCAATAACTGCGCCCGTAGTATCTTTAATCAGGCCCTTGATGCTGCCAGTGTTCTCTTGCGCAAATACGGGAACGGCCGCAAAAAGGGCGCCCAAAAGCACGCTGAGCATGATCCTGGCAAAGCTTCTTTGGGAAAGATTGTTTTTCATAACTTTACTCCTGTTTTTGGGGTTAATGGCTCCTGGAGGTTTCCGGAGCCGTCAGACTCGGTTACTTTTGCCGACCGCGTTCAGAATTTGGGGTCCGGTTTCGCCGGCAACAATTTGAAAACTGACCTCACCCGAACTTGCGAATGTTTATCGGCCGGATTAACAGCCATACTGATAGCGGTGAAAATTCAGATTTACCTTTGAGGCTTAAAATTACCGGTCAGCGCGCATTCACTGACCTTCTCTCGTTTTTGTGGTCTTGGCATTCGCCTGGTGAGTCTTGTCACGGCATATGGGTTTACCTGGCTGCCGTGAATGTCGGGCGATGATCTGACAATCGCCCAGCATTTTTATCCTGCAATCATTATTCCAGCAGCTTGGCTTCCTTTCACACGTAAGTGATGGTCATTAGTATCAACAGCTTAGGCTTGGTTTTCCTTAAAAGGTTGCGTGGGATGCCAGGCTCGACATACGAAATTATGGATAGTTATTTAGATTCTCGTATTTAGATGCCCTTCTCTTTCAAAATTCCGGATGTCAACAACCAATAGCGAAGGTTTCTGGGATCGCGAGCATCCCCTTTCCTGCTCGCTACGGCCAGCGAGTCCTTACCGGAAAACCGCAGACAAGGAGGGGCGGTATTCCCAGGGTAAATCCAAGAATCTGAATTCTGTTTTTGGGATTTTGATTGCGCGAATGCTGAATCAACTATAGCCGTATTGAATTAAATGGGCTGATTGTTCCAATTAGCTCATGTGGGGAGCCTATCACTCGAGATGGAATAATATTTGCGTTATAGATGGAATAGTGGAAAAGGATCCAGGTAGATTGTAAAATCAGCACAAATTGATTTGTAATGATTCAAGATTTCCATCTCCCCCTTTATTCGTGGGAATGCGTTTTTTCTGCTCTCGTTTTTTTCTGCTCTCATCGACAAATCTATTCAACAAATGAGGCGCCTGACGCGGCGACTCAAAAAGTAAACACACCTGAGCCGCTCGGCTAACACTGAGTGACTCTTCAATCTCTGGAGGGTTAATCATGAAACGAGTAAGTCCATTCAGGGCTAGCGCGTTATCTCTGCTCGCATCTGCAGCCATCCTTCTTTGCTTCTCAGGGCTTGGCCTCGCGCAGGACACCTTGACCAAAGGCGGAATCAGCGGTCGCGTAACAGACAGCGCAGGCGCCGCCATCGCGAACGCCAAAATCACGATCACGGGGCAGGCTGGTGATCGCATGGTTACAGCAAACGCCGATGGCGAGTTCGAGATGCAGAACTTGATCCCCGGCGCATACAAGGTGAAAGTGGAGCAGACCGGCTTCAAGAGCGTCAACGTGCCCGGAGTCGAAGTCTTCGTTGGCAAAATCTCCGCGCTCAAACTGACGCTCGAACCCGGAAACATCTCCGAGGTAGTCGAGGTGACTGCTGGCGC
>Ga0126377_10001554_pt1 | contig 15149 bp, 8 predicted proteins | sample PanSoiMetPlot_22_FD_92647 | JGI IMG/M metagenome (GOLD analysis project Ga0126377, IMG submission 92647) | Tropical forest soil microbial communities from Panama - MetaG Plot_22 | ecosystem: Environmental > Terrestrial > Soil > Tropical forest > Bulk soil | place: Panama | collected 2016-02-17
CGCCTGCGCCGCGCGAACTACGAGCCGTTGCTGCCGACGATCGATTCCGAGTTCCGGGAGCTCGACTCGCAGATCCGCCTGCGCATGGAGCAGCGCGCCAACCTCGACAAGCGCCTGCAGGCGATCCTGACTGCGCCGCGACCGGAGCTCCTGGCCACGGCCGATGAGCGCATCGCGCTGGAACGCATCCACGCGATCGAGGCGGCGCTCGCGAAAAGCGCCGACCCGCGCGCGGAAGCGCTGCGGGTGCGCGTGCAGCGCCTGAAAGGCGCGCTCACGTGGACGCTGCGCACGGAGTACCCGGAACGACTGACGCAGGCGCACAAGCACCTGCTCGCGTTGAACCAGGACATCGCGGTGCTGAAGGCTCGCTATGACTCCTTCGTCAGGACCCGCCAGGCGGCGGTGCACAGTTACGTGGGCTACGACCTCCCCATCAGCCGCCTGCGCACGCGCGTGCGCGAAGCACTGACGCAGGTGGACACGCTCGTCGCACGGCAAGGCCAGCTGATCGAGACCGTGGCCATCGCCGAGCTGAAGGCGCGCGGCCAGCGGCTCGAGGTCTATCAGACCCAGGCGCGTTATGCGGTCGCGGATAGCTACGATCGCGCCACCAAGGCCGAGGCGGGAGGAGGGTTCTAGATGCGCCCCTCACGCCTGATCCCGATCGTTGCCTCCAGCCTGCTGCTCGCGGCCTGCGCCGGGAGCCCGGACAAGGGGACGCTCGCGAGTCTGCACAAGGTGGCGGCGGACACGACCGACGTGCCGGTGCAGGTGAGCGAAGGTCTCGACAAGGCCGCGCAGAGCTATCAGCGCTTCCTCGACGACACGCCGGAAAGTGCGCTGACGCCCGAGGCCATGCGCCGCCTTGCGGATATCAAGATCGACAAAGAGTACGGAATGCTCGGCGACAGCAAGCCGGCAACGGCCGGCGCCGGCAAGGCCGCAACGTCGGGCGCCAGCTCCAATACCGCGCGCACCGCCAAGCGCGACTCAGGCCAGCTGCCGACACCGGCGGCCGCCGCGAGGATCGACACGCCGAGCGCCACGCGCCCCAAGACGATCGCGACGGAAATGCCGGCGGTCTCCGAGCGCGAGCTCGAGCGGCGCATCACCGGTGAGTCGACCATCGCCTCGAGCGACGCACTGTCCGAACTGCCATTGCCCGAGGGCGCGAATCGCGATCTCGAACGCGCCGGTCCCGCCGAGGCCATCAAGCTCTACGACGAGCTGCTCGAGAAGTATCCCGCCTACGCGTATCGCGACCAGGTGCTCTACCAGAAGGCGCGCGCCTGCGATGAGCTCGGCCGCACCGACGACGCCATGAAAGTGATGGCGCAGCTCATCGCCGAGCATCCGCGCTCGCGCTACCTCGACGAAGTGCAGTTCCGCCGCGCCGAGCACTTCTTCACGCGCCGCAAGTATCGCGATGCCGAGGGTGCCTACCAGGCGATCGTCACCGCGGGACCGGGCTCCGAGTATTACGAGCTCGCGCTCTACAAGCTCGGCTGGACGCTCTACAAGCAGGAATTCTACGAAGAAGCGCTGCACAGCTACTTCGCGCTGCTCGACTTCAAGGTCGCGAGTGGCTACGACTTCGATTCGACGCACGAGGAGGAGGAAGAGCGGCGCGTCGAGGACACCTTCCAGGTCGTGAGCTTGAGTCTCTCGAACCTCGGCGGGCCGGAAGTGGTCGGCCAGTACTTCGCGGCGAACGGCCATCGCCCGTACGAAGACCGCGTGTATCGCTACTTCGGCGAGTTCTATCTCACCAAGCTCCGCTACCAGGACGCCGCAACGGTCTACAAGTCGTTCGTCGACCTCTACCCGCTGCACGTCAATGCGCCGCATTTCAGCATGCGCGTAATCGAGATCTACGAGGCGGGCGGCTTCCCGAAACTGGTGCTCGACTCGAAGAAGGAGTTCGCGAGCCACTACGGCCTCAACTCCGAGTACTGGCGCCACTTCGAGATCGGCAAGTCGCCGCAGGTGCTCGGCTACCTCAAGAGCAACCTGAAGGACCTCGCGAATCACTACCACGCGCAGTACCAGGACGCGCGCCAGGTCAATGACAAGCCCGCCAACTACGCGGAAGCGACGCGCTGGTACCGCGAGTTCCTCGATTCGTTCCACGACGACGCGCAGGCACCCGCCCTCAACTATCAGCTCGCCGACCTGCTGCGCGAGAACGCCGACCAGGCGGGCGCGGCCCGCGAGTACGAACGCACCGCCTACGAGTATCCGGCGCACGAGAAGGCTGCTGCTGCGGGCTATGCGGCCATCTATGCGCATCGCGAATACCTCAAGGTGGTGAGCGCGGACGCGAAGGACGCAGCACGGCGCGACACGGTCACGAGCTCGCTCAAGTTCGCGGACACCTTTCCGCAGCACGAGAACGCCGCGGTCGTGCTCGGTGCCGCCGCCGAGGACCTCTACGACATGAAGGACTTCGTGCTCGCGCGCACCTCCGCTCAGAAACTGATCGACAATTTCCCCGGCGCGGCGCCTGCGGTGCGGCGCACGGCCTGGGTCGTGGTGGCGCACTCCTCCTTCGACCTCGCGGAATACCAGCCGGCCGAGCAGGCCTATACGCGCGTGCTCGAGGTCACACCGCAGGACGACCAGGGCCGCCCGGCGCTGGTCGAAAACCTCGCGGCCTCGATCTACAAGCAGGGTGAGCAGGCGAACGAGCGCGGCGAGTTCCGCGCGGCGGCCGATCATTTCCTGCGCGTGAGCAAGGCAGCCCCGACTTCGAAGATCTGCGCCAACGCGCAGTACGATGCGGGCGCCGCACTGATTCGCCTGCAGGACTGGAGCGCGGCGGCCGAAGTCCTCGACAACTTCCGCCGCACCTATCCGGGTCACGAGCTGGAGAAGCAAGCGACCCAGCAGCTCGCCTTCGTGCATCGCGAGGCGGGTCAGCTGACGCAAGCCGCGGCCGAGTATGAGCGCGTGGCGACGGAGGCGGACAAGCCGGAGCTGCGCGCGGAGGCGTTGCTGCTCGCGGGCGACCTCTACCAGAAGGCGACCAACGCCGACCGCGCGCTCGATGTCTATTCACGCTATGTCGAGCAGTTTCCGAAGCCGGTCGAGACGGCGGTCGAGACGCGCTCGAAGATCGCCGATATCTACAAGGCCAGGAACGACACGGCGCACTACCACGAACAGCTCGGCGAGATCGTGCGCATCGACGCTGCGGCGGGGAGCGAGCGCACCGATCGCACACGCAATCTCGCTGCCCGCTCGGGGCTGGTGCTGGCCGAGGAGCTCTACCAGCGCTTCGCCGTCCTCAAGCTCGTGCAACCGTTCGAGCAGAGCCTGCAGGCGAAGCGGCATGCCATGGACGCCGCGACCGAGGCCTTCAACAACCTCGTCGGTTACCAGGTGGGTGAAGTCACCGCGGCCGCCACTTTCTACATGGCCGAGATCTATTCGAACTTCGGCCGTTCGCTGACCGAATCGGAGCGACCGGCAAATCTCACCGGCGCCGCCTTGCAGAAGTACGAGGACGCCATCGAAGAGGAGGCATTCCCGCTCGAGGAAAAGGCGATCGGCGTTCACGAGAAGAACCTCGAGCTGATGGGCAAGGGCATCTACAACGCGTGGACCGAGAAGAGCCTCGCGCGCCTCGCGGTGCTGAAGCCGGGGCGTTACGCGAAATCCGAGATCAGCAGCGGATTCCTGGGCTCGATCGATCGCTACGTGTATCGCCAGCCGGCACCGCCCGCCGTGCCGCTCGACGGCACCACGCCGCCGAGCGAAACGCCGCCCGCTTCGGCGCTCGTGCCGACTGCGAACACCAGCCAGACCGCGCCTTTCGAGCGCGTGAGCCCACAGGAGTAGCCCGTGTCGCCACGCACCCAGGTTCGATCAGTCACCTCGACGTGCCGCGCCGTGTCGGTGCTCACGACGGCGCTGATGCTGATCGGCTGCGCGGTCTCCACCACTCCCGCGAGCCGGCAGGTGGCGGCGCCGAAGTCGCAGATCCAGCAGGACGAGGGCGGCTTCACGATCGCCGAGGAAGTGCGCGTCGCGGTGGATGTCCGCACCCAGTACGAGAACGCCATCCGCCTGCTCGAGCAGCAGCAATACGAGCAGGGCATCGCCCTCCTCCTCAAGGTGACCGAGGCCGCGCCGAACGTGACCGCGCCGCACATCGATCTCGGTATCGCCTATGGCCGGTCGGGTGATCTCGACAAGGGCATCGAGAGCCTGAAGCACGCGCTCGAGCTCAATCCGCGCCACCCGGTCGCCTACAACGAGCTCGGCATGCTCTACCGACGCAAGGGCGATTTCGCGGCGGCACGCGCGAGCTATCAGAAGGCGCTCGAGCTCGCGCCCGAGTTTCATTTCGCGCGGCTCAATCTCGCCATTCTCTGTGACATCTACCTCGCGGATCCCGGCTGCGCGCTCGACAACTACCTCGCCTACCAGCAGGCGGTGCCGGGCGACGACAAGGCGGCGAAGTGGATTGCCGACGTACGCACCCGGGCGGGTCGCTAGGAGGAGCTCATGGTCAGCCGATTGTTCTGCCTGTCACTGCTTGCGCTCTCGGCCACGGTCGCCGCCGATGACGTCGCGAGCACAGCCGTGCCGCGTGTCGCGAGTACGGCCGCGCCGCGCCCGGACGCGCGCAAGCCCGAAGCGCCCGCCAAGGCGAGCGCGAAGCAGGAGAAGGACACGAAGACTGCGGCCAGCGACAAGAAGGCGGCAGAGAAGCCCGAAGGTGACGTGAAGATGTCGGGCATGTCGATCCTCGGCAATGACGAGGCTCCGAAGTCGCTGGTGATCGTTCCCTGGAAGGGCTCGGAACTCGGGGACACGCCCGCGATCTCGCGGCTGCTCGACGATTCGACGCAGCCCGTGGACAAGGAAGTGTTCATGCGCGAGCTCGCCTACTACCAGATCCGTTCCAGTTCGAAGTGATTGGCCACAGCGGGAGGTTCATACCGTGGACATCTTTTACGCAATCGTGAAGATCTTCGTCGAAGGCGGCGCCTTCATGATCCCGATCCTGATCGCAGGCGCGATCGGGACCGCGATCGCCGTCGAACGCTACGTCACGCTCACGCGGATCGGCGTGAAGAACCGCAGCGTCTGGGCACAGGTCGAGCCGGCGCTCACCAGCGGCGACTTCGACAAGGCGCGCGAGCTCACCAAGGATGACTCGATCATCTCGCGGCTGCTGAGCGTGGGTCTCGCGCTGCAGGGCGCGGTGCGACGTCGTGACGACGTCAAGGTCGCGATGCAGGAGACCATGACGCAGATCATGCCGCGCCTCGAGAAGCGCACGCACTACCTCGCGACGCTCGCGAATGTCGCGACGCTCCTCGGCCTGCTCGGCACGGTCAGCGGCCTGATCCACGCCTTCTCGGCGGTGGCGACCGTGAACCCGGCGGAGAAGGCGAACCTGCTCTCCGCGAGTATCTCCGAGGCCATGAACTGCACGGCCTTCGGCCTGGTCACGGCGGTGCCGTTCCTGGTTCTGCATGCGCTGCTGCAGTCGAAGACCGCGCAGCTGATCGAGAACCTCGAGGCGGTCTCGATCAAGTTCCTGACGGTGCTCACGACACGCCAGTCGACGCGCGCGCACCTCGAGCTGGCGCGGGTCGCCAACGCGTAAGGAACCCTCATGTACGAAACTCACGCACGCAGCCTGCGCAAACCGGCCGGCCTCCTGCTGGTGCCGATGATCGACATCTTCACGGTGCTGGTCACGTTCCTGCTGATGACGGCCGTGTTTGCGCGCATCACCATCCTGCAGCTCGACCTGCCGAGCGCCGCGGGCGGCCCGCCGAGCGAGCCGACCTTCCGGCTCGAGGTGATCGTGCGCCAGGAGGGCCTCGAGCTCACCAACGGCGAGACCCGGATCGCCACCATCCCGGCGGTGAATGGCGAGTACGACCTGAAGACGCTGGCCGATCTCGCGCTGTCGCTGAAGCGTGACCATCCCAACGTCGACAGCGCGTCCGTGCTGCTCGAAGCGCAAGTGCGTTACGACAGCCTCATCCAGGTGATGGATGCGATCCGCAACATCGAGCTGCCGCCAGGCGATGCGCGACTCGCGGAAATGGGCGTCGTCCCTTCGCCGGCTGCGGGAAGCGATCCCGCCGCTGCGCAGCCTACGAAGGTCACGCTCTTCACCAAGATCGCCGTAGGAGACGCGCCATGATCCCGTTCCTCCCGAGTCGCCTGGTGCGCGGCAGTCCGCGGCATCGGACCGAGGTCGAGCTCAACCTGATCCCGCTCATCGACATCCTGTCGGTGATGGTCGCGTTCCTGCTGGTCTACACCACCAACGTGGAAGTGGTGCAGAACGCCAAGGGCGTGGAAATCCCGCAGTCGACTGCCGACGTGCAGCCGCAGCAGGCGGTGGTGGTGATGATCACCAAGGATCAGCTGTTCGTGCAGAACGAGCTGATCACGACCATCGCCGAGATCCGCGAGTCGCCGACGCCGCTGATCGAGCCGCTGCGTGCGGTGCTCGAGCGGCCGTTGCTGGTCAATGGCGCGCCGGCGGCGCAGGCCGAGGCGCTCGCCGCGCGTGAAATCACGGTGCTCGCCGACAAGTCCCTGCCCTACGAAGTCGTGAAGAAGGTGATGCAGACCTGCACCGCGGCTTCCTACGGCAAGATTTCGCTGGCGGTGATCGAGAAGGAAAAGCTGATCGATGCGATCGGCAAGACGGCTTAGAGACGCAGAGGTAGTTCAATGCAAGCTGCAACTCAAGATGCCGTGACCCCCCAGGAGCTCGAACAGCTCCTCGCCGAGGCGCGCGAAAGGCTCGAGGCCCTGGTGCGCGAGGTGCGCGCCAAGGACGCCGAGCTCGAGAGCCTCGCGGCCGACCGCCGCCAGCACCAGCTGCTGCGCGATGCCTGCGCTGCGCTCGAGGAGCTGGACAAGAGCGGTGGCGCGAAGCTCTTCTGGGGCAATCGCGAGGCCACGAGCGCGAGCGAAGAGCACCTGCGCGATGTGCGCAAGCGCATCGAGCGCTTCCAGGCGCGCGTGGACGAGATCGAGGTCGCGCGCCGCGTACTGCTCGATGAGATCTCGCAGCAGGAGGAACAGACCTACCTGCTCGAGGACGACGTCTTCGAGGCACTGGACGAGGAAGAGCAACTCAAGCACGAGTGGATCGTCGAGCGTGAGATCGACGCGATTCGTGCCAGCGAGGCCGCGAAGCCCTGGGTGCGCGCGGTGGACGACGACCGGCGCTTCCGTAAGTCCGTCCTCGCAACGCTCCTCGTCAGTCTGCTGTTCGCGCTGCTCGCACCGTTGATCCCCCTGCCGCTGAGCACGCTTCAGCAGACTGCCGAGGTTCCCGACCGCATCGTGACCATGATGATGGAGACGCGGAAGATTGCGCCGCCGCCGGTGCAGCTCAAGCCGCCGCCGCAGAAGGTCGTGCAGCAGAAGCCGGTCGAGAAGCCCCTGCCGCAGAAGTCCGTGCAGCCGCAGGAGCAGAAGACCGAGCCGGCGACGCCGGAGCCCGAGCAGGGCCTGCTCGCCTTCCGCGAGAAGTTCGAGAACCTGAAGGAAGCGCCGATGCTCGCGCGGCTCGGCGCGCAGGCGCACATCAACGACTCGAACCAGAGCGCGCGCCCCGAGCGCTCCATGCTGACGACCAACGCACCAGGCTCGAGCGGCGGCATCAAGCTCGCCTCGCTGAGTCGCGACTTCGGCCCGAACGGCGGCAACGAGCGTGGCGCGATCCACGGCGCGGCGTTGACCCGGGCCACGAGCAACATCAGCAGCATTGGCCCGGCCGATCACCCGTCCAGCAACGGGCCGGGCCTGGCGCGCACCGACGAAGAGATCCAGATCGTCTTCGATCGCTACAAGCAATCGCTCTACCGCCTCTACAACCGCGAGCTGCGCAAGGACCCCACGCTCCAGGGGCAGATGGTGCTGCGCCTGACGATCGAGCCCAACGGGAGCGTGTCCTTCTGCGTGTTGCAGTCGACGGACATGCAGGCGCCCGAGCTCGTGGTGCAGGTCGTGGACCGCGTGAAGACGTTCGATTTCGGCGCCAAGGAAGTCCCGGCGATCACGATCGTTTACCCGATCGATTTCCTGCCGGCGGCCTGAGCACTACCAGCAACGAGAGGTATCGCACCACCGGGATGAGCTGACACACAGTCTGGGCGCGATTCAGACAAGGGCAAAACCACCGAAAGGTGGCGACGCAAAGTCTCCGGTCTACAGGGCTTTCAAGCCCCACGATGGCGGGACCGCCGGAATCCAGTCCGAGTTTCGGACTGCCTCGGTCCCCTTGCGATGACATCGCTCCACAGGTGGCACGAGGACGTTCATGAGTTCAGGGCGGAAAACAACTACGAAAGCGCGCGGCGGCTGGATCGCAATCCTGCTGTCCGTGCTCGCGTTGTGGCTGCTGCCTCTTGCCAGCGCATCGGCGGCGACGATCACTTTCCAGTCCGTCACCGGAATCTGGCACGACCCGACGGATAACGTCCCCGGCAGTCAGCCCGGCGATCCCGTCATCACCAACGGCGTTCCGACCTCGATCATCCGTTGGGGCACAACGAACGGTACGCCGCAAAGCGGCTACGACTACACCACGGCGACCCCGCCGCCCTTTACGCTGCCCGGCCCCATTCCGTTCTTTTCCCTGGGCTCGTTCACGCACCGGAATTTCGAGGTCGACGATCCTTCCCTGACTTCAGTGAAGCTCGACGTTCTCCTCGTGCTCAGTGTGGACGGCATCCCGCAGCCTCCGTTGACCTTCACGTTCACGTTCAACCACGAGGAAACCCCGAACAACGCGAATCCCTGTCCGTATCCGACACCGCCCGGAGAGGGATGCACGGATCGCGTGACCATCGTCGCCTCGCCCCAGCCCACGACGTTCAACGTCGGGGGAGTGGATTACACATTGGCGATGAGCTTCCTCGACGCCAACGGCAATCCGGTGTCCGAATTCATCACGCGGGAAGGCGGCACCACCAACACTTCGGGTCTCGTGGGCCAATTCGTGCCCGGCACGCCGGCGCTCACGGTCACGAAGTCGGGCCCGGCGACGATGAACCTGAGCGAGCCGGGCGACTTCCTCCTCGACGTGCACAACATCGGGGTGTCCACCGCGGTCGACGTGACGCTGGTCGATCGGCTCCCCGACGGCCCGAACGCGGGGATGTGCGACGCCACGCCGCAGGTGTTGAGTGCGCGCGTGTTCGCGGCCGACGGCGTTACGCCGGTGCCGGGTAAGGGTCCGCTGGCCCAGGGGACGGACTATTCGCTCGTCTACAACGCTGCCACGTGTGAGCTCACGCTCAACACGCTGGGTGCGAGCATCGCTTCCATGATCGGCGTGGACGAACGCCTGATGATCGCATATCGCACGCAACTCGACGCCGGTTCCCAGAACGGCATCACGTTGACCAACGTGGCCGGTGCGACCCAGTGGTACAACGACACCGCTGCGAATCCCACCCGCACCGTCTTCACGCGCACGGTGACCGACGGCACCGTGGGCATCGTGGACCACCAGGACGCGCACACGGTCACCGTCGTGCAGCGGCTGTACGCCGAGAAGGCGGTGGCGCTGCAGGTCGACCGCATGTCGCCTGGCCTCGTCGACGCGGGCGACACGCTGCGCTACACGATCAGGATTCACAACAACGGTGTGGCTGCGATCACGCACGCCATGCTGCGCGACGCGGTGCCTGCGAACACGACGTACGTCGCCGATTCGATGACGCTGAACGGCCAGCCCGTGGGCCGACCCGACGGCGGCGTGTCGCCGATGGTCGCGGGCATCGATGTGAGCTCATCGAACCTGACCCCGCCGCTCCCCGGCCCTGGTGCGGGTACGCTGTCGGGCGGCGGCCAGGTGGCCGTCGTGCAATACGACCTGCGCGTCAACGACGGCGTCGCGCCCGGCACGGTGATTTCGAACCAGGCCACCGTCTCGAGCACGGAATTGCCGAACCTGCTCACCGACGGCGACGGCAATCCCGCGACCGGGCCCGAGCCGACCGTGGTGGTCGTCGGCGACCTGCAGACGCTCAAGATCGTGAAGGAGGTCGGCGTCGTCGGCGGTGGCCCGGCCCTCGCGGGCGCGACGCTCGAGTACACCGTCACCGTCACGAACAGCGGCACGGTGCCGGCTTATGCGGTCGTGATCCGCGACGACATCGCGGTACCGCAGGCGGGCTACCTCACGTTCGTCCCTGGGTCGTGGACGATGAACGGCACGGCCGCAGGCATCACGGTCGCAGGATCGCTCCTGACCGCCGACTACTCCACCGGCAACGGTCCGCTGCAACCGGGCCAATCGGTGCTGCTGCGCTTCCGCGCGGTGCTGACCGCGGGCCTCGCGCTCGGCACGCGGGTCACGAACACGGCGACGGTCTACTGGAACGATCCGGTGCAGACACTGGCCGCGAGCGTGTCGATCGACGTCGGCGCCATCGTAGGCGTCGGCATCCTCAACGGCACCGCGTGGCACGACGCCAATTTCAACGGCGTGATCGATGTCAACGAGCGCCGGCTCGAAGGCTGGACGGCCCAGCTCTACCGCAACGATCAACCCGTGCAGTCGGTGCTGACGGATGTCAACGGCGTCTACCAGATCAGCGGCATCGTGCCGAACTACCAGACGCCGGATCGCTACGAATTGCGATTCCTTGCGCCCGGTGCCGGGGCCAACACCGCCAAGCTCGGTCGTGCGCAGTCGGCCTTCACCAATGACTTGCAGCGCATCTCCGACATCATCGTGCCGTCAGGCAGCAACCTGCAGAATCTCAATCTGCCGATCGAGCCGAACGGGGTCGTCTACAACACGATTTCGCGCGGACCGATCGCGGGCGCTGTCCTCAGGATGTTGCAGGCCGGCAGCCTCACGCCGCTCCCGCAGAGCTGCTTCTACGATCCGGCGCAACAGGGCCAGGTCACGCTCGCGAGCGGTTACTACCGGTTCGACATCAACTTCTCCGATCCGGCATGCCCCAATGGCGGTGATTTCCTCATCGACGTTGCGGCACCCTCGGCCAACTACGTCGCGGGCTACTCGCAGCTCATTCCGCCGACGTCAGGTCCCACCACCGCGGGCTTTTCGGTGCCCAACTGTCCGGGCAGCGCCGCGGATGTGATCCCCGGCACGGCGCAACGCTGCGAGGTGCAGGGCTCGGAGTTCGCGCCAACGCCTGCGGTGCGGCTGCGCAGTGCGGGCACCAACTACTACGTGCACCTGGTGCTCGATGACAGCTTCGTGCCGGGCTCGAGCCAGATCTTCAACAATCACATTCCGCTCGATCCGCAGCTCGACGCGGCGCTCGCGGTGACCAAGACCACACCGCTCCTCGACGTGACGCGCGGCCAGCTCGTGCCCTACACGATCACGGTGCGCAACACCGGCGAGCTGCCGCTGTTACAGGACGTGCGGCTCGTGGACACGTTCCCGGCGGGCTTCCGCTACGTGCCGGGATCCGCACGCATCGACGACAAGCCGGCCGAGCCCACCGTGAATGGTCGCGAGCTCGTGTGGACCGATCTGCCGATGGACCGTGGCGAGCAGCACACGATCCTGATGCTGCTCGCGGTCGGCGCGGGCGTCGGCGAAGGCGAGTTCACCAATCACGCGCAGGCGTTCTACGGACCGACCGGGGGCGTTCTGTCCGGCGACGCCACCGCGACGGTGCGCGTGGTGCCGGATCCGACCTTCGATTGCACGGACGTGACCGGCAAGGTCTTCAACGACGCCAATCGCAACGGCTTCCAGGATCCGGGCGAAGAGGGTCTGCCCGGCATTCGTCTCGTGACGGCGAATGGCCTCGCGGCGACGACCGACGCCTACGGCCGATATCACATCACCTGCGCGACCACACCGCTCGAAGGCCGCGGCAGCAACTTCGTCCTCAAGCTCGACGACCGCACGCTCCCGAGTGGCTATCGCGCTTCGACGCAACCGCTGCGCGTGGAGCGCGCGACGCGCGGCAAGGCGCTCAAGATGAACTTCGGCGCCTCGATCTATCGCGTCGTGAGCCTCGACCTGGCCGACGCCGTATTCGAATCCGGCACCACCGAAATCCGCGAGCAGTGGCGGCCGCGAATCGAGTTGCTGCTCACTGAGCTGCGCAAGGCGCCTTCGGTGCTGCGCCTCTCCTACCTCGCGGAAGTCGAGGACAAGCAACTCGTCGACCAGCGTCTGAGCGTCGTCAAGCAGCAGGTTCTCGACGCCTGGAAAGCGATGGACGGCGCCTATCAGCTCACGATCGAGCCGGAGGTCTTCTGGCGGCTGGGCGGGCCGCAGAAAAAGCCGGCGGTGCGCGCACCGCAGAGCAGGTGAACGCCATGCGCAAACTGGAATCTTCGTTACTCGTGTGGATCTGCGGCTGCCTGGCCTCGGCCATCGCCGTCGCGCAGAGCGTCGAGGAGGCACCGCTCGGCCAGAGCGTGGAGCGGCACCTGTCGAGCGATGAGCCCGTGACCGAGTGGGTGCAGGACCCGGCGCTCTTCAAGAAGGAAGCGGGCGACCACTTCGAGGTGCAGGACGTCGCGGGCGAAGCGCTCGAGACCGTCAAGCTCACCAACGTGATCCCGGCGATTCACTTCGAATCGGGCGTGGCCGAGATTCCGCCGGGCGACGTGGAGCTGCTGCGCAAGGTGCTCGAAGGCGTCCAGCAGCGGCGCAACGTGCGCCTGCACCTGGTCGGGCACGCGGATGATCAGCCGCTCTCCCCGGCGCTCGCGCGCCGCTACACCGACAACGCGGGACTCTCCCGTGAGCGCGCCGGCGAAGTGGCCGAATTCCTGCAGCGCGCCCTCGAGCTGCCGCCGGACGCGATCACTTATGAGTGGGCCGGCGACACGCGTCCGATCGCGCCCAACACGACTCCCGAGGGCCGCGCGCAGAATCGGCGCGTGGAGGTGGAAGTCTGGTACGACGAGCCGAAGGAGCGCATGGCGCAGCAGGAAGTGCTGGTGGCGCAGGACTTCAAGCGCGTCAAAGTCTGCCGGGTCGAGACACTCTGCAAGTTGCGCTTCAAGGAAGGCCAGGGTCGGCGGGCGCGCGTCAAGAATCTCGTGCCGGCGCTGCACTACGCGGACGAAACCCCGGAGGTTTCCGCCGACTTCATCGAACACATCCGCAAGGCGCTCGACAATCTAAGCAACAAGCAGAACGTGGTGGTCAAGTTCATCGGCTACACGGATGACACGCCGCTCACCGACCGCAACGCGCGCATCTACGGCGACCAGGTCGCGTTTTCGAAGGCGAAGGCGTTGCGCGTCGCACTCGCCGTGCAGGAAGCGCTCAAACTGCCGAGCGCGGCGATCGCGAGCGACGGCCGCGGCGCGAACCAGCCGCTCGCGGGCAACGACACTGCGCAGGGACGCGCGCTCAACCGTCGCGTCGAGGTGCAGTTCTGGCACGACGATCCGCTGCAGGAGCTGCCCGATGAACCGCAGCTCTGCCCGGCGAACGACGGCACCGAGGTGGTGACGCGCGTCTACGATCCGCCCTGGGGCAGCATCGCGCCGCTCGAGCTGCAAAGCGGGCAACCGATCATTCCGGCGGGCTACGCTGAGCAGCTGCGTCGTGCGATGGCCGACATCCACGACAAGGCGCATGTGCGCCTGCGCTTCCTTGGTTATACGGCGAACGAGCGCCTCGACCGGCGCACCGCGGCGATCTATGGCGATGACGTCGGTCTTTCCGCGGCGCGCGCCGGCCGCGCGATGGAGGCCATCCGCCAGCAGATGAACCTCACGCCCGAGCAGGTGGAGCACGAAGGGCGCGGCTACGTGCACTCCGCGGACGTCGTCAACACCGGCTTCACGCAGGATGAAAAATCACAGGTCGTGGTGCAGGTGGTCTACGACGAACCTGCACCACTCGACGATTACGAGGGCGTGGACATCACCCGCCTCACGCGCGAGCTGAGTCCGAAGAACGCCCTCGGTCTGAACCTCATGCACATCAGCGTCGACGGTCAGCCCCTCGACGATCCGGACCGCAGTTCCTCCGATGTGCAGCGCTGCACGGACGTCGCTCTCGAGAAGGCCGACATCCAGTTCCAGTTCGACAACCTGAGCTCTCGTCCGCGGCTGAGCGTCACCGCACCTGCCAGCGCGGCCTTCTATCCGTACGAGGACGGCCTGCTCGGCCAGCCGGTGCGCTTCAGCGCGTACGCCAACTACTGGTCCTTCATCGATCGCGCGGAAGTGCGCATCTTCGCCGCCGGCCAGTCGGTCACGGATAAACCACTTGCGATCGTCGCGGTGAGTGCGAGCGGCCTCGCCGAATGGCAACCGCTCGTGCCGCGCTCCGCAGGAGCGGGGCACGAATTGCAGTACGTGCTGCGCGCGTACGGCAAGGACGGGCAGTTCGACGACACCCGTGTGCAGTCGCTCGCGATGACGATCCACGACGCGTCCGGGTTGCCCGACGAGTTGAAGAATGCCCTCGACGCGCAAGCGGACTCTGCCGAAGTTGAAGTGGCGACGAGCAGCGTGAGTCACGAGGCGGAGCAGTTCGCCGTCGAGGACGGTGAGAACGGCGTGTCGAGCTACTTTGGCGACGCCCCACAAAGGGAGCTGATCGCCGACCGCGAACTGGGCACGACCACGTACTTTGGGAGTGACGAGGCCACCCCGGAGTGGGAACGGCCGCTCTCGGCGCCGGAGGGCGACCTGCTCGCGGGCTATGGTGAGAACGCGCTCGCGTTCCAGAACATTCGACTCGGCAGCGGCACCGTCAAGGTTCACGGCAGCAACATTCCGCCGGAGCACACGGTCTGGGTCGCGGGACGCCAGGTGCCGGTCGACGCGAGCGGCAACTTCATCGCCGAAGCGCTCCTGCCTTCGGGCCAGCACACGGTCGAAGTGGCGGTGCTCGATGAGGCCGGCAACGGTTCGCTGTACTTGCGCGACCTCGAGTTCGAGCCCAAGGACCGCTTCTACGTCGGCATCGCGGACGTGACGTACTCGCACACCAGCACCAGCGGACCCGCCGAACTCCTGCAGGGTGAGAACCCGAGCTACGACTTCGACTCCACGCTCGATGGACGGCTCGCGTTCTACCTCACCGAAAAGCTCGCGGATCACTGGCACGTGACGGCGAGCGCCGATACGCGCGAAGGGCCGGTGAAGGACCTCTTCAGCAACTTCCTGGACAAGTCGCCCGACTC
>Ga0126377_10001555_pt1 | contig 15141 bp, 18 predicted proteins | sample PanSoiMetPlot_22_FD_92647 | JGI IMG/M metagenome (GOLD analysis project Ga0126377, IMG submission 92647) | Tropical forest soil microbial communities from Panama - MetaG Plot_22 | ecosystem: Environmental > Terrestrial > Soil > Tropical forest > Bulk soil | place: Panama | collected 2016-02-17
GGGAAGGTTGTTATTGTAGACGTACCAAAACCGGAAGACGTTATCAAGCCAAGACTTATTGCATTTACTAAATCGACAATTCCTAGCACGTTCCAAACTATTAGAGTATATTTGGCCCAGCCATAGTCATTCCATATAAATAGTGCAAAGGGAATAGCCGTCACTCCGATCAGAATATCTCCCACTCCAGCAGGTAATCCGAAAGATGGAAGAAAGATTCCTTCAAATACACCCCAAAGGAATGCAACACCCAATATTCGCCCAGTATGAAGGGCGATTAAGATGGAGGTAGTTTTCCTGTATGATGCTTTCGACCTTTCTGTAATAACCTTCATTTTCATACTACATATGAAAAGGATAGTTTATAAGTCTCACGTAACCATATACATAGTTAGTTACAACATGGAGAGTGAAAAACAATAGATGTCAACTAAAGCGTGTTCGATGATAGAGACTGTCTACAACATGTCAGAACTGAAATCATGTCCAATTGAAACAACTTTTAGGATTATTGGAAAAAAATGGACAGTTCTTATTATCCGGGAAATTCTCAGAGGCAATACTCAGTTCAATCGCTTTATGGAGAACATAAAAGGAATATCCCCTAAGGTTCTGACAGAACGTCTTCGAGAACTTGAAAAACTAGGAATTATAAAGAGAAGAATCATATCAGAATATCCCATCAGGATCGAATATAATTTAACCGATTTAGGAAGGGGATTCGAATCGGTATTGCTTTCTGCAGCCACTTTTTCCATGAAGTTTATGCCTAAAATTGTATTCAAAGATGGAAAGTCAAGAGTCCCCAGTGAATTAAACGTTTTGAGTAATGCTCCCATAAGTTAAATTAGACAGTGAATGAATGTGTCATAAAAGATAGGGTAGGTCTTTTTTTGGATTCCGTAAGTTAACACAGTAGCCAGTTAACCTAACATATACCGTCCCATCACTGTCATACAGATCTCGTGGGTATTGACGAATACAAAATGTCCAAGGAAGTATTAACTAGAATTGGGCATGAAATATGAGATTCCGCAAATGATAAAGAATGGAAGAGGTGTGATAGTAAACATGACTTCCGGAGCTGGTTTAATTGGTATTCCGCAAACCCCGCTTTATTCAGCAAGAAAACATGCTGTACTTGGACTGACTAAATCAGCAGCGGTAGGATATGCCAAATCGGGTATCAGAATAAATGCTGTCGCTCCAGGTCTAGTTAAAACTGATATGATTTATTCAATTGACGAGCAGTTTATGAAAACATTAAAGTCCATGCATCCAATCGGACGTATTGCGGATCCGCAGGAGATTGCTGAGGGAGTAGTCTGGCTATTATCTGATAAGGCGTCTTTTGTCCTAGGTCATACACTTTTAGTTGATGGGGGAATAGTTAGTCGATGACTCAAAAGGTTGCCGTTGTTACAGGTAGCTCAAGTGGTCAGGGGTATGAGACTTCACTTATCCTGGCAAGAAATGGATTTCATACTTATGCTACGATGCGTAAGTTAGAAGGAGAAGGACCAAAGGAGATAGCACATATAGCAAAAAATGAGAATCTGCCATTAGAAATTATTCAACTTGATGTTAATAATGATAATTCAGTATCAGATGCAATTAATAAAATAGCAAATGAAAAAAATAGAATAGATGTTGTAGTTAATAATGCAGGATATGATTTGATGGGAGCCTTAGAAGAAACTTCAGTAGAACAAATAAAGGCTCAGTTTGAAACCAACTTTTTTGGTGCTGTTAGAGTAATGCAGGCGGTAATACCAATGATGAAAAAGCATGGAGAAGGTATAATAGTGAATACAACGTCTTTGGGCGGAAGAATATCTTTTCCACTTAACTCAGCATATCATGCAACTAAATTTGCTCTAGAGGGTCTATCTGAATCCGTAAGGTACGAACTTGAACCATTCGGTATCAAAATCATAGTAATTGAGCCTGGGGGTGTAGGATCGAACTTTTTGAATAATTTAAAGATGGCTACAAAAACTTCAGATCCTTTAAACGCGCCATATAGATCGATGGAAAATAGAATATCAGAATATTTCGAACAATGGTCAAAAAACGCAATACACCCATCTGAAGTTGCAAAGGTGATTCTACAAGCAGTTACATCAGATAATCCTGAATTCAGATATGTTGTAGGAAAAGATGCTGCCATAGCGCTGGAATCAAGGAGAAATATGTCAGACAAGGAATTTTATGACTCGATCAAGAAACAGATGAATATGCAGAAACAATTTGAGGACTAATTGTGTGTCCTATAATAGTGACAGCTTAGCAAAGTGTGCGTAAATCTTAAATTCACAAAAAGGTAAACCTTTCAAAATTCCAATAAATAAACTATATAGTTCCAGATTCGTACTTATCCCGTTAAGAATAGGTTGAGAATTTGATTTGAATGTCAGTTCATGCTAGGAATATTAAGAAACTAGAGAAGACCCAATCCCCCATAAACTTGGTCTTTAGTTAACATAGGTAAATGAATTCTATATAGTCGTAATTTATTAGAGTCGACGTTGTATACATAGTACTCGATCGTCATTATTAGCTATCCAGATGTGCATTGGTTGCATTGGTTGCATTGGTTGCATTGGTTACATCTTCCCACATCTGCCCCAAAATACTCCGACCAATATCTAAATTTGTTACCTTTGGTGATACTTATTTTCTTGCAAAATTAATTACTGACCAGATAAATAATCATTGGATAAAAATTAAATAATATGACAGTTAAGATTTAGCAATGAGCCAACCAAAAATCCCAAGAGATTATCATTCAATAACTCCTTACCTTGTAGTAAAAGGCGGAGATGCGGCAGTAGAATTTTATAAAAGAGCATTCGGCGCTGAAGAACGTGGCCACTTGAACATGAAAACTCCAGACGGCAGGACAGCACATGCTGAACTGAAGATTGGCGATTCTGTCTTTATGCTATGTGACGAATTTCCAGAGATGAAAAGCCTTTCGCCAAACTCCATTGGAGGAAGCCCGGTATCAATGTACGTTTATGTCGAAGATGTTGACACCACATTTGAAAAAGCAGTCTCTGCTGGTGCCAAAGTTTTAGATCCGGTCACAGATAAATTTTGGGGTGACCGTCATGGGCAACTGCAAGATCCTTTCGGACACCGGTGGAATATAGCTACTCATATAAAGGACCTATCAGAAGAGGAAATGAAAAAAGCAGCGGAACAGGCGTTCTCTCAGATGTCAAAATAAATTTTCACTTACTAGCATCAGAATCCTATTAATAGAATTGAAAAAAGCTCTGGTCTAAAGAGTAAATTTACTTCATCAAACCAGATCTATATCAGTATTATTGAAAATGAGGAATGTAGATTCAGACGATTAAAAATTGGAGCATAGCTATATCGTCTAAATGACATTCATCTCAGAACATCCAAAGCCAAAAATTTCGAAATTAATGATACTTCTTTTTATTTACATTCTCTATGCTTACACTGCTCTTTTTGGGCCGATAATTTCAATAATATAATAGTACACCTGAACCATAGAGATGTTACAATGATAGCTATCTCGAGGGCGCCATAGCAAAATAGATCCTTACGAAAAGCGTTTGGGCTGGGATTTCAAGTGGCTTTCTTCTTACGAGTCAGATTTTAATTTCGATTATGGCGTTTCATTCACGCCTGAGGAGTTGAACAAAAAAGAAGTCTTCTATAACTATGAGATGGTTAATAACGAGATCAGCCCTGAACGAGAGGGAACCAGTGTATTTTATAAAGATCCTGCAGGGCGTGTGTTTCACACATACTCCGCTTATGCACCTGGTATAGATATGTTAAATGTTGTCTATCATTATCTTGACCTAGTTCCCAAAGGAAGAGACGAACAAGGTCATGAATTCCGTCAATTCTGGGTGCGTCGCCATAATGAATACGACAATAAGGACTTTAAATCTTGGGCTCCAAAAGAAATGTACACTTCCAATTAAATACAGAAATTAAGATTTTGCAGAAATTCTCCTGTCGATCTCCTCCAGTAACAGGTTGTGGAAGTATTGTCTACGTAATGGTAGAATTGTCGACAAATTCTTGAAGCCGCTTAGTAATTCCACTTTTCTTTGTATGTTCTCAATTTCCCACATATTCATCACGTAAAGGTTGAGACCAATCGTATCTATATCTTCATAGGGCGGTCCTAATACAAGTAAATTCTTTATCTCTTCATAAATTTTTTTAGCAACCTGGCTACGGTATTCTTTTTCAACATGAATAAAAATACCTACATTGACATAACCTTTCATTTCCATTGGATTAACTATAATAGTAAAATCTATTGCACGATTTGATATCATGATCTCGATTCGCCTTGAGACCGTTTTCTGTGAAACATGGATTGCATTTGCGATTTCCTTGACCTTCATTCTAGGTTTTGATATTAAGCACTTCAATATCTTCAAATCGTTCGTCCTGAAAAAGAAATTGGACTTCCAACTGCTGCTAAAGATATCGATTACTTGAACGGAATCTATTTTTTCGGGTAAAGATCTTAATTCTTCAGTCACGTTTTTTTTGGAGGCCAGAGCAAAGCGAGAAACACCACCAATACAATCACCATGCATGAAGACATAGCCAAGATTTTGAATGTATTGCTTTATTTTTTCGATATTTCCTCCATGTTTGAGTATCAAATTATAAATGTTGGTGTATCCAAATGTGCCCAAGTTTACCCTAACCAAATATTCTTCAATGATATTCCTTGAAATGAGGTTCTTGATCCGTCTCTTTACGGTGTTTACTGTGATGTCAAGAGTCAATGCGATCTCTCTATATGACGCTCTACAGTCTTTCGTAAGGAGTTTCATGATTTGAATATCTGTGCTGTCAATTCTGTATTCCGTCATCTGAAAAGGAACAACTATGACTTACTTATATAGGTTCTATTATGTGCAATTTCATGTGCACCAAAGATATATTGTAGACATACGATAAGATAATAGATGAGAAACTATATGCAACACGAAATAAAGCAGGAATCCAGATCAAGATTTATTGCAGCAATAGTAGCAGGATTGGTCGGTACTGTCGCCTTTAATGTGGTAATGTACATAGATGTTGCTATAACAGGAATTCCGCTTGACTTAACGAGAGTCCTTGGTTCATTTGTTGTAGGGCAAAATGGGCCCGTAGATGCTGCAGGAAATATTTTTCATTTTGCAATCGGAATTGGCCTTGCTATGATGTACATGTTTGTATTTCTTCCGTTATCAAAGAAAGTGACTAAACGAATCCACTGGTATTACGGAATCATATATGCGGTAATGATAGCTGTAGGACCCATTTTTTTCGGCCTTTTTCCCGCACTGGGAGCAGGAATAGCAGGCATAGGGATTTCTCCGCTTGTTGGTCCGATGACCATTCTGCGCCACGTGGCATTTGGCACTGTGCTTGGAATCCTAGCAAAGAGGTAAAAGGTGACATTCTTGACATTGTCAACAGCACGTAGGAGAGTTTTAAGTGTCGTTACAAGCCATGAAACATTGGGAAAAACAGGATATCCTGCCGGCTTGTGGCTTTCAGAGCTAACACATCCATACTTTGAATTAGCCGATAATGGTATTGAAGTGGATATAGCTAGCCCAAAAGGTGGCAAAGCTCCGATCGACCCTTTTAGTGACCCGCGAAGTCCTAATAGTATTGAGAAAGACGATCTCATCAGCATTAGATTTTTGAACTCACCTGATTTACTCGAAAAAATCAATAATACAAAGCGTCTATCAGAGACAAATCTTGAAGAATATGATGCTATCCTATTTTCAGGAGGAAGTGGAGCACTCTTCGATTATGTTGATAATACTGACATACAAAGAGCCGTAAGATCAATGTGGGAGTCTGGGAAAATCGTATCTAGTATATGCGCTGGGGGATCTGCTCTTCTTAATGTTAAGCTATCTGACGGGAAGAATTTTATAGAAGGCATGACTGTTACTGGTTTTGGTAAAGAAGAGGGGAAGATAGCGCAACAACTGGTTGGTACTGAATACCTGCCTTTCTACTTAGAGAGTGAGATGCCAAAGAGGGGTGCCACCTTTAGATATGCTGGCTTTAATAAGCCATTTGTAGTTGTGAGTGGTGGTGGTAGATTAATTACTGGTGAACAAAACGTTTCAGGGACGGCACTTGGAAAGAAGTTAGTAGAGGCATTGACTATCAGAGAATAATCTGTATTTACAAGACCAAGAGGTTTTTTCTTATAATAAGATGCTCTCCTATCGAAGATCTCCTCTTGGTCAGGTCAAAGTGGAGTTTGGATCAAGATGGTAAAAATTGATAAATAATAGGAATTATTGTATGGAGTTACTAATATGAATAAGTTATTATGTAAAGAGCTTCGTATTAGACAATATTGTTATACATTTGCATCATTATTTTCGTTTTTGTTGATGCTAACGATTGTGCAGTCAGTCCCCGAACAAACTGCAGCTGCTAATAAAATATTTCAGAATCAAAGTTTAGTTATAGATAATATTACATCAACCAATAATTCATTTTCTTCCGGAAATTTGCCAGACTCATTTCCAAAGATACATACTCATATGTCTGGAGAAAAGGGCATTTTCGTTAACGGATATCTCATTGAAACTGCTAACGGCGTAGTGATAATCGATTCAGCTCTGACAGTCAGCGAAAGTAAGTCGCTAAAAGCTCAATTGGACTCTATTAACAAGCCACTTCTAGCGATACTCTTAACGCATCCGCATCCCGATCACGTTGCTGGTGTAACATATCTAGTAACATCATCATCAGCTAACATCCCCATTATTTCACTAGAATCAGTTGAAAAGATAATGAATGCTACAGAAGAAGCAAAACGCATTCAGTGGACTCCTATTTTTAAAGAAGAATGGATTAGTAAATGGACATATCCTAATCAGAACGTCAAGGATAAAGAAGCTGTCACTTTTGATGGTTTGACATATAGAGTCCACGATTTTGGTCCCGGTGGAGATTCAGATGCGAATTCCATATGGATTTTGGAAAAAGAACCTAGAGTTGCATTTGTAGGTGACCTTATCTTTAACGGACATCATCCGTATATAGCAGACAACCATATCCTAGAATGGTTGAAGAATCTTGAAAGAGCACGAGGTTTATTTGCTAACGTCACCACAATATATCCTGGTCATGGGATGCCTGGTTCGATAGACCTACTAGATTCGCAGAAAACTTATCTAATGAAATACCTTGATGTAGTAAAAGAGCTTTCACATGGTAATTCATCTCTTACAAAGGAAGAAAAAGTAGAACTGACACAAAGGATGGAAGATTTTCTTCCTGGTGCTGGTTTGTCATTTCTCATTGCACAGAGCGCAGATTCTGTGGCGGCTGAGCTTGTAGCAGGAAAGAGGTAGGAAAGATAAAGATAGAATACATGAATTTTCAACTCACGTGAGAAACTAGGAAATGAAAGGGCATAACCTACCTATCAAGTATTTGTGAGCTAGATACCTTGCTGTTGAAAATAACGCAGGTCCTATATTTGACTACAATAGGGTAAGTTAGGAAAGCAGAATAGAATAGAAATTTGTGTTGTTGACATTGCAGAATGCCCTTTACCTGACTATGGTGCGCTGGTGCTGTACTTCGCTTTCTTCTGTACTTCCATAGGAAATAGTAACAATGACTCAATATCTGCTAATGATTTCTGTACGGACATTTGCAAAAGATGAAAATAGAGTGATTCTTTATCTTTCCATATTTCATCAAATATAACCTTAAGGATTATCAAACGACCAGTGTAGCACATATGCTATGTTATCTGCTTCACACTTTTGTAAAATTGATGAAACAAGACGCTTTCTTACTGATTACCTAGATCCTTTTTTGCAGTAAAAATTGCAATTAGTTTAGTAGATAAGTAAGCTTCTTTATTTTCAACTTTCTGAGCATCTTTGTTCTGCCCCGGAAAGTCATTGTAAATTTGACGGAAAGGAATTTTAGTGCTTTGCATCAAAATTTGAAGATTCATTTATTAGCTCACTTGAAATGGCATTTATGTTCAGATCTAGCAAGGCATGTATGGGTATTGAGGCTACTCCAATGTAATTGGGATATATTTTTTGCAAAGTACTAATTATTTGCTGCTTACCTTGTTCAGTAATATTCCCTGGATCTTTAGCATCTACGTCTCTTGCAGATTGGATTTCCGCCTTTACTAATGATCTGAAAGTATTGATATAGTCCAGTTGTTCATTTAGTAATGTCTGAGATCTAGGTGTACCGTGGCCCGGAAACAAAATTTTTGCATCTGGATAATTCTTAAATATGTATTTGAGTTGATCGAGCCATTCTTTAGAATGGCCTCCTATCAAGGCAGGATGCATACAATCGTTGACAACATCACCAGTAAACAACAACCTCTGTAACGGTAGATAAATCAATGTCGTATCCGGGGCTTCTCCAACTCCAAAATTCTCAAAATTATATGTTATTGAATCAATTGTAATATTTTCTCCAGAATTTACTAACATATTGGGGAGTACTGATAACTTTTTCAATAGACTTTCCAATATTTTTTGATTTGTTAGGTGGATTGTCCAATGAAGAGAGTTAAAAAAAGTAAAGTAAATGAATAAATGTGAAAAAAGCTGTTTAACAAAACTAGTAACACCAAAATTTCATTGACTGCATGGAAGATCATTACAATTATGGGTTCCATTGTTACAATGGTCATGCATGCATGCTGATACAATGGTTATACCGATTTTCTTTTTTCCAATTTTCTTATCTCCTGGAGTAGAAGTATTAATTAAAAGGCCAGCATGACGTGATGTTGCAATAACGTTATAACATAGATAGTCATCGTTTTGTTCAAAGTGTTAGTCAAACTCCCAATTATAATAGTCTCTTCAACATTGCACAGAACCAACATATTTAAGGTTTAGACAGAGTATTGCTACTTACCAATAGTTTTCCATGTGTTATCAATGAAGAGGATATTTTACCTTTGTCACCTTTTTTTAACTTGGGAAGTAACGGCACCTAGTGTACACAAGAATGATCAAAATTAGTTAATTTACTTATTCTCCAAAGAATTTGAATAGTTGGTCAACTAAAAATTGTGGCTGCTCTTCTGCAATCCAATGTCCAGAATCAGGAACAATGCCACCACGCACATTTGTAGCAAGTAAACGCATTGAATCTAATGCCGCAGTGCCAAAACTACACTCTCCACCCAGAGCTAAAACAGGCATAGGAAGTTTGGTTTTAGACGATTCTATATTTTGTTTTACATCATCTAATAAAGCTCTGTAATATTCGAATCCAGCTCGCATACCACCTGGAGAAGAATAGTGATTAACATATTCGTTAACATCATCTTGGGTGATTGCCGCAGGATTACATGTGTGCCGATAGAACCATGTAAGGTATTCTCTTTCATGACCTTGAACAAGCATTTCTGGTACATCAGGAACCATATGGAATTGAACCCACCATAGGTCCTTAATATTTTGCCCACGACCTATACCGGGTATAGGAACATCAAGAATTACCAAATGACTAACCTCATTAGGATGAGCAGCAGCGTATGAATACGCTACCTGTACACCAAAGTCATGTCCAACCAGAAATATTTTCTTGAAGCCTAATTGCGATACTAATTGATAAATATCTTCTGCAGTAGTATTTCCGTCATAACCTGTAACGGTTTTTGAGGAATCTCCAAGTCCTCTTAAATCAGGAGCAATTACAGTATAATTCTTGGCTAAAGATGGCATAACATGGCGCCATTCATACCAGGTTTGTGGCCAACCATGTAACAATACTATAGGCTGTCCTTGACCTCCAATAACATAGTGCATTTGAATACCGTTCACAGTAGCCGTATGATGCGAAAATGGGATTCCATCAATATCAAATACCGGTCCTTGTAAATTAGGCTGTTGTTTTAGAACAGAAGATGTTAAGTTAGTATCCGATTCTTGTTCCTGTGCCATAGTAGGTTTAATAATAGACTGATTTGAACCAAATTCAATAGTACCATCCATGCATGTTACAATAACAATAATAAATAAAACTACTATATAGGGTGATAAATTTAAAGTAAAGGCTTTCTTATTACTCATGAATTTGGTTACATAGGCCTTGTATTTAGCATTATGCTATTTATTGTATATAGACACATTGCTAAACTTATGTTTTAGTACTAATTGATTTAGGATAGTTGTTATATGAAGTAAAGTTCTGACTATATCTTTCTTAGCCTATCATAAAACCCTATTCTAAATCCTATAGCCATGCTATGTGTCAAATCCCAGTTCTCAATTTCATTCTTATTTAAACGATTTAAGACCCAATTAATTCCAATAAAAGCCGAAATCGAGTTTAGTCGTAATTAGATTCTGATTACAATACACAATCAGTTTAAGGTGCAACTTCACTTTCTTCCATTTAAGTACCTATATGCCACATCAGAGAATAATTGGCTATGACTAAAGCAAATATAGCTGAATTAGAGCAAGAAATAGGCAGTGAAATAGACCACTTCGTCTATCGGGTACCAAAAAAGAATCATGATGCAATGTTACAGCTTACCAAACAATTTGCTGAAATAATCAAGAAATACGAAGCTTTGCATCTAATATTCCAGCTGAACAGTACGGAGGAACCAATGGAGGGCATCACTAACATAGCAAAAACTGTCTCAGCCGATTCAGACGAAGAGGTTTGGATGGAGTTAATATTCTACAGAGATCGTAAGCATAGTGATGAGATAGGCGAAAAGATGCGAAATGATGAAAGCATGGGCCAACTTTACCAACAGTCACTGAACCTAGTCACTGCCGGAACTGGATTCATTATGGGAAACTTCCGTCGAATGAAACTCTAGGATGTTAATGTAATGGTGTTCTAATTAGCGGCATCTGAGTTCCTTTGATCGTGCAGTAGAGTTCATGAATAACAAAATCCTTAAAGGATGCAGCCGTAAACCTTTATTCTAATTATAAGGATAAAGATCTAGATTGATACTGAACTTTACTACTATATGTTTTAGGGTCATGAAGCAGGAGATCGACAAAATGATTAAACGTAAAATGTTAGTTATGAAAAAAATAACGATTACAATTTATTTTTACTTAAATTTTGAAATTCCTAGTAAAAGGTCAGGAGCGTTGAGTACACTCTTGTCTATAGCTCAATTTCATTCCCAAAATTTGTATCAAATTACTATCAATACTGGATGACGAACCTAGTTCAGATCATCTTTAATTATGACGATAATCGATATTATAATTAATGAAGTACCGATCTGGTGACCATGAATTTCCTCCCATGGAGGAGAACGAGATCATCGAGCTGTTGAATCAGCCCATATACTTACTGATAGTCATGATCAATGAACGGGATGGTACCCATCTAGTCCATCCAATTTGGTACTTTTATGAGGATGGAAAGTTCTTTGTCGTAAGCAATAGCACCGATATAAAGATTCGTTCGCTAAAAAAGAAATCCTGAAGTTATATCTATGAAGCTGCCAAAGAAGCATTTACTCTGAAGAGTTTGGGTGACGCCATAGTTTTACGAAATCATGTAATAAATATGCTGGAACAGGCGGGTATCGAACATGAAGACCTTGATTTTAGGAAGCGTTTATTGACCTTTGTGGTGGTCGGAGGAGATTTTCTGGAGTTGAAAGCGTAGGGGAATTGAACGATTTTGTACTGGATTCAATAGAGCACTTTATGAATACCCTCAACACACGTTGCAACAGACAAGGCTGGACATCACTGATTTACGGATTATGAAATTACTATCTAGAGATTCTAGAACTCATACGAATATGGCTTCTGCTGTTGGAATAATGCAAAGCGCATTTAACGGAAACCTTTAAAAAAATTGTGTCGAATGGTGCAATATGAAGCTTTGTACTATTTTATTGGTGCGAATACTTGAATTCGAGCGTTTCCTCTATCTACGACGTACAAGTTGCCTTGCGGGTCAATAGATACGTGTTCGGGTTTACGAAATTGGCCATCTTCACTTCCCTGTGTTCCTATCATAGCTGCAAGTGTCCCATTAGTATAAAACTTCTGGACTCTTGGATTACTTGCACCGTCAACAATGTAGATAAAATCGTTCTTGTCTATAGCTATATGTTCTTGTGGAATTGAAAATAGTCCTGGACCGGTACCGCTACTACCCCATTTAGTAATAAAGGTACCATTAGAATCAAAAACCTGTACTCCTGGCTGCATTAAGGTGCCAACATATACATTCCCTTTTGAATCAACGTCTATTGCATGAGGATGAATGAATTGACCATTGCCTGTTCCCTTAGATCCCCATTGTTTAATTAAATGGAAATTATTATCCACTTTCAATACTCTGTCATTTCCTGTATCTGTGATGAATATGCCATAAGGCGAGAATGTAATGTCCTCAGGCCTTTTGAATGTATCATTTGAAGTGACTCCGTACCATTTGTTAATAAAACTGCCATTGGTGTCAAATTCTTGAATACGTGAATTTTCTCTATCAACTACGAATATATGGTCATGTGGATCAATGCCTATGCTATATGGAATCTTGAATTGGCCATCTGCACTCCCTTTAGTTCCCCATTTCAAAATGAATGTTCCATTATGAGTAAACTTCTGGATATTATTATTGTCTCTGCCTGATATGTACACGTTGCCCTTGGAATCAAATGCTACATCATGAGGGCGCATAAATTGGCCATTGCCATTTCCTAATGAACCCCATTTAAATTCAAACTTGTATTTTATGGGTAATTTGATATTTGACAAGGTATTATGAGATGCCGACAAGTTTTTTGTATTCAAAGTTATATTTTTTTGATTAATCATTGTATTGTTCTGACTATGCGAAGGCATGTTACTAATTGGAATTATGAAGAGTACAAATACCGCAACACAACATAGTAAACTGTAATTTCTAAACATATAGGAGTAATTAATCAATCTATGATAAACATTGTGATACAACTCTCTAAATGTAAACCTGTTTCATTTAGACTATTTTACTTATCAATAATTAGAATAATAGCTTGATGATAGTTATTTAGTTTCGGTATGATTAAGATGACCAACCCAACCAGTATTAACCAAAACTACTAAATAATACCATTTCTAGCGCATGGTATTGACATCGTGTAAACGTTCAGGGTCTACGTTAATGCTAATAATAACCGTGATTATGATGTTAGAAATAACTCTAATTTCAACTGTGGACATGCAGAACTAAATGAAATATATTCATCTATATACTTTTTTATCATACATGATAAATGTATACGCATAGTTCATTCCCCTAAATATCTACACTCAAGTTGAAATTATTATATGTCTACATTTTAGTTTAATATTCTAATTATTTTTGAATGACTACAATTGATGCGAAATTAGTGAACGAAAGATATCAATAATTCTATTAGGTAATGACTTATAAGAAATAAAAATAAGATTAAATTGTAGTGAGCATTGAGGTATCGGCTTCCAAATCCAATTCTGATTTTGAATCATTATTATCTGATTTGGATATAGATTACGAAGCGGTAGGTTTTAGGACTAATTTTAACAGAATAAAGAACGTTGCTGCGATAGATGAAGCTACCTCAGGCGACCTTACGTTTTGCTCATCCAATGATGAAAGAGGTTTAAATGATATTTCTAAATCTAATGCAGGTGTAATTTTGTGTGACTCAACGGTTGGAACAAGTATATCTCCTAAATCTCAGCAGTTATTCATTCTTGTTGATAACCCCCGACTTACATTCATGCATTTGGCTAACAGAATGTTCGGCTCAAGAATTAGACGAAAATCTGCAATATCACGTTTATCTTATATCTCTAGCTCATCCCAAATAGGTGAAAATTGCAGCGTTGGTAATTACTCAGTAATTGATGAAGGATGTGTCATAGGCAAAAACACAATTATTGGGCATAGAGTTAGTATTCAGCACAGTATTATTGGAGCCAACTGCATAATTCAATCCGGTGCGTCAATTGGAGAAAATGGTTTTGCATATGAGAGAAATGACGTATTGGAGTTAGAGCGATTTCCGCATTTTGGTAAAGTAATAATTGGTAATAATGTGGAGATAAGCACTAATTGTTCCATAGCTCGTGGGTCACTAAAAGATACCGTCATAGAAGATGGAACAAAACTTGATGCATTAGTACATGTAGCGCATAATGTGAAGATTGCTAAGAATTGTAGTTTAACTGCAGGAACAGTGATTGGCGGAAGCACGATTGTTGGAGATACTAGTTGGTTAGGTCTTAATTCTACATTGAAGCATAAGATAAGACTAGGAAAGAAGGTGATTGTTGGCTCTGGAGCTTCAGTCATAAATGATGTGCCAGATGAAGATATTGTTGCTGGAGTGCCTGCCGAATCTATCAAGCATAAAGTAACTTCGGGGCAGTTATTTCTCATGGCTGGACAAAAGGTTAAATCGACGAACTATGTTGAGAATAAAAAGAACTTGCTACATTACTAGCTGAATCCGTCACGGGACTTTGAGCGACTTTGATGTCAAGATAATCCAATACAACCACATCTGCTATATAGCTAGTATAAACATTTTAATTCTATATAGTCAAAATTTAAGAAAATCGATATTGAAAATAATATAGCTCAATAGGAAACGTCGTGCAGCGGCAGATGTGATGTCTATTATTCCACCCCCATCTGTACTTAATTCAATAGCAGATGTGGAAAGATGAGGCGGGAGAGCCATGTCTGCTGTTGCCTACAGGTTGTTACCAGCTTATTCGAGATTTGATTCCGATACTATAAACAACTGTAATTCTATTAAATTTTGACTAAATGAATTCTAAATATCCATGGTATCTAAAGTAGTAATATAGGAGTCGTATAATTCTCAGAATTACAATGGTATGTTCCTTAGGTTTTAATAAGACATGGGTGTTTATTTTTTAGTTTAGAGATTCAACTCGGAAACAAGTGTGGGAAAAATGGACAGGACCCACACCTGGCTATTGGACTTGTCAGGACAATGCAGGAGTGTATTTCAATCTGAATTCTAAGTATTAAAGGGAACGATTAATACCTTAATTAAAAATTAAAATATAATTTTACTTCGTGTTTCCTACTGTTCCTGTCTATATCTTACGTTAC
>Ga0126377_10001556_pt1 | contig 15136 bp, 10 predicted proteins | sample PanSoiMetPlot_22_FD_92647 | JGI IMG/M metagenome (GOLD analysis project Ga0126377, IMG submission 92647) | Tropical forest soil microbial communities from Panama - MetaG Plot_22 | ecosystem: Environmental > Terrestrial > Soil > Tropical forest > Bulk soil | place: Panama | collected 2016-02-17
GACTTGCGTTACTGAATTGGGCGTCGAGGGCGCCAGACGGCTCGCCGCAGGTCTGGTCGCCGAAGGAACGACCTCGCTGCGGCAGAGGTTCGGCCCGCGGCCCGAAGTCGAACTTCTTTCCGACGCCGCGATGATGATCTTGCGCGGGGCCAAAAGCCATATGCCATATGCGATATGAAAACTGGCATATGGCGTATGGACTCACACTCACCGAATGCTGATAACATTATTGCTGGCGGCCAACCTTCTCATTTTCGGCGTGGTGTTAGCGAACGTCGCGCTATGGCCCAGGCTGCGGCGCGCTTCCGTAAAATATCACGGCCAGGTCTCGATTCTGATTCCCGCGCGCAATGAAGAAGCCAATCTCCCTTACTGTCTGGACTCCGTGTTGAAGCAGGGCCAGACGGTCCTCGAAATTTTGGTTTACGACGATCACTCTACCGACGGCTCCGCGAATGTCATAAGCCAATTCGCCGGACTTGATCGCCGCGTTCGCGCCGTGGCCCCGGTCCCGCTCGAATCTGGCTGGCTCGGGAAGAATTTCGCCTGCCACAGGCTGGCTGTTGAGGCGAAAGGGAAGTGGCTGTTGTTCATTGACGCCGACGCGCGATTGTCCCATGGCGCCGCGGCGAGTATGGTCGAAGAGGCGCGTCTGCGGCGATTGAAATTTCTCTCCTGCTGGCCGGGACTGGAGATGGGCGGCTTCTGGGAGCGCGCCCTGATGCCGATGCTCAACTTCGTGGTCCTTTCGCTCTTTCCCGCGCCGCTTTCCCTGATTCTCGACCGCCCGTCGCTCGCACTGGCTCACGGCGCCTGTTTGATGATCGAACGCGAAAGCTACTTTTCAATCGGCGGGCATGCCGCCGTGCGCGACCGGATTTTCGAGGATGGCAGTTTGGCGCGATTGTGGCGAGAACGGGGCGAGCGCGGGCTGTGTCTGGACGGGCAGGACATCGTTCGCGTGCGGATGTATGAGTCGTTAGGCGGGATATGGAGTGGGTTTCAGAAGAATTTCTTTCCGGCCTTTCGCCGCGAAAGCAGTTTCTGCGCCTTCATAGCTTTTCACTTCCTCGTTTTTTTGCTGCCTTGTTTACTGTTGATCGCGGCGCCGGGCCGCGCCGCCGCGCTGGCCGCCGGGACGGTCTTCGCCGCGCGCGCGCTGCTGGCCATTCGCTTTCAGCATCCGGCCTGGTCAGTGTTGCTGCACCCTGTCGGCGAACTGATTTTGATCTCTGTTGGCCTTTCTTCCTGGTTCAGAATCAAGAGCGGTCGCGGAGTGGATTGGCGTGGGCGGCGGTATTATAAAAGGGCCGAGTCTTAGCTCGCGTGCGCAGGCTTTAAGGGGCCTGCGCACGCTAAAGCTCTTTTCCCAGCATCGCGTCAGGAGACGCGATAATCAGGCGCATGACGCGCCTTTGAAGTAGATTCAAATTGTGAGTCTGTTTCGATAGCCTACCTCCTGGTCATGGCCCTTGCAGGCGGTTAAGCGTATGACGACCTAGATCGTATGCGTAATTGCGTCTTATCGATAGACAAACCAATTTTACGGCTCGCAAAAGCCGTTGCGCAAGCGCCAGAAAAATTAAAATAAGAACCGCTCCTGGGTACGCATCGCTTCCAGCGTGCGGGGTTCGATCACTCAGATATTTGGAAGGAGCCTCTGTTGCTGGAAGCGCCGCGTAGATTCCAGAGCGCGAGGCTCCGATCAATGTTCGAGTCGATGAATCTTGCGCGCTGGGAGCGGCGCCAACCCGGCAAGGACGAGAAGCATGAAGCCCAAACGCGCAGTCATCATCGGAGGCGGCCTTGGCGGACTGGCCGTGGCTTTGAGGTTGGCGTCCTGCGGGTGGTCAGTCACGGTGTGCGAACAGGGAGAGACCTTCGGCGGCAAGATGAATCTGTGGGTCGAGCGGGGATTTCGCTTCGACACCGGGCCCTCATTGATCACCATGCCCTGGGTCTTCGCCGATCTCTTCAACGTCGCCGGCGCGGCGACGGAAGATCATCTTGAATTCGTTCCCGTTTATCCCATCAGCGAATACATCTATCCGGACGGAGCGCGGTTCGTATACTCGGCTTCACTGCCCGAATGGCTGGAGACTATAAGGAACCTCGACGCGCGCGACGTTGACGGCTTCCTGCGCTTTTTAAATCTCGGCGCGCGGCTTTACGAAGTTTCAAAAGAGACTTTTCTTCGCCGCAGTCCTCTCGATTGGCCCCGCATGACCGATGGCAAAGTCTTGCGTCGCCTGCCCCTGCGCTACGGCTGGGGCAATTACCACAAGACCGTCGCCGCGCATTTCCGCAGCCCACATCTGCGCCAACTTTATGATCGATACCCGACCTATGTCGGCTCATCGCCCTATCATTCGCCAGCCACGCTGGCCGTGATCCCTTTTATCGAATTTGCCTTCGGTGGTTGGTACGTCAAAGGCGGTCTCTATCGCATCGTCGAGACCCTGGTCGAATTGGCGAAGAAGCGCGGCGTTGAATTGCGCTTGAATTCCCGCGTCGAGAAAATCGTGATCAATGGGAAGAAAGTGAGGGGAGTATATGAGTCTGATAACGGTCTGATTGAAGCCGACGTTGTCGTGATGAATGGTGACGCGTCACTCGTTCCGTCGATGATAAGTCCCAAAGGTCCCATAAGTCCCAAAAGTCCCATAAGTCCCAAAAGTCCAATCCTCCTTCACCAAGAGCGTTCAATGTCGGGTTTCGTGATGCTGTTTGGGATTAAGCGTGAGATGCCGGAGTTGCGGCATCACACGATCTATTTCTCCGCCGATTACGAGCGGGAATTTTCAGAGCTGTTTGGCGAACGCGTATTTCCGAACGATCCGACAGTTTATGTCAACGCGCCGAGCCGAGCTGATCGTTCCCTAATTCCCGGCGAAGGGGAGACACTTTTTATAATGGCCAACGCTCCGGCGAACGATTACGACGATTGGGATGAGGCTCAGATATGCGAAGCCCGGCGCCGAGTCTTCGCCCGATTGCGCGAGAACGGGTTTCCGGAAATTGAAAACGACATAGTTGTGAGCGATGTCTGGACGCCGAAAAGGATCGGCTCGCGCTATATGGCGCCTGGAGGGGCGATCTACGGCAGGCATTCGCACGGATGGAAAAACGCTTTTCTGCGTCCGCCGAACAAAGATCGAAACTACGGCGGCCTGTATTATGTGGGAGGCAGTTCGCATCCCGGCGGTGGTACTCCGATCGTGCTGCTCTCGGCGCAGATCACCAGTGAACTGATCGAACGTTATGAACGCGATTGATTCGAGGTTGAAATGGCTTCCGCTCGCGGCGCTGGCTGCGGCCTACGCTGTGATGTGGGTCGGCGGCGTCGGCCATTACGCGGTGTATGGCGGACCGCCGATGGACATGCCGTGGGCGGCTTCGGTCTTCCTGGCTCTGGGCGGATTGCTGATTGTCGTAACGTCGCGGGGAAGAGATTTAATCGGGTTGATGGCCGCGGCCCTGCTCGGTTTCGTCGCGGAAGTCATCGGCGTACGCTACGGCTTCATTTTCGGCCCTTATCGTTACACTGATGTGTTGCAGCCGCAGATACTCGGAGCGCCTCTGGTGATGCTGAGCGCGTGGATGATGTTGGTCTCATATTGTCGCCAGATGCTGATGAATCTGAATCTGCCACGACTCGTCGAAGCGGCGTTGGCGGCGTTGTGGATGACGGCGATTGATCTGGTGATCGACCCCTTGGCGGCGAATCAGCTTGGGTATTGGCGCTGGACGCAATCGGGCGCGTATTACGGAATCCCGGCGTGGAACTTCATCGGCTGGTTCATGGTGAGCTTCATTATTTTCAACGCCTCACTATGGGGATTGCGAAAAAATCGGACCGCGTGTCATGTGGGATTGAGCATTGTGATCTTCTTTACCGCGATCGCTTTTTCTTACGGCCTGGCGCTGGCCGGAATGATAGGCCTGGGATTGTGTCTGGCGCACCTGGCGCTGAAGGAGAGACGGAGAGACGGAGAGACGGAGGGACGGAGAGAAAGAGGGACGGAGGGACGGAGCGACAGAGAGACGGAGAGAAAGAGAGACGGGGGGATCAAATGAAGGTTGTTCACTCTGTCCCTCCTTCCCTCCGTCTCTCTTTCTCTCCGTCTCTCTGTCTCCCCTTCTGTTTTAGTTAGTGGCCGTGCCGTTGAAGTAGGTTTGAGCCTTTTGCCAGACCAACGCTCCCACCTTGCGTCCCACCTTTTGGCCTTCAAGGTTTCCGTCCATGAAGTGAATGCCTCCGAAGAGACGCGACATGCCGGCTTCCGCAGCGGCTTGGCTGAAAGTAGCCCAGGAAAGTGTGATTTCAGTGGACGGCGTGATCCCGGGTTCGATCAATGAGGATCCCGGCGCCAGCTTCACAGAGGCGCCGAAGTTGTCGCTGCCGGTGAAGGACTTCAGAATTTCGGCGCCGACCGCGCTGAAACCGCTATGTCCTGAAACGTATTCGGGGAAGGGCGGAGTGACGAAGTTCAAGTCCTGATAAGGTTGCCAGTCTTCGCCGAAAATGAAAGTCGTGCCCCGGCCCGGCCCGCCCCAGGCCCTGACCCGCTGGCCTTGAAACAGTACGCGTATGGCGGTGATCGGGCGCACGGAGTCGTAAAAGCGCTTGGTGGCCCAGACCGCGACGCTGGCGTCGAATTCCCCGTTGGCGAGCGCGAAGAACATTTTCACGTCGTCGTCGAGGCTGTGATTGTCACGGCGCGAGACCAGCTGTCCGAATGATAGCCAGTGGCCGGGCGGAGTTTCGGTCCTAGGCCCATCCGACCAATATTCAGCGATCGTCTTCTCCAGGTCGCCGAGATTGGCGCTGATGTTCAGCAACTGAAACGCCTGCTGGCGGTAAGGCCAGCCGAAAAACCTTCGTTCAATGAATGCGGGCGCCTTGTCGGGACGCACGTCCAGACCGGTTTGCAACGCGAAGGGAATCACTATCCCCCAATGCGGCGCCAGGAATCTTTGCGTCTGGCCATTCGGCAGACGAAGCGGTTGCCAACGATTGGGGTCAATCACCAGGTCGGGAAAGTTGACCGCTCTGTAGTTGGTAAAATCGGAGTAAGCTCCCGGATTCAAATCGCCGAGCTGGTTGGAACGGTCGGCATGCCGGAAGTCTAGTACAGCGGCGGCGGCCACGTTGCCGACGCCCGCCGGAGTTGCGGTATCGGTGGTGGTATTGGCAGGATTGTAGCCCAGGCTGTTCATCACTCCGTCGAATAAAGGCTTTTGAGTCGGGAAGAGGTCAAGGAGCGCGCGGTATGCGGCGAAACTGAGCGCCTCCTGTTTGTTGGCCTGAATATGCTCCGTCGCCGGGCGGCGTAAGGTTCCGCCCAAGCGAGTGCCGACCGCGACCGGATCGTAGGCCGCCCACGCGTCAAAAATGCAGGTATGTGTGATAGCGTATGCCCGAGCCGCTATCGGCGGCCCAGTATTGGTGTTGCGCACCGCCTGAAGAGCGGCTTCGTCCCAACGTAAAACAGCGTTATCCTGCGCCATGGCTGATTGGCTGCCGCCACACAAAAGCAACAGAGATACCAGGGCAAGAGAGGGGGTCGAAAAAGCGAACCGCATGGCTTCCATTCCTTTCTTGGTTGTTTTGTTAATGATCGAAATTGATTGGATGGCGTTCACGCGCCATCAATGAGGAGTACGAGGATGAATGGGAAGTGAGATTCAGGGTCAAGTATGAGAGCGAGAAAATAAGAATAAGCCATACTCATTGCGGCGGGCAAGACTTTTAATTGTCCCCTGAAATGGATTGCAATAGGCTCTGACCCGTTATTATACTGCCGCCGATTTACAATGAGTTGTGAGCGATGAAGTCAGAGATGAAACGCAGAAAGTGTTTGATGACCGTGCCTGCCCTTAGAAATCTCCCGACTCGAATTGGCGCCCCAAGCCATCAACATAACACCAACAAAAGAGTGAAACTATGCAAATCACGGTATTGAAAGAAACGGAACCGGGCGAAACCCGCGTCGCCCTGGTCCCCGAATCGGTTAAGAAACTGGTTTCGATGAAGGCGAAAATCGCCGTCGAAAGCGGCGCGGGAAGCGAATCTGGCGCGAGCGACGCCGATTACGAGGCCGCCGGCGCGAACGTTTCAAAAGACCGCGCGGCGCTCGTCAAAGAAGCTGAGGCGCTGCTGGCGATCAACCGGCCGTCGCCTGAGACCATCGCGAAATTGAAGCGCGGCTCGGTAGTCATCAGCTTCCTGCGGCCGCTCGACGAGCCTCTAATGCTCAAGCCGATGATCGAACACCGGATCACCGGCTTCGCCATGGAATTGATTCCGCGCTCGACCCGCGCGCAGGCGATGGACGCGCTCTCTTCGATGGCCACGATTGTCGGTTACAAAGCCGTGCTGCTGGCCGCCGAACACTCGCCGCGGATGTTCCCGATGCTGACAACGGCGGCGGGAACCGTGCCTCCGGCCAAAGTCCTGGTGCTGGGCGCGGGCGTGGCCGGATTGCAGGCCATCGCGACGGCGCGCCGTCTCGGCGCGGTCGTCGAGGGCTTCGACGTGCGCGCGGCGGCGGGCGAGGCAGTCCGTTCGTTAGGCGCGAAATTTCTGGAAGTCGATATGGGCGGTTTGCAGACCGAGGACGCCGGCGGTTACGCGCGTGAAGTCACCGAAGAGGTGATGGATCGCAGCCGCGACCTGATCGCCCGCCAGGCCAAACAGATCGATTGCGTCATCACGTCCGCCGCCGTGCCCGGCCGCCGCGCGCCGGTGTTGATCACCGAAGAGGCCGTAACCGGAATGAAACGTGGATCGGTCATCATAGACCTCGCGGGCCCGACCGGCGGCAACTGCGTATTGAGCAAGCCGGGTGAGACGGTCGATGTGAACGGAGTGAAGATCATGACCCCGCTCAATCTGGCCGCCACGGTACCAGTTCATGCCAGCCAGTTGTATTCGCGCAACCTGACGACATTCCTGAGCGAGATGATCAAGGACGGCGAACTCAACCTCGATTTCGCCAACGACATCGTCGGCCCTTCATGCGCGGTTCACAACGGCGAAGCGAAACATCCGCGCATTCTGGAAGCGCTGAAATAGTTCGGAGTTCCGCCTTTAGGCGACAGTTTGGAGTTCCGCCTTCAGGCGGTTTTATAAGGTGAATGGAGAATCCCGCATAAATGCGGAACTCCAAACACCTGGAGGAATCGCAATATGAGCGTAGCAAGTTTGATCCCTTCAATGCTCGTTCTGGCTCTCGCCGAAAGTTCGAGTATTAGCGCGACGGCCTTGATGGCTTCCCTTTATGTCTTCGCGCTGGCCGCGTTTTTAGGTTATCAGGTTATTTCCCGCGTCCCGCCCCTGCTGCACACGCCGCTGATGTCTGCGACCAACGCCATCTCGGCCATCTCGGTGGTCGGCTCGATCCTGACCGCCGGCGGAAAATACAGCGATGTCAGCAAGTTTCTCGGTTTCGTCGCCGTCATTTCCGCAATGATCAACGTCGTCGGCGGGTTCATGATCACCGACCGCATGCTCAAGATGTTTAAAGATCGAATCGGCGGCGGCAATGACTCGGGCGGGAAGGAGGAGAAACGCTAATGAACGGCAATTATCTCATTGAGTTCAGCTATCTGTTCGCCTCGATCCTTTTCATCTTCGGTCTGAAAGGACTGAGCCATCCGAAGACGGCCCGCCGCGGTATGAACATGGCCGCGCTCGGAATGCTGGTGGCCATCGTGGGCACGCTGCTCCATCACGAGATTATCAGTTACCAGATGATCATCATCGGCATGATCATCGGCAGCGTGATCGGCGCGGCGATGTCCATCTGGATGCCAATGACCGCGATGCCTCAGCGGACCGCGCTCTCGCACGCTTTCGGCGCCCTGGCGGCGTCGCTAGTCGGCGTCTCGGAATACTACCAGCACGTCGTTCACGAAGGCTCGCAGCTCAGCTCGTTCAAAATGACCGCGCTCGGCTTTGAAGTCCTCTTCGGCAGCCTGACCGTCACTGGCAGTTTACTGGCCTTCGTCAAATTGCAGGAACTGATGAAAGGCGCGCCGGTCACGTACAAGGGCCAGAACATCATCAACGTCACGCTCTTCGCCATCGCGGGGGCGATCTTTATTTATCTGATCTACGATCCGACGCAGAGCGCGCTATTTTACGTGATGGTTGGGTTGTCGTTCCTCTTCGGAATTCTGCTCGTGTTGCCCATCGGCTCGGCCGATATGCCTGTCGTGATGTCGTTGATGAATTCCTACGCGGGGCTGGCTTCGGCCGCGACCGGATTCGCGATCGGCAACAACGTGTTGATCATCGCCGGCACACTGGACGGATTTTCAGGCTTCATTCTCTCGATCCTCATGTGCAAGGCGATGAACCGTTCGGTCACCAACGTGCTATTCGGCGCGTTCGGCTCCGTCTCGGAAGACACCGGCGCCCTCGTCGAGGGCGTGATGCGCGAAGTCGGCCCGGACGACGTGGCCGTGCAACTGGCCTACGCGCGCCAGGTGGTCTTCGTGCCCGGCTACGGAATGGCCACGGCGCAGGCGCAACACGCCGTGCGCGAACTGGCTGAAGTTCTGGAGCACAAGGGCGTCAACGTCAAGTACGCCATTCACCCGGTGGCGGGGCGAATGCCGGGACACATGAACGTGCTGCTGGCCGAAGCCAACGTGCCTTATTCATCGCTCTATGAGCTTGAACAGATCAACCCGGAAATGCAGGCGACCGACGTCGCCGTGGTGATCGGCGCCAACGACGTGGTCAACCCCGACGCGCGCGACAATCCGAAAAGCCCGATCGCCGGAATGCCCATCATCGAAGTTGACCGCGCCCACAACGTCGTTGTGCTCAAACGCGGCAAGGGCAAAGGATTTTCAGGTTTGGAAAATCCCCTCTTCTTCAAAGCGAACACGGGAATGTTGTACGGCGACGCCAAGGCTTCATTGTCCAAGCTGGCGCAGGCCGTTCAGCAGGCCTGAGCATGAAGTTAAACCGCCGGATAAGAACTGAAACCTACCGATGATTATCGCTGCCCTGGACATCGGCTCCAATTCGATACATCTGGTCGTGGTCGAAACCGACCGGGAGAAGCCGTTTCGCGTGGTCGCAAGCGCGAAAGAAGCGGTACGGCTGGGCCGCAGCGTGGCCCGCGATCAGCGCCTCTCCGCCGCGGCGATGGACAGGGCGGTCGATTGCCTGAAGCGGTTCCGGCGCATCGCCGAGTCCCACGGCGCGCGGGAGCTGATCGCCGTCACGACCAGCGCCGTGCGCGAGGCCACGAACGGAGATCAGTTCATCACTCGCGCCGCCGAAGAGGCGGGAGTCGAAATCGACCTGCTCTCAGGAGTGGAAGAGTCGCGTTTGATCGCGCTCGCCGTCTCTTTCAGGTTCAAGCAAAGCGTACGGCAGCAGGCGCTCGTGATCGACATCGGCGGAGGCAGCACTGAGCTGGCGGTCATGAAGAATGGCGAGCCGGTGACGCTGATCTCGTTCAAGCTCGGCGCCGTGCGGCTGACCGAGCTGTACGTGAAATCGGACCCGATCGGCGAGAAACAATTGCGCCGCCTGCGTTCGGAATTGCGCGAAGTGATAGCGCATCGCGCCCCCGAAATCGCCGCCAGCGGCTTCGACTCTTGCTACGGAACTTCGGGCACGATCAACGCGCTCGCCGCGCTCAGCCTGCGGCGGCGGCTCGCGGCGGGAAATGGCCGGATGGCTCGCCGCCGTCTGGAACACTCGCTGACGCTCGATGAGCTACGGGCGCTCAACGATGAGCTGGCGTCATACGCGCTCGACGAGCGCATCCTCGCAGGGCAGATCAACCGCCAGCGCGCCGAGATCATCGTCGCGGGAGGACAATTGCTCGAAGCCCTGATGGAGACCCTGAATATCGATGAACTGGTCTCTTGCGACTGGGCGCTGCGCGAAGGCGTAATCATCGCGCATCTGGCGCGGCGCGTCGAAACGGTCACCACCTCACCCGCGCGTCTGGAACGCGATCCGAGCCTGCGGGGGGCGCTGGCTCTCGCGCGCCACTGCCGGGCGGACCTGAAGCACGCGAGCCGGGTGGCGTATTTATCGCAGCAGTTGTTCGACGAGTTGCGCCCGCTGCATTCGCTCGGCGGCGAGCACCGGCGATTGCTCGCGGCCGCGGCGCTGCTTCACGACATAGGCTATTTCGTCTCGCACACGGCCCATCATAAACATTCGGCCTATCTGATCCAGAACAGCGAATTGACCGGCTTTACCACCCATGAGATAGCCGTCATCGCGAGCGTCGCTTATTACCATCGCGGCGGCCTGCCGAAATCGAAGCATGAATATTACTCCGATCTGCGGGCGCAGGACCGCGAGGTCATGCTAAAGTTGGCGGCGTTGTTACGCCTGGCCGACGCGCTCGACCGCGATCACGAAGGAAGAGTCCGGGAGCTTCGTTGTGACATCGAAGATGATGAGGTCCGCATCGTGGCGTCTTGTTCGCGCGAAGCCGAGACGATGCTGTGGCGTCTTGAAGAGCGCGCGGACCTTTTTACGGAGGTCTTCGGCCGCGGAGTGAAATTGGCGCCAACAATCGACGCGGCGGGTCACGGAGAGCCGACTTCGTAACCTACGGAATCAGCGACGGAGAATGCGGCTTAGAGGCGCCTGACCACTCTTCTCGCTTGACAAATCACTTCTTGGGCGGGCCGGGCGCGCGTAACGCCTGCAGGCTCGTGACCAAATCCCTCGCCAGTTTGGGCGATGCGGTCCCGGCGGTGATCTCTCTTATTTTGCCGTTGGCGATCGGTGTGTTGCTGGCTTGATGCGTGACGACGTAGGTCCACATCCAGGTCAGAAAAGGCAGCGTCACTTCCATCACCAGATCGGCCTCTTTGGGGTCGCCGGTGATCTTCAGTCCCATCTCTTTAAAGTCAGGCAGCTTGAGCAATTCGTCTTCCAGCAATTTAGGTTTGAGGTAAATCGTCTTCGAACGGATGTGAATGGTCCTGGCCGCGCGGGTCAATGCGCCCGGGTCGGGTTTGGCCGGCGGCGCCCCGCTGTCGAAGACGGCCAGCGCCAGATCATCGGATTGATACCCTTCAATGATGGCCAACGGGCGCTGCTCCCCCCTCGCGCCCGAATCGCGCTGGGCTTCGGCGGGCACGGTCGTCTGCAAATATTTGACGATCTGATCGAGCGTGATTTCACGACCTGCGCCCGCCGCCCGGCCTTTCAGAGCCTCGATAAACGCGGCGGTGAAAACGCCCTGCCTCTTCGACTGCGATTCGTAAGCGAATTGCCCGACGCCCGTAGCCAGCAGCGTGGCGAACGCCGCGACTTCCTGATTGCGGGTGTCGAAAGTCAATCCCCGCGTGAACGCCTCGCTGAGAGGCTCCTGCCGAAACGCGTCCAGAATGAACATCACCTGGCTGACGTCACTCGCGCGGATCGCCTCTTTGATTCGCTCGACGCCAACGGCGGTCTCGGCGAGCAAGGCGTCATTGCCGATCACCGCGTCGGCCGGAAGCAGATAACTCTTTCCTCCGCGTTCGAGGCTGTGGCCAGCGAAATAGATCAACAAAAATCCGTCTTGGTCGGCGTGATTGCCGCCCGAAACGCGGTCGGACAGAATCGCCAATTGCTGCAGAATCACGCTGCGCAGCGGCTGTCGTTCGGGAGGTTCGCCGGTCGCAAGCAGGACGATCTTATCTTTGTGAAATCCCGCGCGTTGCTCCAGCGCGTCGGCCACGGCGCGCGCGTCGGACGCCGCGTAATTGAGTTTGCCGGCTCGCTTGTCTATATAATCTTCGACTCCGATGACCAGCGCGAAGCGATTCTCTTCCGCGGGCAGTTCATCAATCAATTCGGTTCGCCCGGTGAGGCAGGGGCGGTCGGCGCCTGAGAACGATTTGAGCGCGGCCAGCGCCTCCTCCTGCAATTGGCGCGATGCGCCGGGGCCGCTCAAGCCGATGACGCGCGCGTAATTTTCAACCAGCTGATTCGAGATCGGAGTGATCTTCGCGCAGAGCGATTGTCCGCGCTTGCCGGCCCTGCGGCCCTTCGGAATCGCCCGATATTCCTCGATCAACTTTTGATAGATCAGGTCGTAGGCGAGCGCGCGCAGCCAGTAGGTGTTCGGATCGTTGGCGCTGGGGCCGCCCTTTATTTCCGCCGCTTTGCTAAGAAAATCTATCGCCTTCTCGGCGTCGGGATTCGGTTGGCGCAGCAGGTAAAGCCCCTGGCATTGATAGAGGATGCTGAGACTGTTGTCGCGCAGCTTTGCATATTCCTCCTGGTCCATGCCGGGCGGCGGAGTTTTCTCTTTCAAAAGCTCTAGCGCCTGGTTGGCGTATGCCCGACTCTGTTCGAGGTCGTTGTAGAAACCGCCGATCATTCCGCGCCCCGTGCCGAGCGCCAACTGCGATGTCACTTGCGCGGCGACCGCCCGATCAGGCGCCTGGCTCAATATCTCGCTCCCCACCGCAAGAAGCCGGCTGAGACTCGCGGCGTCGGGGTTGGCTGAAAAATTCTTGTAAGCGATGTTGTTGAAGATTTCGAGCGTCGCGCGACGGTTCCCGGATTCGACCTCCCCGGCGCGCTCGCTTTGTGGATGCCTGCGCAGGAACTCCATGCCTAGCGCCAATCGCTTTTGCGGGTCCTGTTTTTCATTCAGGTACGCCGCGTAAGCGGCTCGCTCTTCCTGCTGCATTAGCGCCTGTCTGGTCATCTCGCCCGCTCCGCGCTTGACCAATTGTTCGAAGGTCGCCATGGCTAGCCTGAAAGCCAGTCCCCGCTCGCGTATTTCGCGCGCTATGACTTCGTCATCGATTCCCTTTTCGATCAATTGCTCTACCTGGCGCAGCGACAATGGCGCGGGCTCCTGAGACGGCAAAGTCGCTTTTGCGGGAGACGAAATCAGCGCGGCGATGATGAAGAGCGTCAGAAACATGTTTGGCATAGCCGACCTATCGAGGGTTCAAAATTTTGATCGCGTCATTGATCTGGCGTTTAAGCTCCAGCGCGTCTCTGTGCTGTGGGTAGAGCTTGAGGGCCTCGTTGCATTCGCTAAGCGCGGCCTGATAACGAAGTTGCCGATACAGCGCCCGCGCCCTCTCAACGCGCTTATCCGCCAATTGCCGATTCTCCTGCCGCGAGCGATTGGACTGCGACGGGTCATTCTTACTCGACTCTCCAGGGTTTGTTCGCGTCCCAGATTTTCCATCGGTGGCCGTGTTCGGCGAGGGCGCGCGAACTTCCGCGACTGTTGCGGAAGGCTGTGGCGACTCTGCGCCGGTTGTGGAGGGCGAAGGCTGGACAGTGACCGTATCCATCGATCTACCCCGCGCGGCATCGCCCGCGGCGCCATCGGAGACGTAGGTATAAACGCCATAGCCGACGGCGATCAACGTCGCTCCGATTATCGCCGCGTGGAGCGCAGAGTATTTGGAGCGGTTCGCCGGTAGAACATTGGTCGCATAAGTTCCCCGCAGAGGCGGCGCCACAGGCATCTCCTCAGTCGTCCGCTCGCCCGAATAATTTTGTATTCTTTGAATTGTTGTTTCGCCAGTCGACTCCGAATGGTCCTCCCTCAAATGAGGGAGAGCTTGATCGAGCAGCGAGCCCACATCGGCGGCGCTCTGTGGGCGCCGAGCGGGGTCTTTCTCAAGCATGCCGCTGACCAGTCTAACGAGTTCCGGCGGCGTCTCGGGACGCACTAAGGAAAGCGGCGCCGGTTCCGAGGTCAATTGCATCTGGATCACCTCGCCCATCGACGGGTTGTTAAAAGGCAGCCTGCCACCGAGCATCCGGTAAAGAATGACGCCGAGCGAATAGATGTCAGAACGCCCGTCAATGCGCCCGCCGATGGTCAATTGTTCCGGGCTTGCGTAATGCGGCGTGCCCATCACGCCTGAAACCAGAGAACTGGCCTTCGTCTCTTCGAGCGTCTTTCCGATGCCGAAGTCCAGCACCTTGACGTGATCGCGCCCGTCGGGCGAATCGATGAGCATGATGTTTCCGGGCTTGAGATCGCGGTGGATGACGTGTTTGCCGTGAGCCTCGCCGAGCGCCGCGGCTACCTGGCGCGCGATTACCGCCGCGCGAACGAAGCCGAGCCGCCTCTGTCCCAACAACTCGTCATCGAGCGTGCGCCCTTCCAGCCACTCCATGACGATGTACGCGATGCCTTCATCCGTGTGCCCGGCGTCCTTTACGTCAACGATGTGTTCATGCGTGAGCCGTCCCGCCAGTTTCGCCTCGCGCTCGAACAACTCCACCATGCGATCGTCGCCGAGGGCGATATTCGGCTGAAGAATCTTGAAGGCGACGCGGCGGTCTATGCCTGAATGATAGGCGTAGTAGACCGCGCCCATTCCGCCCAATCCCACTAGAGCGTCAATGCGATATTTGTCGAGTAGTGTCCGGCCCACCAGGTGGTAGGGATCGTTCAACGACAGAACCGAATGGTCGTTCGGGCACAGCCGTTCGGTCGAAGTGAAAGTTTTTTGACAAGTGGGACAGTATTTCGTGGCCATCGCAGACAAACAGTAGGGGATGTGCGGCCACTTTTCAACACGAAGGGGAGTGGGGAGTGGGGATTGGGGAATGGGGAATGGGAATGGGGAAAAAGCTCCTCTTACCTCATTCCCCACTCCCCATTCCCCATTCCCCACTTCCCAACATCCTACTCCTTATTCCCCACTCCCCACTCCCCACTCCCTACTCCCCACTCCCCATTCCCCATTCCCCTCACTGCGATCCATTCAAGACGCCATTCTTAAAGACCAGCGCGCCGCTCGGATAGGTCCACACCTCGCCAGCCGCCGTGCGAGTGACCTTTTCAGGCTCGCCCCAACTCATCTTCACCTGCGCCTCGGTCATTCCCGCATAGACTTGCCCCTTCTCAATCGCCCCCCATACATCTCGACTCCATTTGTATTTCAGCCTGGGATCCTCCGCCAGCAGATGGTCTTCGAACCGGCTCAGGTGTCTGACCTGTTTCTGGACGTTGGTTCCGCTCATATTCAGATCGACGAAGCCCTGCTTGCCGTCAGGCGCTTCGAGTTTGAAGCGAACAGGCTTCTCCTCGTCCCATCCCGGAACGACGTCTGGGCGGACGGTGAGATCGCAGCCTGCCGGCACGATCCCCAGTTCCTTCTGCCGGGCGAA
>Ga0126377_10001557_pt1 | contig 15135 bp, 27 predicted proteins | sample PanSoiMetPlot_22_FD_92647 | JGI IMG/M metagenome (GOLD analysis project Ga0126377, IMG submission 92647) | Tropical forest soil microbial communities from Panama - MetaG Plot_22 | ecosystem: Environmental > Terrestrial > Soil > Tropical forest > Bulk soil | place: Panama | collected 2016-02-17
AAGCCACAATTCGGCTACTTCGACATCTTCATCGTTTCGTTCGATACGCTCCGCTTACTCCGGCCTGACACCGATCGTGAATATCAGATCATGCAGGCCGCTGGCTTAGAGGGCGACGAGTTTTACCACCGCAAGAAGGGTAAGAAGGTCAAGGTTCCTAAGATCCTGTGGCCTGATGAACTCTGTGCGCGTTTCACTCACATCTGCATCGATGAGTGCCAGATGATGAAGAACCCGGACGCTAGCAGGACCCGTGCCCTAAAGCAGATTGCATCGGCGTGGCAGAGGGTCAAGAAGGTCAACATCGCAGACCCGGAGGAAGGCATCGAGCGTTTCGTCGATCCCGTCAAGCCTAGGATCATGGGGCTTTCTGGAACGCCCATCAAGAATGACGCGGCGGAGTATGCAACGATCCTGCATATGGTTCGACCTGAGATGTTCCCTTCCGAAGCTGGATTCATCGCTCACGACTGCCGACCCATTGGATCCCGGTTCATGCTCAGGAACGCTGAGAGATTCCACGAGAAGACGAAGGACTTCATCCTCAGATACACTCGCGACGAGGTTCTTCCCGATCTTCCGAAGATCTTCCGGCAGTTTCGCTACATCGAATTGGAAGGGGGCGACCTCGAAGCCTACAAGCGCGCTATCAAGGAGTTCCAAGAGTATACCGACAAGATCGAAGAGATATCCATGCGGGATATCACGAACATCCTGGGATACTTCGCTCGTATGCGGCGGATTACCGGAGTCGCGAAGATCAAGGGCGTCCTAGAGTTCGTCGAGGAGTTCCTGCTCTCCAATGATCGGAAGCTGGTCATTTTCCTGCATCATAAGGATTGTGCCACGGGCCTTTTCGCTGCTTTATCCAATCTCGCGAAAGAAGCGGCAATGGATGAGCCGCTGCTCCTGACATCCAATCTCGATATGATCGGACGCCAAGAGGTCATAAACGAATTCAAGGGCGTCAAGACAAGGGTCGTAACGAACGACGACGGCACGATTACTCAGATCGAGGAGCCTACCGGGAAGAACCATCGTATCATGATCGCGTCAACGCTGGCGGCAGGAGAAGGTCTTAATCTCCAATTTTGCTCAGATTGCGTTATCATGGAGAGACAGTGGAATCCGGCGAATGAGGAGCAGGCAGAAGCGCGCTTCCCCCGGCCCGGATCATTAGCCGACAAGGTCAACGTGACCTACGCCATCGCAGCCGGGACGATTGACGACTTCCTCACGGAGCTAGTGGAACGGAAGCGCGCGATCGTCAAGAATACGCTCGATGGGGCAGAAGAACCGTGGGATGAGTCCTCCTTGATGGTGGAACTCGCCAACATCCTTCGTATCAAGGGTTTGAAGAAGTGGGAGGTCTAATGGAGAAGGATTGCATTGTAGTGCGCGAGTTGCCCGGCTACGATTATAAGCCAGTGCCGGGGACCGAGGGAACCGTCGAAGAGTGCGCGGCCTACATTCAGCGACAGAGGGACACTAGGAAATCTTGGAAGAATCTGACCATCATGAACACCGTGACGGGCAGGCTCATGTCCCACATCGTCCGATGAAGTGCTCTCGCTGCGATAAGACGGCCCTATACAAAGTAGGGCAGGACGGCTACTGCAAGGCTCACCGGAGCTTTGCGGTGGCTCGTCGTGTATCCTGGACTACGTATCTCGACAAGGCTCAGACGGAGAAGGAAGAAACCGACCGTAGGTTCAACCAAGCGACGGAAGGATCGTTGAAGCCCTCTGATTACTGGAGAGCGCGATCCCTTTTTTACAAGACGAGAAGAGGTAACTAATGCCCATCACAATCAAGATCAAGCTACTCAACGACGACTACAACATGACGGAACACGAGATCAAGTTCCTGATCATGGACGCGCTTTACGAGTTCCAGATGTCGCGCACCCCGGCCGAGGCTTACGTCAACAAGCGTTACCCGGATAACGAGGACTACGCTTGGCTCAACAGGACGAAGAAGGTCAAGGAGGTCGAGCGGCGCTGCAAAATCGCGGAGCAGATCCGGAACGGTCACGTCGAGTTGGAACTCACGGGGTTCGACGCTCAGGAGGAGCTGCCCTTCTAATGTTCAACTTCATTCTCATCTTCGGCGTGCTCATGAGCTTTGTCGGGGCGGTCCTTTCCCTCGATGACGCGGCTAGATTGGATAAGCAGAGCATTGTGTTGTTCTGCCTTTCCGTCCTTCAGTTCATCCTCTATATCGTCCTCTTTGTCTTAGGGGTGCGCGCGTGAGCCAGAAAGCATACGACGAACTCGAAAAGATCCGGAGAGAGGCTCTTGAGAAGCAGCAGGTTTGCTCCTACTGTGGGAAGACCTGCGCGAACGCCGATCACCTGTTCCTGCATATCCTTCTGAGGCACAAGTGATGAAGTGCGACAACTCCATCGTGAAGAACGGTAACGTGGTCCGATGCTCACGCAAGCTCGAAGATCGTAGAGGCAATGAGGTTGGACACTTCTGCACTCAGCATGGAGAGAAACTGACCTACACGCCTAAGCTCTACGCTCTGGTGTATCGTGATTACTGGGGGACAAAGTGAGAACTCTCTCCGACGTGGAGATTCTCCAGATCATCTCGAAGGTCCTGGGCAAGAGAGTCCAGCTCTGGGCCTTCGAGAGAGACGATTGGTTCGATTACGGTAACGTTTACATCGAGGTGGGACGGGAATGAAGAAGGTCGTCGTTGGGAACAGGTGGGGTGTCCTTTATCGTCTAACCGAGGCGAAGGAGGGCACTCGCATCGAGAAGCTAGAGACCAAGGATTCCATCACGGTCGAGCATAGCTTCGATCAGATACGAACATCGTGGGGGAACTGGATCGGTGGAGAGCTGGTCCAGCGCACGTTTCCCTATCTCGGGCAGGATGAGAGGGAGTTCATTCAGACCGGAATGACCCCGGCAAAGTGGAACGAGATCTTTAAGGGAGGGAAGAAGAAATGAAGGACAACGTCGTCGAGGAAACTCTCATGCTTCTGATGGTCATCTTGATATTCCTCATCTTGATCATCACGAAGGGCAACGTCGTAACCTACTACTAGGAGAGGAATTGGGCTGGATCATCGTAGGATTCTTGGCGTTAGCATTTATCGTCTACATTCTGGTAGACGCCAATCTCAGACCAAAGGGGTAACATGGACATCGTAGCCTACAAGAATCGGTTCATCAAGGGGATAGATAAATACGATATTCCCCCTATGACCCGAGAAGCACTCATCGCATACGTCTTAACGGGTCGGCCTGTGGGATCATTCCTTCAGGCCGTCCTCTCGAACAACCTGTTTGGTGCGGTATCTCAGGCGGACCAAAACAATCAAGAGCATTTGATTGAACTGGTTCGGGCCATCTATAACAATGCGCCGATGGATTGCTGCGGGTCGGAGGAAAAGATCGAGAAGTGGCGCAAACATCGGGGAATGGAGCAGTTCAAAAATGAAGACCCTCGATAGGATCGTATCAACTCCGAACGGGATCGCCTCACTCGTGATCGACCAGTTCGAATCTACTCAGGAAGCAGTTGATACCATTGGAGAGGCCGAGGCTCTGAAGGCTATCAACTACGTGCAAGAGCAGAAGAAGATCACGTCGTTCAGGGAGAGCGTTCAAGCAACTCCAAGGAGGTATAGATAATGGGAGATACCAGGATTTTCGTCGTCATCAAGGCAACGACCAGAAAGAAACAGGGTCGTGGCTACTCGAAGAAGGTCTGGACCATCGAGGGGATGCTCAACGAGGAGGTGACCATCGTAGATATCAATCGCCTTCTCGAAGCTGAGCGCGCGATCAAGGCTCTCACCGACATTCACTTTCAGGTAGATCTGGAAGAGCGAGAGGTAAATGGAGAAGCCGAGTAAGGATTACGTCTACATGCGAGCGTGGGCTAAGCTCATGCCGGGGATGCGGAACAATCTCGAAGATCGAATCGACAAGGCGCGCGAGATCAACGCACCACAGGATACACTCTTCCTCGTAAGGCACGAGTTCGGGGGATGGGAGCCGAGGGTTCTCTCTGACCTCTGCATCCGGGAAACACGGGAGAAGCTGGAGGCAGTCGTCCGTGACATGGATCTGTAAGTTCTGTAAGCAATTGAACTCGCAGTATCATAACTACTGCACTCGATGCTGCGCGAAGAAGTCAATCGCGGAGTTCAAACTTGGCCGACGATAACAAGAAGAATCCATCGTGGGTCTATGCGGGGATACCTGGACCGGATTCCATCTACGACATTACGAGGGGTCCGGTCCAGATTCCCAAGGCTCAGATCATAGAGGATCTTGTATCGGTCCTCAAGAAGATGCCTCTTACCGATAACGATGCGGAACGTCTATATCTTGCCATCCTGAATAGGGTGCGCGCCAAGACCTGCGTAGGATGCGGGAAGCTCCGACCGGTCGTCTTCGGTAAGTTGGTATATCATCCCTCCGGGGATCTCTCAAAACCAAAAGAGTTCTGGTGTTCACTCTGTAAGGACTAGGATAAATGACAAGACAAGAACTAATGGAAATAATCGATCAGGCGTTCGAGGACTACGTAGACGGTAAGATGTCTCTCGAAAGACTCAGGTCCGAGATCCGTATGCAGACCACCATCCTACTGGATGAGATACAGGAAATCACGCAGCAGATGTCTACTTCCCTCAACAGGATCGGCTGAGATGACCGGAGACGATACGAGAAAGTTCGATCTGAGTGTCAAGATCAAGGGTCTTGAGTGGGACCTAGCTCAGCTCATCTCTTGGTCCCGTAATCGAGAGGCAGATCGAAAGGCAATCAAAGCTCTCGAAGAGGCGCTCGATAGATACAGGAAGGAGCTGGAAGAACTTGGGTAAGTTCTCAGAATTGGATCAAGTCTCTAAGGCTCTCCAATATGAGTTAGAGCAATTCACTCTAACGATGCGAGCTATCGAGGAGAAGATCAATAAGATCCGACCCTCCGTCAAGACCTCTATCCGTGTCGAAGGCACCGACCTCCTCCTCTCCTATGAGAAGCGAGAGCGATGGGGTCTGGTGATTACCGACACGAAGATGGGAACGTCCTGGTATTACAACGACGCTCCTCATTACCATCGGATCAAGGCTGTGAAGGCTTTGGCCGACCTCATCCCAGCTATTAGAGCTACTAGTCAAGCCACTAGGGAGCGCGCGTCTGAAGCTCTCAAGATGGCTAATCGCATTCTCGATGACATGGAGGATCCAACTAATGCAGATCACGAATAACGAAGTCAATCGTAGGGTAGCACTGGCGGCAATGAGATCGATGCTGAACAACAAGTCGGACAAGCCGATAGATCCAAGGCTCCCTGCTGCCATCGAAACCATCTTCTCGAACAGTAGGATTGAAGGAGACTTCTGGGTAGTCATCGCCAACGTCTTTGCGGCGAACCTGGACTTTCTCCTCGTCCTTACCAACACTGCGACCATGTTATATCAAACCCACGGAAGGGAACTGGTCGAGGTTGGTCTTGGTAAGAGAGATGAGGTATGAGCTGCTTCTTCTCCACTCTTAAAGTCTGGGGTGATGGCGTGTATATCATCAGGTGCGACGCATTCGACGTTATCTCTGGCAGACACGATAGCTCATGCTGTTCTGATTGCCACGAGAGGAATACACTGATCATCGTGACTCCGCATCGAGCTGACGTTCGACCGGACTACAAGCCACTCGATTTTGAGTTGGGGATCCAAGCAATCATCTGTTGCGGTCGATACGACTACGTTCGTTCCTTATCCCGAGAGTGGTGGGTGCGCGCCAAAGGAGCTGTCGATGGCTGGTCAGAAGAGAAAGTCAAAGAACTCCTCGCGGTTGGATCGTGGCACCCCCTCAATGAGGTCAGGAAGCAAGCTCCGATGCAAAGAACCGCCCCGAAGAAACGCGGGTGTCCCAAATGCGGGAACGACTGGGACCTCGCAGTATGTCGTAACTGCGGCCACTCGAACCTTTAGTCTTAACGAAACAGAATCCCGTGCCCTCTTGAAATATCTGGAGGGCATGGGATGGATAGACAGAAAGGATCACGAAACCTACGTGGTAATCACGGGTTTGATAAGAGAATTGAGGGAGTATGTGCGTTATCTGTAGCAAGATCAACTTCACCATCGAGAGCTTGGAAATGGTTCTCGATGACAATCAGATGGTCAAGCACTGTTTCGAGGCAGGGATGCATAAGCTCCAGGGTGCGCCCCTTGATAGACCACAAGACCTAGCTAAAGGCGCGCGCATTTCTCTCATCCTTATGGCCGTTTGTGAGATGGCTCTCAACTATCAGATGCCTCGCGATGTTCTCGTTATGGGTTTGGACATAGGTATCCGTCGTGCGGCGGTGAAGAAGTTCTTAACAGATACGGGTCAGCTTGACGAGGAGCACAAGATCCTCGAAGAGCTTAACGGATGGGAGTCATAGATGGGTAAACTTCTGATCATCAAGAAGCAGGAAGTAAGAGAGAACAAAGAGATCAAGGAACTCAAGAGAATCATTCGAGGTCTCAAGCACAAGCTCACTCGTCTGCAAAACGATACATGGGGAATCGCAGACGAGATCCTCACCAAGGAACCGAAGATGCCGACGATCCGCAAGCGTATGCGGTATCTTCAGAGAAGGACAGGAGGATGAGAGAGATCCCATTGGATAGCCAGATCCTGAATACGCTCCAAGCCTGTGGCCGTAAGGTCAACTTGGAGTTCTTCAAGAACTGGCGACCGACCGAGAAGGCTGAGGCTCTCGAAAAGGGAGACCTCATGCACAAGATGCTAGCTCACTACTATCGTGGTAGGAAAGAGGGGCGGACCAAGGAATCCTCCCAGCATTCGATCCTCATAACCGAATGCGTCGAGGTAGGTAGGCGCGCGGCTGCAACGATGTCGATCTCCGTTTCAACCAGCGAAGAAGACATCAGGCAATTCAAGGAGAACATTCTATTCTGGCAACAGGATGGATGGGATATCCTTGACGTTGAGCAACCCTTCTCGAAGGTCATCTATGAAAGACCAGATACTGAGGAGCGAGAAGGATTGAGAATCATCTACGAGGGCATCATCGATCTCGTAGTTGTGAATCCCTCTCCGTATGGGGTATTCATCGTAGACCATAAGACAGCGAGCAGACGATCAACACCATCTAAACTATCCAATCAATTCATGGGGTATGCTTGGGCACTGGATGTCAATCATGTCATCATAAATCGAATTGGATTCCAAAAGACACTGGGAACCTCTGAAAGATTCCAACGCATACTCCTGTCCTATGAGAAGGATCTTATCAAGGAGTGGGTCCGTAGCACGATCTATTGGGTCCACGTTCTCGTAGGTTACATTGACCAGGATTACTTCCCGCCCAACTTCACAAGTTGCGACAAGTATTCAGGGTGTATCTTCTCTCAGGTTTGTAGCTCGGTTCCTGATGTCCGGGATTTCAAGCTCCAAGCTTTCTATTTCGAGGGGAAACCGTGGTCTCCTCATACCAGAGATGACGACGATGTCGACTTATAGACCATTGAAAGATCGAATCGAAAGCAAACGGGAGATCGATCCTGACACTGGTTGTTGGAATTGGACCGGATCTGTCGGCTCTCATGGGTATGGGCAGATAACAATGTATGGGTTCAAGCCCGTTCTCGTCCACAGAATTGCAGCGATGATATACTTGGGACACAGTATCTACAGTCCCGAGCAAGTTCTTCATCGTTGCGACAACAGAAGGTGCTTCAATCCAGAGCATCTGTTTTTCGGAGACCAAAAAGCAAACGTCCAGGACTGTATTCAAAAGGGACGTTTCAGAGGATTCCAATAATGGCGAGACGTAAAACCAACAAGAATCACCTACACCGCTATCAGAGGTTCACTCTCAAGGATAGCGGAAAGGATATTTTCCGGTGTGTTCTTCCGGGCTGCCGTCACTATCTCTTCGAGCAGTTCGCACTCGGACAACACAGTGAGTGTAATCGGTGCGCGCGAGAGTTCGTTCTGAACCGAGAGAACATGGAGCTGAGGAAGCCTCACTGTATCGATTGCACTAAGGGTCGGAAGGGGACCAAGAAACCGAGGACTGCCGACATTCTGGAGAGCCTCGATGATCTTCTTAGCGGACTTCGTTAGTTTCATCCGCTTGATCGTCGGGAACATAGGTCGCCGGATGGTCGAGTGGGCGGAGAAGAAAGACAGGAAACTCTACGAGGAGATAAGGAGGTTGAATGCCAAGAACGATAGACATTGAACTCGGCGGGCGGATCATGGCTCTATTCATTTCCGATAACGGGAATGGGAAAACGGTTGCAGCAGCTAGCTTTCCGGGTCCAATAAAGTTCTTCGACTTCGATGGTAGGATGCAGCCCGTCAAGAAGTTCTACCCGAGACGAGCCGACATTGAATACATTACCGTCGGCGTCGAGAATCGTGGATCAGAAGTCATCGGCCTTCTTGAGTTCTGTAGGGAATACGAGGATCTACAGGGTAATTGTCCCTGGGCTACGGTGGTCATAGATTCTCTCACAGCATTCACCGCCTGCTCTGTTGCTTTTCAGATGGGAATCAAAGGAGCAGGTGGCAAGGGCAAGAAACTTGCGGGTGGGATACAGGTTCCTACATGGGACGAGTTCAACGGAGAGACGAGCTTGGTCCAGCAGGTCCTGGAGGTATCGAAGATCCTGCCCTGTCATGTCATCTTTACTGCCCATCCGATTGAGAAATCAGTCAGCGATGGGGGCAATACTCTCAGGAAAGCTAGGAGTATCGCGGCATACGGAACCAAGACTCCTAGTCTGGTCCCGATCTACTTCAACGAGATCTATCAGTTTGGGATCGAACCTCCCTCGGCTCCAGATCTCCCGCCGACGCGGTTCATCATCACTCAACCCACGGGTCGGGACATGGCTAAGACGGCCCTGCCCCTGCCACCTCGCATCGAGATCACCAATAGGCAGTTGTATCCCATCATCAAGGATGTATGCGAGGCTCACAATCTCAAGCTACAGGAGGTAACGACGAACAAAGTTGAGAAGCAGCCGGTTCTCTAACAAACGAAAGAACGAAAGGAACAAAGACAATGGCTATTCGACTCAACATCACGCCCACCGACGTCAAGGCTCAGAAGCTCGTTCGACCTGGTTGGTATAACGTCAAGGTCGTCGAGGTCAAGGAAGAACTGGCGAAGGACAAGGAGAGCACCAACATCGTCGTTGATATCGTCGGCCTCGAAGGCGATGCGGATGGTGTTCCGGTCAAGAACTGGTTCTCCGAGAAGTTCCCGCAGGGCGGCATCTCGTTCGTCAAGGCGTGCGGCGGTCAGGTTTCCGAGGAGACGGGCGTCGATCCCAGCTTCGATTGGGAGCGTCAGGTGGGCAAGACGGTCAAGGCTCACATTGTCACCAACCGGGGCAAGGACGGACAGCAGCCGCCGCGCAATTCGGTGGACGAGTGGGCACCGTCGGCGGGGGTTGCCGCTCCCGTTCCACAGGGCGCTGGGTTCGACGCTATCTAGGGGGTATCATGTCGAAGCACAAGCACAAGGAAGAGGAACCTGTCAATCCTGATCTGCCGGAGGGGGAACCTGGTGGTCCTCCTCTTCCTCCTCAGGAGTTCAACCCCGACCTCCCCGCTGGTGAGGAAGGGGGTCCATCGCTCGAACTCGAAGATGAAGAAGATGACAGCATCTACGAGGACGATGACGACGAGGAAGGAGATTCGGGCGAATGACCATCGATGAACTCATCTCCGACCTCAAGAACTTCGGCAAGGGTAACGAAGAGGTATTCATCGTTATCTCTGGAGTAGATCCGGAGGTTCCCGTGGAGGATGGGGACGTTCTCGTGATCGAAGAAGCGGGTGGATGGGAAACCAATCTGCACGCTAGGGTCATCAGGGTCAAGCCTCGATAGGTGGATTGGGGGGAGGAGAAATCTTCCCCCCTTCTTTGGAGGTATCTCGATGAAGCTACGATTGGATCAAATAGATTTCGATCCATCCCCAGACGTAGAAGAACAAGAGGTAAAGGATCTTGCTGACTCGATCAAAGAGATTGGCCTATCTCATCCCGTAATTGTTCGCACGGCGAACGATTCTGGGAAGCATCCTCTTGCGACAGGGGAGAAGCGGGTCCGTGCGGCACAGATCCTAGGCTGGCTAGAGATAGACGCAGAAGTGAGGGATGTTGATGAGACAGAAGGGAAGATCATACGCGCGCACGAAAACCTCAAGCGACATAACCTCCCATGGTGGGAAGAGGTCGTCCTCGTCCAAGCACTCCACGATCTCAGACAACAACAACACGGAGCGAGCGAGAAGGGTCGGCCAAAGAGAGACGAGGCAAAATCCGGATGGGGTATTAGAGATACTGCTCGCGAGCTTGGATTGGCAATCGGTCCGGTTGCAGAAGACCTACAGCTTGCTCGCGCAGTTAGCTTCGACCCTTCACTACGAAATGTTAAGGATAAGAAAACTGCGGTCAGACTTGTCCGAATTGCTGCAAAGAGATACGAAGCTGAAGCGTCGGCAGGTTTACGCTCAGATTTTGAAGTTAATCAAGCCTTCTTCGGTGACTCTGCCGACATCCTCTCGAAGTTCCCATCGCACTCGATAGACCACGTCGTTACGGACCCACCTTGGATCCTCTTCTTCGACCCTAGCTTAGCGATAGATCAACGGACTCTTCCAGTCCTGCGCGAATGCTATCGGGTGATGAAGACTGATTCGTTCCTGCTCATGTTTAGTGGGTTCGACGACATCGTCTACTACTGCGGCTATGACACGAGGAGTGACAAGGGTGAGGTCATTCACCATCGAGGGAAGCTGGAAGACATCGGATTCAACGTCTCCAAGACATATCTCATCTGGCACAAGCTCAAGACCCTTTCGCGTAGAGGGGTCAGGCCATGGGAGTATGACCGAGACTTTGAGTTCATCATCGTTGCGGTCAAAGGATCTCCAGCGCTCACGGTCAGCACCTGTATCTCATCGTTCAAGACCTTCGATGCAGTTCCGGTCAGGTCGCTAATCCATCCCAACGAGAAGCCACTAGACCTCGTAAAGGATATCATAGGTGACATCTCCTACGAGGGGAACATCATCCTAGATCCTTTCGGAGGTTCCTTTGTCACGGCACAGGCAGCAAAGGAGATGAAGAGACGCTGGCTCGTCATTGAAAGGGACCGAGAAACCTATGTCAAGGGGTGTAAGAGGATCGGATTCAAGGAGGACTCATGAGAAACTGCCTCGTGTATATCTCTGGTCCTATCTCTCCGGCGAATGGGATGGAAGTTACGGATAACGTAGAGAAAGCGGTCCGCCTTTTCTACTACCTAACGCTGAAGGGGATCCCATCCTTCTGTCCCCACTTCACTGCTCTCCACAAAGATGCCTTCGAGATTAGCCACGAAGTCTGGATGGCATACGACCTAGCCGTTCTTGCGAGATGCACACACATCCTGATGGTTCAAGGATGGCAACATAGTAAAGGTGCTGTCCAAGAGCTACAGTTTGCAATGGACACCAAGATTCCAGTCTATTACGAACTAGAAGATCTGATCAAGGCACTCGATGGCAATCGGTGATTACGTCGGAGGGCAAGGACCACATGACGCCAAGATCGTCATTGTTGGCGAAGCTCCGGGCAAACATGAGGATGAAACCGGAATCCCATTTTCAGGCCCGTCTGGTAGACTCCTCGACGAACTCCTACTGGAGGTTGGGATTCGACGCTCCGATTGTTACGTCACCAATGTCGTTAAGTATCGACCTCCCTTTAACGACCTTAGACAACTCAAGACTATTGGACACTCCATTGAAGAAGGGATACCTCAGCTCTGGAATGAGATCGGGGAAATCAACCCAAATCTCATCATTGCACTTGGTAACCTTTCTCTTAAAACTCTCACAGGGAAGGGGACAGGCTCTTCGGGTATCCAACTCTATCGAGGGAGCTTACTTCCGTCGAGCAGCATGGACTATAAGGTCCTCCCCACCATCCATCCAGCCGCCTTCCTCCACAGCGAAGGAGACGGACCAGGAGCAATGAAGTATGGGATGCGCTACATCGTAAAGATGGATCTGGCGCGCGCTTTGGAGGAGAGTCAGACCAAGAGATTGGAAACTCCGCACAGGGTCTTGGAAATCATCCGGGATTCTGTTGCGCTCCAGAGATACATCGAGCGGTATTACCCGGCTAATGCTAATAAGATCGTCTCGGTTGATATAGAGACGGTCTATGGGATCCCTGTTTGTATCGCATTAGCATTCAACGATTGGCATGGCGTCTCAATACCACTTCTCGACATAATGAAGTGGCAGAACCTGGAGGGTATTCCTGTCCATGAGCTAGCCGCGATGTGGAAGATCATCGCGTGGTTACTCTCAAGAAAGGACGTATTAGTCATCGGCCAGAATATCAAGTTTGATGAAGACAAACTAGCGAACATCTGCGGGATCAAGATCAAAAACATCTACTGCGATAACATGCTCCTAGCAGCAGCCATCCATTGTGAGTTCGAGAAGAGTCAAGCATTCCTCGCTAGTATCTACACTAAGGAACCCTACTATAAAGACGAGGGGAAAGAGTTCAACTGGAAGAAGGACAAGGTCGATAGACTCCTATACTACAACGCCAAGGATGCAGTCGTCGCCTACGAGATCTTCCTTAAGCTCATCGAAGCAGCAAAGGAGTTGCAAGTCCCTGGGTTTCCTAACTGGCTCGACAGTTTCTTCTTCGGCTATCAGATGAAACTGCATGAGTTTTACAGGGACATTGAGTATGTAGGTCTGTTGGTCGACAACGAGCGTCGGAAGGAGTTGATCAAGGAGTATGAAGAGAAGATCAAATTCGCAGAGAAAGAGCTTAACGAAATCGCAGGATGGGAAGTCAACTCCAATTCGCCTCCTCAAGTTTCCGTCCTCCTCTTCAAACAGTTCAAGCTACCTCAGAGGCAAGGTGTCGATGAAGATACACTTGTCGCACTTGAGGCAAACACAGTCAAAAAACCAGAACAAAAACGCGCACTTGAACTTATCCTTCTCATTAGACGACTCAGAAAATCTAAAGGCACTTATTTTGAGGCTAAACCAGATTATGACGGAAGAATGCGGACTAGCATTCGGATCTGTGGAGCTGAAACCGGGAGGACGTCAAACAGTCTCCTTAAACCTCCAATTCGTCCGACCAAAGTTGGCCTCGCATTCCAAACGATGACGAAGCATGGTGATATAGGAGTCGAGCTAAGATCCTACTTCATCGCTGATCCCGGATACTCCTTCGTAGAGATCGACCTCTCTCAGGCAGAAGCCCGCATTGTCGCCCTCCTAGCTAGAGATGAGAAGCTCCTCGATCTCTTCGCGCGCAAGGAAGACGTCCATCGTCTAACGGCTCATTGGATCTTCGATGTTCCCGCTCCTGCAATCACGACCGAACTCAGGTTCATCGGTAAGACGACGAGGCACGCGGGCGGGTATGGGATGAAAAAGCATAGGTTGATGAACATCGTCAACACAGATGCGAAGAAGTTCCATATAAACATCAACATTTCCGAGTGGAAAGCTGGTAAGATCCTGGATAAGTTCCACGCCTTCTCTCCTAACATCCGAGGTGTATTCCACGAGGAGATCATTCAGGCGTTGAACGAAAACAATCGAACACTGGTTACTCCATTCGGTAGATACCGTCAGTTTTTCGATCGATGGGGTGAGGATCTTTTCAAGGAAGCGTTTGCTCATATACCGCAATCGACGGTTCCGGATCACGTCAGGTTCTCAGCGTTTCGCGCGCTTGATCGATTTAGAGAGGATAAGGTTATTCCCAGATTCATCGGTGGGAAAACTCCTTTTGCATTAGAAGCGCACGACGCTCTACTCGGTATAGTGCCAGACGATTACGTGAACAGATACATCCAGATTATGATCGGAGAATTGGAGGTCCCTATAGACTTTTCTCGATGCACCTTATCTCGTGGATCCTTGGTCATTCCAGCAGAGGCGAAGGTTGGAAAGACCTATAAGGAGTGCAAGATCAAGGGCTGCACGGGATGCAAGAACATGCACGATTACAAGTTGGAGTCGTAATGACATGGATCGAACGACTCCTTCAGGTCACGAGGGAGTCCGAGAGTCCGAGGAAGTATTATTATTGGGCAGGACTAGCAGCGATAGCAGGTGTTGTCAAGAATAATGTCTTCCTCGATAAGTTCTACTACAAGCTGTATCCAAACATCTATGTGCTCCTTGTCGGAAAGTCCGGCATACGAAAGGGACCTCCAGTTGCTCTCGCTCGCAAGCTGGTGCGCGAGGTCAACAATACAAGGATTATCACAGGGAGAGCTTCGATACAGGCTATCATTACCGAGCTTCGGACGGCTAGAACTTTCGAAGGGACAGACGGACCAATTACGGATGCAGTTGGATTCCTTGTGTCGTCTGAGTTTGCAAGTTTCATCATCCAAGATCAACAAGCTCTAACGATCCTAACTGACCTATACGATGGAGATTACAACCCAGACTTTGATAACTTGACAAAAGCTAGTGGCAAAGAAACATTGAAGAATCCATGTCTAACTTTAATCGGAGCATCTAATGAGGTTCACTTTAGGGACGCGGTCCCTGATAATGCTCTCGGTGGTGGGTTCGTCGCAAGGACGTTCATCATCCATGCGGAGAAGAAGTCTGGAATTAATCCTCTCACGGAGAGGCCAGTTGATATGGCATCTCCGAAAGAGCTGGCGAGGTATCTCCGAGAATTGTCCCAAATCAGGGGTCAGTTCATTTGGTCTCGTAATGGAAAGGAGATCTACGACAACTGGTATCGTGACTTTTCTGGAGCAGACTATACTGATAGCACAGGAACCATCGAGAGGTTGCACGATCACGTTCTCAAGGCTGCGATGCTTGTATCCCTCTCTAGAAAGACCGACTTGGTTCTGGAAGAGTTGGACATCCGCGAAGCCATTATCGCTTGCCAAGACTTCGTCCCGGGAGCACGTCGGGTTTCAATGGGGGGAGGGAGATCTCCACAAGCTCCAGGCACGGCGATATTCCTAAAGGAGCTTCTATCGAGGGAGGATTACTCCTTGAGCAGAACCAAGATGCTCCAGAAGCATTGGTCCTATTTCGATTCGTTCGAGCTTGATAGGATCGCTGAGTCACTAGT
>Ga0126377_10001558_pt1 | contig 15131 bp, 14 predicted proteins | sample PanSoiMetPlot_22_FD_92647 | JGI IMG/M metagenome (GOLD analysis project Ga0126377, IMG submission 92647) | Tropical forest soil microbial communities from Panama - MetaG Plot_22 | ecosystem: Environmental > Terrestrial > Soil > Tropical forest > Bulk soil | place: Panama | collected 2016-02-17
GCGGACGAACCTGCAGACGGGGCGGGCTGTGTTTCCGCCAGTGCCGCGGTCGCGAGGATGAGAACGGTGGACGTGAGCAGCGGAATCAGGCGTTGCATGGTCGTGCTCCCTTGACTGCGATGCGTCGGGTGCGGTGTCTTGCGGGCCGCTTTTCGGCACACTCGAATCGCGGAATTGTCACCATGCAGTGCGCGATGAGGTATTGTCCTTTGGGGCTACGCGAGGTACTGGACATGAACCGCAGAGACGCGCTGCTGGCGCTGGGGTTGATCGCATTGGCGAGCGCGCCCGGTGCGCGCGCAGCTGCAGCGCGGCCCCTCGTCAAGGTCTTCAAGAACGAGAGCTGCGGCTGCTGCCAGCTGTGGGTCGAGCATCTCGAGAAGGCAGGTTTCGCGACGGAAGTGCATCACCTCGACAATCTCGGTCCGATCAAGGAGAGCGCGGGCATCCCCGTGGGCCTGGGCTCGTGTCACACCGCCGAGGTGGGTGGCTACTTCGTCGAAGGTCACGTCCCGGCCGCGGACATTCAGCGCCTGCTGCGTGAAAAGCCCGATGCGAAAGGGCTCGTCGTACCCCGCATGCCGGTGGGATCGCCGGGCATGGAAACAGCGTCAGGTAAGGCCGAGGCGTACGACGTTCTTCTCGTCGCGCGTGATGGCACGACGAGCGTGTACATGCATCACGCGGGCACGTGACGCGCCGGGCCCCTTTCAACGACTGAGTCTATTCGGGCAGCGACTGCAGCGCGTACATCGCCGCGAGCACCGGCGAGGGCTTGATTCCCGCCTGGCCGAACCACTTGCCGTAGACCTGTTCGATCTGGCCCGTGCGATACGTCTGCGCAAGCGCGCGGTTGGCCACCAGCAGGAAGGCCGAGTCGTTGCGCCTCACGACGAACGCATAGGGCTCATAGGAGAACAGCTCGCGCGCCAGGGCGTACTTCTTCGGATCCGCCGACTGGATGATCTGGCCGATCAGCACCACCTGGTCCGAAGCGAACGCGGCGACCTGCTTGGCATCGAGCTGCTTCATTCCTTCTTCGCGGCTGGCGACCGTGGTGACCTTGGCGTCGATCAGGTTCTTGGTGAGCGCATTCTTGAGCGCGGTTTCGGAGGTCGTGCCTTTGACCACGGCGATCGACTTGCCGGCGGTATCCGACAGCGCGTTGACGGCCGATTCGCCCAGCGAGAGCAGGCTGCCGCCGGTGACGAACGTCATCAGCGTAAAGTCGACCTTCTCCTCGCGCGACAGGGTCACGGTGGTGGCGCCGCACTCGATGTCCGCCTTGTTGTTGACGACGGCATCGATACGATCGGCCGAGGTGAGCGGCACAAACGTGACCTTGAGATCGGCGAGTTTCAGGTCGTCCTTGACGGCGGTTGCGATCCGCTTGCACAGGTCCACGGAGTAGCCCGCCGGCTGCCCGGCGCTGTCGTTGAACGCCAGCGGCGGCGCGTCGGTTCGATAGCCGATGCGGATCTCACCGGATTTCTTGATCTGGTCCAGCGTCCCCGCCAGCGACAGCGCGGGCAGGGCGAGGGAAATGGCTGTGATCAGGATGGCAGCAGCGGAGCGATGCGTCATGTGTGTTCCCATTGTTATCGGCGGCCCGGCGGCAAGACTACCTCAGGCATGGCGCGCAGGCCTTACGAAAAAATACCGGCTTATGGATACCGGCCGCTGTTGCGCGGTCCAATCATGACCCTGCATCGACACCAGGACGCGAAGCCGATATGAAGTCGCTGGGCACGAGACCCGAGGGTGCGCGCCTCGAGCGCATCAAGGCATCGCCGCGCTGGGATGGCGAGCGGTTTCGCAATGTGCACCCCATCCTCCCGGGACTGCGCGATCCGAACGCGGCCATGCCCTCGCTCCGTGACTTCCTCTGTGGCGGGGAGCGGCGTGTGCCTCGCGGTCCGTTGCCATCGATGAGCCCGCTCGAGACCTGGACCCGGCCGGCGGCGAGCGGACTGCGCGCCACCTGGCTCGGTCATTCCACGGTTCTGATCGAGATCGACGGAGCGCGCCTGCTGACCGATCCGGTCTGGGGGCCGCGCGCCTCGCCTTCGCGTCTCGCGGGTCCCAAGCGCTTCCAACCGGTGCCCGTGGCACTGCGCGGCATGCCGCGGGTGGATCTCGTGATCGTGTCGCACGATCACTATGATCATCTCGACTATCCGACCATCCGCGCGCTCGCGAAGACTGACATCCCCTTCGTCACCTCACTCGGCGTCGGCGCGCACCTCGAGGCCTGGGGCATTCACCCCGGGCGCATCACCGAGCTCGATTGGTGGGAATCGCATCGCGTGGCCGGGAGCGAAGTCACGGTGACCGCGGCGCCGTCGCAGCATTTTTCCGGGCGCGGGCTCAAGGATCGCAATGCAACCCTGTGGTCTTCGATTGTCATACGTTCGCCGGGGCACGGAGTGTTCTTCAGCGGCGATACCGGCCTGACCACGGAGTACCAGGCGATCCGCGAGCGGTTGGGGCCGTTCGATCTCATCATGCTCGAGATCGGCGCCTTCCATCCGGCCTGGGGCGATATTCACCTGGGCCCCGAGCACGCGCTGCAGGCGCTCAAGTTGTTGGGCAATGGCGCATTCCTGCCGGTGCACTGGGGCACGTTCAGTCTTGCGATGCATGCGTGGGATCAGCCTGCGGAAACAGTGCTCGAGCTGGGGCCGAAGTCCGGCGCGCGGCTGTTGATGCCGCGCCTCGGCGAGCCGGTCGAGCCGGCGCATGAACACAAGCTGGAACCGTGGTGGCGCGTGGTCGATGCGGCTGCCGCGTTCAGGCCGATCACCACCGAGAGCACTCTGCCGCAAGCAATGCCGTGGCCGATCGATTGAGTGATCACGGAATGACCAATCCAAGCGCCGCGGCCGAAAGTCGCGTACTCTGCCATTTTCAAGCGGCAGTTATGCACAGGTCGTCCACCGCAACAGTGAACAACCGACAAGGACCTCGTCATGAAGCGCAGGAATAAGCAGCCCAAGCTCAGCGCGGAACATCAGGCCCTGGCACGCATTGCGCAACGTGCGCGGGTCTTCGCGGAGGAAGCACGAGTCAAGGCGCGCCGCGCGAAAGCGGCATGGAAGCAGGCGGGGGAAGCGGTCCGGGAAGCGAAGCGCGCCGCCAAGCGGGCACGGCGCGCCGCGAAGGCGGCGGAAGCGTCATTTCGGCGTGCGATGAAGAAGAAAAAGAACGCGCGTCGTTGATCAGCTGTTCCGGGACAGGATGGAGCGAAGCACCTCGCTGAGGCGTGCGGCCGACGCGCCCGTGGAATTGATGGCGCGCCACGCCACAAATCCATCGGGACGCACCAGGACACAGCCCGAAGGCTCCAGGCCGTAGGCCGCCGCGAAGCCACCCTGCGCATCGCGCAATCCATTTAGACCCAGCCTCAGCACGGTGAGCGGAAGTCCGCTGTCTTTTGCCGCGCGGATCGCGCTCTCACACCACGGCTGTCCGTCGGTTGCTGCGAGCAGCGTGAAGTTGCGGGCGAAGAGATCGAGCGTGGAGACCTGTTGACCGTCACGCTGCAGCCAGTAATGGGGCGCCCGCGTGCCGGGGAGTCCCCGCGATTCGCGTGGATTGAGATGCAGGGGCGTGTCCGCGCCTTCGGCGATGACGCCCGGGGAGCGGTACACGTAGCCGAGCTCGATGTCGAGGTCATTCACCGGCGCCTGCATGTTGCCTCTCGGCATCGAGGGATCGGTGCGCAACACGTAACGCGTGTACGCCTGCTCGACCGTGAGTTCGGCGACCGGATGGCGCTCGGCTTCGTAGGTCGACAACAGGCTCTCACTGGCGATGCCCTGCAACACCAGCGCGAACTTCCACGCCAGGTTGTGCGCGTCCTGGACGCCGGTGTTGCCACCCCAGCCGCCGGTGGGCGGCATCACGTGCGCCGCATCGCCGGCGATGAAGATGCGGCCGACACGAAACCGCTCCGCAGTGTCCGCCGTCGCCCGCCAGTGCATGACGTTCTCAATCGTCACCGGAATATCGGCGACACCGATCGCGGTGCGCACCATCTCGAGCGCGCTCTCGGTCGTGAACCCGTCGGACACGTTGACGTTGGGTCGCGCCGCATCGCCCGTGGTGTTCACCACCAGGAAAGCACTCTCGAAAGGCTTCTCGAAGCGGAAAAAGCCGCGCAGCTGCGGGTGATTCGCGTACACGACGGCCCACAGTTTCCCTTCGAGGAAGCTGCGCAGGTTGGCGCGGAAATAGATCGTGACGCTCTTCGAAAACGAGCCGTGCCCGAGCATGCGCACGCCCAGCTGCTGCCGGATGCGGCTGTGCGCACCGTCCGCGGCGATGAGATATTGCGCACGCACCGTCTGTGACTCGCCGCTGTCGCGATGGCGGATCACCGCGCTCACACCGGCCGCGTCCTGCTCGATTGAAACGCACTCGGTCGCGAAGCGCATCTCGGCGCCGTGGCTCTCCGCGCTCTCTTTCAGCGTCGGCTCGAGCGCGTTCTGTGACAGGAACACGCGCACCGTGGGACTCAGGTCGCGGATCCCGTCGTTGAAGTTGGCGATGTAGTGCGCGGTCGCACCGCCCGCGAGCGTCTCGGCGCCGACGACGCCGGCATCCTGCACGAACTGCGCTTCCGACTTGGTGCGCACGGTCTGCTCGATGCCGACGCTGCGGAAGATCTCCATCGTGCGTTGGGTGACCGACGCGGCGCGCGGATGGATGGCCGTGCCGCGGTGGTGCTCGACCACGAGCGATCGAACCCCGTGGTGGCCCAGGAGCAGCGCGGTGCTCATGCCGACCATGCTACCGCCGACAATCAGCACCGGGACTTCGATGTCGTGACCGCGGCTCATGCGTTGCGTGCGCGGTCAGGCCTTGCGCCGCGCGACGACGAAGGTTTCGTCATTGAACCAGAGCCCGCCGTATTTCTGCAGCACCTCCTGCGTGGCGTCGAGATACTTGCCCTCGTGCACCACCGCATCGAGGCGCTCGTCCTCGATCTGGTTGACGTAGATCGCGGCGTTCCAGGCGGCGAACAGCGTCGAGGTGCCGATCCGGTCGCCGATCTCGGTGGGGAGCGTGTGCATCTCGTAGCGGAAGATGGCCTTGTCGTCGGGGAGCGCGGTGAGTACGTAGTCGCGCGCATCGCGGCCCAGCTCGTTCTTCAAGGCAGCGAGCAGGGCGTGCCGATCCACCTGGAACGGATTCTCCTTCGGCCACAGTCTCTGGATGATCTCGAGCGCCGGGTCCTTGCCCGCGGACTGGATGCCGAGCAAGCGTCCACCCGGTGCGAGGCTGCGCGTGAGAGGCGCGAGTACCTTCGCAGCCTTGAACTCCGCCGAGTTACGCGCGCGCCAGGGTTGGGAGGCGAGGATCAGGTCGTAGGTCTCGAACACCTGCCCCGGCCGCGGCACGACACTGTCGAGCAGGAACTTGTGATCCTCGCGGTAGATGACGAGCACCGAGGGGCGCGCATAGACGGGATTTCCCGTCTTCGCACTCAGCTTGGTCTGCCAGGCCTCATCGAGGGACTGGCACACGCTCTCGATCTGCTCGCCGTATTCGAAGGCCGACTCGCCCCGCAGGCGCACTTCGCGCCAGTTGAGCGCCGCCGCGGCGTTCATGTCGCGCGGCATGAGGCGCGGCGCCTCGGAATAGTTGAGGTTGGTGATGACGAGCACGGTGGCGGGATGCTCGTGAAAGCGATCCGGCATCTTGTCGAGTCCCAGCCGCACGTCCTCGAGGCTGATTTCCTTGGCGACCGCGAGCAACGGCACGGTCGGAAACGAGCGATGGATGCTGCGCATCATGCGCGACAGGACGGTGCCATCGCCCATCCCGGCATCGAAGATGCGCAGGCTCGGCGGTTGCGGGTGAATATGCGAGAGCTCCTGCGTCACGCGCCGCGCGATCGCGGGTTTCTCGTTGCAGGTGTTGACGAACGCCAGGTACTTCTGCCGGTTGTCGTAGAAGCGAAACGGCGTGGAAGCGACACCCGCCTTCGCGGCGGCGGGCTCGGTGGAATTCCGCGGCACGGTCATGGCGTGCGGATCACTTGCGCGCGGCGCGTCCCGCGACCAGCTCGGCCGTGATGCGTGCCACGTGCTCGCCCTGGTAGCGGCACATGTCCAGCTCCAGCGCGCTCGGCATGCGCAACTCCGTGCCCGCTCCGGTCACACAGCTCGCGCCGTACGGTGTTCCGCCCGTCACTTCGCGCATGGTCGAGAGCAACTTGAAGGTGTAGGGCAGCCCAACCACGATGATGCCGTGATGGAGGAGCGTGGAGTGAAACGAAGTGATCGTCGTTTCCTGGCCGCCGTGCTGGCTCGCCGTGCTGCTGAAGACGCTCCCGATCTTGCCCACCAGCGCGTACTGACCCCACAGCGGTCCGGTCTGGTCCCAGAAGTTGCGCATCTGCGCACACATGTTGCCGAAGCGCGTGGGGGTGCCGCAGATGAAGCCGTCGTAATTGGCGAGCTCGTTGGGATCCGCCAGCGGCGCGGCTTGATCGAGCTTGAAGCCATAGGCCTTGCAGACGTCCGGCGGCACGAGTTCCGCCACGCGCTTGACCACGGCGGTGGCCCCTGGAATGCGCGCGACGCCCTCCGCCTGTGCGTACGCCATCTGCTCGATGTGTCCGTAGCTGCTGTAGTAGAGAACGAGGAGTTTGGCCATCGGCGTGCTCCCGGGTTATGCAGCGGCGCGCGCCAGTCGCGCCAGGAATTGTCGAACCAGCTCATTGTAGACGCGCGGGTTGTCGAGATTGGCAAGATGTCCGGCGCCCGGCACCAGCTCACGCGTGGCGAAGGGCAGCGCGTGGCTGAGAACGACTCCAATGTGCTGACGCCGGCGCGTGTCCAGCTCGCCGTTCAGCACCAGCACGGGCTTGCCGAGCGATTCGAGAGCGTCGGCGGCGATGCCCGGCGCCGACTGGGCCGGTGGCTCGAGCAACTCGTGGGCCGGGTAGCGCGCCAGGATCTGTCGCACCAGCGCCTGCGCCTGGGGATCGGTGGTCCGCAATTGCGCGAACGGGTGGCGCGCCCACTCGCGGCGAAACGCGTCGAGTCCCTCCGCGCGGATCAACTCCCGGTACCGGGCACGCGGCACTTCTTCGTCGGCAGTCCCATCCATCGCGTCCGCGGGATTCGGTGGGCCGTCCAGGATCAGCGCCGCGACGCGACGCGGATTGCGCAGCGCGAAGTCGAGCGCGACGCGCGCACCCTGCGACATGCCCACGACGACGGCCGAGCTCACCTGCAGGTGATCGAAGAGCGCCGCGAGATCGACCGGGTCGTCCACCAGCGAAGGGGTGCCCGAAGACAACCCGAAGCCCCGACGGTCGTAGCGAATCACGCGGCAGTTGTGGCCGAGCTCGCGGGCTTGCGGCTCCCACATGTCGAGATCGAGAGTCCAGCCGTGAATGAAGACCAGCGTGTCGCCCTGGCCCTGCTCGCGGTAGCGCAGGCGCTCGGTGCCCGATGTGAAGTACTGATCGGGTGTCTGCATGCTCGAGGTCAAGCGCGACTGACGGGCGCGTTCAAAAAATTCGTATACCGAAAAATATTTCGCAAACAGGCTACGGTCGCGGCCGAATGGCGTCAAGCATGCCCGCGTGCGGATCAAAGCTGGGCGCTGAGGGAGAGGCCGGGAACCCGGCTGAGCTCGGTGGAAATCTGCTGGCTCGCCTGGCGCAGCATCGACAGGCGCTCGCGCACCAGCTTCGCCTTGGTGATGCGGCCCGAATGGCTGGAGCTGTTGAGCGCGGCGACCACGCGGCTGTGCTGATCCAGCACCGGTACCGCCAGGGCGACGACGCCATAGGCGAGTTCGTCCTGCACCGCTGAATAGCCGCTGCGCCGGCACTCCTCGATGAGCTGCCGGACCTTCTTCGGATCCGTGACCGTGTGCTCGGTCAGGGCGAGGAATGACTGGGTGCGGAAGTAACGCTCGAGGCGGTCGGCGTTGAGGCCGGCCAGCAGCACGCGGCCCATCGAGGTGACGTGCGCGGGGAAGCGGCTCCCCACGTGGGCTTCGAGCCGCACCAGGGTGCGGACGGAAGTGCGCGCCACATAGACGATGTCGTTGCCGTCGAGCACCGAGAGCGCCGCCGAGTCGCCGGTCAGGCGGGCCAGCTCCTCCAGGTGCGTCTTGGTGAGGTGCTCGATGTCCATGGACTCGAGATACGCGGCGCCGAGCTCCAGCACCTTGGGGCGCAGCAGGAACGCGCGGCCGCTGCGCGTGACGTAGCCCAGCTCCTCGAGCGTCAGCAGGCAACGACGCGCCGTGGCGGCCGGCAGGCGCGCGATGCCGGCGATTTCACTCAAGGTGAGCGAGGAGTGATCGCGCGTAAAGGCGCGGATGACCTGCAACCCTTTCGCGAGACCTCCCATGGCCTCACGGCGTTGCTGTGCAGACGGACGTGGCGACATGGCGTCGAGTTTATTTCGATATGCGAAATGCGGACAAGGTCAGCCGGCTTGTCTCACTTGACTGGCACGGACCCGAAGGCTCAGCATACTTCGTAACACGAAGTTTATTTCGCTATACGAAATATGCTCAAGGCGAGGGGCGCGGTGGCGTGAAGATCGGACCTCAACAGCACCGCAGCACCGCAATCTCGGCGTCCAACCCGAGCCAGATCGTGGTTCGCGGCCGCGACCTGTGCCGCGATCTCATCGGCAGGATCTCCTTCACCGAGCACCTGTGGCTCCTGGTCACGGGGAAGCTCCCGTCCGCGGGGCAGCAACGGGTGCTCGATGCCACCCTGGTCGCGATTGCCGAACACGGCCTCGTCCCCAGTGTCGCCGCGAGCCGCCTGACGTTGGCGGCGGCGCCGGAGGCTCTGCAGGGCGCGGTCGCGGCCGGCATCCTCGGGTGCGGCTCGGTGATCCTGGGGTCGGCGGAATTGGCCGCGCGGTTTTTCAAAGGCATAGCGGAGCGTACGGCGTCGGCTACCGCGGTGCGTGACGCACTGGTGGAACTGCGCGATCGCCGCCAGGCGGTGCCGGGCTATGGTCATCCGCTGCACAAGGCGCGCGATCCCCGGGTCGATGCGCTCCTCGCTGTCGCCGGCGAGTGTGGGACTGCGGGCCGTCACATCGAAATCGCCCGTGCGGTGGAGAGGCTCCTTCCCGAAGTCCTCGGCAAGCCGCTCGTCATGAACGTGTCGGGCGCGATCGGCGCGGTGCTCCTCGATGCGGGCTACCCGCTGCTCGCCGTGAAGGGTGTGCCGATCCTGGCGCGCACCGCGAGCCTGATTGCGCATCTGCTGGAAGAGCAGGAGCGGCCCATCGGGTTCGTCCTCGCGCACTCCGGTTCCGCAGCCATTGGCTACGACGGCGACGCTCCCGAGGGCTTTGTTCCCGGCGAGGGCTCCTGATGAGCGCCATCCAGGTGCTGCGCGGCATTCGCGTGGTGGAGCAGGGCACCTTCATCACCGGTCCCTGCGCCGGGATGATGCTGGCGGATCTCGGCGCCGACGTCATCAAGATCGAAAGCCCCGGGGGCGATCCCTACCGCAGCTACCAGGGCGAGCTCTATTCACCGCATTTCCAGGCCTACAACCGCAACAAGCGCAGCATCGTCTGCGACCTGAAGAAGTCCGCCGACCAGGAGCTCTTCGAGCGCCTCGTAGCCGAGGCCGACGTCTACCTGCAGAACTTCCGTCCCGGCACGGCCGAGAAGCTCGGCGCCGGCCCGGACCGGCTGCGTGCGCTCAATCCGCGATTGGTCTACTGCTCGATCAGCGGGTTCGGCGCGAATGGCCCGTATGCGGAACGCCCGAGCTACGACTCGGTCGCCCAGGCGCTGTCCGGTTTCCTGAGCGTGGTCGTCGACCCGGAGCGCCCCCGGTTCCTGGGGCCGGCGTTGGCGGATGCGATCACCGGGATCTATGCGGCCTACGGAGTCCTCGGCGCACTGTTCGAGCGCTCGCAGACCGGCCGCGGTTCGCTGGTCGAGGTGTCGATGCTCGAGGCGATGGCGCACTTCGCCGTCGAGCCGTTCGCGGCGTTCTTCGCGCTCGGCGAAGCGCCCAAGTCAACCGATCGCCCGCGGCTCGCCCAGGCCTACATCCTGCGCACGTCCGATCATCGCCTCATCGCCATCCATCTCTCCTCGCTCGAAAAGTTCTGGCACGGCCTGACACTCGCGCTCGAGGCGACGCATCTCAACCAGGATCCGCGCTTCGGTGTGCGCCTGGCGCGCATCGAGAACTACGAGGCGCTGGGCGAAGTGCTCGACAAGCTGTTCCGGACGCGCACGCTCGCCGAATGGACCGAGCGGCTGAGCACGCACGATGTTCCGTTCGCACCGATCAATGGCATCGATTCGGTGGTGAACGACCCGCAGGCCCATCACCTCGGCTTGGTGGTACCGGTGGCTTCAGCGAAAGAGGGCGGCCGTTACGCGGTGCGTCCGCCGCTGCAATTCAACGGGCAGAAGGCCACCCTCGTTTCGGCCGCGCCCATGCTCGATGAGCACGGCGGCGAAATTCGCGCCGCGCTCGGCAAGGACCAGCACTGGCCGTCGAGCGCGACGCCGGTCAACTCGCGCCGGGCCGCCGGGTGACGGGCATGTCTGGGGAAACTCACACACTGTTTCCGACCTCGCTCGTGGGCAGCATGCCGCAGCCCGAGTGGCTCATCGACCGCAAGAAACTGGCCGGGCGCTTTCCGCCACGTGTGCGCGCCAGGGAACTGTGGCGCATCCCCGAGGAGTACCTCACCGAGGCGCAGAACGATGCGACGATCCTCGCCATCAAGGCGCAGGAAGCGGCTGGCCTGGACATCATCACGGATGGCGAGATCCGCCGGGAAAGCTACTCGAACCGCTTTGCGACGGCGCTCGAGGGCGTCGATATCGACAACCCCGGGACGGCGCTCGATCGCAGCGGCCACCCGAATCCGGTGCCGCGCGTCGTCGGCCGCATTCGCCGCAAGCATCCGGTCGGCGTCGCCGACCTCGAATTCCTCAAGCGCTACACCACGCGCCTGAAGAAGATCACGGTTCCCGGTCCCTTCACGATGTCGCAGCAGGCGCAGATCGATTACTACGGCGGCGATGCCGGCAAGGCGGCGCTGGATTACGCGGCGGCGGTCAACGAAGAGATCCGCGACCTGTTCGCAGCGGGCGCCGACATCGTGCAGATCGATGAGCCGTACATGCAGGCGCGCCCGGCACTCGCGCGCCAATACGGCCTGGAAGCTCTCAACCGCGCGCTCGACGGCATCAGCCAGACCACGGCGGTGCACATCTGTTTCGGCTACGCCGCGATCATTCACGAGCGGCCGAACGCCTACTCATTCCTGCCCGAGCTCGCGCGCTGCATCTGCAGGCAGATCTCGATCGAGACCGCGCAATCGAAGCTCGACTGCTCGGTGCTCGGCTCGCTCCCGGGCAAGAAGATCATCCTCGGCGTCATCGACCTGGCCGACATGAGCGTCGAGACACCCGAGACGGTGGCGGCGCGCATTCGTCGTGCACTCGAGTTCGTCGCGCCCGGGGACATCATCGTCGCACCGGATTGCGGCATGAAGTACCTGCCCAGGGATGTGGCATTCGGCAAGCTCAAGTCGATGGTCGCCGGGGCCGCGCTGGTGCGTGCGGAGCTCGGGCGATCGGGCAAGCATTAACAAATCGAGCCACTAGCGGAGGGGTTCAGATGGCTACGCAGCGGAGTCGGATCGCATCGCTGGGCGTGCTGTGCACGCTCGCGTCGATGCTCACTGTCGATGTCATGGCCGCGGAGACCGGCACTCTCGAGGAAGTCGTGGTGACCGCGCGTAAGCGCGACGAGGCATTTCGCGACGTGCCCGTGACCATCAACGTGTTCACGGACAAGTCGATCCAGGCCGCGGGCATCGAGCGACCGTCCGACTACGTGCACATGGTGCCAAACATGAACCTGGTCGAGACGCAGAACGCGGGCAACGCGTTCGTCGTGATCCGCGGCATCTCCCAGGCCCGCAACAGCGAGCCTTCGGTGGCGGTGCTGGTCGACGGCGTGGCGCAGACCAACCCCGCGCAGTTCAACCAGGAGCTCTACGACGTCACGCAGATCGAAGTGCTGAAGGGGCCGCAGGGCGGTCTCTACGGCCGTAACGCCATCGGCGGGGCGATTCTCTACACCACGCGCCCGCCCGCGGATGAGTTCGAAGGCTCGGTCAAGCTCGGCTACGGCAACGAGTCCTCGTACCGCGCGCAGGGCACGGTGAGCGGACCGATCACGGATACTCTCAAGTTCCGTCTTGCCGGCTCCTACTACAACACCGATGGGTTCCTCGAAAACGAATTCCTCGACCAGAAGGCCGATCCAGTGCGTGACCTGGCGGGGCGCGTGCGGCTGCTCTGGACGCCGAACGAAATGTTCACCGGCGACCTGCGCGTCGCCTACGACCAGCTGCAGACGCGCGCCTTGTACTTCGTGATTCCGCGCGCCGACGAGGCGAATCCCTTCAGCATCGTGCAGGACGCCAACAACACCAGCACCCCGATCACTCTCGACAACCCCGGCATCAACGATCGCGATCTCTGGAACGCAGCTCTCAAGATGGATTTCAAGATCGGCGAGGGGACGCTGACCTCGATTTCATCGTATGACGACACCGAAGAGATCCTGACCGGCGATGCCTTCGACTTCCGGCCGGCCCCCGTGTCCTTCTTCCAGACGCTCATCGGCGTCGATCTCAACCAGAGCCAGTGGTTGAGCCTGCAGTCCTACAGCCAGGAACTGCGTTACGTGTCGCCGACGTCGGGACGCATCCGCTGGATCGCGGGCGCGTACTACGTGCACACCGATCGTTTCATTTCGACCGGCAACATGGTCGACACGGGCGCGGGCGTATTCCCGGTGCACGAAGACCCGAGATTGAGCGGCCCGAATCCCAATGCGACCTTCCTGTCCGATTCGCAGAAGCAGGACGCATGGGCCCTGTTCGCGGATGTCACGTTCGAAGTCACCGACAAGTTCGAGATCGACGCCGCGCTGCGCTACGACGAAGACCGGCGCGAGAACACGACCGAGACGCCGCAGGCGTTCATTCCGCAGCCCGACCCGATGAACCCGACCGTGTTCACGGGCGACGTGCGCACGCACACGTGGAGCGAGCCGCAGCCCAAGATCACGTTGCGCTACAAGCCGGTCGACAACGTGACGCTCTACGGCGGTTACAGCCGCGGCTTCCGCAGCGGCGGCTTCAACCAGACGGGCGTCGGCGTGGTCGCCGACCAGAACGGCATCGCGGGCGTGAACGACCTGTTCAACGCCGAAGTCGCGGACACCTACGAGATCGGCATGAAAGGCCAGTTCATGGATCGGCGGCTGGATTTCGGCGCGGCCTTGTTCTACACGCAGTCGACGAACGGCTACTTCTTCGTGTTCCTCGCCGCGAACTCGACGCAGAACCTCGGCAACCTCGACGCGGACTACAAGGGTGGCGAGCTCGAGATGACGGCTCACCTGACCGACCGCTTCGATGTCTATGCGTCCTATGGCTACACGGACAGCAAGATCACCGACATGGAGGACCCGACCGTGAAGGGCAACGAGGCGCCGCTGGTCTCGCGCTACACGGCGAATGCCGGTTTCCAGTACCGCCAGCCGCTGTCCGCGGGCCTGGATCTGACCTTCCGCGCGGACTATCGCAAGATCGGCGAGACCTGGTGGGAGCCCTACAACGTGACCTCGCGCGACCCGATCGACCTGCTGGATGCGCGCATCGGGCTCGGGAGCGACAAGTGGACGGTAACCGCCTGGTCGAAGAACCTCACCGATGAGGAATACAATCAGGAATTCTCGCCCGGCGGCTTCCTGTTCAAGGCGTTGCCGCGCCAGTACGGGCTGGAGTTCACGTACAAGTTCTGAGTGGAGTGTCTGACATGGCCATCAAAGCAAAGCTGCCGTCGCGGCTGCATCACACTGCCTACGTGTCGCGGGACCTGGAGGCGACGCGCAAGTTCTACGAAGAGGTGATCGGGCTGCCGCTGCTCGCGACCTGGTGCGAGAAGGACCTGTTGTTCGGCGCGGAGCGCACCTATTGCCACCTGTTCTTCGGGCTCGGCGACGGCGGCGCGCTGGCGTTCTTCCAGTTCGCCGACGAGGGGGACCAGGATCAGTTCGGACCCAAGATGCCGTTCACACCTTTCCACCACATCGCACTCAACGTCGATGACGAAACTCAGGCGGGAATCGAGAAGCGGCTGAAGGAGCACGGCTTCAAGGAGCCGCAGTCCTTCGTGCTCGAGCACGGCTATTGCCGCTCGGTCTACGTCACGGATCCCAACGGCATGATCGTCGAGTTCACGCGCGATCACCCGGACGTGGAGAAGATCAACAAGGAGAGCCTCGGCAAGGCGCACCGTGAGCTCAAGCGTTGGCTCGCAGGCGATCACACCTCGAACAACACCTACCGCTAGCACAGCGCGCGTAGAGAGTAACGGGCATTGCAGCTCAGCACTGACCGCATCCTGACCACGCACGTCGGCAGCCTGCCGCGCTCGCAGGCCGTGACCGATGTGCTCTTCGGCCGTGAAAACGGCACGCTCACCGACGAGGCGCAGGGCACCGCGACCATCGCCGCCGCGGTCCACGATGTGGTGCGCCGGCAGGTGGGCGTCGGCGTCGACGTCGTGAGCGACGGCGAGATGAGCAAGATCAGCTACGCGACCTACATCGCGGATCGCTTCACCGGCTTTGCCGGCGACACGCCACGCGAGCCGGGGCAGGACCTGGTCGAATTCCCCGGACTCCTCAAGAAGCTCGCCGAACGCGGCGCGACCGCCAAGTACAAGCGCCCGAAGTGCGTGGGCGACATCAAGGTCAAGAACCTGCAGCCGCTGCGCGATGACATCGCCCACCTGCGCGATGCCGTAGGGCAGGCGCATCCTGTCGAGGGCTTTCTCAACGCGGCTTCGCCGGGCGTGATCGCGCTGTTCCAGCCGAACGACTACTACCCGACCGCAGATGCGTACCTCGATGCCATCGCCGAGGCATTACGCGTCGAATACGAAGCCATCGTGGCGGCAGGCCTGCTGGTGCAGATCGATGCGCCGGACCTCGCCATGGGCCGCCATACGCTTTACCGGCACGCGAGCGTGGAGGAGTTTCTGAAGCGCGCGGCCATTCACATCGAAGTCCTGAACCA
>Ga0126377_10001559_pt1 | contig 15130 bp, 16 predicted proteins | sample PanSoiMetPlot_22_FD_92647 | JGI IMG/M metagenome (GOLD analysis project Ga0126377, IMG submission 92647) | Tropical forest soil microbial communities from Panama - MetaG Plot_22 | ecosystem: Environmental > Terrestrial > Soil > Tropical forest > Bulk soil | place: Panama | collected 2016-02-17
CTTCTGCAGGTTTCCTGGCTTGCCACGTACAGCGAGACCATTGCATTCGCCATCGTGGTCATGGCGATCACGTACGTGTCTCTGGTGATTGGTGAACTTGTGCCAAAGCGCCTGGCCCTGCACAATCCTGAACGCATCGCGTCTGCAATGGCGTCGTTGATGAATTTCTTTTCCCGGCTTGGTGGTCCTGCCATTGCGCTCATCAGCGGCTCAACGCGCGTCGTCATGGGAGTACTTCGCTTTCGTCCGCCTGAAGCCCCTCCGGTGACCGAAGAAGAAATTAAAGTAATGATGGAGCAAGGAACCGAAGCAGGTGTATTCGAAGAAGCCGAACACGACATTGTCAAAAGCATCTTCAAACTTGGCGATCGGGGTGTCAGCGCCCTGATGAGGCCGCGCCGTGATGTGGTCTGGTTGGACCTGGATGATCCGTTTGTCGAGAATCAGAAGAAACTGGCGTCTTCGCTCTATTCACGATTCCCCGTTGGACAAGGCAGTCTGGACAATGTACTGGGCATCGTCCAAACGAAAGATCTACTCACGAGATGTCTTGCCGGAGCCAAAATGGAGCTCAAAGAAAATCTGCGACCTCCACTGTTCGTTCCTGAAGCTCTACCTGCTCTCAGACTTCTTGAAATGTTCAAGAAGTCGCGTACGCATATGGCTCTTGTGGTCGACGAGTACGGTGGAGTGGAAGGGCTGGTCACGCTGAACGACATTCTGGAGGATCTTGTGGGTGATGTCGCATCGGTCGACATGCCTGAGGAACGGCAGGTGTATCAGCGCCCCGATGGTAGCTGGCTCATCGATGGTAAGCTCCAGATCGACGACCTCAAGGAAGTCTTGAAACTTTCCAAGCTTCCCGATGAGGAGTCCGGCAGCTATCAGACTCTGGGTGGCTTGGTGATGCTCCAGGTCGGACGAGTGCCCGTTACAGGGGATACGTTTGAAACAGAAGGGTACAAGTTCGAGGTCGTGGATATGGACGGGAAGAGGGTCGATAAGGTGCTGGTGACGAAGACAAGAACCCTAGAAGCGGAACCCTAGAAATGTTCAATGTACATTGTTCATTTAAGGGGGGAGGCCGGACCCCAGGCGCGCGGGGTTTCAGGGGTTGACTGGAATCGAACAAGGCGGGGGGCAGACTAAGACTGCGCCTGTTACAGGGGCCCGGCCTAATTTGCAGCGAGAAACTCTTCGTACAAATTTCATCTCTTCTCCGCACTGTGCAGTTTCGCTGCCACCACGCGAGCAACTGATTACACAGGCTGTTTGCGAGACTGTGTGTAGCTGAGTTCCACACCGTGATGACTTGCGGCGAAGTTTTGGTGGTGGGCTACCACCTACCGGAGAGCCTGTTCCAACATTGTGGAGGCATCCGTCTTCTCGTCGCGGTACTTCACGATGACGGGAGTGTAGAGCGAGATGTCGCGGTTGGCGGCGAAAACAGTCGTCGCCGGACGCGATCCGGGAACGACAACCGCGCCGGCAGGTATGGTCAACGGAGCTTCGGCGGTCTTGCGATAAATTGTTTTACGCACTAGATCGTAAACAGGTGTCCCGCCAGTCAAGATGACACCCGGTGCGAGCACAGCGCGAGATTCGACCAGCACCCCTTCATAAACACCGCAGTTTCCGCCGACGAAGGCGTCGTCTTCGACAATCACGGGCAAAGCGCCGGGAGGTTCCAGCACACCGCCAATCTGCGCAGCCGCGGACAGATGGACGCGTTTCCCGATTTGCGCGCACGATCCGACAAGCGCGTGGGAATCCACCATCGAACCCTCATCGACATAGGCGCCGATATTGATGAACATCGGCGGCATGCAAATCACATTTCGTGCAACGTAGGCGCCGTCTCTTATCGTCGATCCTCCAGGAACAACGCGCACGCCGCTGGATACCGTCAATGGTTTTGGTGGAAGCGTATCTTTGTCGAAAAAGTGGAACTCGCCTTGAACAGACCGGTCTTCTATCACTCCGATCTTGAAGGCGAGCAGTATTCCCCGCTTAACCCAAATGTTGGTCTTCCAGCCGCTAGCCGTCTTTTCTGCTGCGCGAAATTCACCGCGACTGAGGCCGGCGCGGAACTCCCGGACAACAGACGCGCCCTTCTCCCTGGCATCGTCGGCCGGCAGGGCGAGTAATCTTTCGATCTCTTGTTCCAGTGACATGGTGCCTACGGTTTGCCTGCGGGTTGTAGCAGTCCCAACTCTTCGACAACTTTGGCCACCTTCTCCCGGTTTGCCGGTGCGATGCGGACCAGCGGCAGCCGATAGTTCTCTTCGATCAATCCCATCATCGCAAGTGCGGCCTTTGCAGGAATTGGATTCGACTCGATGAAATTCACATTCATCAAAGGAAGGAGCTTGTAATGAAGCTCTCTGGCCTTTTCGACATGACCCTCCAGAGCAGCGTCGATCATCGCGCTCATCATGCCTGGAGTTTCATTGGAGACCACCGACACTACGCCGTCTCCTCCAACGACAACGATTGCGAGGGCAAGCGCATCGTCGCCGGACAGCACACGAAATTCCGACGGCGCATCGCGAATGATGTCCATGATCTGGCCAAGATTGCCGGAGGCTTCCTTGACGGCAACGATGTTAGGAATCTCCGCCAGCCGCAACATTGTTTTCGCTTCGATGTTTCCACCAGTGCGGCCCGGCACGTTATAGACGATCACCGGGATATCGTCGGTGTCGGCGATGGCCTTGAAGTGTTCGTAGTATCCCTGCTGGGTCGGCTTGTTGTAATACGGACCAACTGAAAGGACACCATCGGCACCCAGCTTCTTAGCGCGCTTCGTCATCTGGATCGCCTTCGTCGTCGAGTTGCTTCCAGCACCCACGATGACTGGCACTCGCCGCCGGCATTGCTCGATGACGATTTGAACCACTCTGTCGGTCTCGTTTTCGTCTAGCGTCGCGCCTTCGCCGGTCGTGCCGCACGGCAGCAACATGTCCACGCCGCCGTCAATTTGGAAATCCACAAATCGGCGAAGCGCCTTCTCGTCGACAGAACCATCGGATTTGAACGGCGTGATCATCGCCGTTCCCGTTCCTTGAAACCTTCTCTTTGTCATAAGCTCACGTCATCCATTGTATAGATGCCCTTGCGTCCGTGAAGCCATCGCGCCGCCGCAAGAGCGCCCAGAGCGAAGCCCCGGCGGGTTTTCGCAACATGGGTCAGTTCTATGAGATCGGCCTCCGAATCGAAGCCGACTGTATGCGTACCCGCAACCACGCCGGCGCGGGTCGCGGATATGTGCAGCATTTGGGGACTAATTTTCCCATCCGGAGGTTTCCCCAGAATCTCCTTCTTTCGATCGATCGCATCCACCAGAATCTGCCCCAATCGCAGAGCCGTTCCGCTGGGGCTGTCCACTTTCTGTCGATGATGAACTTCGTGCACAAACGGATCATACTCCGTCGCACGGTTCATCAATTCTGCAGCGTGCCTCACAATGCGAAAAAAAATGTTCATACCCAGCGAAAAATTTGCGGAGTACAGCAAACCTGAATCCTTCACAATGCCTTTTAACTCCGGCAGGTGTTGATACCAGCCGGTTGTGCCCACCACAATGTCCCGCTTCGCCTGGACTGCCGCACGAATGTTCGAGAGAACTGCCTCAGGCATCGAGAAGTCGATGCATACATCCACGTCCCCCAGTGCATCGGCTTGTACTTCGCTCCCCAATTCAAACACGTGAGCGATCGTCTCGCCTTGCTCCTGCGCGATCGCATCAATTTCACGTCCCATTTTGCCGAAACCGATGAGTGCGATTCTCATGATAGAAGCCTTCGAACGAGCCTCTCGTACAAATCGATGCCCTCCATCAACTCTCGCTTGCTGATTTTTTCGCCGGCGGTGTGCGCATCGAGAATCGATCCGGGTCCGATCAGTAAACGTTTCCCCGCGTTTGCAAGGTGCGGAGCGTCGCTGCCGAACGAGACAACCGTCGTTCGAAAGCCATCAACAACGTGTAAAACGAGAGGATCCGATGCTCCGACGATCTCCATAGTAGCCCGATTTCCTACAACGCGCCGCAACTTCTCTTCAACCGTGCTGCGAGGTTCAACCGTGCGAATCATGACGGAAGCGCTTGCTTGCGCGGGCACGATGTTTGCGGCGTCTCCTCCATGAAACACACCAATGTTAAAGGTACCCTTGCCGAGAAGGCTGTCGTTACCCCAGTCCACCGTTTCACATTCGCTCAAAACTTCCAGCAAATTCTTAATGGCAGAGACTCCCATTTCGGGATAGCCCGAGTGCGCGGCACGGCCGGCAACAGTGAGATTCGCCATGAGCATGCCTTTTTGCGCCTTAGCGAGTTGGTTTTGTGTCGGCTCGCCGACAATGACATATTCGGAATTCCATTTGAGCCTGTTCGCAGTCTTTGCACCGATGCTATCCGTCTCTTCACCGACCAGAAACATATAGCCAAAGTCAGTAATGCCGCTCCTGCGAAGCCTATCGCCTGCTTCGAGCATGGCAGCAATGATGCCTTTCGTGTCGCAGGCCCCGCGGCCGTAGAGGTACTGGTTATCTTCGCGAGCGAGAATTGGAAGCGCTGCCGGCGGCACGGTGTCGATATGCGTGCAGAACATCACGCGGCCTTCGCCCGCAAAGGCGAACACATTGAATCGATCGCCAACCACGCCGTGCCGCGCGACACGATATCCGAGCGATGCCAAATGCGATGAAAGAAACTCGGCGATTTCTCTTTCCGTGCCCGTGACCGAGGGAATCGTAATCAGTTTCTTGGTTAGCTCAAACGCATCCATGTCAGTTCTTTCGTGAAAACGTACGTTCCAGCGCGGCTGTCACGCGCTCGCGTGAAAATTCGCGCTCATCGCAAAGAAATCGAACGATGCCGTCAAGGTCGGGCTCGGCAAATCGAATTTCGTAGTTGTCGGTCACATCCGGGTTCAGAAAAAGTTCACGAATGTCCTGCACCATCGGGCCAAGCGACTCCCGAATCTCGGAAGGCATGCTGTCAATTGAGCCGAACTCGGCGACCAGTTTCAATGCTTTTTTGGGACCGATGCCTTTTACTCCATCGTTGAAGTCCGTGCCGATGAGTATTGCAACGTCGATCAACTGCTCCCGCGTGAGGCCGTAGTGACCAAGGAGCGTGGAAGTCTCGATGAGCTCGGGCGTGATTGCACGAAATGACCCTTTGCTCGGCAGGAACTCTTTGCCCGAAATGGTAAGAAATCGCAGTAACCGTGGGGCCCCGAAAAGCAGGCAATCATAGTCTTTGCTGGCCGCTGCCCAGACGCTGGATTTTCCAGCCATGCAGGACGCTTGCGCCTCACCTTCGCTCGGCGCTTGTACAACCGGCAATCCCATCAGTGTCAGCAACTCGCGTGCTTCGTTGGCCATGTCCCGTGTGAGGCGCGACGTCATGGTTGCTTTCGAATAAGCTTTTGCGAGATCTCCTGCCGCTATTGCCGATGCATGCTCGGCATCGTATCTTTCTTTAATGCTTCGACGGCGCGCGATCTCCTCGAGCTTGAGACTCGGCGGCTTCCCATCGAAGACGAATACAAGTTCCAATGCATAATCCGTCATCAGGCGAGTCGTGCGATAGAAGAGGCCCGACAGATGAGAAGTGATACGGCCGTGCGAATCCCGCAACGGCGATCCGTCACGCAAACGAATCAGCGCCAAGAATTGATACAGCTCACCATTGGTATCGACGGCCAGCCGCTTTTGGCGAAGGTCCTCGAGCGTAAGTGGTTGTTTGATGATGATCGGCGTGAGAGGAACACCCATATTCGTGACTTATAATACCGGCCATGGCTTTAAGTGAATCCGAATTTCGTTCCCGTTGCGATGAAGCGTTCGACCGGCTGAACCGCGCTCTTGGTGTCGTTGCAGAACAACACGACGTTGAAATCCTTTTCCAGAACAACGTGCTTTCGATCGAAATCGAAGATCCGAACCCAGGGAAAATTGTAATCAGCCCTCAAGCTCCGACACGGCAGATCTGGATTTCGGCACAGTCGACAAGTTTCAAACTGGACTGGTCGGGTTCCAGTTTTGTGTTTCCTTCGACAGGCGAAACGCTCAATCAACTGGCCGGCCGGTTGGTTGGTGAGCAGTTGGGGATTGGATCGATCCGGCTGTAGGGAAAGTGCCGCATGAGAGTTGAAAATGGATTAGTGATTAATGATTAATGCGCCTGATAGATGGAGCAATTGAATCATTCGTACAAGCGTATTAATCACTAATCAATTTTCAATTCTCACCGAGGTTCTTTTCTCTTCTACCAATTCATTCGCGACGGTCATAGACCTCCGCCGAGGACGTATATAATGGCGGCCGCATTTCTCGAGCAACCATCCGCCAGAGGAGGATCCGTTCATGAAAAAGTTCATGACGAGCGCGTGCATGTTTGTGTTCGTCATCGCTGCAACAGTCCTTGCCCAGGAACCGGAATGGAATCCGGCTCGTGTCAAAGAGTGCAATCGAGCGTGTTTGGTCAACATTATCGATGGCTACATGAATGCTATCTTCAAGCACGATCCGAAGGCCGTACCACCACTGTCAAAAGACATCCGTGTGACGGAGAACACCGCTGAAATCAGCGTCGGTGAAGGCGTGCTTTGGCGGTCGAGAGTGGAGCCGACAAGCTTCAAGATTTATGTCGCCGATCCAGTTGCAGGGCAGGTTGCCATGCAGACGCGCCTCAAGATCCAAGGCCGCGACGCTTTGGTCGCAGTGCGGTTGAAACTCGATCGCGGAAGATCCAGGAAATCGAGCAACTGAACGACCGGAATGTAAACGAAGCGGCAATCCCGCTTCTGACGACTCCACGTCCTACGCTTGTCAAACGACGTTTCTCCCAATCAGCGCAAGTCGCGCGAGTACATGATTTGGGCAGCGAATTCTTACTTTGACGCGTTGGAAGGTGATAATCGCTAATCCGAGACTTGCGTTTGACGGAAGACGGGACTTCTCAGAATAACGAAGGTCAATGTCGGATAGCTTGGTGTCTTCGCGTTTCTTGATATCCCACACGCGTGCTACGATTTTTGCCACACGTAAACCGTTATGAAGCTGCTTCTCCAGGTGGCGTTGTTCGTTTCGCTATTCCTTCTTGCTTCCTGCACCAACGACTCGAAGCAAGGAGGCGATCCAAGCGGAATATGGGTTGGCGACTTCGGTCCTGCTTTCTACGACAGGAACACGATCTCGCTTGAGCTGCATTGGGATGGGAAAGAATTAACGGGTATGATCCGTCCCGGCGTGCAGGGTGGTCGCATGTACCGCAACTTCGAAGGTTTCCCTATCGAAAACGCTTCGTTTGATCCAAAGACAAGCGTGTTCAAATTCGAAGCGACATACAAACCCCGGGCTCGGCATTACATCATCGAAGGCACCGTCAAGGGCAACACGATCAGCGGGCGGTGGAATCGACCGGATGAGAATCGCGATGGGGATTTCAAGCTTACGAGAAAATCACCAGTTCCTACCCCTCAATCCCTTCGATGAGATCTACCTCGGCGGGTGTCAACTCGATTTCGAAGACTTCAAGGTCCTGTTTCATGTGTTGTGCGCTTGTCGTGCCGGTGAGCGGCACCATACCAACGTGCATAGCGAACCGAAAGATTACCTGTTCTGGGTGGACACCGAGTTTCCGGGCACTAGATATAACAGCGGGGCTACGGAGAACGTATGGATTCGCAGTGAGCAGTGAGAAACCCTGATACACGATGCCGTGTGTTTTGCAGATCTCTCGAACTTGGCGATCCCACCCACGACTTGCAAAACACCTGTTCTGTACGATCATCGGTGGAATCTCCGCCTGCGCAATAAATGCCGCTAGCTGAAGTGCGTTGACGTTACTCACACCAATCATTCGGGCGTGACCGGCTGTATAGATTTGACTAATCGCGTGCCAGACTTCCCAGTCTTCATCCCCCAGAGCCGGATAGTTGTATGGGCCGTGGAGCAGATAGGAATCGACGTAATCGGTTTTCAGATTTCGCAAAGACGACTCGAAGGACTGGCCGACTTGGGCCTCCAGCTCCGCTTGAGGATCATAAGGTACGCGGTGATCCTGTCCGTTGAGCGGCGTGAATTTCGTTTGGAGGAATAATGAATTCCGGGAAATGCCCTCCGCCGCTAACTCTGTCAGGGCCTCGCCTACGAGCGGCTCCTGATAATGTTTTGGCTGGTTAGCCGTGTCGATAGCTGTAAAACCGGCTCTCACGGCTGTCTTGACAAGATTTGCTGTGGCCTCTTTTTTCCATGCAGTTCCATAGATGAATGAAGGGTCGGACGGCATACACGCTCCACAATCGACATTTTCCAGTGCAACACATGAGTGTACAGAAATATGTCAAACGGTTATCCAGCCCGTGTCGGAAAAGATCAAATAATGTAAGATGGCCATCAGGTGTAGATATCAATCTTTGGACGGTATAACCAGTGGCAAACAAGCGATCCTTTTGGGTTCTTTCAAAACAACCTAAAGAAATCTCCGGCTTTGGCCGGAATCCCATTCCTGCGCAGTTTAAAACACAGGAGGAGGCTACGCGTTATTGCCGGCAGATGAATTTGAACAAAGGCGCATATCATCCCGGCTACTTCGTCGAAGAGCGCATCGGAAACCAGCCAGTATCTGCTCCCAAGAAGAAAATGGAAGAGATCGACGAGTAGTTGGAAGGCACTCCACATAGGGCTGAAAACTTACTGAATCCATAGCATGATCTCGGATACCGGCGCACCATTAGCAAACCTCATGGGCTTTATCACCGGAGTTGTCCTCTACGGGATGTTGCTCTGGATGGTGTTCACGTCGCGCCGTGAACTGAACCGGTTATCACTACTCACCGGATTCCTTGGATTTTCCTGGAATGCTGGAGCTTTGGCCGGATATGGCCTGATGAATCTGGGTATAGCTGATTCCTCCCCGCTCTTGCTGGCCGCTGCTTTTGGAGCCTTATGCTTTCTTCCGTCTGTCGTGGTGCATTCGGCGCTTGCCGTGAGTGACAAAGTCAGCCGGCGCACGAACTCCCGGATAGCAATTTCGGCTTATGCAATGAGCAGTATCGCAACGGCGATGCATTTCCATTCGGCGGCTACAAACGGTACCGCGCCGTCGCAAATTGCGCTCCGGGGTGTCACCGTGGGCTTCGCCGGACTCATTCTCGTGCTTCTGGTGGCCACTCGGGGACAGGAAAATCGGGCCCGCATTCTCTGGGTTGTCGCAATGTCCGTATTCGCAGTCTCCGCATTGCACCTCAGCTATCACCAGGGTAATGATCCTTGGTGGCTTCAACTGGTAGGACATCACGCGTCCTTGCCGCTCGCGTTGCTGATTCTCTATCAGGATTTTCGTTTTGCGCTCGCCGACATATTCTTGAAACGGGCTCTCGCCTTCCTTCTTCTTGCAGGCCTGACGTTTGGAGTTTTTGCATTCGGTGTCAGTCCGCTACTTCAATCGAAGCCAATCGACGAGCGCTCGACTGCGTTGCTCTTAGCGATGTGGGTGGCGACTGCGCTAACGTATCCAGCTCTACACCGTAGCGCCGCGTGGTTTGTCGATAAGGTGGTACTCGATCGCGTCGACTACAACGAGCTCGGGACGAAGCTCTCCCGCGAGATCGATCTCTGCGAGTCACCCCGTGCCGCGCTCGATAAAACAACTCTAATTCTGGCGCCGGCGATCAGCGCGGGTTCTATCGAATGGTTCGAGTCAAGCACTCCTGATCTGAGTCTGTCGGTGCAACCAGACCGGCGAAGCGCGCGCGTCACCATTCCCACTTCCGAAGATCCGCATTACGTTTTGAGCATTCGCGATTTGGCCGGCGGGCGTAGGCTGCTATCGGACGACATCGCAATGCTGGAACACGCAGCACTTCTGGTGGCGCGGCGCATTGACGCTGTCCGATCGATGGAGGAGCGATACCGCCACGACGTTCGGGAACAGGAGATGCGCAAACTGGCTGCGGAGGCGGAACTTCGCGCTCTGCGCGCTCAGGTTAATCCGCATTTCCTGTTCAACGCACTGACAACGATTGGATATCTCATACAGACGGCACCGGAGCGTGCGATAGGCACGCTGATGCGGCTATCCGGGTTGTTGCGCAGCGTATTGAGATCGAGCGATGAATTCGTAACGATTGGCGAAGAGCTCGATCTGATCGAGGCCTATCTCGATATCGAGCGCGCAAGATTCGAAGATCGCTTGCGTGTTCGGATCGAAGTGCCCAAGGAATTGCGCCAAATCCGCATTCCCGCACTGATCATTCAGCCGCTGGTCGAAAATGCGATCAAGCATGGTATCAGCGAAAGCGTCGCCGGCGGAGAAGTTCGGATATCCGTTCGGCTGGAAGAAAACGTTGCCGTCATTACCGTGCTCGATACGGGAATCGGCGTGACAAAGGCTGTTCTGGTGCGTCAACGCAGACAAAGTACAGGGGGGCTTGGCCTCTCGAACGTGGAACAACGGCTTAGGCACTATGGCGCTTCGAAGCCGCTGATTGTTGAAAGCACGCCCGGCGGTGGAACGACGGTTGAGATTCGAGTGCTTCTTCAGCCCGAGGATGCGGCTGGTCAGACCACCCTCAGATCCGTATGAGTGATTCTGGAGATAAGCTGCGCGTCGCCATCGCGGACGATGAAAGACCTGCCCGCTCGTTTCTAGCAGCGATTCTGCGTCGCTTTGACGACGTTGAAATCGTCGGCGAGGCGGCCAATGGAATGGACGCTGTAGCCATGATCGAGTCCACTCGCCCCGATCTGGCGCTGCTCGACCTTCATATGCCCGAGGTGGACGGTCTCGGAGTTATCCGCTTGCTTAAGAAAAATACCGTACCGCTGATCGCCTTCGTCACCGCTTACGACGAATACGCCGTACGGGCCTTTGAGGTGAATGCCGTCGATTACGTGCTTAAGCCTGTCGAACCCGCCCGTTTACGGCAAACAATCGATCGCGCGCGGGAGAGGCTGGAACGTCAAGATTATCGGTCGCAGGAAACAGAGAACCTGCGGGCAGCAGCATCAGCATACGATGCTGAGGGACGCAGGCCACAGCTCCAGCGCATACCTGTTCGGTGTCGCGATGAGATCTTCCTTGTGCCCGTCCAGAATCTCGTTTCGGTTGTCGCCGATGGCGAGTTGCTTCATTTGAAAACGACCGACATGGAGACATACACGATCGTTTATCGCTTGCGCGATCTCGCCGCGCGACTTGAACCAGCTCAGTTCGTGCGGCTCGGCCGCGGTACCCTGGTTAATGTTGAGATGATTCGCCGCATCATCCATATGCCTGGCGGGACGTTTACGGTCGTTCTCGACAACAATGAAGAGTTCCGAGTGAGCCGCCTCCAGTCGCGTCTGCTTAGAGAGCAGCTGTTGCGATTGTGAAGAATACGAATTCGGAAATATTGGAGTACCTGATATGAAATTTGACCTACCCCAATCTCCCAAATAAACGATGAATGCGAATTTATTGCTTATTTGGGGATATCGGGGTAGGTCATATTTTAAATTGCGTACTCCAATATCTCCGAGTTCCTAACGCCTTAGCGGCGACTATGGTGCTTACTTCTTGCCCTTGTCAGCAGGAGGAGCTGCTTTTTCGCCGGGTTTGGCAGGGACGACCTGAATGTCGTAGAGGGTGCGGAAATCACCATCGTAGACTTTGGCTGTGATCTCGTCGCCGACTTTGAGCCTCTTCAGTACGTCCTCTTTGTCCGGAACGTAACTCATGGTCATCGCTTCCATCCAGCCTTCGACTTTTTGCCCATTCACGGTAAAAGTCTTGTTGGCTACGTCGATCTTCTCAACCTTACCTTTGAAAACGTGCTCCTTTTTTCCGGCCGGAGGTGTTTTAGCTTGTCCGGCATATCCAATCGAGAGGAGCAAGCAAAGCATGACTCCTGCAAGTATCGAGACTCTCTTCATCTCAACCTCCATGCCTCGAATTTACTAAAATGTACCGCCGCTCGCACGGTCTAACTTCGCCGGCATCTTTTCCCTACCTTTCACGAGCCACAGTGTCACAAGAAACCCGAGAATGAGCTCGATGCCATCAAACACTGTGTACGTTGCATGCAGCAGACCGAATGTTCGGAGCCCATCTGGTGCTGGAACGCGCGGCACAAAATCGAGCGCGCGGCCGATGGAAACCATGGGCGGCGTGATCAGAGCGGTAAGGAAGAGCACAATGCCGAGCATTGCTACAATTCCCCATTTTGGCCAGGCGGCACCGCTGTCTTTTCCGACCAGCCACAGAGCCAAAATGCCGATGGGTAGCTGCGCGAAATTCCAATATTGGAAATACAGGCGGTTCAACTCGGACGAGAAATAATAGAGGAGCGCACGCGTCTCGTCATAGCCGAGCCTCTCCATATCCACTGTGAGCTTCGCATTGGGCTGAGCACGAAGAAGACGATCGATCGTGAAGAAGTTTTGCGTGGCCACAATCGCCATCGCGACTGTTCCCATCAGCCAGAGGCCCATGCAAAAAGTTGCCCACGACCGGGCGGATGACACTTGCAAACTATCTCCTTCGGATAAGTCCCTTGGCGGTAACGTGAAATCCTGACGGCAGGGCTTGTTCGACTCTCGGCCGATAGCCTTTTACAGGCCATTCGTGATCAGCAAAGATCTCGGCAATTTTGATCCGAATGCGCGGCCGATCCTCAGCCTCGAGGAAGGCTTGGACCAAGGGCTCTCGCATTTCCTCTCCAACTTCTGCAATCGCCTCGATGGCAGCAATCCGCACGTCGTCATCATCGTCGGATAGGAACTGTCTCAGCACGACGGCGATCTCCGGTGTAACGTGGCCGCGCATCGCGCGAATCAAGTCCGACTTATGCTCGGGTGGAGTAAAGGCGCTGGCAGCCGCGACTTTTTCGAGGACACCGACGAGCTTTGGAATTAGTTCTTCACGCGGCAGGATTTCGAAGAGGGCCTGGATTGGCCACTCCACCTGATGATGTGTGCGTACAAATCGAAGAATAGGATCTACGGCCTTGTCGCCTTTCTCGACGAGCATACGGACTACCATCCGCTTCTCTTCGATATCCTGCGTGATGACCTTGCTGGAGATTGTAAATCTCTTCAGCAACCCAAATAGCGAGTCCGGTGTGCCCCACTCGGCAAGCTTCTCTGCTGCTTCGATGCGGGGCGCGTCTTCGCCCTGAGGCTCGGTCAGCCGCTTCACAACCTTATCGATTTGTTTGGACGATGGCGGCTGGTTGCGTTTAAGAAAGTCAAACATTGGAACCCATTAATTATTTTATTTTAGATTTTGTCCTATCCCCACCAACGTAAACGGATCGACTCGCGCGCCTTGCACGCGCATGGCCCAATGCAAATGCGGACCGGTTACGCGGCCAGTGGCGCCGGCAAGGCCGATGACCTCTCCGTTCTTGACTGTGTCATCGCGTTTCACGTCAATGCGCGAAAGGTGCGCGTACATCGAATAGATTCCAAACCCATGATCGAGGATGACCGTATTTCCAGTGAAAAACAGACTTTTCGCCAATACTACCCGTCCGCGGTTTGTCGCATGGATGGGTGTGCCCGTTACCGCACGAAGATCCGCACCGGCATGTGGTGCTCGCGCTTCGCCGTTGAAAACGCGACGATGACCGAAGTTGGTGCCAGTGCCACCGGCAATAGGAACCGTGAATGGCGAGTCGGGAACCAAATCGTTTGTCACAATCGAGTAAATCGTCTCCGTCTCTTTGGATTCACGATTTGCTCGCGCGAGGTTCGCCTTGCTCAGTTGCACATACTTCTCCTCGACCTTGAGTTCCGTGGTCGGATATTTTTTCGGGACGACGTTGATGACGGCGTCACGTTTATCGACTCGCCCATCTTCCATCGTGAACAGTACGTCTGCCTTGTGTTCACCCGGTTTGGCATCCAGATCAACGCCGACAATAGTCGTCCAAGTATTGTTGAGGCGAAACGCAGGAACCTTTTTACCCTCCCAAATGATATCGACAGATTGAATTCCAGGTTCGTTTGGGAACGTGACCTCGAGTGCGCAACCCTGGCTCGCACTGAACATGACAGCAGCTAGAAGCAAATCAATCATGAAACTACCTCGTCGAACTCGTGAATCGAAACTGACCCAACTTCACTGCAGGTACGCTGGTTGCGCCGCCAAGCCCTGAGCGTAACACTCGAGCGGTCATACCGATGGTTTCAGCATTCTTTAGTGCTTCTACATACGACTGCGTAAATCGCAAAGACTTGACGGGGTGGGCAATCTCGCCGTTGCGTACGAGAAACGTTCCATCTCGAGTCATCCCGGTGACGACAGCATCGCGCGGATGAACCGTTCGCGTATACCAAAACCGCGTAATGTAGAGGCCAAGTTTGGTCGAAGCGATCATCTCTTCGAGCGTTGCTGTACCCGGCTTTAAGAATAAGTTTATCGGTACCGGTCCGAACCGGCCCTGCGGTGACGGAGGCGTTGCGTGGCCGGTCGATTGTTTTCCGTTCTCACGAGCCGCGGTAAACGTATCGTAGACCGGCGTAAGGACTACGCCGGAAGCGACAATCGGTACAACTTTCTTTGGAACCCCTTCAAAGTCGAACGGCAGTGGAATGCCATTCATGTTCAATCCATCATCGACGAGGTGCACGACTTCGGCCATAACTCGTTGTCCAAGCCGTCCATTCATCCATGAGCGTCCCTCCTGTACGGCAAGCGCGCCCATTCCGTCGAATGCCAGCATCTCCACAAGATCGGCAGTCGCGTATGGATCCAGGATCACGGAGTAGTCGCCCGGATCAAAGTCGACCGGGTCGATTCCCCGTCGTACTTTCGACAGCGCCTCATCTGCAATTGATTCCGGCTCGATTGAACTTAGCCGCCATCCGCTACTTTGCGCCCAGCCGGACGAATTACTGCCCATGACGACAGTCGATAAATCCGTGGTTGTCGTCCGGTGCTCTGCGAAAACGCCTTTGGAATTCGCAACACCAATAGAAAAAGATGACGTCGTTAGCGAGCCGGCAGCTACGCAGCCGGCCCCCGCAGCTTTGCGGCAAATCACTGCTACACGCATCGCACGCGCTTCCGGCGTGCACATTGCTACATCGACATCGAACGCTGACAACGTGGTTGCTGCTGAAGGCGCGGGAAGGC
>Ga0126377_10001560_pt1 | contig 15126 bp, 11 predicted proteins | sample PanSoiMetPlot_22_FD_92647 | JGI IMG/M metagenome (GOLD analysis project Ga0126377, IMG submission 92647) | Tropical forest soil microbial communities from Panama - MetaG Plot_22 | ecosystem: Environmental > Terrestrial > Soil > Tropical forest > Bulk soil | place: Panama | collected 2016-02-17
CGCGCAGGGTCTCCTCGCGCTCGAGGCGGCTGGCGAAGTCATCGACCGCGTCGACGCGAAACTCGGACACATGGTGGCCGATGTACTCGTGGCGGCCGTAGCCCAGGAGATCGAGCTGGGCCCGGTTGGCCCACAGGATCACGCCCTGCGGGTCGAGCCACTCCATCCCCTCGACCGCGTTGTCGACGAAGTCCTGCAGCTCCTCCTGGCTCTCGCGCAGCGCCTCCTCGGCGCCGCGAAGCCGGGACAGCGACGATCGCAGCGCCTTCTCGATCGCCTTGCGGTGCTCGATCTCGGCGGCCAGCCGTCGCGCGCGGCGGGCGGTCATGCCGAGCTGGGCCCGGCGCGCCGCGCCGCTGGACCGCGCGGTCGGCTCGGGCGGCAGGAGGTGCGTGTGCGTGCGGCAGATCTGGTGAAGGGTGGCCGGGGGGCCGTCGGAGTGGCCCTCCTTGTAGAAGCTGCCCATGACGTACGCGCACAGGAGCGAGAGTCGCCGGCTCTTGCCCAGCTCGTCCCACATCTCCTCGAGCCCGAGCGCGGCCTGTTCGTTGCCGTCGCGCCACAGGAGGTCGACCATCTCGACGTAGGTACGGACGCGGGCGCGGCGCGCGTGGAGCCGCCCCCGCTCGATCGCCCCGCCGATCACGCTCTCGAAGCGATCCCGGTCGGGCATGTCGTCGACCATGAAGCGGTCGAGGGTCTCGCGCGCGTCGATGAGCGACAGACGGCCGCCGGCGCACATCCGGTCGACGTCGAAGCCGCGGGCCCCGAGCATCTGGCGGAACACGTCGCGGTGCTCGCAGGTGGCGAACACGACCAGCGGCTCGCCGGCCTGGATCCCGGCGGCCAGATAGTCGGCCACCAGGGCGCACAGGAGCTCGTCGCTCTCGTAGAACTGGACGACGTGGCCCGGCTCGGCCAGCCGGGTCAGGAACTCGGTCCCGACCTCCTCGAAGCCCTCGCCGCGTCCGTTCCGACGGAGGTCACGTTCCGACCCCATCGGGCTTGAACTAGATCGCCGAATCACCCCTATCAAGCGACAAGTGCACGTCCCTGATCGCGCATTCAGGGCCATGTGCGCGGACACAGGTGAAGGGACTCGCGCCTCGCTCGCCGGCGGGCCCGTGTCACTCCGGTGCGGTCCGGCGCGCCTGCCTGGCGCGCCGCTTCTGTGCGCTGGCCCGATCGACGGGCTGCTCGGCCTTCGCCTCGATGTGGATGTGGTCGTTGTGGGAGATCGGGTCGACCGCGGGGCTCAGGACCTCGCGGAACCCGCCGCTCGCGCGCAGGGCGAGCTCGGTGACGATGAGCACCGGACTCGACCAGTAGTCGCGGTCGACGTCGAGCACCGCGCCGCCCACCAGCTCGACCTGGAAGACGTCCATCGCGAGCCCGAGCGCATGTCGGCTGAGCGCGCGATGCACGCGGTGATGAAAGCGCACGCGGCGGTAGTCGTAGATGCTCGAGAAGCGCAGCTCGCGGATGCCGAGGGCGGCCAGGCGATCGGCCTGGGTCGCGATGGCGCGGGCCAGCCGGCAGTCCATGACGAAGGGCGGCTTGCGGTAGGTGGGCCTGAGCGTCACAGCGCCGAACGTCATGTCCGGCACCAGGACCGGCGTCGCGATCATGCGCCTGCGCGGCGCCCCCTTGAAGCGGACCCCGAGCCCGCGCAGATCGCGCATGCACTTGCGCCCCTCGCGGCGCGTCTCGCGCGATGGCGGCCAGCGCCAGCCGGGCGGCAGGTTGCTGCGCCTGATGGCGGACTTTTCGGTCCTGGCCTTGGCCTCTGCGCTCGTTCCTCCGAGGGCGAGGAGGAGCATCGCGGTCGACGGCGCGAGGGCGACCGCGATCGAGCGCTGAACCATGCTTCATTCTCTTCGCTGCGCGCTGAGACGGCAACCACGCTCATCGTGGCCGCGTGCATCTCGCAGACGGTCGGCGGTCGTGGCCGGCGTCGATCACGCCGCCTCCTCCACCAGCTGGCCGGCATCGAGGCGCCAGGCTCGGTCGACCAGCGGCCTCGCGAAGGCGTCGTCGTGCGAGACCAGCAGGAGCGCGCCCGGATAGTCGGCGAGGGCGGCCTCCAGGCGCTCGATCGACGGCAGATCGAGGTGGTTGGTCGGCTCGTCGAGGACGAGCAGCCAGGCCTGGCGGGCCAGGGCGTCGGCGATGGCCAGCTTGCGGGTCTCGCCGGGCGAGGGCAGGGGCGATGCCAGGACGCGGTCCGGGTCGGCGCCGAGGGCGGCGAGCAGCGAGAGCGCGCGGCCGCGCTCCGCGGGCGGGCGTTCGCGCAGCCTGGACACCTCGTGGGTGCCGGCGTCGGGGGGCAGCTCCTGGGCCAGGTGCAGCACGCGATCCGGCGGCAGCGTGGAGCGGGCGAGCAGCGCCGCGATCAGCGCGCTCTTGCCGGCGCCGTTCGCCCCGCGCAGGTGAACGCGGTCGCCGCGCCCGAGCGCGACGCGCAGGTCGCGGGCCAGCACCCTCGGGCCGGCGCGCAGCTGGTCGGCGGCGAGCTCGAGCAGGACGGGCCGCGGCGGCGGGACCCACTCGAGGTGGATGGACCGGCCGCGCCGGCGCTCGGCCGGCGGCAGCGACGACAGCGCGGCCTCGGCGCGGGCGACCGCGGCGAGCTGCACGGCGACGCGGCGACCCGCGCCGGCCTCGGCCCACTCGGCCAGGTTCTTCGCCGCCATGGTCCGGCCGTCGTGATCGGCGGCGTCCTTCATGCGCGCGCGGCTCGACCGCATGCGCGTGGCGCCGGCCTGGTCGCGGCGGGCCGCGCTCGCCCGCCGTCGAGCCGCCGCCACCCTCTCCTGCGCGGCCTCGCGCGCGGAGGCGGCCGCCGCCGCCTCGCCGGCCCAGATCTGGCGCGCGCGAGAGTAGGGCGCCGGGACCGCGTCGACCCGCGTGCCCTGCACGCGCAGGGTGGCGCAGGTCAGCTCGTCGAGCAGGGCGCGGTCGTGGGACACCACCACGCCGATCCCACGATGACGGCGGAGCGCAGCGACCAGGAGCGCGCGGCCGTCGGCGTCGAGGTGGTTGGTCGGCTCGTCGCAGAGCAGCAGGTCGGGCGCGCCGAGCAGCGCGGCGCCGATCTGCCATCGCTTCCGCTCGCCGGGCGACAGCGTGTCCCATCGGGCCAGATCGGCCGGCTCGAGGCGAAGGCGCGCGCGCAGGCGGATCGCCTCGCCGCTCCGCGAACCGGCCAGTTCGGCGCCGCCGGCCGGCGGCAGGTCGACCGCCTGCTCGCACAGCGCGACGCGCGCCCACGTCGGCTCGACGGTCAGCGACCCGCCAGCGGGCTCGAGCTCGCCGGCGAGCAGGCGCAGGAGGGTCGACTTGCCGGCGCCGTTCTCGCCGACGAGGCCCCACCAGCCGGGGCCGAGATGCAGGGAGACGTCCTCGAACAGCGGCACCGCGTCGCCATGGGCGAACGCCAGGTGCGCCGCGCGGACCGCGAGCGCAGACATGAACACCTCCAGAGAGCCAGAGCGGAGCGAACTGCCGGACGACGATCTAGATGGAGGTGCTGCGCATGAACGCCGCCGGGGGCGGCTCGGAAAGGCTAGCCCGGGCGGCCGAGCCGTCAAGCAGCGATTCGTGTGCCGCCGAGCGAGTCGCCGCCCGAGAAACAGGAGACCGCGGACAGGACCCAGGAGAGAGGACACCGGAGACCGTTCCCGTCGGGCGCTCGGGCGGTCTCCGGACTCCCGCCTCCTGATTCCCGTCCCCGGTCTCCTGTCCTTGCATATACGGCCCGGTGCTCCGGCGAGAGCCGGCTCACCCGCACCGTCGAAGACCTCGGCGATCGGCGGGCCGCGCCGCGCGCCGCTCGCTCAGCTGGCGAGGATCTGATCGACGATGGCGGCGAAGTGCCGGTCGCGGGGCGCGCCCGGGACGCGGGCGGCGAAGCGGTCGGCCGGCGGGTCGCCGATGAACTCGGCCACCAGCTCGACCACGCCGGGGCTGGCGAGGAGCCGCCGGTGACCCAGACCGTCGGTGGTGACCAGGTGCGCGCCCGGCCACGCCTGCGCCAGCGCCTCGCCGTTCTCCAGCGGGACCTCGCGATCGCCGCGGTCGTGCACGATGAGGAGCTCGGTGCTGAGCGCCGGGGCGAGCGCGAGCGGCCTGAGCGCCGACACCGACATGCCCGCGCGCGCCTCGATGGCGGCGATGAGGTCGCCGTCGGCCGACGCCGGCAGCCCGAGCGCGCGCCCGAACCGCGTGACCCACTCTTCCGGGTCGAGGGGCGGCGCCAGGAACGCGGCCCGCTCCGGCCGAAGCCCGCCGCGCGAGAGCGCCAGCGTGGCGGCGACCGCGCCCAGCGAGTGGGCGACGAGCGCCTGCACACCGCCCAGCTGCTCGCTCACCATCTGGATGGCGTCTGCCATCTCGGGAATGGTGACCGTGCGGCCGCGCGAGTCGCCGTGCGCCGGATGATCGAAGGCGACGGCGCGATACCCGCGCGCGGCCAGCGCGCGCGCGATCGGGGCCAGCTGCGCGCCGCGCCCGTTCCAGCCGTGCACCAGCAGCGCCGTCGCGCCCGTGCCCCACGACCGCGCCGCCAGCCGCAGCCGGCCGTCGGTCAGGACCAGCGGCGTGCCCGGATCGATCGCGCGCCCGGCGGCATCGCCGGCATGCGCGGCTTCGCGTCGCGCGACCTCGGCGCCGGCCCGCGCGGTCGCAGGCCTCGACGGAGTCACGAACCAGCGCGCGGCGACGTCGGCGGCCCGGGCCGGAGCCAGCTGGTGCAGCGTCCGGATGGCCGCCCGGCGCAGCGCCCACAGAGTCGAACGAACGGTCGTGCTTTTTTCGGACCGATTGCTTGTCATCTTCAGCTCCTCTTCCCGTGTGGAACGAGCTCGGCATGCAGCCCGACTCCGCATTCTCACGGCGAATCCTTCGACAGGCCCAGAGCGTATCCTCGGTCGCCCTTCGGGGCCTTCCTCGGCTAGCGCGCGCGCGAGCGCACGAGCAGCGCCTCGAACGCGAGGCGCGTCTGCTTCTCCGCGTCCTCGGCGCGCAGCAGGCGATGCGTGTGGTGAAAGGCGAACAGGATGCCCGCCATCTCGAAGGCGAACTGCCTGGGGTCCAGGTCGGCGCGCAGCTTCCCGGCCTCGACCCCGACGCGCGCGAGCGTCGTCATGCTGTCGAACAGGTCCCGCTGCGTCTCGACCAGGTAGTCGCGGACCGGGCCCGGCTGATCGTCGAGCTCGTCGGACGCCGCCTGAAACGGGCAGCCGCCGGGGAACTCGGTCGTCTCCCAGCGCAGCCATCCGTCGAAGAACCGCCGCAGCCGCGGCTCGCCGCGCGCCTCGCGCAGCGCCGGGGCCAGGACGGTGGCGATGAAGCGATCCGACGCCTCGCGCAGCACCGCCAGCTGCAGCTGCTCCTTGGAGCGGAAGTGGGCGAACAGGCCGCTCTTGGACATCCCGGCCGCGCCCGCCAGGAGGCCGATGCTGACCTGGCGGAGCCCCTGGGTGCTGGCCAGCCGGAGTGCCTGGTCGATGATCGACCGCCGGGTGTCGAGGCCCTTTCCCACGCGCATGACAGATGAAATAAGACGAACGGTCGTGCTGTCAAGCAGCAGGATCGCGTGCGCCTGATCTCGCGTACCTGGCCGACGTCGTCAGTCCGCGGGGAGCTCGAAGTCGCGCACCACGGCCATGTGCTGCATGTTGGGCGCGTCGCTGTCGCCGGCCTCGACCGGCGCCACGTCGGCGAGCGGCTGGAACACGCGGCTGTCGAACACCAGCCCGGCGGGGAACTCCAGGTCGCCGATCCGGGTGGGGACCTCGAGCGCGTCGAGATCCGGATCCGCGAGCACCCAGTCGTACGGCTGGCTGCGCGGCTGGTTGGTGTTCTCCTCGCCGCTCTGGTCGACCGGGAAGGGTCCGTCGGTCACCACCTGCTCGGCGAGCGTGCCGACGACGGTCTCGCCGCGGCTCCGCGTGTTGAAGTCGCCGCCGACGACGACGAGGTCGGTCGGCGGGACCTGGGCGCCGATGAAGTCCACCAGCGCGCGCGCACCGGCCGTGCGGTTGGTCGAGCTCGCGCCGCTGAGGTGCAGGCTGAAGGCCCACAGATCGCGATCGCCGGGCACGTCGATGCGCGCGAAGGTGAAGTCGCGGTCGGTCAGCGTCGGATCGTCGACCACGCCCGAGTCGATGATGGGGAAGCGGCTCACCACGCCGCACGGGATGTGGACGCCGTCCTGGCGCGCGAACTGGAAGTCGGCGCCGAACGCCTGGTCCACGAACGCGCGGATGTCCTGGCCCGTGTTGGCGCCGAAGTTCATCTCCGACACCAGCGCCACGTCCGGGTGCAGTCCCTGGAGGATGCGGATGCCGTGGCCGGGGTCGTAGCTCTGGTCGTTGCCCGAGGTGAGGTTTGCCGCGACCACGCGCACCGTGCCGCCCTCGTCCGGCGGAGGCGGGGGAGGCGGAGGAGGCGGCGGCGGGGGCGGCGGCTCACCGCCTCCGAACGGGCTGCCATCGACGCGCGTGCCCGGCGACGACGCCGCCGCGGCGAGCTCGGTGTGCAACACCAGCGCGGCGCTGGCATCGCCGTCGCGCGTGCGATTCATCGAGACGCCGTCGGTGCCCGACAGGGATCCACCGTACGAGAGCGAGGCGACCTCGGCGCCGCCGGCGTCGGCCAGGGTCACCGAATCTCCGCCGTTGGACAGCCCCAGCGCGCCGCTCGACGCGGCCACCGCACCGTCCAGGTCGGCCGGAATCGCTCCGGCTCCGCCGAAGACGACGACCGCATGGTCCGGCGCCAGGCTGGTGCCGGCCGCGAACTCGTGCCGCACGAGCACGCTGTCCGCCAGCGTGAAGCCGCCGAGGTCGACCGCGTCGTCGCCCATGTTGACCAGCTCGACGAACTCGCCGGTCACGTCGGAGCCGGCCTCGTTGGCCAGCACCTCGTTGATGACGACGGCCGCGCCGTCGACCTCGGCGCCGACCCCGCGCCCGTCGGCGCCGTCCATGTCATCGCCGCAAGCGGACGCGAACGGAATCGAGAGGGCTGCGCACAGCCGTGCAGCTCGAAGGAGTTTGACAGAGGTACGCATCGGAGCCCTCGCCGGCAGCTCTCCGGCTCGGGGAGGGTACTGACCTCGAGCCGCGACGATCAACCGCGACGGGCCAGGGATCTGACCTCGAGAGCAGCTTTCCGCGCGATCGATCCCGCTCTGTCACCGCGCCGCGACACCTGCCCACTGTGCTGCGCAAACGACCGGCGTCAGTCGACACGGATCGGGCGAGCCGGTCGGGCTGATCGGTCGAGCCGGTCGGTCGAGCTGAGTCGAGCTGGTCGGCGGGCCGGCCGAGCTGAGACCTGCCGACTGATTCGCACGACCGGGTCGAGTCGCTCATCGCGCCGGTCGCGATCGGGCTCGCCGACCAGGTCGATTCCTCGCGCAGAGAGGATCCCGCTGTGCGGCGGGCTCGAGCCGCTCCTCCTGCGCCCGGCCGGGACGCGCATCGAGCGCGCTCGCCGCGACGCGACCGGACCCGGTCGTCCGATGGATGGCCTCCGATGAGGCGGCGGATGCCGTCTCGCACGGCGTCGCGGGCGAGACGGACGGCCTCGCCGGCCAGGTCGAGTGTCGGCGTCGAGCATCTCGCCCGGCAGAGGACGCCGGGACGCTCCCGTGCCGTCACGTTGTATCGTCCACCGGCGATCGGTTTGCATGGCTCTGAATGATCTCCGGTGCGGCGGTGGCGAAGGTTCAGCGCGCGCGCGCGACAGGCGACTTGATGCCGGTTTCGCAGCGCTTTTCCGACGGCGCAACCCCGCGCTTGCTGGTGAGAATCCTTGCGTCATCGCAGCCATCGTGCTAGTTCCGTTACGGCGAACGTTTCTGGCATTTCGGCTTCCTGCTCTCGAACGATGGGGACGGAAGATCGTTTCTTCCGGTGACGCTCACCCGACGCAGCGAGGTGCGCTGCGCCCTCGTTTCGAACCGGGCGGCTCTTCGCCCCGAGGGATGCGTCCTGAGAGCCGCCCGTGAGAGAGACAGATGAATAGCCGACTGTTTGTGGGAAACCTCTCGTTCAACACGACCGAGGAAGCGATTCGCGAGGCATTTGCCGAGTTCGGTGAGATCGTCGAAGCCAAGCTGGTGACCGAGCGAGACACCGGCCGCTCGCGCGGCTTCGCCTTCGTCGAGATGGCGTCGCCGGATGCGGCGAACAAGGCGATCCAGGAGATGAACGGGGCGCTGCTCGACGGCCGCCCGCTGCGCGTCAACCTCGCCGAGGCTCGCCGTGACAGCCGCGGCGGTGGGGGAGGTGGCTTCTCGCGCTCGCGCGGCGGCGGTGGAGATCGCGGGTCGCGCGGCTCGGAGCGGCGAAATCGCTGGTAGCCGAGAGGTGGCGCGAGCTCGAGCGATCGAGCTGTCGCCGATGGCCGGTGCGGGTGGCGCCCCGGAGCGCGCGGCGCAGGTCGCGTGCCGAGTCGCTCGGCGACTGACGAAAGGACGATGCCGATTGCCCATGGATGATCCTGACCGCGAACGCGACAGCACGACCCGAGTCCCCATCTCGCCCGGACTGGCTGCCGCCGGTCGAAGGAGGGTGTGATGGCAGGTCGCAGCAGGCCGTCCATCGAGAAGCGCCTGCGCGAGCAGGCCAGGCAGCAGCGCCAGCGCGAGAAGGAACAGCGCCGGGCCGAACGGCGTCGGGAGCGCGACTCGCGCCCTGGCGATCCACAGAACGGGACCGGAGTCGATCCGGACCTCGAGGGTATCGTTCCCGGGCCGCAGGAGCAGCCCTGGATGAACGACGACGACTCGTGACGCGGGCGGTGGCGGTCGCCACCGTCCGCGAGCGCTTCACGCCCCGGCCGAGAGCTCGTCGTAGCCTCGGCCGCTGAATTCGATCAGGCACACGCCGTGTCCGAACGGGTCGGCCAGGTTGGCCATCCGGCCCCACGCGGCGCGCTGCACCTCGCGATCGAGCACCGCGCCGGCCCGCAGCGCTCGCTCGAGCGCCCCATCGAGGTCGGTCACGACGAAGTCGAGGTGCACCGGCGTCCAGTGGCGGGCGTAGTCGCGCGCGGCCGGCGCCGCCGGACTGGCGCGACTGCCGGCAGGCTTGAGCAGGAGGTCGATGGGCGCCATCGCGCCGATCATCTCGACCCATCCGCTGCCGAACCTCCGGCCGACCGCGAGGCCGAGCTCGCCATAGAAGGCGACGGCGCGCTCGAGATCGTCGACGTCGATGCAGACGCGGAGGCCGATCATCGGCCGACCATCGCGCCGCCTGCGCGAGCGCGAGATCGGGGGCGGCGTCGCTCGCCGCGCTGGTCGGGCCCGAGGGTGAGGTCCCACGTCTGTCCGAGCTGGCCGGGCGGAAACAGCTCGTCCGCGGCCTCCCCGGTCAGCTGGAAGCCGGCGGCCTGATAGATGCGGCGGGCGGCGACCAGCGCGCTGGTGGTCCACAGGGTGATCGATCGATAGCCCGCCTGCCGCGCGAAGCGGACGACCTCGTCGACCAGCCGGGCGCCGATCCCGAGGCCGCGGGCGCTCGGCTCCACCAGCAGGCAGCGGAGCTTGGCCACCCGCTTGCTCTTCGCCACCAGCATGATCGAGCCGGCCCGCTCGCCGTCGCGCTCGGCGATCCAGCAGCGCTCGCGGCGCGGGTCGTGTCGGGCCAGGAAATCGGCCGCGATGCGCGCGACCAGCGCCTCGAAGCGCTCGTCCAGCCCGTACTCGCGGCGGTAGAGGGCGCCGTGGCGGTCGACGATCCAGCCGAGATCCCCGGGCTGGTGCTGGCGGATGACGACGCTGGCGTCCCGGCCGCGCGGGGACGGCGGGCCGAGGGTGCGCTCGATCGTGGCCATCGCCGCGACCAGCCGCTGCTGATCGAGCGGCGAGCAGCGGCCGAGCAGGGCGCCGATGTGGTCGCGCGCGCGGCGATCGAGGCCGGCGAAGGACCGCCGGCCTCGGCCGGTGAGGCCGAGCTCGATCTGTCTGCCATCGGCCGACGACGGATCGCGCCGCAGCCAGCCGCGCTGGTGGAAGCGGCGCACGATGCGGCTCAGGTAGCCGGGGTCGATCCGGAGCTCCTTGCCCAGCTCGGCGGCGGTGGCCCGCTCGCGCCGCGACAGCTCGTAGAGCACCCGCACCTCGGTCAGCGCGAGAGGGCTGTCGAGCATGCCCTGGTTCAGGACGCCGATCTCGACGGTGTAGAAGCGGTTGAACCGCCGCACCGCCTCGATCTGCATCGCCGACGTCCGGTCGGCCCTCCGGCCGTTCCCCATGTCGTTCGCCATGCCATTGCCATGGTCAACGAATTGATTGACGGTGTCAATGATCACGGCTCCGGCGGCGGCGGCAGCGGTCCGACCACGCTCGCCACCGCCTGGCCGACGGCCAGGAGCTGCTCGTCGCTCCAGCGGCGGCCGACCAGCTGCGCCGCGACGGGCAGCCGGTCGCCGTCGAGCCCGATCGGCACCACCAGGGCCGGGCTGCCCGCGTAGGTGGCGAGCATCGACGGGTGGTCGATGACCTGCGACGACACGCTCTCGCCGTCGACCAGGATCGGCTCGCCGAGCGGGCGGTGGGGGAACGCGGCCGACGGCGCGGCCGGGCAGATCCACGCGTCGTGGTCGGCCAGCCAGGCCTCGAACCGCTGGATGATGTGATCGCGCTCGGCCAGCGCGGCCAGGAGCTCGGTCGCCGCCGGCGGGTTCGCGGCCAGGGCGGCCGCGCCCGGCGGGGCCATCCCGTGCGCCGCCATCGCGGCGATCGGGAAGCGGATCAGGCGGCGGAAGGCGGCCAGGAGCTCCTCGAAGGCGAACGGCAGCGGCGGCCGCTCGACGCGGGCGCCGGCCGACTCGAGGTCGCGTCCGAGTCTCTCCAGCGCCTCGCGCAGCTCGCGCGACACCGGGATGCCGGGGATCGCGGGCGCGAGCGCGATGCGGAGCTGCCCGGGCTCGATGGGCGCGGCCATCGCGACGGGCACCGGCGGCACCTCTGGATCGGCCGGATGGGGTCCCGCGAGCAGGCGCAGGGCCACGCCGAGATCGGCGATCGAGCGGGCCAGCGGGCCGCACACGCCGAACAGCCGGTCCACCCGTGGCATGTCGCTGGTCGGCCCGACCAGCCCGCTGGCCGGGATCCGGTGCACGGTCGGCTTGAGGCCGAAGACGCCGCAGAAGTGGGCCGGCATGCGGATCGATCCGCTCAGGTCGGTGCCGACGTCGAGCGGGGTGAGCCGCGCGGCCAGCGCCGCCGCCGCGCCGCCGCTCGAGCCGCCCGCGGTGCGCTCGAGCGCGTAGGGATTGAGCGGGCGGCCGAAGAGGTCGCTCTCCGACTCGACGTTCATGGCCATGTTGGTCTTGCCGAGCAGGATGGCGCCGGCCGCGCGCAGTCGCTCGGCCACCGGTCCGTCGGCGGCGGGCACGTGGTGGGCCAGCGCCTTGAGCCCGCAGGTGGAGCGCACGCCCGAGGTCGCGTGCATGTCCTTGAGCGTGAACGGCACCCCGTGCAGCTCGCCCCACGACTCGCCTCGCTGGAGCGCCGCATCGGCGGCTCGCGCGCGGGCCAGCGCGCGCTCGGCGTCGAGGGTCACGACCGCGTTGAGTCGCGCCAGGCTGTCGATGCGCGCGAGGTGGGCCTGCGTGACCTCGCGGGCCGAGGCTCCTCGCGTGCGGATCAGCTGGGCCAGGTCGATCGCGGTCAGCGAGGTGAGGTCCACGGGCCAGGTGCTACCGCGAAAGCGCGGGCCGCGCCACGACGCGGCGGGAGCGGACGGCCGACCTGGTGCGACCGCCCCGGCGCGCCGCGTCGCGCCGCCGCGGGTGCGGACGGCGCGGGTGATCGCGCTGACGCGCGGCGACTACTCACCGAGGTCGAAGGCGTCCTTTTGATTGGAGCGGATGCGGACCTTCTTGGCGCGCTCGCCGCGGCCGACCTCATCGTCGGCCGGGGCCGGCCTCGCCGGCTCGGCGGCGGTCGCCGCCCCGGCGCCGCCCGTGTTGCCGGCGGGCGCGGTGGTGGCGGCGGGCGGTGGCTGGGCGAAGTCGCCCCCCGCCTCGGCCAGCGCCTTCTCCTGCTTGTCGAAGGCGGCGTCGAGATCGGCGGCGCGCTGGGCGGGCGCGCTGTGCTTGGCGGCGCGGCGCGTGTCGGCGATGACGCCGCCCCTGTCGCGCACCAGCCGGCGGGCGTCGTCGGCCCGGCCTTCGCGGATGAGCTCGTTGGCCTCCTCCAGCGCGCTGACGGTCTCGCTGCTCGACACCCGGGCCGAGACCAGACCGTCGAGCGGTCCCACCTCGGAGGCGTCGTCGCTCTGCCGCGCGATCAGCGTTCCCTCGCTCGCGCCGGCGGCGCCCCGGGTCAGATCGTCGTAGCGCAGGCGAACGGCGGCCACCGGACGCGCGCCGGCTGCGCCGCGCGGCACGCGCAGGCGGACGAGCAGCGTCTTGTGATCGCGGTCGGCGAAGGCGCCGAGCGGCACGACCAGCTGGCTGCCGCTGGTCACCGAGGCGCGGTCGTAGACCTGCTCGGCGGAGACGCCGGGCGAGAGGTCGACCGTCAGCTCGGCGCGATTGGCCACGGTCCGGGCCAGCGACTCCATCTCCTGGTCGAAGATGGCGGGCAGGCCGGTCGGGTTCTCGACGAAGAAGTGGCGGCCATTGGAGTCGCGCGCCAGCGCCGCCATGATGCGCTCGTTGTAGTCGACGTCGACGCCGATGGTCGTGATGGACGCGCCCATGCGGCGGCAGTCCTCCGCCACCCGCCGGAAGCCGTCCACGTCGCGCACGCCGGCGGTGGCCTCCCCGTCGGACAGGAGCAGGATGCGGCTGACCATGTTGGAGCGCTGGCCGAGCATGCGCATGCCGGCCTCGACCCCGCACGAGATGCAGGTGTCGCCGGCGGCGCGCGTGCGGGCCAGACGGTCGAGCAGATGGCCGCGCGTGGCCGAGCTCATCACCGTGGGCGAGACGGTCACGTCGGCGGCGGTGTTGTAGGTGACCACGCTGACGACGTCCCCGTCGCGCAGGCGCTGCACGGCCGAGCGGGCGGCGGCCAGCGCGTTCGCGAGGCGCTTGCCCTTCATGGAGCCGGAGCGGTCCATGACGATGGCCAGGTTGAGCGGCGCCTGGACCGCGGCGCGCGCGGTGGTGGCCGCGTTCACATCGACGTAGAGGTAGGTATCGCTGTCGCTGGCGGCGGGCAGGACGGCGTGGCCGAGGCGGCCCTCCATCTCGAGGGTGCCGCCGGCGCGGAACTGGGACCGATCATCGGCCGGGTGGGGCCGATGGGGGCGCTCGGGGCGGGGCTCGCTGCGCTGAGCCGCGGGCTCGCTGGCGCGGGCGCCGCCGCCGCTGTCGACTGCGGTCCACACCAGTGCCGCGCTGGCGGCCATTCCGCTCGCGCTCAGGAGCAAGAGAGTCGTCCACTTCATGATCGCGCCTCCTCGGGCCCGTCCCGGCAAGATGCCGGCTCGACCGGGTTCAACGGCCGAGACTCCGGTGGGATCTCACCAGACTCCATCCCCGCGGCGCGCAGGAGCGACTCCGGCGGGATCGAGCCGATGAACGCCAGGACCGCGTCGCAGGGCAGGGCGGCGGTCCCGTCGGGCGAGGCCAGGAGCGCGCGGCCGGGCTCGAGGCGGCGGAGCTCGGTCCGCCACAGGAGGCGCAGGGCGCCGGCCGCCGCCCGCCGCCTGACCTCGGCGATGTTGCGCGCCTTGCCGCGCCGGAAGTCGCCGCCCCGGTAGGACACGGCCACCTCCGTGCCGGGCTGGCGCGACAGGGCCAGCGCCGCCTCCATGGCCACATCGCCCATGCCGACGACGAGCACGCGCTGGCCGGCGAAGCTGCGCGCGTCGGCCAGGCTGTAGTGCACCCGGTCGCTCCACGCCGGCGGCACGTCGATGGGCAGGCGGCGGGGCGTGCCGCGGCGACCCACGGCCAGGAGCACGCGCGCCGCGCGGTCGATCGAGGGCCGGCCGTCGGCCGACACCGACGCGACCGCGAAGCCGTCGGCCGTGCGCTCGATCGAGGTCACCCGCTGTCCCTCGCGGATGGCGGGACGCTCGCGCCGCACGGCGTGCAGCCAGCGGGACAGCAGCTCCTCCTTGGTGGTCTCGGCCAGCCACAGCCGGCCGATGAGCGGGAGGTCCGGGTCGAGGACCAGCTTGCCGCGCGGGAAGCTGCGGATGCTGTCGGCCACGCTGGCCTGCTCGAGCACCAGGTAGCGCAGGCGGAGTGCCTGGGCCTCGAGCGCGGCGCTGAGTCCGGCCGGGCCGGCGCCGACGATGACGAGATCGAGGACGTGATCGGGGCGGTCGCGGGCGCGGCCGGCGGCGGCGATGGTGCGCACCGCCTGCGCGCCCTGGTTGATGGCGTTGCGGATGAGGGCCATGCCGGTCACGTCGCCGGCCAGGAACAGGCCGGGGACCTCGCGCGACTCGAGCGACTCGCCGAGAGCGGGGGCGGTGGTGGGCGCGGTGATCGCGGTGGCGATCGGCGTGGCGGCCGGGGTGGCGGCGCGATCGGGCGCGGGCGCCGCGGACATGACCAGGGATGCGTTCGGGCACCTCTGCTCGCACAGGGTGAGGCCGCAGCAGTCGGCGGGGCGCGCCACGGTGGCGACGTAGCGGCGGACCTCGAGCACGTCGAACGGGCATGCGTCGACGCATGCGTAGCAGCCGAGGCATGTGGCCGCGTTGATGACCGGCAGGCGCGCGGCCGCCGGCGGCGTGGCGGCGACCGCCGGCCGGTTTCGCGATCGGCGCATGCGATCGCGCACGCGCGTGCCCGACCAGGCCAGGAGGGCGGCGATCGCGGCCAGGCCGATCCACAGCCACGGCTGGAGCCGGCCGGCCGCGGCGGTGGCCGGCGCGAGCGGGGCCAGCGACGCGACCGCGCGCGCCGCCTCCCACGCCGCGCTGCGCGCCGCGGCGGCGCCGGCCTCGCGACCCGCGGGGCGATGCTCGTCGAAGCAGACGGTCGGGCGAGCGCGGCCGAGCCCGTCCTGGCCGGCGACGAGGCAGCTGGCGGCGGCGTCGCGCGGCGAGGACAGGTCGTGGCAGCGCGCGCAGGCGCGAGCGGTCACGATCGGCACGGTCACGGCGGCGCGCGGGCGATAGAGCGCAGCCGGGACGGACC
>Ga0126377_10001561_pt1 | contig 15123 bp, 14 predicted proteins | sample PanSoiMetPlot_22_FD_92647 | JGI IMG/M metagenome (GOLD analysis project Ga0126377, IMG submission 92647) | Tropical forest soil microbial communities from Panama - MetaG Plot_22 | ecosystem: Environmental > Terrestrial > Soil > Tropical forest > Bulk soil | place: Panama | collected 2016-02-17
CGCTGGCGGTCAGCGTGATCGTAAATAAGTAAGATTCTGATATTTGCTTGGTCCATATAACTGGTTATCGATTCCTTAGAAGAAATTACCTGTGCTGCTGACACCACTGCATCTCTCAACGTCGGAAGCAAGCCGGCGCACAGTCAAGCTCTCTTAGTTTGAAACTTTTCAGTTAACGTGAGGTCTCTTACAAACCTTTTACTGGGATACAAGGTTCGTAGAGGCAGTCGCGACCAGTACAAAAGTGATCGACGACTTCGGTAAACAGTCGTTTGCCAAAAAAACTGAAACGGGGACGAGCGTAAATTCCGGGAGGGGCGACTATGCTTGCTGCAAACTACGTTGCCGGTCGCCTAGCTTTCGTTTGCGCGAATTCTAAGGTAGCGCCAAGCCCATTGGTGATCAGACGATTGCCGTAATGTTGTGAGTTTATTGCAAACACTCACTCAACTGGGCCAGTCTTGAGGGCGTTAATGCAGTCGGCCAGCAGTCCATAGGCTGTGCTCTGTAAGTTGGGCCGATGCGAAATCACTGTTAGACCAGGGATCATGTCTAGCTCAAAATGAACCCCCAGCGAGGTCCCGCGGATGTTACCCAACGGTTCGGACAGGGCGATCTGCTCCGGTCGCACTGATGCACTGACCGACCCGTCTTCATTGATCCTGGCGCGTGAAATCAGTTTGTAGGGCTTGCCTTCAGCGCGTGCGTCCCGGAGCGTAGCGGGACTCAGTGAGCGTACTCCTTCTCGTCGCACGTCCCGCGGCAACAACGGCTTATTGAGCACCACCCGGCTGAGCGCGCATACCTTCATCGTTGCGTCCCAACCATCGACATCATGGCTGGGGTCAGTTTCCGCAACGCCAAGATCCTGGGCAGCTTTCACCCCTTCTTCAAAACTGCGACCGGCCTCCATCGTTTCGAGAATCACATTCGTGGTGGAATTGAATATGCCTACGAATCCGCGCGGGCGGGCCACTGGCAAGGTCTCGCGGAATAGTGAGAAAACAGGCGCACTATCGAGTACTGTCGCCTCAAATAAGAACCGCTTGCCATTAGCGGCAGCAATGCTACTCAGTTCTTCGTAAGCATAGACCAGTGGCGCTTTGTTGGCAGTTATCGTATGAGCTCCAGCATTCAGCGAGGCGCGGAGATAATCAATCGCTGGTTGACCCGTTTCCGGGTTGAGCGATGTTGTTTCGAACAGCACATCGGGTCGGGCTACCTTCAACCATTCATTCAGTCCAGTGGTAGTCGTTACATCAGTTTCTTTTCCCGTTAAGAGCAACGCAGGATCAAAGCCATCATCTTTAGCCAGCCAACCCAGCCGACGAGTTGCAACCCCGGTGATCAGCCATTCAATGTTGTAGTCGCGACGCATATCAGCGGACTTTGCGACCAGGAGCCGTGCCAGTGCCCGACCAACATTGCCGAAGCCGAGAAAACAGAATCTGTAATGTTTCATTCGCGTCCTTCTGCAGTATTATAGTTGAGATCGTTTCAGGCCCTGGAGCTGCGATTCTTGATCTTTGTACTTTGTGCTTAGTTCTTTGTCGTGCTTCACGCCTTAAGTCTCGTTTCGTTAATCGTCGGTGGACAGTTGAGTCTTGGACCTCTGACAGAGTCGCGATCTTGTAAATTGTGTGACCCCTGTCATAAACCGCGCATGAAACAATATCACGATCTGCTGCGATCGATTCTTAAGAGTGGCACCAAACACCAAGACCGAACTGGCGTCGGCACCATCTCCCATTTCGGTTTTCAGACCAGATTCGATCTTCGTGACGGCTTTCCGATTGTTACTACTAAGCGAGTCCCCTTCCGCTGGGTCGCCGAGGAACTGTTTTGGTTCTTGTCAGGCGACACTGATGAAGCAAACTTGCGCGCCAGGGGAGTGGACATTTGGGCCGAATGGGCCGATGAGGAGCATACGCAAAAGTTTGGCCGGGAAGTTGGAGATCTAGGCCCGGTTTACGGTTATCTTTGGCGCTCCTTCGGCGGAGACTATCCACAGCAGAATGGCGTCGATCAAATTGCCAACTTGATAAATCAAATCCAAACAAATCCCGACTCACGGCGATTAATCGTCACCGGTTGGGATCCGCGACAAGCGGATAACGTCGATCTGCCACCGTGTCACACGCTGTTCCAGTTCAAAGTTGAAAATCGACGCGTGCTTCATTGCCAGCTTTACCAACGTTCGGCCGACGCATTTCTTGGCGTTCCGTTCAACATCAGTTCCTACGCGCTGCTGCTACACCTGGTGGCCCACGTCTGCCAGTTGGAAGTGGGCGAGTTTGTTTACACCCTCGGCGACTATCACATCTATCAGAATCACCTGGTCCAGGTAGATGAATTGCTAGCGCGGGAGCCACTGCCATTGCCCGAGTTACAAATCAACGATCCCGACCACCGGTTGCGCGGACTCGATGGCCTACTGGCTTGCAACTATGAGAATTTGAATCTGGTGGGCTACAAGTCGCACGGTAAAATCGCGGCGCCGGTGGCCGTTTAACCTTGGAGTGCGGTCCCAACAGGTCGGGATCGCCGCTTTTCGAAAGCCTCAACTATGCTCATAGGAATCGTAGCAGTAGACAAACAAGGCGCGATCGGAAAAGGCGGCAAACTTCCCTGGCACTATTCCGCCGACATGAAGTTCTTCAAGGAAACAACCATCGGTAATGCAGTCGTCATGGGCCGGAAGACCTGGCTGACACTCAAGAAACCGCTGCAGAACCGGCTAAACATCGTACTGAGTCGACAATCGGAGATCGAACCACAGGAGTCACTCATCGTCCTCGGCGACGTTGAATCAGTACTGGCGTTTGGTAAATCTATGACTACTGACCTGTTCGTGATAGGTGGCGCGCAAATCTACCGTCAGTTCATGCCTTACATTGAAAAGTGGATTGTTACTGAAGTGCCCTTGACGGTGAAGGGAGCTGATGCATTCATGCCCGAGGGCTACTTGAAGGGATTTAAATGTGTGGATAAGAAAAAGCTGGACGATCAATTGGTAGTGAAATTCTATACCCGCTAAAAAAGTTCTGCCATCGCTTCCTCAACTGATCGCACTCCCACTACTCTGACGCCAAGCAATCGTTCCAGGCCTGACGCATTTGAAGCAGGCATCAGAATCTTCTTGAAACCCAGCGCCTGCGCTTCCCTCGCCCGCACCGCCGGCTGCATTGCGCCGCGCACCTCGCCCGTCAAACCAATTTCGCCAAACACCGCCGTATGTGGATCGACTGTGAGGTTCTTGAAACTCGAAGCAATCGCCGCCACTACGCCAAGGTCAGCAGCAGGTTCATCTACTTCCAGGCCTCCCGCAATATTCACAAATACGTCGTCGCCTGTTAACTGAAACCCAGCCCGCCTCTCAAGCATAGCAATGAGCAACGACACGCGGTTCTGATCGACGCCTTGGGTCATCCGTCGGCCGGTGCCGTACTTTGTTCCCGACACGAGCGCCTGGATCTCCACCAGCACGGGACGTGTGCCCTCCATACAAGCAGTCACAATCGAGCCGGCAACATTTTGCGGCCGCTCTTGCAGGAACATCTGCGATGGATTTGCTACGGGGATGAGACCAGTGCCCGTCATTTCAAAAACACCAACCTCGTTGGCGGCGCCGTAACGATTCTTAGTTGCGCGCACGATGCGATGGTTATGGTGTCGTTCACCTTCAAAGTAGAGCACTGTATCGACGATGTGTTCCAAGGCTTTTGGTCCAGCGATCGATCCATCTTTTGTAATATGACCGATCAGGAAAACAGGCACACCTCGATTCTTGGCCAGTAACAAGAACTGATGCGCCACTTCGCGAACCTGGGAGACGGAACCTGGTGCTGATTGAATTAAACTGGAAAAGACTGTCTGGATTGAATCGACGATGATTGCTCCCGGTTGCAGCCGTTCGATTTCATGGAAGATGTTCTCGAGGTTAGTTTCCGGCAACAGGTAAACACCCTTTGCTTCAACTCCAAGCCTTTCACCGCGGAGCTTGATCTGGCGTTCTGATTCTTCACCTGAGACGTAAAGAACGATTGCGCCTGTGCTACTCAAGCGATCGGCAACTTGCAACAACAGGGTACTCTTCCCGATTCCCGGATCGCCGCCGATTAGCACTAGTGTCCCGGGTACGATCCCGCCGCCGAGAACGCGATCAAACTCGGTCACGCCAGACGAAATTCTGACGTCGTCTTGCGATTCGATTTCGCTGAAAGGAACCGCGGTTACCTCGCGAATTTTGAATGCATTGCGCACCCCGCCCTTTCTTGCGGCTTGGGCCCTCTCTTCAACCAGAGAATTCCACTCGCCGCACTCGGGACATTTTCCCAGCCACTTGCCGGTCTGGTGCCCGCAACTCTGACAGACAAACACTGTTTCCGCTGATTTTTTCAATGATGCTTGACTCGCAGAGGATTACAACAATTCCTTCACGTTCTCTGTCGGCCGGCCCAGGATGGCCCGTGCCCCACGCTCAACGATTGGTCGTTGCATCAGATCGGGATGTTCGACCATCAGAGAGATCAGTTGCGCGTCGGTGAACTCATCCTTCGCCAGGCCGAGTTCGCGGTAAATGGGTTCGCTTTTGCGCAACAGGTCGCGCGGCTTGATGTCCATCTTAGCAATCAATTCGGTGAGTTTTTTCTTGCTAAGCGGTTCGATGTAGTAGTTGACCTTCGAGAAGTCGACCGCGTTCTCACGCAGGAACTTGTCCATCTCACGACACTTGGTGCAGGTTGGCTTTTCGTAGACAGTAATTTGATCAGACATTTTGGATTTTTGATTTTTGATTGCCGATTTTTGATCTTGTACTTAGTGCTTGGTGCTTTGTTCTTCGTCCTTTGTCATTAGTAATCTTTGTGCTCGGGCATCAACTTAACCATCACAAACAAAGGACAAAGCACAAAGTACCAAGTACACTCTTTACGGAAAAATTCCCCTCACATTCGTGGCATCCGCGACGCGTTGGACTGCGAGTATATACGCACCGGTGCGCATGTCTGTGCCGTATCGTTTGGCTGTTTCATGTACACCATAAAACGCCGTGCGAATTGTCTGTTCCAACGTTTCGTTGATTTGCTTTTCCGACCAGAAGAACGAATTCTGATCCTGCACCCATTCGTAATAGCTCACCGTGACGCCACCAGCATTTGCCAGGATGTCAGGGATTAGAAAGACACCTTGTTCTTCGAGTACTCGATCCGCTCCCGGCGTAGTTGGACCATTGGCCAACTCGCCGATGATCTTCGCCTTCACTTTGCCGACAGTGGCAAGTGTGATCGCATTCTCCAAGGCCGATGGCAACAGGATATCGCAGTCGACACCGATGATATCCTCAGGCTGCATCTCCTTCGTACCCGACAATCCAGACAGCGAAGTCGTGAGGGCCTTATGTTTGAGGGCTTCAGTCACGTCGATTCCATTCTCGGCGTAAACACCGGCCCGGGAATCGCACGCCGCCACAACTTTGGCGCCATCTTCTGCCACCAGGCGCGCGATGTTTGCCCCCGCGTTACCAAATCCATGAACGGCGACCCGGGCTCCCTGCAAGTCGATACCGTTAACCTTGCAGGCCTCTCGTAAGGCATAAAGACAACCACGCGCGGTCGCTTCGGCGCGTCCCTGGGACCCACCGAGTGAGATTGGCTTACCCGTCACGACGCCCAACTCGGTGTGCCCGCGCACCATTGAAATCGTATCCATGATCCAGGCCATCGTTTGTTCGTCCGTGTAGACGTCAGGCGCGGGGATGTCGCGATCAGGACCGATGATGGGGGCTATCTCAAAAGCATAGCGGCGAGTGAGTCGCTCCAGTTCGTTCTTCGAGAGACTTTTCGGATCACATACGACTCCGCCTTTACCACCGCCATAGGGAATACCGACCGTGGCGCACTTCCAGGTCATCCACGAGGCAAGAGCTTTCACTTCGTCCAACGTTACGTTCGGGTGATAGCGAATGCCTCCTTTCGCCGGCCCGCGGGCGATGTTGTGCTGCACTCGGTAGCCTTCAAACACCTGCACGTCGCCGCCATCCATCTTCACAGGAATCGAGACAATTAATTGTCGCTTGGCATTTTCCAGCACATGTCTCATCGGTAACTCGAGATCGAGGTAGTCCGCCGCACGATTGAACTGCTGTTTTGCGATGTGGAATGGGTTGAGTTCTTCCTGGAAGGCTTCTTTTGTCGCCATGCAGTAGTTAACTCCTCGATCGGAGGGTTGCGAGAGCGATGCCATCGTAAGAGTTTCGGCAGAGGGAGTGCAAGGCAGGCTGCCTGTTGGGGCTTCGGTCTTTGGGCCTTCGGCCTTTGTCCTTTGCCCTTTGGACTTTGTGCTTTGGCCTTGGGTTTCAACCGCGAAGCGGTTGAGTCGCAAAGCCCAGGGTTGCGCCTTGGCAACCCTGGGAATCGAGCAAACGATTCTTCAACCCGGTACGGGTTGCGTCGGCGCCTTGAAGAGACCGAGATCTCAACGCAACCGGGTTGCGGTTGATATCTTGTGACTGCCGATCGAACAAACCACCACGAACAAAGAACCAAGTACAAAGAACAAAGTACAGACCCGTTTGGAACCTCCTCTCGGGTCTGGTGTCTAATCCGGCTGAGTAAGCTCCCGCGACCCGATGGCACCGGCAACGAGCGGACTCGAATTTCCGACGTGTTTCTGCGGCTCCTGGTCCAGTCTTGCGTGACGACTTGCCGCAGCTTTTCGGAATTCGATCCTGAGCCTGAGGACGGGGAGGACACTCATGTTTCATAACTTGATCGAATCAAGTTCCCACCGGCAAGAGATCAAACGCCGCGGGTCGTTTCTGCTATTTACCACTGCAACCTACGCCTTTCTGTTTGCGATCACCGGCGTTGTCAGCATCTACGCGTACGATACCCATCTCGAACAACGTAATTACGAGGTAGTGACGATGTTGCCGCCAGTTGAGTTGATTCAGACAACTCCCGAAGTGAGTCAGCCGGCGGGACCACGAAACCCAGGCAACAACAACCGCGCGACCGTGCCGGAACGTCAGATCGCAATGCTTAATGTGAATCGCCCTGAAGTCATTCCAGTCGGCGTCGCAGTTACCCCAAACAAGAACCTTTCGTTGCCGCCCTCTGGTCCATTCAAGGTCAGCAATCGCGACTTAGGAGATGGCTGGCCAGGCGGTGGCGGGACCGGAAACTCCAAAGGCGGCGGAAACGGGACGCAGCCACCCCGAGTAGTCGAGATTGTTGATCCGCCACCGGCGCCAGAAAAACCGAAGCCCACACCAAGAACAATCAGCAGAGGCGTAGTCACCGGCCTGGCACTCACACTCCCCAAACCAACCTATCCACCAATCGCTAAGAAGCTCGGCATTCAAGGCACCGTCGCCGTTCAAGTGTTGATCGACGAAACAGGTCAGGTAGTTTCCGCCAAGGCGATCAGTGGCAGTTCCTTTCTCACCGGCGAAGCGCAGAAAGCTGCCTATCAAGCACGCTTCTCACCGACTCGCCTGAGCGATCAACCCGTCAAAGTATCGGGTGTCATTACTTATAAGTTTGCCCTGGATCAATAAATCTGAGAGGGGGGCGTCGATGAGCGGGCCTGCGGTGTCCAAGGTGCCCTGCAGAGTACAGGTCCGCTCCACTCTGGTGAATTTTCGACCAACGACAGGAGGAGAAAATGTTTAATAACTTGATTGAATCAAGCTCACACCGGCAGGAATTCAAGCGCCGCGGCTCGTTCCTGCTATTTACTACCGCAACCTATGTGGTGTTGTTTGTGATCACCGGCATAGTTAGCATCTACGCTTACGATGCTCACCTCGAAAGCCAAAGTACCGAGTTGGAGTTGTTGACATTCATTCCAATACCACCGGTCACTGAGGCGGTTCGTGAAGTACCACGAAACACAATCAGGCCTTCAAACGAGACTCCGAGTAATGAGCCATCGCGTTCAACCCGTACCGCACTGGTAGATTCGGCAGACAACCCAAACAACCCACCCAAAGATATTGGTACTGTGGCCTCCTCTGTTCCGCCGGCAAGGTCGGACTCGGTGCTTGGACCAACCAATGCTGACCCGGTGACGCCACCTTCAAATAGAAGTACTGGCAACGGAAGCGGCAATACACCACCCGTGGTGCGAGACGTGGAGCCACCCCCAATGCCTACGCCGACGCCGGAAAAGAGGATCTTGCGGGTTTCAAGAGTGCTGAACAGTGAGGCGCTCTCGTTGCCGAAACCCAACTACCCACCACTCGCGAGACAGATACACATCCAGGGAATGGTTAGCGTGCAGGTATTGATAGATGAGACAGGTAAGGTGACTTCAGCCAAGGCGGTTTCAGGACACCCGCTACTAGTTGCCGAAGCACAGCGAGTGGCGCTCCAGGCTCGATTCTCGCCGACAACCATCAACGGTCAGCCAACAAAGATATCGGGTGTTATCACGTACAACTTTATCCTCAATCAATAAGACGAGTGTGCTTACCCCACCAACCCGAAGAGGTACCTGGGAGCGCAGGCGCCCAAGTACCTCTCCCACCAGCAACAAACTTTTAGCGCCTACGTTCATGTGAGTATTGTTCTACGAGTTAATAGGGGGAGCGGCAGCGACGGGTGGTTACGGGCAACTCGACAACAACATAATGTTGGCCGTAACTACCCGTCGCTGCCGCTCCGGGTTCTCTATTGAGACATTTCAATAACGACCAAGGTCTTTGCCGACTTCAACCCGACCGGCAAAACCACTCTTGCGGATGCCAGCCAATAACTCTTCATCCGTACCACCCGAACGAATGATGTGGGTGAGCAGCAACAGTTTGGGTTTAGCTCGCGCGGCAATCGCCCCCAACTCAATCTCCGAAGTATGGAACTCGCGCATGTACTGCGGCCAGTATTCTCCACCAGGCCGAACTTCCGGTTTAATTCGGGCGGCGATGTAGACCTCGTGTACCAGAACATCAACCCCCTTCGCCGCGGCAATCAGCGCGTTACTCGGGCGTGTATCACCGGAAATAACAATGGACCGATCTGGAGTGTCGATGCGGTAGGCGTAAGCTTCTCTCCAACTTCCATGCGGCACCTGAATCGCAGTTACACGCACTCCGTTTTTCTGGTAGACCACGTCTTGATATATCTCGTGAACATTCACGCGATAAGCACCACGAGTCTCACGTTCCAGGCCATTGGTCCGAATTTGGATGTCTTCGGAAAAAGCCTCCAGCAACAAACGCGTCATGCGTTTGAGACCGAGGGGACCGTAGACTTCCAGAGGCCTGGTTCGGCGCATAATCCAGGATGTCAGGATCAGATCAGGATAGCCAAGCGTGTGATCCGAATGTAGGTGGGTAATGAACACTGCTTCTGGGCCGCTGAGAGGAAGGCCGGCCGCATTTACTTGTCTCATCAAGCCAGCACCAGCATCGAAAAGGAAAACGCGATTACCAAAGGTAACTGCCGTCGCCGGCCCGGAAGCATGGGGATCGGGATAAGGGGTTCCCGTGCCTAGCAAAATCACTTGTGTCTGTTGGGCGCTAGCCGGCCCATTCAACAGGACCAGCAAAGTGATGGAAATCAGCAATGGGAGCCGAGTTTGATGGATAGCCAACCTCGTCATTGACGCAACGACAACTTAACCACCTTGGTCCGGTCTACGACAAAGAGTTCGTTCTGATCGTTGAAGACCATGCCTGACGCGTGGCCGCCGTCTGGCTTAAACGTGTCAAGGTATCGCCCCTCGCCGTCGAACATCTGTACCCCCTTGATGTCGCTAACGTAAACTCGACCTTTGCCATCGACGGCGATCGCGGAAGCTGCTCTAAACTGGCCCGGCTGTTCACCACTACTGCCAAAGCGATTGATGAACTTCCCATCAGGACCAAACTTGAAGACGGCGTCATTGAAGGTACCCAACGCATAAATATTGCCCAGGCCATCGATTGCCACGCGGGTGTTCAGCTCCGATTCTCCACTGGCAGTACTGATCGCAGCCTTGATAGTGCGGACAGCGTGTCCCCCGGCATCGAAGCGCACAATATCATCCCGGTTCTCGTACCACGCACACACGAGTCCGCCATCGGGGGCAGCGGTGATGTCGTCAAAGCCAGAGCCGCCACTGTATTGCAGTTCACCCAATTGCTTTCCTGATGAGCCTTCAAAGCGTTGTATGGTCCCCCGCTGCACTACATAGACATTTCCTTTTCGATCAGCGGCCAGGCCACGAAGCGGCATCTTGGGATCGACGCTCCACTGGGTAACAAACTTGCCCTCCGAGTCGAACACTTGAATCCGTCCACCCGAGTATTCGCCAACGTAAATATTGCCGGCGCCGTCAACAGCAATACTGCGCGCGTCTTTGAACATCCCGGGTCCGATTCCTTCGGCACCAAACTTCAGTAGCACTGTGCCAAGGCCGCTCGAAGTCGATCCTTTTCCGGGAGTAGTAACACCGCCCAGCGGACTGGTCGTGGTGCTTTTCGATTTGAGTGCGCTAAACCCGGCAGTTAGCCCGGCCATCGCTGCAATTAGCGCGATCCCCACGCCTAATATTGGCAAGAAGATGATCAACCAGATCCATTTGGGAACTTTGATGGTACGCGGGGCGTCGAATTTGACTTGCACGATGTGGGCTGGCCTGCCCAACATTTCGTCAGGTTGGGCCAGAACTGTGTTGCAGTAGCTGCAGGTAACGTTGAAGTCTTGTCCTGAGGGGTTTTTGCTGTAATTGACTGGTGCTCCACACTTTGGACAGTCAAAGGTTCGTGGCACGTTTTCTCGCTCCTAGTAGTTAAGAAGAATCAAATACGTAAGTGGTATCGCTGCAATAAGGATAGCTATAAGAACCGGCAAATAAGACTTTCTCTTAAGAACGAGTGTTAAGACTAGAACAATTCCCAAAAGCGTCGCCATGTAACTCGTGTCGTACGCCAGGTGAAACATTACATGACTGAACCAACCAATTCCATACCAATGTTCAGCGGCGTTCGCAGCAAGCAACAAGGTAACCGGGACCCAGGAAACGCTGGGATAGGCTTTTGTAGCCGGGAAACGGCTGGCCAGCAAGAAAAATGCGACCGTCAATAGAATGGCTGCTGGAACGAGGTGGTGCATAACTCTTCTAATGAACGCCTCGTCGTGCGCGCGGTTCTCATTTTCACCTCAATTACCGGCCGTCTAGTGTTGTGTCTATGTTTGCACCAAGTTTATTCTCTTAGGGCTCGCAAAAACCGGCTTCTGTGCGCTACCTCGGCATCTTTCGCGTCTCAGCGGTGAGAAATTCTTCTCAAATTCCGCAGACTCGCAGAGATGTCGAGGTAGCGCAGAGAAAACTCAAGGAAGATACAATCAACATCAAATGACTGAAACTGCAGACGTCGTCATCATCGGCAGCGGCATCGTTGGCTCAAGTGTCGCCTATCACCTGGCCCAGCAGGGCTGTACCAACGTCCTGGTTATCGAGCGCGAAGCACACCAGGGTAAAGGCTCCACCGGTAAGAGCATGGGAGGAGTGCGAGCCCAATTTACCACCCCGGTAAACATCAAGATGTCGCTCTATTCGATCAACTTCTTCGCCGAGTTTGACGAAGTTGTCGGACACCCGGCAGATTATCGCGCCCACGGTTATCTATTCTGCGCGACTAACGAACGCCATCTTGATTACCTTAAGAAGAATCGCGAGTTGCAGCTGTCACTCGGTCTGAAGAATGTCGAGTTGGTGGATCCTGAAGACATTCTCAAGATGGTGCCGCAGCTCAGTGCCGACGACATCATTGGCGGCACCTTTTGCCCCAGTGACGGCTTCGTTGATCCACACAGTGTGATGATGGGCTTCATGCTCAAGGCTCGCGAGTCGGGTACCCGACTGTGGCTTGATACAACAGTAACGGGTATCGACGTGCGGAACGATCAGGTCGTTGCAGTGGAAACTACGCGGGGACGCGTCTCAACACCGGTAGTGGTAAATGCAGCGGGTGCATGGGCAGCGCAAGTGGCCCGCATGGCCAAAGCGGAGTTGCCGGTTGAACCTCTTAGACGGCAATTGGTTCCCACTGAACCGTTCGACGGCCTACCCAAACGCTTTCCCATGGTGATCGATATGTCAACAGGGTTTCACTTTCGTCGGGAAGGTAAAGGCATCCTGCTCGCCTGGAATGACCCGGACGAGACACCTGGCTTCAAGACCGAGTTTGATCCGACTTTCATCGAAAAAATCCTGACGCGGGCTGCGATGCGTGTGCCCTGTCTCGCTGAAGCAGAGGTGAATCCCAGGCGCTCTTGGGCTGGATTGTATGAGATGACTCCCGATCATCACGCGATAATTGGTCCAGCTCCCACCGTCAAGGGACTATATTTTGTAAATGGTTTCAGCGGTCACGGGGTGATGCATTCACCGGCCTCGGGCCGCATCACCGCTGACCTGATCGTCAAGGGAGATTCTGAATTAGTCGACACCACGCAAATTGGGGTTGAACGCTTCGCCGAAGGACGTTTACTCCACGAGACCGCGGTGCTCTAGTTTGGGATTTCCGCTAACGGAGGACCACTATGAAGCAGCTATTTCGAGCCCTGTGTTTCCTGATTCTGTTGGCTAACGTCTCTCCTATTCACGTCAGCGGGCAAAGCCCTAAGGTGCGCGAGTCAATGATTGTCTCAACCGACTGGTTGGCCAAACATCTGCACGACGCGAATCTTGTCTTATTACAGGTGGGCGAAAAAGACGAGTATTTGAGCGCACATATACCGGGAGCTCAGTTCATCGCACTCTCAGACATTTCAACCCCACGGGGACAAGGATTGACGCTGGAGCTTACTCCCGTGTCTCAACTGGAAGCAGCGTTTCAAAAGCTCGGAGTGTCGAACCGCTCACGAGTAATCGTCTACTTTGGCAAAGATTGGGTGACTCCCACTGCGCGAGTTTTCATGACTCTCGATTACCTTGGCCTGGGCGATCAGACGTCGATCCTCGATGGTGGACTACCAGCGTGGCGTGCAGCAGGAGGTGAAGTAACCGCCGAGCTACACGAACCTGGCCCGGGAAACCTGAAGGCCAGCCCGCGAAAGGAGCTCGTGGTTGACGCAGATTGGGTTAAGGCAAATCTAAACAAGCCGAACGTGAAGATTCTAGATGCGCGAGCCTCACAGTTTTACACCGGCGCGGAAAAAGGTCGTATGCCGCGGGCTGGTCATATCCCCAGTGCGAAGAGCATTCCCTTTTCCAGCCTGGTTGAAGAGAAAGACAACAAGTTCAAAAGTGCTACCTCACTGCAAGCGCTGTTTGAAACGGCGGGATTAAAGAAGGGCGATGGGGTCGCGACGTACTGTCATATTGGCCAACAGGCGAGCCTGCTCTATTTCGTTGCTCGCTACCTCGGTTACGACGCGCACCTTTACGATGGCTCGTTCGAAGATTGGAGCAACCGCCCCGACCTACCCGTTGAGCCTTGATATATCCGCAGATTACACAGATCTGGTTTCTACACAGTTTGGTTGAATAACGTTACGGCTCTAGTAACGGGCGCCTCGATCTCAAACGGCGGCTGGTCCAAGACATTTACTACCTGTTTGAAAGAAATCTGTGTAATCTGCGTAATCTGGGAATCGCTACTTCAGCGACCTGGACCAACTATCGATCTCGTTCATTGCACCGTCATAAATCTCATCCTGGGTGAGGCCAAACTTTTTAGGCGCTTTGAATGAATGGTCCCCACCTTCAATGACGTAGATTCTTGCTGGCAGCCGCAACTGTTTGATGAGGGGCTGGATTTCGTCTGGAGTGCCAAGCGAATCGCGAGTGCCCTGCACAAACAGCATCGGCGCGCGAATGCTTTTAAGATGTTCGGCTCGCAGTTTGTCAGGATTGCCCGGCGGATGTAACGGGTATCCCAGAAACACCAACCCTGAAACGGCCTGCGTCACCGGATCTCCCGAGTCAGCTGCGCTGGCAGCGACCTGAGAAGCTATGCGTCCGCCCATCGACTTCCCACCGATTACCAGTCGATTAGTTTTGAGTTTCTTCTGCGCCTGTGTTGCTTCGATGACGGAGCGGTAACACGATTCCAGTTTCGCTTTAGGATCCGGAGCGCCACGCCCTCGTTCCATGTAGAGAAAATTAAACGTGACTACATCCATGCCGCGATCGGCCAGGCCATTGGCAAATAGCTGCATGAAACCGCTTAATTGGTTGGCGCCGGCTCCGTGGCCGAGCACAACGGTGACACCGGAACGTCTCTTTCGCTCAGCCGCATAGAGGTAAGCGGAAGTCTGATCGTCGTTAACCTTAACCGTTAGTTTTTGGGGTTCACTCATCTCTTTGGAGTGCGGTGACCCGTCACCGCTTTCTGATCGCTCAACATAAACCGGCGATGCCTGATCCAAGACGGCGACCAGTCACCGTCCCGGATCAGACTTCGCTAGTTAACATCGCGAGAGCATCAATTTCCTCGTTTTTAAACCTCTTGGCCACACCCGCCTGCACCCCGGGCGAACTCTTGGAGAAATAGGCAAGGTTACCATCTGGCTTTTTCCGACCGCGTTCAGCATAAACCGCACTGATCAGCTTCCGATCAAAATCGGGATGCGTGTGGGTGATATCCAGGGTGGCTAAAGCCAAATGAACAATGGAGCTATTGCCGCCATGTTGTACTGAGGTGGACCAAACAACATCCTGCAGCGTCTTGGAATGCATCGTCACGTCGAGTCCATCATCATTCCTGATTTTGCCGACGAGCAAATCGAAATGCGTCTTCTTGATAAACTCGTGCTGCGCCGACTGAAAGGCTATTGGTTCAGTATTCGCTATGGCCTTCCATTTCGAGGTGAAGGCCTGCGTACCTGGTTGCAGACCCTGAAACTCCAGTCGCCACGGAAAATCGGACTGACAGACAAAGCGTCCAGCGGTCCCAGTCTTGGTAGCCATCTGGTAAGAGCCATAAGAAACACCGCCTGGATCTCCCACGCCGGTGGAGACTGTGCCTGGACCTCTGCCACCGGTTTCATACTTGGCTGAGAGCCCACCCAACTCTTTTCCAGCTGTGCCGGGCATCAAGGTTTCCTTAAGCAGCGACGAGGGCAAGGGCCGAGTGTCGGCGGTGGACAATCCGTTCGGCACATTCACTATCTCCCCCACATTAATACTGCC
>Ga0126377_10001562_pt1 | contig 15123 bp, 9 predicted proteins | sample PanSoiMetPlot_22_FD_92647 | JGI IMG/M metagenome (GOLD analysis project Ga0126377, IMG submission 92647) | Tropical forest soil microbial communities from Panama - MetaG Plot_22 | ecosystem: Environmental > Terrestrial > Soil > Tropical forest > Bulk soil | place: Panama | collected 2016-02-17
TCCGGATTTGATGATGCGGACCGAATTCAGGCTGCTGGAGTCAATGACCACGCCGCCCTCGACCTGAGTCTGCCCGAAAAACGAATGCGCCTGGCCGCGCATCGCGACCTTGAGCCCCTGGCGGTTCGCATACTGAAGGAGCTTCGCGATATCCTGTGCGTCGCCGGGCCGGAGCACGGCGGCTGGTTTCTTGTGCACGACACGACCAAAGTCGTCGGCAGCCGCCTGCAATGCGGCATCGTCGAAACTGAGCTCCCCGCGCAGGTCCTTGAGGTCATTGCGCAGCCCCTCTGCCGATGCCATAAAATTCCACGACGGCTGCAACGCGAGGAGCGCAGCCCCGCCGGCAAGCCGCGTGCCGAATTCGCGGCGAGAGATATTCCGTCTCATGTGTCACCCGTGGATGAATGCGGCCGATCGCGGTGGCCCGAAAGCTTACGCGACGCCAGGAACAGGCTCAATGGTTCCGGGGGCTGATCCCATCGGCGTCTGCATTGTCCGAATTGATCGGGGGTCAGCCATCGAGCGGGTTGGGATAGTCCAATGAAGTAACGCCACCATCCACCGCGTTTAATGCGGCGCATAAGTACACAAGTAGCACTTCTGCGATATCACGAGGTGATCCGGCCATCCGCTTAGGAGGGCCAAAGCGGTTCTGCGGCGGAGATCGTCAGAGGACCGGGTCTGACCGATGCTGTCGAAAAAAGATTTTGCGGGCGCCTCCGAGCAAGATCGATTCAAGATCAGTCTCGGATACGCAACATTGATTCAAGGGCGCAACCCACATGATTCTATCGGTGCGCATTTCTATTCCACAGTTTCTCCGCGGTGACTTTTTCGACAGCATCGACCCAATCCGGACTCGGAGTGGAATTGGGACAGGTCCCAACCGGGCTTAAAACGCCGCGAGTGGTTGATAATGCTCGGCTGTGACAGCACGCGGTCTGCATCGCAATAACAGATCCAATCCATGAGCGATCGCCTGCGGCCTGGCACCGGTTCGCCGACCTCGCGGCCCAGGATGAACCAAACCCGGCGCCGCGCGTTTTGTGTTTCGGAAAACTTCGGGCGGACGGATCGGATCAATGTCCCCGCGAACGGCTGAGCAACCGTCCGGCGGCGGCGCGGCGCGTGCCGAGCCCATGGCGCTGCCGGCGGCGGCGCGGCGCGGAAAGGCGCGGCTCCGCCGCGCTTTCGGCGGCACGCTGCCGCAACGGATCGCTTGGCCTCTCGTGATTGCGTTGCTGCCGGCCGCGCTTCTCTGGCCGGCCTGCTCCAACCGCTTTCCCCTCGTGTTCTATGATACCGGCGGTTACCTCGCCCGTCCCTTCGAGCACACGCTCGAGCTCGGCCGCTCGGCCCTTTACGGAGCCTTTCTCGCGCTCGGCATTCCGCTCGACTTCTGGCCGAACGTCGTCGCGCAGGCGGCGCTCGCCGCCTGGCTGGTGGTGCTGACCCTGCGGGCGCACGGCCTCGGCCACCGCCCTGCCGTGGTCCTCCTGGCCGCGCTGGTGCTCGCCGTCCTGACCTCGCTGCCTTGGTATGCGGCACAGCTGATGCCGGACATCCTGGTGCCGGAAGCGGCGCTCGCGCTGTACCTGCTTGCGTTCCGCCGCCGCGCTCTGCGGCGCCATGAAGTTACGCTGCTCTGCGCGGCGATTGCCTTCGCGATCGCCAGCCACATGGCGACGCTGGCCTTGATGATCGGGCTCATCGCCGTGCTCCTCGGGCTGCGCGCTGTCGGGCACCGGTTCGCACCGCGGCGGCTGGCCGCGCCTGCGCTCGCCGTCGTGCTGGGCGTCGCCCTGGCGCTGCTGTCCAACCTGGCGATCGCCGGCCGCTTCGCCTTTACCCCCGGCGGCGCGACGGTCGCGTTCGTCCGCCTGGTCGACGACGGGATTGCCAAGCGCTACCTCGACGACAACTGCCCGGATCCCACGATCCGGCTGTGCGCCTATCGCGACGCGCTGCCGGTCGAGCGCGACACCTGGATTTGGGGAGGGAACAGTCCGCTGCACAAGCTCGGCGGGTGGCAGGGACATGACCCCGAGGCGCTGCGCATCCTCGCCGAATCGCTCGTGCTCTATCCCGGGCAGCACCTGAAGTCGGCCCTCGCGAACACGGTCGAACAGTTCATCCGCGCCCGGACCGGAGACGGACTGGGACCATGGGCGTGGGACACGCGTTGGACGGTCGAGCGATATGCGCCGGGCTCGTATGGCCGGTTCGTCGCCGCGCGCCAGCAGACGGAGCCGTTCGACTTGACGTGGCTCAACGCGGTCCACGTTCCGGTTTTCGTCCTCTCGATCGCGGCGCTTCCAGTGCTTGCCGGGCTCGCCGGCACCCGCGTGCGAAGGTCGGCGGCCGTGTTCGCTTCGTTCGTCCTCGCCGCGCTCGTGATCAACGCCGCGATCTGCGGGGTCTTTGCCTCCCCCCACGACCGCTACCAGAGCCGGCTCGCTCCGCTCGCAACATTTGCGATGATGATCGCAGCCCTGGGGTGGCGGACCGGCCCATCGTCGGTCGCCATGGCCTTGCGGCGGAAAGCGGATCCTGAGAGGTGCCAAGCCCGCTGACCTGCCGATCGAGCAGCCGTCCAAGTTCGAGCTGGTGATCAACCTGAAGACCGCAAAAGCATTTGGCGCAAGCACCAGTACGCGACGCTGGAGGCCGACCGTAGTTGATGTAGCTCACGAGATGCTCTTTCAGCGCCAAGATCGACCTTGCAGGCCCTCATCACTGCCGACGCGTCCACGTCATCGATCAGGCGAGTAAGGAGATGCTCTAGGAACCGGGGCAAGTTCAGGACAACGGGCATCCGGATCCTTTAATTCCGTAATTCCGTTGCGGAGCCCGCGAGCTTTTTCGGCCTGGCGCCCTCGGCGCCAACACGGCGGCCCGTCCCTTGAACGCGTGGTTCAGATTGGAGGTCCGGCGACGACCTCGAGGTAATTCCCGCGGGACCAGCTGAAGGTGCCATACGAGTCCCACTTCTGCACCAGCAGGTTGGGCACGCTCACCGGATCGTCGCCGACTTTCCGCTCCCCATGTTGTTGTGCGTTGAAGACTCCCATCGATTGGCATTCGACGGGCGGCGTCATTCCTCCGGCGTAGGTCATTTTCGAGCCGCCATACCAGGGATCGACGTACATGAAGTTCATGCCGCCATTGTCGCAGCCGACGATCACGACGGTGTGGCCGCCGGCTTCCCAGGCGATGAGGTTATGATTGTGAGGCATCATCCCCACCGGGGAATCCAGCACACCGACCCGCACCGGCATGCCTTTGGTGAGCAGCGACACGATCTTGAGACGCACCTTCGTGATGACGTCCGAGCGGTATTTCACCTCGAAACGGCTCGACACCGGGCTCGCGCCGAGCGGCTCGTGGTAGGGGTGCGTGTAGTCGAGGACATTGACGTCGCCGAACAATTCGATCGCGCGTCCCTTCGCAACGGCGCCGCACATCATGCGGCCGAACTTGTGCAGATTCGCGTTGCTGTTCTGGTTGAAGATGTTTTCCTCCTGATTGTACAGGAGCTGTTGAACACGCAAGAGTTTCAGCGCGTCGCCGGCGCGGCAGAGGTTCGCCAGCAGATCGATGTCCATGCCGGGATGATTTTTGAAGTCGCCGGCGAAGACGCCGATGTTCGTCTGGCGTCCCTGGGCGTCCTGGCCTTGCACGTAGAACGCATCGGCGGCGCTGGCCTTGACGGAAAAGCGGAGCTTGCGCGGCGTGCGCTCGAGCACGGTCACGGCGATGGTGGGCTTGAAGCCGACGACGTTTCTTGCGTCGGCGCCGGGGCCCGCGGGCGCGACGAAGTCCAGCGTCAATTGCACGCCGGTGGGAAGCCACACCATCGGCTCCCCCGCCGTGTTCTTCGCGAAGAATTGGCCGCCGGATCCCGGAACTTCGAATGTCGCCACGCCGTGAACTCCCATCCGCGCTGTCAAAGAGAGAGTGCGACTTCGCGCTTTACCGCGAGCGCATCCTCATTGAACGCTTCTTCAATAAAATTACGCACTTCCGCGCCATTGCGACCCGCTACGACAAACTTGCCAGAAATGTCCTCGCCGCAGTGCTACTGATCTAGGCTGTCATCCTGCGCAACTGAGGACACTCCCCAGGGAGGGGAGGCGAACAGGTAGTCTTGGGCAGTAGCGGAAAGGTTCAAAATGCCGGTGCCGCTGCCAGCGCCGGCCAAGCGGCTCAGCGGCTAATGCGGGCGGCGGCAGCCCTGCTGCTGGAACGCCACGAGGCCAGCCGCGCCCGCTCCGGCGGCGGCCCGGGCGCTGCTCGATGCGGCCTGGTTGTGAAGTGGACATGCTCATTGGAGGCAGTTCCTGGCACAACGCGGAAGCCCCGCGATATCCGCTTTCGCGCCGCTCCGAGGGCCATAGCGGACATCAAACGCTTATGATCTGAGCCGTTCCGATGATGAGTACACGGCCTAAAGGAACAGGAAGTCGTTCGCCTGAAGCTCATTGGGATGCAAGCCGGTCAGGTCGAGCGAGTTGCCGCTCCCGAAATCGATCGTGGTATGGGTGCCGTGATCCACCATCAATGCCTGCAGCTGGGCAAAGCTCGTCACGCCCGTGCCGTGCAGTTCGATCACGTCGCCCTGGGAATGGGTGAAGTTGGCGATCGCGTCGGCGCCGCCGCCGCCCGCATAGACAAAGTGATCCGCGCCGGCGCTGCCGATCAGGGCGTCGTTTCCCGCCCCGCCGTCGAGGATCAGTCCGATGGAGTTGGCCGCAAGTCCGCTGGCGTCGATCCTGTCGGCGCCACCGAGCCCGTTGACGGTCAACTGGTCTGTCGCCTCGGCGTGATCGATCGTCACCTGCGTGGCAAGACCATTGACCGTGACGGTGCTGCCGATGCTCACCACGGTGATCGACTCGGCGCCATTGCCGGCGTTGACGATGACCTTATCGACCTGGCCGTCGCCGGTGCCGCTGCCGAACGCGCCCTCGAGATCGATGGCCACCTTGGTGAGGTCGGTGCCGCTGAGGTCGTTCACCGTGACCTTGTCGGTGCCCCCGAGCGCCCTGAACGTGGTCGTCTCGACGCCATCGAGGTCCATGGTCACGTTGGCGACATCGCGGTGGAAAAGCACCCGGCCGCCGTTGGCGGAGATGTCGATGCTCTCGTTGGCGCCGTTGCCGAAGAACGCCAGCCGGTCCGAGCCCGCCTGGCCCTCGATGGTGTCGTTGTCGTCGCCCGGGTTCCAGATGAACACGTCGTCGCCGGCACCAAGCAGCGCCGCATCGTCGCCGTCGCCGCCCCTGACCGTGTCGTTGCCGTCAGAGCCGAGGATCACGTCATTCCCGAGGCCGCCGTCCAGCGAGAGATTGATCTGGCCAGCCGCAAGCCCCGTGGCATTGATCACGTCGGCGCCGCTGCCAGCCTGGACGGTGAGGAAATCGAGGTTCGCATCGGCGTGGCTGATGTTGACCGTCGCCGCCAGGCCGCCCACCGTAATCGCGCCACCGACAGCCGAAACAGTAACGACGTCGTCGCCCGCCGTGCCGTTGATGGTGACCTGGTCGGCCAGGCCGTCGGCGGTGGTCCCGCCCAGCGTGGCCGCGAGATCGATGTCCACCTGGGTGACATCGGTCCCGCTGAGGTCGTTCACGACCACGTTGTCCTTGCCGCCGATGGCGTTGAACGTGATGTGCTCGACGTCGTCAAGATCCATGGTGACATTGCCGACGTCGCGGAAGAACCGCACGCGGCCGCCATTGGCCGAGATGTCGATATTCTCGTCGACATTGGCACCGCGGAAGCCGAGCGTATCGGTCCCTGCCCCTCCCTCCACGGTGTCGCTGCCGTCGCCGGGATTCCAGAAGAATGTGTCGTCGCCGGCACCGAGAAAGGCCGTGTCGTTGCCCTGGCGGCCGGCCACGATGTCGTTGCCGTCGCCGCCGAAGAAAGTATCTGCGCCGAAGCCGCCGGCCAGGGTGTCGTCGCCGGCGCCGCCATCCAGCGTCAGCGTGATGGCCGCCGCCGGCAGTCCGGTGGCGTTGATGAAGTCGTTGCCGCCCAGGCCGTTGACCACAAGCTTGTCGGTCGTTTCGGCGTGGTCGATCGTCACCTGCGCGGCCAAGCCGCTCACCGTGACGACGCCGCCGACGCTCGCAACGGTGATCTGTTCGTCGCCGTTGCCACCGTTGACGATGACCGTATCCACCTGATTGTCGCCGGCGCCGCTGCCGAACGCGCCTTCGAGATCGATCGCCACCTTCGTGACGTCGGTCCCGCTGAGATCGTTCACTGTGACGGTGTCGATGCCGCCGAGCGCCCGGAACGTGACGGTCTCGACGTCGTTGAGATCCATGACGACGTTGGCGATGTCGCGGTTGAACCGCACGCGGCCGCCATTGGCCGAGATGTCGATGCGCTCGTTGACGTTGGCGCCGAAGAACGCCAGTCGATCGGAGCCGGCCTGGCCTTCGACGATGTCGTTGTCGTCGCCCGGGTTCCAGATGAACACGTCATCGCCGGCGCCGAGCAGCGCCGTATCGTCGCCGTCGCCGCCTCTGACGGTGTCGTTGCCGGCCGAGCCGAACATGACGTCACGGCCAAGGCCACCTTCCAGCGAAAGATTGATCGTGCCCGCCGCAAGCGTGCTGGCATTGATGACGTCATCGCCGGCGCCCGCCTGGATGGTCAGGAAATCCAGGCCGGCGTCGGAATGGGTGATGTCCACGGAAGCGGGCAGGCCGGTGACCGAAACGGATCCCGCGGCGGCGGCCACGGCGATGGCGTCGGCGCCCGCCGTACCCGTGACCGTGACATTGTCTGCCTGGCCGTCGGCTGCGCCGCTGCCGAACGCGCCCTCCAGATCGATCGCCACCCTGGTGACGTCGGTGCCGCTGAGGTCGTTCACCGTGGCGTTGTCGGTGCCGCCGAGCGGCCGCAACGTGATCGTCTCGACGTCATCGAGATCCATGATGACGTTGCCGACGTCGCGGGTGAACCGCACCCGACCGCCGTTGGCCGAGACGTCGAAATTCTCGTTGACGCCGTTCCCGAAGAACGCCAGCCGGTCGGCGTCCGCGCCGCCCTCAACGGTGTCGCTGCCATCGCCCGGATTCCAGATGAACACGTCGTTGCCGGCGCCGAGGAAGGCCACGTCGTTGCCGGTGCCGCCCCTGACCGTATCGGCGCCGCCGCTGCTGTCGATCGTGTCGGCGCCGCCGCCGGCGTCGACGACGTCGTCCGCATCGGATGGCGTGGCCAGCGTTCCGCTTACCGCAACGGTCGGCGAAACTAAGCCGGGGGTGATGGTTTCGTCGGCGCCGGTGCCCGTGAAGGTGCTGCCGACACTGCTCGGGCCAGACAGCAGGGCGTTTTCCGCGAACAGGATCGTATTGGAAGTCCCGTCCTGGATCAGGAGAGTGTTGGACGTCCCATCCTGGATCAGGGGGGCATTGCGAGTAGCGGCCATTGTCATCGCTCCTTTCGCGGATCTCAGCCGCCGGCAGCCGCGTTGCGGCGGCCTGCCGGCGACGTGTCCGTTTCAGGATGATGACAATGCCGCGCCGCCGCCCCTTGCGCTGTTCCCTGGGGAACAGAACCGGCCGCGCTCCTGCGGCGACAAAGTCGGGGGAACTCGGACCGCCGCAGCGGCAACAGCGATTCGCTATCGCAAGACGATTGCGAGAAGCGATCGCCGTAGCGATCGCTTCTCAGCGAACTCATCAGCAACAAAGGCTGGCGCCGCCGGGCAGCCCGGCGGCGCTCTGCGTCAGATCAGGAAGTGGCCGAGCGGTGCGACAATGCTCTGAATGACGATGTCGTCGCCGGGGCTGCCGTCAAGAGTGTCCTGCCCGGGGCCGCCGATCAGCACGTCATCGCCGCCGTTGCCGTTCAGGATGTCGTTGCCGGCGCCGCCGATGATGACATCGTTACCGTCGCCGCCGTTGGCGGTCAGCTGAATGCTGCCCGCCGCGAGGCCCGACGCCTCGATGACGTCGTCCCCGGCAAGGCCGTTGATGACGAGCCGGTCGTTGGCCGCTTCGAAGCCGGTGATCGTCACCGCGGTGGCGAGGCCCAGCACTTGCACCACGCCGTTGTCGCCGGTGACCACGATCACGTCGTCGCCGCTGGTGGCATTGATTGTGATCGTGTCCGCCGCACCATCGCCGATGCCGCTGCCCGGTGTCGCCGCCAGGTCGATATTGACCTCGGTGACGTCGGTTCCGCTCAGATCGTTGACCGTGATGTTGTCGGCGCCACCGCGGGCCGTGAAGTCGATGCGCTCGACGTCGTTGAGGTCCATGGTGACGTTGGCGACGTCGCGGAAGAAGTCGACGCGCTCGCCATTGGCCGAGATGTCGATTTTCTCGGAGATGGCGGCACCATTGAACAGCATGGTGTCGAACCCGGCCTGACCTTCCACGATGTCGTTGTCGTCGCCCGGGTTCCACACGAACACGTCGTCGCCCGCGCCCATGAAGGCGGCGTCGGTGCCGTCGCCGCCAGTGATCAGGTCGTTGCCTTGGCTGCCGAAGAAAACATCGTTTCCGAGGCCGCCGTTCATCGTCAGCTGGATGCCATCGGCCTCGAGGCTGCTGGCGTCAATCACGTCGTCGCCAGCCTGGCCATCCAAGATGAGCCTGTCGTTGGCTGCTTCCTGACCGAAGATCACCACGTCGGAGGAGAGACCGAAGACGTGGATCCCGCTGGCATCGCCGGCGACACCGAACACGTCGGCGCCCTGGGTGGCGTTCACCGTGATGGTATCCGCCGCTCCGTCGCCTCCTCCATTCGGACCCTGCAGATCGATGCTGACGTCCGTGACATCTGTCCCGCTGAGATCATGGACGACAATGTTGTCGACACCACCGAGCGCGCGGAAGTCGATGTGCTCGACACCGTTGAGGTCCATCGTGACATTGGCGATGTCGCGGTTGAACAGGACCCGCTCGCCGTTGGCCGAGATGTCGATTTTCTCGGCGATGTTGGCGCCGACGAACAGCATGGTGTCGACACCGTCCTGGCCCTCGATGGTGTCGCTGCCGTCGCCCGGATTCCACTGGAACAGGTCGTCGCCGGCACCCAGGGACGCGATGTCGTTCCCATTGTCGCCGAACACGAAATCGTTGCCGTCGCCGCCCAGGATGGTGTCGCCGCCCTGGCTGCCGAAAATGGTGTCGTCGCCGGCGCCGCCGTCGAGCGTGAGCTTCATGACGTCGGCCGGCAGGGCCGTGGCCGTGATAGTGTCGTCGCCGCCAAGGGCCTGGATGACGAGCGTGTCGTTCGCGCCTTCCGCGTGAGTGATGTTCACCTGCGCGGACAGGCCGACCACCGAAACGGAGCCCCCGGCCCCGAACACGTTGATGATGTCGTCGCCATTCGTCCCGTTGGTGATGACAGTGTCGGCCTGGTTGTCGCCGGCCGTCCCGCCAATGGTCCCGGCCAGGTCGATGGCAACGTCGGTCACGTCGGTGCCGGTCAGATCGTTGACCTTGATGGTGTCGACGCCGCCGAGAGCGTTGATCTTGACGTGCTCGATCTCATTGAGGTCCATGACGATGTTGCCGAGGTTGCGCGTAAGGAGAACGCGCTCGCCATTGGGTAAAATCTCGAAGATCTCGCTGCCAGCGCTGCCGTTGAACAGCATCGTGTCACTACCGGCCTGACCATCGACCGTATCGCTGCCGTCGCCCGGGTCCCACTGGAATACGTCGTCGCCGGCGCCGAGAAACGCCAGGTCGCTGCCTTGATTGCCATCGATGAAATCGTTGCCGTCGCCACCGAGCAGCGTGTCGTCGCCGTTGCCGCCGAGGATCGTGTCGTTGCCGGCGCCGCCGTCGACCGTGATCTTGATGAGCGCGGCGAGATTGCCGGTGGCCGAGAATTGGTCGTCGCCGCCGTTCATGTTGACGACCAGGTTCTCCATGGTGCCCATGTCGATGGTGAAGGGGGCCGGGTCGAGGCGGTCGAAGCGGACTCGCGTACCGTTTGCCGTGACGGTGAAGACCTCGCTGCCGTTGCCGCCGTTGACCTCGGTGGTGTCAATGCCGGCGCCGCCTTCCGCCAGGTCGGTGTCATCGCCCGGGTTCCAGATAAAGCGGTCGTCGCCAGCTTCGCCGAACATCTGGTCATCGCCATCGCCACCGGTCAGCACGTCGTTGCCGGCGCCGCCGAACAGGAAGTCATTGCCGCCTTTGCCCTGCAGAATGTCGTTGCCGGTCTGGCCGAACAGCATGTCGCCGCCGGAGCCGCCGATCAGCGTGTCGTTGCCGGCGCCGCCGAACAGGTTGGCGGCGGGCAACGCGCCGTTCGCCTCGTCGAGCTTGATCGTATCGTTGCCGCCCTGGCCGAACGCCGTGATCAGGGCGGTGTTGGCCACCGTCGCAGTGCCGCCGAGGACCGGCACCGCGCCGCCGTTGACCAAAATTTGCCCCGCCGCGTTGCGGCTGGTGATGATGGTGTTGTCGAGCGCGTCGCCGAACTCGGTAAGCTGACCGGTACCGGGAAGAAATCTGGCGGTGATGGCCATTGTCGTGGTCCTTTCGAAGATTGGCCGAGAGTTCGGCGGTTGGTTGCTGTCGCGACGGAAGCGGGTGCTTCGGTCACAAGGGTGGGAAATGCGCTGCCGCCAGCGCGCGCGCCTGCGCCTGCGCGGCGGACAGGACCGCAGCGCCGTCGCGGCTGTAACGAGTCACGAACTCGATTTCGCCGCGGCTGATGCCGATGTCCGAGAGCATGCGATCGTCCAGCCGCGCGAGCTCGTGCATGGCGCGACGGAATCGCCACCTGGCCGCGAACGCGCCAAGCTGGCGAGCGAGCGATTGCGCGACGCGGCGCCGCCCTATTCGGTCCACCCATGGATGAACTGGTGATCCGTGACGGGACTGGATCGGAGACATGTCGCCCTCTCGTTGGCGCGCGGAGCGCCGGGATGCCGACCGGATCGGCGGCCTTTGCGAATCGTGCTGCTGGTCGATGCGGAGGCGCGTCGCCGGCAACGGGGCGGGCTATTAACCGCAGACGCGACGCGGCGCTTGGAAAAGGCCTGCGCCGGCCGTGGATTTTTGCTGAATTTTTGTCGGAGATGCCGTGAATGTGATCGGCCGGCCAATGAGCCTTTTGCGGTTCCCGGCGACAAAAGGCCCGAGCGCATCTACGGGGAGGAGCCCGGTTGCATTTCCGCTTCGCCGATTGCGAGATCGATCTTCCGCGGCATGAGTTGCGCCGCAACGGCGAAGCCGTGCGGGTCGAACCGCAGGTTTTCGACCTCATCGTTCACCTGGTGCGCAACCGCGAGCGCACCGTCAGCAAGGACGAGCTGTTCGATGCCATCTGGCGGGGGCGCATCGTCTCCGAGGCGTCGCTCAGCAGCCGGATCAAGGCGGCGCGCCGGGCGCTCGGCGACAACGGCGCCGCCCAGATCCTGATTCGTACGGTGCCCAAGCGCGGTTTCCGCTTTGCCGGGGAGGTCGAGGAGAGACGAACTGCATCCGTTGCGGCAGCTGCCGCGCCGGCGCCAGGCGGTCGGCGCGACGACGGGGCCGATGATCAGGCGATCGCGTTGGCGGGGCGCCCGCTCGCGGCGAAAGGAACCGAACCGGCCATCGCGCCGTCCGGCGGCCGCACATCGATCGCCGTGCTGCCGTTCGAGAATCTCAGCGGCGATACGGAAAACGAGTATTTCGGCTACGGCATGATGGAGGACCTGATCCGGTTGCTGGCCCGCAACCGCTGGCTCACCATCATCTCGCGCCACTCGACCACCGCGTTCTCGGATCCGGATTTCGACATCCGCGAGATCGGCGAGGCCCTCGGTGCCCGCTACCTGCTCGTCGGCAGCATCCGCCGCGGCAACGAGACGGTGAAGATCAGTGTCGAACTCGTCCGCGCCGCTGACGGCACGCAGCTGTGGTCCGAGAGCTACCACGTACCGCTCGCCGACATTTTCGACATCCAGGAGGAGATGGCCCGCCAGATCTCGGCCACCATCGAGCCCGAGCTCGCCAAGATCGAGCAGCAGGCGGCATCACGCAAGCCGCCGACCAATCTCGATGCCTGGGAGTGCTACCAGCGCGCGTTGTGGCATCTGTGCGCCTTCACGCCCTCGGGATTCGACGGCGCCGAACAGTTCCTGCTTCGCGCCATCGAACTCGAACCGGAACTCGCACGCGCCCACGCCGCGCTCGGCTATGTCGGCGTGCAGCGGACACTCTATGCCGCGCCGCACGAGCGCCCGGCCCGGCTCGAGGCCGGCCTGCGCGCCGCGCGCACGGCCGTGGCGTTGGACGACCGCGACTGCATGTGCCACTTCGTGCTCGGCCGCGCCCTGTGCCTCATGCGCCGCAACGACGAGGCCACCGCCGCCCTCGATCTCGCCATGGAGCTCAACCCGAGCTTTGCCCAGGCCTATTTCGCGCAAGGGTTCAATTTCCTGTGGTCCGGTCGGGCGCTCGAGGCGGAAGCACTGCTCGACCGCGCCACGATGCTCAGCCCGCGCGACGGCCACGTATGGAGCTTCCATCACGTCCGCTCCTGGGCCCGGTTCGCGCTCGGCGAATTCGAAGCGGCGGTCAGGTTCGCCCGTCAGGCCACGCGGCTGCCCAACGCCCCGTACCGCGCCTTTGCCACGCTGACGGCTTGCCTCGGCAGTATCGGGGCAGGGCCGGAAGCCTTTTGTGCCGCGGCCGAACTGCTCGAGCGCAAGCCGGATTACACTGCCGCGTTCGCCCGCCAGCAATTCTTCTTCTGCAACGACAGCGCCTTTCTCGACCGGTTCGTGGCCGGCCTGCGCACCGCCGGCATCCCGGCCGGCACGGCCTGAAAATATTAATTTGGCCGGCGCTGCGCCGACGGGCCGCCAGACCGCCCCTTGCAGGCGGAAAATGCTTGCAAATACGGGGCATTAAGCGATTTTTCTCATGGCTTTTCGGCGCCAGAAAGACGGTCCGCTCGTGCATGTTATTAAGAATCGGCGACCTCCCTTAACCAGCCATTAACCAGACGCGGGGCCAAATCGCCCCGCTCGTAAGGGAGTTCAAGAATCACCATGATGGACGACCCGATTCGCCAACCTCGATCGATGCGCTTTCGCGGCCGCTCCTATATCGCCTTCGTGCTCACGCCGGAGGCGCCGATCTTCGACTGGCTGGCTGATCTCGACGCCTGGACGCGCCGCTCGACTGGCTTCTTCGTCGGCAAGCCCGTGGTGCTTGACCTTTCAGCGGTGAACCTCAGCAAGGACGCCATCGCCCATCTGGTGGCCGAACTGCAGACGCGCGACATCCGCATCATGGGCATTGAAGGCGCCAATCCGGCCGAGGTCGGACCCGAGCTGCCGCCCGTGCTCAAGGGCGGCCGTCCCGCCGGTCCCCTCGATCCGGTCAACGCGCCGCCGCCCGCCGCGGCCGCCGCCTCGCCCGCCCCGGCCCCGGCACCCGCCTCGGCCGCCCCGGCCCCGGCACCCGCGCCGGCCGCACAGGAGCCGAGCTCGCTGGTGCTGGAGAAGCCGGTGCGCTCCGGCCAGTCCATCGTGTTTCCGCAGGGCGATGTGACCGTGCTGGGTTCGGTCGCGTCCGGCGCCGAAATCATCGCCGGAGGCTCGATTCACGTCTATGGCACGCTGCGTGGTCGCGCGCTGGCCGGCTCCGCCGGCAACGCGCGCGCCCGCATCTTCTGCCACCGGGCGGAAGCCGAGTTGCTCGCCATCGACGGCTACTATCGCACCGCCGAAGACATGGAACCGAGCCTGCGCAACCAGCCGATCCAGGCGTGGCTGCAAGGTGACGTCATGCTCATCGCCCCCCTCAACTGAAGACAGGGACTTCGACAATGGCACAGGTTTTGGTCGTGACATCCGGCAAAGGCGGCGTCGGCAAGACGACGTCCACCGCTGCCCTCGGTGCAGCCCTGGCGCAGACGGGTCAGACCGTGGTGGTGGTCGATTTCGACGTCGGCCTGCGCAACCTGGACCTGGTCATGGGCGCCGAGCGGCGCGTGGTGTTCGACCTGGTCAACGTCATCCAGGGCTCCGCCAAGCTGCAGCAGGCCCTGATCCGCGACAAGCGTCTCGACGCGCTGTGGCTGCTTCCGGCCTCGCAGACGCGGGACAAGGATGCGCTGACCGCCAACGGCGTCGCCCGCGTGATCGGGGAGCTGAAGCAGAAATTCGACTGGGTGATCTGCGACAGCCCGGCCGGCATCGAGCGTGGCGCCACGCTGGCCATGCGGCATGCCGACACCGCCGTCATCGTCACCAACCCGGAAATCTCCTCGGTGCGCGATTCCGACCGCATCATCGGGCTCCTCGATTCCAAGACCGAGAAGGCCGAGAAGGGCGAGCGGATCAACAAGCACCTGCTCATCTCGCGCTACGATGCCGGCCGCGCCGCCCGCGGCGAGATGCTGAGCCTCGACGACGTGCTGGATATCCTTTCCATCCCCCTGCTCGGGGTGGTGCCGGAGAGCGAGGATGTGCTGCGTGCTTCCAACATCGGCTCGCCGGTCACGATATGCAGTCCGTCGAGTGCACCGTCGCGCGCCTATTGCGACGCCGTGCGCCGCCTCAAGGGTGAAAACGTTCCGATGACGATTCCGACCGACAAGAAGCGTCTGATGGAAAAACTGTTCGGACGGAGAGCAGCATGACGTTGTTTGGCTGGATCAAGCGACGCGGGACTGCGCCGGTCGCGCGCGACCGACTCAAGATCCTGCTGGCCCACGAGCGTTGCTCCACGCGCGGCCAGCCGGATCTGCTGGCCCTGCTGCGCGAAGAGATCATGACGGTGATCGGCAAGCACATCTCGGTGCTGCCGGACAAGGTGCAGGTGCGAATGGATCGCGGCCAATCAGTATCGACGCTGGCGATCGACATCGAAATTCCGTCGCTCGCGACTGCGACGCCCTGAAGGCAACCGCCAGCGAAATCACGGCTGGCGAATGGCAAGCAGGGGCGGGTTCGATCCCGCCTCTGCTCTGTTTCGTCGGTCGCGATTCGCGTGACTGATCAGCAGCAGTCCCACCAGTGTGGTGGATTTGAAGTTCCTGCCATTCTTGCGGCACCCTCTTCGCAGGAACTTCAAATCCAAACCACACTAGAAATCATATGCTTGCTAGTGTCGCTTTGATTCGGAAGTTCGCTCTCGA
>Ga0126377_10001563_pt1 | contig 15114 bp, 13 predicted proteins | sample PanSoiMetPlot_22_FD_92647 | JGI IMG/M metagenome (GOLD analysis project Ga0126377, IMG submission 92647) | Tropical forest soil microbial communities from Panama - MetaG Plot_22 | ecosystem: Environmental > Terrestrial > Soil > Tropical forest > Bulk soil | place: Panama | collected 2016-02-17
CCGATCCTCGTCATCGAGCTGATCTCGAACATCCGTGAGCGTGACCGACGCGCCGCGCCGGACCAGCAGTTCGGCGGCCGCGACACCGCTGCGCGCCGCACCGACGACGGTGACGCGCTTGCCACGAACAGAAAACTGCAGTTCGGCGTTCATCTGAGCTTCAACGTCGTGAGACTGAACAACGCAAAAATGATGGCGACAATGACGAACCGCGTGATGACCTTGGGTTCGCTCCAGCCGATCAGTTCGAAGTGGTGATGAAGTGGCGCCATCTTGAACACGCGACGCCCGGTCATCTTGAAGTAGCCGACCTGGATGATCACCGACGCGGCTTCCGCGACGAAGACGCCGCCGACCACGACGAAGAGAATCTCCTGCTTGATGAGGAGCGCGACCGTGCCGAGCGCACCGCCAAGCCCGAGCGATCCGACGTCGCCCATGAAGATTTCCGCCGGATAGCAGTTCCACCAGAGAAATCCGAGGCTCGCTCCGACCAGCGATCCGCAGAAGATCGTCAGCTCCGCCGCCTCCGAATTGAGCCGCACGAGCTGCAGGTAATTGGAGAAGACGACGTGCGTGGAGACGTAAGCCAGCGCGGTAAAGGCGGCGGCGGAGACGGCAAACACGCTGATCGCCAGCCCGTCGAGACCGTCCGTGAGGTTGACCTCGTTGGTCGCGCCCACCAGGAACACCACGGCGAACACGACGTAGAACCATCCCAGGTCCGGGATCACGCGCTTGAAGAACGGAAAGATCAGTCGCGTGCTGTACAGCGTCGGCTCGTGATGCGCCAGCAGCAGCAGCGAGAATCCCACGGCCGCCGCGACGACCATCTGCCAACCCATCTTGTAGCGAGGCAGGAGTCCGTGATGCGACCGGCGGACGATCTTCAGATAGTCGTCGGCGAAGCCGATGCAGCCGAACGCGGTCGTGGCGAGCACGGCAATCCAGATGAACGGGTTCGTGAGGTCAGCCCAGAACAGCGTCGGGACGAGCGAGGAGGTCAGGATCAGCAATCCTCCCATCGTCGGCGTCCCGGCCTTGGTGCGGTGGGTCGCGGGACCGTCCTGGCGAACGACCTGACCGATCTGGAACTCGCGAAGCTTCCGAATCATGAGCGGACCGACGAACAGTCCGATGACGAGCGCGCTCAGGCTCGCCGCGGCCGTCCTGAACGTGATGTAGCGCGTCACGTTGAGGACCGTCAGCTCCGTGTGCAGCGGGTAGAGCAGGTGGTACAGCATCAGGCGTACTCCGCCTTCAGGCGATCGACGACAACGTCGGTACCGATGCCGCGCGACCCTTTCACCAGCACAAGATCGCCGGGCCGTGTTTGCTCTGCCGTCAGCGCCGCCGCCTCGGCGCTCGTCGCCACATGAACAACCGATTTGGCCGACATCCCGCTGCGAATGGCTTCGTCGGCCAGCGCCTGCGCGGGAGCCCCTCCGACCGTGATCAATAGGTTCAGATCGGCGCCGGCGGCAGCAGCGCCGCACTCCTGATGCAGGCGGGACGCATGCGCACCGAGCTCGAGCATCTCGCCGAGCACGGCGATCTTCCTGGCGCTCCCTGACGCAATCTTGATCGTCTGGAGCGCTCGTTTCAGTGCCGAGGGACTGGAGTTGTACGAATCGTCGATCAGCGTGAGGCCGCCGGCCAACCGCAGCAGTTCACCGCGATGGTGCGCCGGATGCAGCCGCGCGGCGCTCGCCGCGATGGCATCGAGCGGTACGTCGAACTGCACGGCAACGGCGGTCGCTGCCAGCACGTTGGCGAGGTTCCCGAGCCCCAGCAGCGGTGTCTGCAGCTCCACCTCCCCGGCAGGCGTACGCACGAGCGCCGCAGTTCCGTCGAGCCCGCGATCGAGGACGCGGCTCGCGCGGACGTCGGCGGGTTGGTCGATACCGAAGGTCACGACCCGGCCGGCGAACGAACGCATCCGCGATGCGATCCGCGGATCGTCGGCATTGGCCACCAGCACGTCGCGGGCACGCGCGTGTTCCAGGATCTCGGCTTTCGCATCCGCGATCGCGTCGGCCGACGGGAAGAAGCCCATGTGCGCGTCGCCGACGTTCGTCCAGACGCGGACGTCGGGCTCGGCAATGGCGACGAGCGTTCTGATTTCTCCCGGATGATTCATGCCGAGCTCGACTACCGCCACCTCTGGTCGCGACCGCAGCTCGAGGAGCGAGAGCGGCAGGCCGATGTGATTGTTCAGGTTTCCCCTGTTCCGGAACACCCGGTACTGCGTCGAAAGAAATTCCGCTGCGACTTCTTTGGTCGTCGTCTTTCCGGCGCTGCCGGTGATCGCCACGACCCTGGCCCCGGAACGCGTTCGCACGTCTCGCGCGATGGCCTGAAGGCCGCGCGTCGTATCGGCCGCGCTCACAATCACCGCGTCCACCTGCCCGGCCAGCGCGTCTTTCGTCGCCGCGACGGCTCCGGTATCGACGAGCACACCCATCGCGCCGCGCGCCATGGCTGCCGCGATGAAGGTGTGCCCGTCAAACCGATCGCCCCGGATCGCCACGAAGAACTCCCCTGCCCCAATCGTGCGCGAGTCGATCGAGACTCTCTCGAAGTCCCGGTGCGAGTCGCCCTGCTCCACCCGGCCGCCGGTCGCGGCGGCAATGTCTCCGGCCGTAAGCGGAAGCCGATCCACGCGTCTACGAGACCCGCGAGTCAGCGCGTCGCCGGGCGAGCGCTGCGCGCGCTACCTCCACGTCGTCGAACGGCAGCGTCCGCTCGCCAATCACCTGATACTTCTCGTGTCCCTTTCCCGCGATCAGCACGAGGTCGCCCGAGGCCGCTTCGCGAACGGCACGTTCGATGGCGGTCTTGCGGTCGCTGATGGCGAGATAAGGCGTCGACTTCGGCGCGCGTGTTCCGCCCGCGCGATCTGCGGGCAGGACGATTCCCCGCTTCACTTCCTCGATGATCTGGTTCGGATCCTCCGATCGCGGATTGTCGGAGGTGATGATCACGAGATCGCTGAGCCTGGCTGCGACTGCCCCCATCAACGGGCGCTTGGTGCGGTCGCGATCGCCACCGCAGCCGAACACCGTAATCACCCGGCCGCTGGCCAGAGGCCGCGCGGTCTCGAGCAGGTTCTTGAGCGCATCGTCGGTGTGCGCGTAGTCGACCACGACCCGGACGTCATCAGCGGGATCGGACACGACCTGGAAGCGGCCCGGCACATCGGCAAGCTGCGCGATGCCCTTTTCAATCGCGCTGAACGGAAGGTCGAGCGCCATGGCGGCCGCGACGGCCGCAAGGATGTTGTAGGCGTTCGGGCGGCCGACGAGAGGCGACGACAGACGCAGCGTCCCGCGGGGCGTGCGCGCTTCGAAGGCCAACCCGTCGAGCGAGAACGTCAGCGGCCCAGGGCGGACATCGGCCGCAGCGTCGATCGCGTAGGTCACGACGCGAGAGGCGGCGGCCGCAAAATCACGTCCGCGCGGATCGTCGAGATTCGTCACCGCGAGGCCACTGTCGGGCAGCAGCTCGGCGAGTCTCCGCTTGGCGACGAAGTACGCCTCCATGTCGCGATGGAAATCCAGGTGGTCGCGGGTCAGGTTCGTAAAGATGGCCGCGGCGAAGTGCAGGCGATCAGCGCGGCGCAGGGTCAGCGCGTGCGAGGACACTTCCATCACGCAGGCGCCGCAACCGTCGGTCACCATCTCGCGCAGCATCCGCTGCAGTTCTGGCGCCTCCGGCGTCGTCCGTGCCGCTTCAAACTCGCGTGTGCCGATGCGATAGCCGACGGTTCCGATGCGACCGCAGCGGACGCCGGCCGCTTCGAAGATCGAGGCGAGTAAATAGGAGGTGGTCGTCTTGCCGTTCGTGCCGGTGATGCCGACGAGCGTGAGCTCTTCGCTGGGGTTGTCGAACAGCCTCGCGGACAGCGCGGCCAGCGAGAGGCGCGCATCGGGCACCTGGATCCATGGGCGGGTCACGTCACCGGGCGCACTGACTTCGGACACCACCGCGACGGCGCCACGAGTGATCGCATCGCGCGCAAACGACGCGCCGTCGGCGTTGGCACCGCGGAGCGCGACAAATACGGCACCCGGTCCTGCCTGCCGGGAGTCGTACGTCACGGCGGTCACGTTCGTATCGCCGACGGGCGCGTCGCTCACATTCATGGCCGACGGTTCGGGGATCTCGCTGAGCAGCTCGCGCAGCATCACTGACCCGTACCTCCGGCCGCGGAGGGCTGGCGGCGTCCGAGCTTGAGCACGCAGATCTGACCGGGTGTCAGCATGGCGCCAGCACGCGGAGACTGATCAATCACGAAACCGTCGCCGTCGAGCCGAAAGGTCAAGCCGACCTGCTTCAGCGTCCGAATCGCGTCGCGGGCACTCAGGCCGGCGACGTCGGGCATCTGGCCGGGCACCGGCGCAGGCGCCTGATCCTCTGGCACCGGCGTGGCGATCTGCTGGGCGCCCATCTCTTCAGCCCCGGCGTCGTGCCGCGCGACGATCACGGGAGCCGGCGCGTTCAGCGTCGGCCCAACACCCAGGTGCCGGAGCGTCTTCTCGGCGATCCGCTTGAAGATGGGACCTGACACGACGGCCCCGTAATAGCCATGCGCGTGCGGGGAATCGATCATCACGACGATCACGACCGCCGGTTTACGCGACGGCACGAAGCCGACGAACGATGCGTTGTAGTCCGACTTCGAGTAGTGATCGCCTTCCATCTTCGACGCGGTGCCGGTCTTGCCGGCCACCGTGAAGCCGTCCATTTGCGCGGTCGCCTTGGCCGTTCCGCGTTCGACGACGGCTTCCATGATCTCGGTGACGGTGGCCGCGGTCTCCGGGTTGATGGCGCGGCGCACCACGTTGCGCGCGACTTCCTCTCGATGACCGTTCCTGATGAACGCCCGCACGACGTGCGGCTCGATGAGCTCGCCGCCGTTGGCAACGGCGCCGACCGCGGCTGCCATCTGAAGCGGCGTGACCCCGACCTGGTAGCCCATGGAGACGGACGCGAGAGCGCTCGCGTCGAGGCGGTCGGCCGGCCAGACCATCCCCGCGTTCTCTCCGCGGAAGTCGGAGGCGAGCGTCTGTCCAAAGCCAAACCGGCTGACGTACTGAGTCAGTCGTGTGGCGCCGATCTTCTGACCGACTTTGATCGCGCCGACGTTGCTCGACTTGGCGATGACGTCGATGAAGGGCAGGACACCGTACTCATGGGTATCGCGGATCATGCGGCTGCCGAAGGTGATGTAGCCGGGACTGCAGTCGATAAGATCCGATGGGCGGATAAGGCCTTCTTCGATGCCGGCCGACGCGGTAACGATCTTGAAGGTCGATCCGGGCTCGTAGTAGTCCTGGATCGCCCGGTTCCGGCGTGCGGCAGGCTCCGACGAGTTGAACGCGTTGGGATTGAAGGTCGGCCAGTTCGCCAGCGCGAGAATCTCGCCGGTATTGGGCTGGAGAATGATCGCCGTCCCGCCCGCCGCGGCGTTTTCCGCGACGCCGATTCGCAGTTCCCGTTCGGCGAGGTACTGCAGGTACGTGTCGATGGTCAGCTCGAGCCCGTCGCCAGCGGTGGGTGGCCGCTCAAAACGCGTCGCACTCGCATGCTGGCGCGCGTCGATCTGCAGGAGCGTCTTGCCTTCGCGGCCGCGGATGCGCGCATCGAAGGCTGACTCGAGGCCGCCAAGGCCGACATTGTCGATGCCCACATAGCCGAGCACATGCGCCGCGAGTTCCTTGTTCGGGTAGTAGCGACGGCTCTCCTTGATGAAGGCAACCCCCTGAAGATCAAGTGCCTTTACCCGGCGCGCTTCATCCGGTGAGATCTGCCGCGCGAGATAGGCGAAGTTCTGTTTCTCCGCAAGTTTCTCGGCCATGTCCTTGCGTTTCGCCGCGGTGCAACGATCGAGTGCAGCACAGACACGAGCCGCCACGTCGTCGGGTTCGTCGATGGCGGACGGAACGGCTGTGACGGTGTCGGCGTCGACGCTGTAGGCAAGCAGATGACCGGATCGATCGACGATCTCGCCGCGCTTGGCAGGAAGCTTGACCGCCTTGAGCTGCTGACGATCCGCGCGCTTCAGCATGTCCTTGTGCTCGACGACCTGGAGGTAGACGAGCCGCGCCTCGATGCTGACCGTCCACACGACGAACAGGGCCGCGCACACCAACAGCCGCGAGCGGAGCACGTCGCGCCAATCGACGGCGGGCGACCAGGGCTCACGCCTCAGGATCCGCTGAGCCGTACTGCTCCAGGGAAGCCGGAATGTGCCGCCGTGTTCGTCCGCCACCGATCCTCCTGCCGCCGCGTCCCGGGTCAGCGTGCCGCGACGATGGATTTTTCGGGAGGCGCCGACGGCGTCACCCGCTCGAGGATAATCGCCTGGTCGCGCGTCGGCGCGACCAGGTGGAGCTGTGTCGTTGCGATGCGCTCGAGCCGTGCCGGTGAGCGCAGGGTCTCGATCTCCAGCCGCAGGTGCCGGTTGGTTTCCTCCTGGTCCGCTCGCTCATGCTGCATCTGCTGCATCTCGTAGCCGTGGTTGAACAGCGCGAACCGCTGCCAGGCGGAAAACAGGATGACCAGCGACAGGAATCCGCCAATGATCAGCGTCTGGAGGAGCTGGCGCTGACGCGCCTGATCGATCTCGCGGACGATCGGATTGTTGCGAACGTCCTTCTTGATGGCGTACTCGAAATCCATGGCGCTCATATGAGCCTCTCTATCGCGCGCAGCTTCGCGCTGCGCGCGCGCGGATTGCGGGCCACCTCCGCGTCGCCGGGCACGACCGGCTTGCGCGTGAGCACGCGGATAGCCTCTTCGCCCGCTGCCAGCGCGCGAAAAGCGTGTTTGACGATCCGATCCTCGAGCGAGTGAAACGTGATCACCGCCAGCCGGGCTCCCGCGCGAAGCAGCCGCGAGGCGCCGGCGAGAAATGCGTCGAGCCCTTCGAGTTCGCGGTTCACCCAGATTCGCAGTGCCTGAAACGTCCGGGTCGCCGGATCGATCCGCTGATACCCTTGGCGCGGAATCGCCCGGCGCACGATCTCGGCAAGCCGGCCAGTCGTCGCAATCGCGGCGTCTTGCCTGGCGTTGACAATGGCGCGGGCGATGCGCCGGGAGAAGCGTTCTTCTCCGTAGCGGAAGATGACGTTCGCGAGATCGACTTCGTCGACGTCGGCGACGAGCTGCGCGGCCGTCGGGCCCGTGGTTTGGTCCATTCGCATGTCGAGCGGCTCGTCCCGGCGAAAGCTGAACCCACGATTCGGCGCATCGAGCTGCATCGACGAGACGCCGAGGTCCGCGAGCGCGCCATCGACGGCGGCGATGCCGCGTGACGCGAGCACTGATGGCAATTCGCGGTAGTCGGCGTGGACGAGCTCCACACGGTCCTGCCATGGCGTCAGCGATTCAGCCGCCAACGCAAGCGCGCTGGCATCGCGATCGAGTCCGAGGAGCTTCGTCGCACCACTGGCAAGCAGGGCGCGCGCGTGACCGCCAAGGCCGACCGTGCAGTCGACAAACAGGCCGCCGCGCGATGGCTCGAGCAGCTCGACGACCTCGGACTCCAGCACCGGCTCGTGAAGGCGCTCCATCGTCAAATCCCGAACTCGGCGAGGGCGCGCGCGTCGTCGTCCGTATAAGGTTCGCGCTGCAGTTTCGCGACGAAGCGCTCGTGATTCCACACGTCGAGCCACTCGTACTGGCCGAACACATCGACCTCGCCCGTCATGCCCGCTGATTCGCGCAAGCGGGAATGAATCAGGACGCGGCCCTGCTGATCGAACTCCGCGGTCTGACCGAAATAATTGACGCGGTCGAAGAACTTCAGGCGGGCCGGATGGGTGGAGGGGACCGCGGCAAGTTTTTCTTCGTACGCCAGCCAGACCGGCATGGGGTAGATGCGGACGTACTCCCCCGTGATGCTCGTCACGAACAACTCCTTGCCGTGGGTCCCCTCGATGAGACCGCGGAAGGCGTTCGGGATCTTGAGCCGGCCTTTGTCATCAATTTTGGCGGCGTAGTTGCCCCGGAGCACGACTGTTTACTCCACTTTGCTCCACAAAATTCCACCGCGATAGTAGAGAAGCGATCGCCGTCTGTCAACGCAAATTCAACGGGTTCAGGGACTTACGTTTTTGTTTCGCCGGTAGAAGAAACAGCGAAGCGCCAAGGATGAGTGTCACGCCGTGCTAGCATGGGCAGTTCTGCTGGGTTCAAAGGCCGTCCTGGGGTCAGACCCTGGTCATCCAAGGACGCGGGATCCAGCGTGCGGGGGATCCGACCGCAGTCCGAACCACAGATACCGACTTGAAATTGGCGAACGAGCGGCGCGAGTGAGCCCACGCGAGCGGAGCGGGGTTTGCGGGGCCCCGCGAGCGAGCGTGTAAGGGAGTCCGAGGGGCGAAGCCCCTCGGAGTGATTATGCTTCGAGCGGGGTTGATCGGATTTCCATCGGCGGGAAAGACCGCCTTATTTCAGTTGCTCACGAGTGCGCGGGAGGCGCCGCGCGCGTCGGGAAAATCCGATGCGAACGTGGGAGTGTCGCGTGTCCCAGACGAACGCCTCGACAAGCTCACCGCGATCTTCAATCCAAAGAAACACGTACCCGCGACCGTGGAGTTCGCGGATATCGCTGGCGTTGGCGGCGCCAAGATCGGCGCGGCTGCTCTCCTCGACGTCGCACCGTTCCGGAACGCCGACGCGCTGCTGCACGTCGTCCGGATGTTTCGCGATCCGTCAATCCCGCACCCGTCGGGCACCATCGATCCCGCTCGCGACGTCCGGACCATGGAAGACGAGATCATCCTCGCGGATCTTGGAGTGGCTGAACGCCGGCTGGAGCGCCTCGAGCGGGACTTGAAAAAGGGCCAGAGTGCGGATCTCCGCAAGGAGCAGGAGATCCTGCTTCGCTGCCGCATAGCCCTGGAAGAAGGCCGCGCCCTTCGTTCGATGGATCTGGCCGCCGAGGATGCGAAGAGACTGCGTGGATTTCAGTTCCTGTCAGCCAAGCCGCTCCTCATCGTCCTGAATCTCGACGAACAGGATCTTCCGCAGGCTGACGATGCCGTACGCATCGCCGGCATCGAATCGTTCCTCGCTGGTGCGGCCACGCGTGCCGTACCGATCTGCGCGAAGATCGAGCTCGAGATCGCACAGCTCGACGCCGCGGATGCGTCGGCCTTCATGGCCGATCTCGGATTGCGCGAGTCGGGCCTCGATCGCGTGATCCGCGCCAGCTACGATCTGCTCGGATACATCTCGTTTTTTACGGTGGGCGAAGACGAGAACCGGGCCTGGTCGATTCCTCGCAACACGCCGGCGGTGGTCGCAGCCGGCGAGATTCACACCGACATTGCCCGCGGGTTCATCCGCGCCGAGGTCGTGCGTTACGAGCACCTGCTCGCGCGCCGCACGATTGCCGCCTGCCGCGACCACGGCGAACTGCGGCTCGAGGGCAAGGAGTACGTCGTGCAGGACGGTGACGTCATCAACTTCCGGCATGCGACATAGTGAAGTGATAGATTCCCTTCCATGACCGTCCAGACCGTGCTCGTGTGCGAAGCGCAGGTGCCGTTCGTACACGGGGGCGCTGAAGTGCACGTGCGACAACTCGTGCGCGAGCTGCGAGCGCGTGGCTTCACGACGGAACTCGTCAGCGTGCCGTTCAAGTGGTACCCGAAGGAAGAGATCCTTCCCCACGCCGCCGCGTGGCGCCTGCTTGATTTGAGCGAGAGCAACGGACGGCCGGTCGATCTCGTGATTGGAACGAAGTTCCCGTCCTACTTTGCCAGGCATCCTCGAAAAGTGGCGTGGCTGATTCACCAGTACCGCGCCGCCTACGAGCTCTGTGGAACGGAGTACAGCGACTTCGCTCACACCGAGCTCGACGTCGGCCTCCGCGACACTTTGATGCGGCTCGACACCACGATGCTCGGCGAATGCCGCGCACTGTTCACGAATGCCCGCAACACCGCGTCGCGCCTTGCCAAATTCAACGGGCTCGCCGCCGAACCGCTCTACCATCCGCCAAAGCTCGCGACACGTCTCGTGCCGGGTCCGTACTCGAACTACGTGCTCACGGTCGGGCGTATCGAGTCGGTCAAGCGCGTGGATCTCGCCATCGCGGCGCTGGCGCACGTGCCGTCGGACATCCGGCTCGTTGTCGCCGGCGACGGTACACAGCGGCAAGCCGCCGAGCGGACCGCCGAGCAGGCGGGCGTGGCCGATCGCGTATCTTTTCTCGGCAACGTCGAAGACGATGACCTGATCAAGTTGTACGCAGACGCCCTGGCGGTGATCTACCCCCCGTATGACGAGGATTTCGGGTACGTCACGCTGGAAGCGTTCCTGGCGCGCAAGCCGGTGATCACGTGCACGGACTCGGGCGGGCCAAACGAGTTCGTGATCGATGGGGTCAACGGGTTCGTCTGTGCGCCGGAACCGGGCGAGTTGGCGGCTGCGATCAATCGAGTCGTGGCCGACCGGGCCAGGGCGGCCGCGATGGGAGACGCCGGGCACGAGGCGGCGACTGCGATCACCTGGGACGGCGTCATCGAGAAGCTGACGACGTTGCCAGAATCGGGAAAATTGCCATAATTGCGATGATTCGTCGGCACGTCCCGCGCCGAAACGTGTTCCCGGGTCCCGTGAAGAAACTGATCATCCAGATTCCCTGTCTCAACGAAGCGGCCACACTGCCGGGGACGCTTGCGGACCTGCCGCGCGTCGTCGCCGGCATCGATGTGGTCGAGGTGCTCGTCATCGACGACGGGTCACGCGACGGCACCGCGGATGTCGCTCACAGCTGCGGCGCGGATCACGTGGTCAGGTTGCGCCGGAACAAAGGCCTGGCCGCCGCGTTCATGGCTGGCATCGATGCGTCGCTCAAAGCCGGCGCCGACTTCATCGTCAACACCGACGCTGACAATCAGTACGCCGCGCACGAAATCCCGCGACTGCTCGCACCGCTGCTGAGCGGCGAAGCGGACATTGTCATTGGCGATCGCAACATCGCCGAGCTGCAGCACATGTCGTGGCGAAAACGGCAGCTGCAGCTGCTCGGAAGCTGGGTCGTGCGGCAGGTCTCGAACACCAGCGTCCCTGACACGACCAGCGGTTTTCGCGCCTACACGCGTGAGGCGGCCCTGCGGATGACGATCGTGTCCGAGTTCTCATACACGCTGGAATCGATCATCCAGGCGGGCAAGAAGCGGATGGCGATCGCGCACGTGCCGGTCGAAACAAACCCACGCACCCGCAAGTCCCGATTGTTCGATTCGGTCTTCTCGTACATCAAACGATCGGCGGCGACCATCGTCCGCATCTATGCGATGTACGAACCGCTCAAGGTGTTCACCTACATCGGGCTTGCGGTGTTCGGAGTCGGATTTGTCGGCTTCCTTCGGTTCCTCTATTACTTCTTTCAGGGTGAAGCCGGTCGCCATCTCGCCTCGCTGATTGCGACGGGAGTGCTGATGATGATCGGGTTCCAGATTCTCGTTATCGGCCTGATCGCGGACATGATCTCCGGCAACCGAAAGCTGCTCGAGGACCTGCTGTATCGCGTCCGCGTGCTCGAGTTGACAGACCAGAAGGTCGACGAGCCACCGCCGGTGCTGTCGGGCAAAACGGGCCGGGAGCGCTAGCCGCGTGGCCGATCCGTCAGCCGTATCCATCGTCATTCCTGCATATAACGAAGCCGATGCCATCAGCAGCGTCGTCGGCGCGCTGAAGGCGGCCGCGCCGTGGCACGAGATCATCGTGGTGGATGACGGATCGAAGGATGCCACGTCCACCGTCGCATCCGCGTCAGGCGCGACCGTCGTGACGCACCCGTACAACAAGGGGAATGGCGCCGCGGTCAAGAGCGGCATCCGCCGGGCGACCGGGGAGTTCATCTTGATCGTCGACGGCGACGGCCAGCATCGCCCCGAAGATGCGCGTCGGATCGTCGCCCGCCTCGGAGAGTACGACCTCGTTGTCGGCGCGCGGTCGGCCTCGACCCAGGCCACCCACGCCAGGCGATTTGGCAACAGTGCGCTCAACTGGCTGGCGAGCTATCTCACCGGCCGCGAAATTCCGGACCTCACCTCCGGCTTTCGTGGTGCGCGGAGCGAATATCTTCGCGAGTTCATCCACCTGCTCCCCAACGGCTTCTCGACGCCGACCACGACGACGCTGGCGTTTATCAAGGGGGGATACAACGTGGCGTTCGAGCCGGTGGAGGCCCGAGCGCGCGTCGGCGAGTCGAAGATCCGGCTGGCGCGTGACGGCGCGAAATTTCTGATGATCATCCTCAAGATCGTCACGCTCTTCAGCCCGCTGCGGATCTTTCTGCCGCTGAGTCTCGCGTCGTTCGTGCTGGGCGCCGCTTACGCCCTGTGGACGATTGCGACCCAGAGCCACATCACGAACTCTTCGGTGCTGCTCATCATGCTGGCGGTCATCGTCTTTCTGGTCGGCCTCGTCTCGGAGCAGATTTCGGCATTGCGTTTCGAGGGCCGCCAATAATCGGCCACATGTCCACCGATCCGACCCGCGCACAGCGCCTGATCGTGGCGGCGGCCGTCGTGGGTTTCCTCCTGAGGCTCGCGTTTGGAATCGGCTACTGGCAGCACCGTCCATTGACTCATGACGAGCATGAGTACCTCGCGCTGGCGAAGAACCTGACGCTCGGGAAAGGTTTCACATACGACACGACCGAACCGCCACGCGGCACCGCGCAGCAGTTCGGCAGGGCACCCGTATACCCGTTGTTCCTGGCGCTCATCGGCGCAGGCCGCGGCGAATTCCAAGCGACACCCACTCGAGTCAAGCTGGCGCAGTCGATCGTGGGCGCCGTCGGCGTGTGGTTGATTGGACTGATTGCCTCTCGATCGGCGGGCCCTCGCGCCGGAGTCGCGGCGGCCGCAATCGCCGCCGTGTACCCACCGCTCGTCTGGATTTGCTCATATGTGTTCAGCGAAGCGCTGTACAGCACGCTGGCGCTCGCCGCGGTCGTGTTGTTGAATCGATCTCTGGATCGCGCGGACGTCGCCGGTTCCACCGCAATCGCGATCGGTGCCGGGCTCGTGGTGGGTGTGGCAATCCTCGTCCGGCCGGCGATGCTGCTGTTTCTACCGGTCGCGGCGCTGTGGCTGATTGCCCAACGGCGCACGCCACTGGCCGTTACGGTGCTTGTCGCCGCCGTGCTCGTCGTCGCTCCCTGGACCATTCGCAACGCCCGCGTTTACCACCGCTTCGTACTCGTTGCGTCGGAGGGCGGCGTGACGTTCTGGACCGGCAACCACCCTCTTGCTCGGGGAGAAGGCGACCTGGCCGCCAACCCGGACCTGAAAGTCGCCGACCTGGCTTTTCGCGCCGAGCATCCCGACCTTACGGCCGAGCAGCTCGAACCGCTCTATTACCGCGACGCGTTTCGCTTCATCGCGAACGATCCTCTGCGGTGGGTCGGACTGCTGTTGAAGAAGACGTTCTACACCATCGTGCCGGCGGGCCCGTCGTATGCGTTACACTCGCCGTTGTACCGGTTCGTGTCGTTTGCTTCCTACCTGCTCCTGCTCCCCGTTGGGGTGCTCGGTGCGGTACTCTGGTGGCGCCGACCGCACCGGCCGGAAGCGCTCCTTCCGCTTGCCGCTTCGGCGGTGATTGTCTGCCTTGTATTCTTTCCTCAGGAGCGCTTCCGAATTCCCGTGCTCGATCCAGCGTTGATCGTGTGGGCCGGCGCCTGGTACGGAATGCGCCGCGTGTGAGACATTGCCGATGAACGTGCTCGTAGTCATACCAACCTATAACGAGCGGGACAACCTGCCGATTCTCGCCCGCGGCGTACTCGCATATCCGGGCTTCCGCATGCTGGTCGTCGATGACGGATCGCCAGACGGGACCGGTCAGGTGGCGGACGGCCTGGCGACGGAGTATCCGGGTCGAGTTGAGGTCATGCACCGGACCGGCAAGCGGGGCCTCGGGCGTTCGTACGTCGACGGGCTGCGTCACGCGCTCGCCACGACCGACGCCGAATTCATTTGCCAGATGGATGCCGACCTGTCGCACAACCCGGAATACCTTCCGGCGATGACGGCCGCGGCGGCCAACGCGGACCTCGTCATCGGTTCGCGCTACCTGAACGGCGTCAGCGTGGTCAACTGGCCGCTGCATCGCATCTTCCTGAGTGCGTTTGGGAATCGATATATCCGAATCGTGACCGGGCTCTCTGCCGCCGACTGCACCAGTGGATATCGCTGCTGGCGGCGTGAGGCGCTGGCTCGGCTGCCACTCGATACGATGGTGTCGGATGGCTATGCGTTCCTGGTTGAAATGCTGTTCGTGGCCGCGCGCAATGGGGCGCGCATCACCGAAGTGCCCATCATCTTCGTCGAGCGACGGCAGGGACAGTCGAAGCTGTCGTCGAACGTACTGCTCGAGTCCCTCGTGATGCCGTGGCGGCTGACGCTGCGCGGCGCGAAACGTTAGAAGTGGTTTCAAAACCTCTATGACAATGGCGAACGAGCGCGCGAGTGAGCCCACGCGAGCGGAGTGGGGCGTGCGGGGCCCCGCGAGCGAGCGTGTAAGGGAGTCCGAGGGGCGAAGCCCCTCGGACTGATTAGGACAGCTACCAGCCATGCGACACGTCGTCGTGATGGTAACGACGTCGTATCCGCGGTTCCCCGGCGACAGCGTCGGGACGTTCATGGAGCCGATCGCGCGATCGATTGCGGCGCGCGGCCACGAGGTTCATGTCGTGGCACCGTGGCACCCGCTCGTCACGCGATCGGCCGAGGAACACGGAATCCGATTCCACTTCTATCGTTACGCCCCCGTCCGGTCGCTCAATGTCTTCGGATACGCAGCCGCGATGCGGGCCGATGTGAGCCTGAGGGGGGCGGCATACGTCGCGGCACCGCTGGCGCTCGCGGCTGGCTGGCGTGAAGCCCGGCGCGTGGCGCGCACGCATCGCGCCACGGTGATGCATGGTCATTGGGTGGTGCCCGGAGGAATCACCGCCGCGGTGGCGCGCCCGTCGCTGCCGCTCGTCATCAGCCTGCACGGCTCCGACGTCTTCGTCGCCGAGCGTCTGGCGCCCGCGAGATTTGCCGCGCGCCATGCGTTTCATCGCGCGGGTTTCATCAC
>Ga0126377_10001565_pt1 | contig 15097 bp, 15 predicted proteins | sample PanSoiMetPlot_22_FD_92647 | JGI IMG/M metagenome (GOLD analysis project Ga0126377, IMG submission 92647) | Tropical forest soil microbial communities from Panama - MetaG Plot_22 | ecosystem: Environmental > Terrestrial > Soil > Tropical forest > Bulk soil | place: Panama | collected 2016-02-17
GATGTGTTCCGGCGTCGTCCCGCAGCACCCCCCGACGAAACGCGCTCCCGCTTCGATCATGCGGCGCGCGAAGGTCGCCATGTGCTCGGGCGACGCGAGGTAGATCTTGCGGTCGCCCACGTCCTTCGGAAGGCCTGCGTTGGGAACGCCCGAGATCGGGCGGTCCGTGGCCTTGACCATCTTCTCGACCGCCTCGAGCACCCCCGCGGGCCCCACCGAGCAGTTCACGCCGATGACATCGGCGCCCCAGGCGGCGAGCTGCTTGGCGAACGTCGCGGGATCGGTGCCGTAGTGCGTCGAGCCATCCTCGCCGATCGTCATCTGAGCGATCACGGGGAGGTCGCACAGGCTTCGCACCGCGCGCATCGCCTCGTGCAACTCGTTTACGTCCGAGAAGGTCTCGAGGGCAAACCCGTCCACGCCTCCCGCGAGCAGGCCTTTCACCTGGCGGGCGAAGTGGGCGAACGTCTCCTCGCGCGATGTGGGGCCGAACGGCTCGATGCGCACGCCGAGGGGGCCGATCGCGCCGATGACGCTCGCGCGTCCCGCCGCCGCGGCGCGGGCCAGCTCGGCGGCTGCCTGGTTGATCTTTTCGGTATCGTCCGCGAGCTGGTAGGTGGCGAGCTTGACCGGATTCGCGCCGAACGTGTTGGTCTCGAGTACCTCGGCGCCCGCGCGCACGTACGCCTCGTGCACTTCCTGCACCAGCCGCGGCTGCTTCAGGTTCAGCTCGTCGTAGCAGACGTTGAGGAAGAAGCCCTTCGAGTACAGCATGGTGCCCATCGCGCCATCGAGCACGTGGACGCGACCATCGTCAATCAGTCTGCGCAGCGTTACTTCACTCACCCTTCCCCCTTCCCACTTCCCTAAAAAAATTCCCGTCACAGCGTAGAAAGCCGCGACGGGCAGGCTTTTTAGCGGAATGTTTTACGTGGCCGCAATACGCCGCAAATCGCCACGAGTGTCAGTTGTCGCATACCAATCTAGCGACCGGCGCGCCCAATCGAAAGGCGCGGTACGCAGTACGCGGTTATCACCCGATGCAACCGCGCACCGCGCACCGCGTACAGTATCTTGGGGCGTGCCCGACCTCCTCGCCGCGCGCTCGCAAATGGGTGTCTCCCTCGGATTTCACATCATCTTCGCGCTCGTTGGCATGGGGATGCCCGTGCTCATGGTACTCGCCGAGCGCCGCTGGCTCGCGACCGGCGACGAGATCTACTTCGAGCTGGCGCAGCGCTGGGGGAAGGGGACCGCGATCCTCTTCGCGGTCGGGGCCGTGTCGGGGACGGTCCTCTCGTTCGAGCTCGGGCTGCTCTGGCCCGGCTTCATGCGGCTCGCCGGTGCGGTGATCGGCATGCCGTTCTCGCTCGAAGGGTTCGCGTTTTTCACCGAGGCAATTTTTCTCGGCATCTATCTGTACGGGTGGGGGCGCATCTCGCGGCGGGCGCATGTGTTCGCCGGCTTCGCGGTTGCGGTGAGCGGTGCGCTGTCAGGGATCTTCGTCGTGATCGCGAACGCCTGGATGAACACCCCCACGGGCCTCGAGGTGGTGAACGGTACGATCACGCACGTCGACCCGATCGCCGCGATGGCGAATCCGGCGGCGTTCGCGCAGACGCTGCACATGCTGCTCGCGGCGTACGCGGCGACGGGGCTCGCCGTCGCCGGCATCCACGCCTATCTCCTGCTGCGCGACCCGTCGAACGCGTTCCACCGCCGCGCGCTCGCGATCGCGTTGCTCGTGGGCGGGCCGGCCGCGGTGCTGCAGCCCATCTCCGGCGACATCGCCGCGCGGCAGGTCGCCCGCTACCAGCCGGCCAAGCTCGCGGCGATGGAAGCCGTGTTCGAGACCGAGCGCGGCGCCCCGCTCGTGCTCGGCGGCTGGCCGGATCTCGACGCTCACACAACGCGCTACGCGATCCGTATCCCCTTCGGTCTTTCGCTCCTTGCTTACCACGACCCGCGCGCCGAGGTGCGCGGCCTGGCGGCCATTCCCCGTGATGACTGGCCGAATGTGCCGGCGGTGCATTGGTCGTTCCAGCTCATGGTGGCGCTCGGCACCTACATGGCCCTCGTCGCGCTCTGGGCTGGATGGGTCGCGAAAAAGAGAGGGAGGAGGGAAGGGGGAAGGGTACTGGCCGGGAATCGCTGGTTGATGAAAGCCCTCGTCGTCGCCACGCCGATGGGATTCATCGCCACCGAGGCCGGATGGATGACGACCGAGCTGGGCCGGCAGCCGTGGGTGATCTACGGGATTCTCAGGACGAAGGACGCCGTCACCCCGATGCCGGGGCTCGTCGTGCCGTTCGTCTCCTTCACGCTGCTCTACTGTTTCCTCGGCGTCATGGTCGCGTGGCTCCTGTACCGCCACATCGTGCGTAGCCCGACCGTTCCCGAGGAGCTGTGGCGCGTGGTGCGAACAGGTGAATGGAGCCGGGGGGCAGGGGGAGCGGGGGACGCGTGACGCTCGCCGAAATCCTCGCGGGGGTCATCGTCACGGCGCTCAACGCCTATGTCTTGCTCGCGGGAGCGGATTTCGGCGGCGGCGTGTGGGATCTCCTGGCGCGCGGCCCGCGCGCCCGCGCGCAACGCGACCTCGTAACCCACGCCATCGGGCCGGTGTGGGAAGCGAATCACGTCTGGCTCATTCTCGCGCTGGTGCTGCTGTTCACCTGCTTCCCGCCCGTCTTCGCCCAGCTCAGCATCCGGCTGCACATCCCCTTTTCACTCGCCCTGATCGGGATTGTGCTGCGCGGATCGGCGTTTGCATTCCGGAGCTACGGTGGGCAGCGGGACCAGGTGCAGCGGTGGTGGGGCGGGCTGTTCGCGATGGCGAGTCTCGTGACGCCGCTGCTCCTGGGGATGGCAGTCGGGGCAGTCGCCGCGGGAGACGTGGGCCATGCGGCGAGCGACGGGTTCGTCACCACGTATGTCACGCCGTGGCTCTCACCATTCGCCATCTCGGTCGGCGTATTCGCGCTCGTCTGCTTCGCCTTCCTGGCCGCCGTGTACCTCACGCTCGAGACCACCGATCGCGCGTTGCAGGACGACTTCCGGCGCCGCGGGCTGATCGCCGGCGTAGCAGTGATGATTGCGGGTGTCGTCGCGCTGGCGCTATCGCGCGAGGTCACACCGTCGCTGCAGGAGGGGCTGCTCGGCGCACCCTGGTCCCTGCCATTGCATTTCTTGACGGGCGCGGCCGCGGTGACGGCCCTTGTGGCACTGTGGCGGCGACGCTGGCGCTGGGCGCGCATCGCCGCGGCCGGCGAGGTGTCCCTCATCCTCTGGGGTTGGGTGTTGGGGCAGTACCCCTACCTCATCCCGCCTGATTTCACGATCGATGGCTCGGCCGCGCCGTTGCTGACGCTCGGCCTGGCGTTCGGTGCGGTGGTGTTGGGGGGTGTCGTGTTGTTCCCGTCGCTCTACTATCTCTTCCACGTGTTTAAGGGACGGGCGTCAGAGGTCTAGGAAGCGCTGCCCGACCCACCACGCGGCCAGGCCGCCCGCGATAAAGCCGAGCAGCATGCCCCAGACACCAAACACCTTTTCGCCGGCCACGCTTACGAGCGTCGCGACGATGAGATTCACGAGCGCCTTGAGCAATTTCATTCCAGTAGTGCCCTCCGGAGATCTTCCCCGGCCACGCCTTCCACCGCAACCGTTTTGCGTCGTCCCGTCGCTCCGCCGACGATCGTGATGTGCGCGGCCGGCACGCCCAGCCGGTCCGCGATGTAGCGGACTAGCTCGGCGTTCGCCGCTCCGTCAACGGGCGGCGCGGCGACGCGAACCTTCACCGCGTCGCCATGGGTGCCGGCTACCTCGGTCTCGCGCGCGCGCGGCACGACGTGGATCGCAACTCTCCCGGCGCTCAAACGACGGACAGGAAGAACTGGCGCAGCAGCACGAGGACGAACCAGGCTACGAGCGGGCTGAGATCGAACATGCCGAACGGCGGGAGGATCCGCCGGATCGGCTCGACCAGCCAGTCGGTGAGGAGATACGCGGGGCGCATCCAGCGCGAGTAGCGAAACGCGCCGATCCAGCTGCCGATGATTCGCACGATCAGCGCAATGACGAGCACGCGGTACACAAAGACCACAGCGAGGATCAGTGTCGCCCGCGGGCCGCCGGCGAACGCGCCGGCGACGAGGTGCACGACGTCAACCAACCAGTCGAGCAGCGAGAGTAGCAGTACGCCGGCGATGGCGACTCCCACCACGAGCCACCAGCCCGCGGCTGCGGGGTTGCCGCCCGAGCGGACCAACCGCCGCTCGATGGGGCGGAGCACAGGCTCGCTCACCGCCCGGAGCCCCCGGGCGACGGCGCCGAAAGGCGAAACGCGCCGGCTACGCACCAGCCATGCGGCCAGCGCGATCAGCGCCGCGGCGCAGAACGCGGTGAACACCACCATGCGGGCGACTGGGTGGAACTCGACCATATGTGAAACCTAAGCGGGGGCGGGCCTGTGAGCGCCCCACGAGCCGGTTATCTTGCGCTCGTGCGCATTCTCTCAGAACGGCTCGTTCTCGCGATGCTTCTCCTTGCGGGATGCAAAGGCGGCGAGCGAGCCAAGGCGTCGCCGCCGCCCGGCAAGTACCATGGGGCCACGCTCGTCCCACCGATGCCGCAGCCCGACTTCACCCTCCCAACGACCGAGGGCAAACCGTTCCATTTCAAGGCCGAGACCAAGGACTACGTGGGTCTGTTGTTCTTTGGGTACACCCACTGTCCCGACGTTTGCCCGGTTCACATGTCGAACCTCGCGTCGGTGCTCGATCGGCTGCCGGTGGGCGTCGCGGGGCGGATCAAGGTCATCTTCGTAACGGTCGATCCGAAGCGCGATACGCCGCGCGAATTGCGGGCGTGGTTGGACAAGATGCGGCCGTCATTCATCGGCCTGCGCGGACCGATCGACGAAGTGAACAAGATTCAGGGGAAGTTCGGCATGCCACGGGCCGAGGTCGAGCAGAACCCCAAGGGCGGGTACGGCATGGGACACGGCGCCGCCGTCATCGCCGTCGTCGGCGACTCGGTTCGCGCCTTGTTTCCCTTCGGCATTCGTCAATCGGACTGGATGGAAGACCTTCCCAAGCTCGTCGCCACGATTCCTCCCGAGCGTAAGGCCGACTGATGCTGTGGTGGTGCTCGGCGCAGGGGACTCCCTGGACCTGGACGTGGCAACCCTACCTCGGGGTCTGGCTTTTCGTTCTCGCGATCGCGACCGCCTACGTCCGCTGGCACCGCCGGGCGGGCCCGGCGGAGTCGACGCGCGTGCGCCGCTGGGCTGCCGCCGCGGGCGTGAGCGTCCTCTGGGTGCTGCTCGACTGGCCGGTCGGCGCGCTTGGCGCGGGCTACCTCGAGAGCGTGCACGCGCTGCAGTTCCTCGGGATGTCGTTCATCGCATCGCCGCTCCTGCTGGTGGGTCTGCCCGCAGGGTGGGAAACGCGCCTCGGACCCCGGGCGGCGGACTGGCTGCGCACGCTCACCCATCCGGTTCAGGCGATCATCGTTTTCAACGTCATCGTGATCGCGACGCATGTGCCCGCCATCGTGGATGCCTTGATGGTGACGCAGCTTGGCTCGCTTGCCATCGACGCCGGATGGATCGCGGGTGGTCTCCTGTTCTGGTGGCCTGTCGCGCGGACGTGGCCCACGCGGCTCAGCGCGGTTGCGCGCCTGGTCTATATGCTCGCCGGTGTCACGCTCCACATGGGTGTAGGGATGTTCTACGTAGTCGCGAACGTCCCGCTGTATCGCGTCTATGAGCTGGCGCCACGCATCGCCGGGATCGATCCCCTTGACGATCAGGGCCGCGCGGGCGGCATCATGATGGCCGGAGACGTGCTCCTTGGTTTGGGGGCGATTGCGATCCTGCTCTGGTTGTGGGGACGCGAAGAGGCGAAGCGCGCCGAGCAAGGCTAGTCAGGGTGTAAACACGCTCACGACGTCGGTCTGAGCGTAGCCGGGATGCGGTCCCCCGCCGATGACGTAGATCTTCCCACCCACCGAAGCGACGCCGAGGCCGTGCCGCGGGAGCGGTAGGGCTGGGGCGGTGGTCCAGCGATCAGTGGCCGGGTCGTACACCTCGTGCTGCGAGAACACGCCCGCGCGCGACTCCCCACCGAACACATGAATCGTGGCATTGAGCACCGTCGAGCCCAGGCCGCCGCGGCGCGTGGGCATCGAGGCCTTGGTGGTCCAGCGATCGGACGCGGGATCGTAGGCTTCGACGACAGCGTAGTTCCCGTCGGGATTGAGGGGCCGGCCCCCGATCGCGTACACAACCCCGCCGACTGCTTGCGCGGTGAGATGATCGCGCAGCGTGGGGATCGGTGCCGCACCGCGCCACGTGTTCGTCGCCGGATCGTAGATCGCGGTCGCGCCGACGAGACCGCCGGCGCTGATCGCCGACGCGCCGCCCACTACGATGATCTTCCCGTGCACGACGCCGACCGCCGCTGCTCCGCGCGGCCCTGGCAGCGGCGCGCGCACCTGCCAGGCGTTCAGATCCGGGCTATACGCCCACAGTGTCGACTCCGCCTGGAAGTGCGAGCCCGAGAATCCGCCCACGGCATAGAGCGTGTCATTCGCCACCGCGAGCGGCATATGGTGCCGTCCCTCCGGCAGGTCGGCGATGCGCTCCCAGGAATCGCTCACCGGGTCGTAGCGGTACGCGTGCGCCGTGGGGTGGCCGCGCCGGTCGATCCCGCCCGCCACGTAGATCTTCCCGTCGAGCACCGCGGCGTGAAACTCCTGCAGACCTTCAGGGAGGACGCGTGCAGTGGACCAGTGTGGATCGCCCGGCGCGAGAGCCGCGCAGGCGAGCAGGCCGAGGGCGAGGAGGCGCGGCTGGATTGTCAGTCGGATTTGGCGAACGCGGCCGCGACGATCCGGGCCTGCTCGGCCTGGTGGGCGGCGGGATATCCCTCAGCCGGACTCGAGCGCTCGGGGCGCGCTATGAAGCGCAGCTCGATCCCGTCGGGGACGAGCGAGCGCAGCTGCGGCAGCATGAACTTCTGCGGTCCCATGTTGCGCGGCTCCTCTTGCACCCAGACGATCTCGGAGACCCTGGGATAGCGGGCGACCAGATCGCCCAGCTCGGCCGCGGGGAACGGGTAGAGCATCTCGACGCGTCCGATCGCCACGTGCGAGGCTTCTGCCCGCGCCGGCGCGAGCGTCAGGTCGTAGTAGACCTTGCCGCTGCACAGCACGAGGCGGCGCACACCTTCGGGTTTCGGGGCGGCGGGATCACCGAGCACCGGCAGGAACTTGCCCTGCGACAAGTCCTCGAGGCGCGAGGTGGCCTGCGGAAGCCGCAGCAGGCTCTTGGGAGTGAACAGGACCAGCGGCCGCATCTCCGTGTGTTTTGCCTGCCGGCGCAGCAGATGGAAGTACTGCGCCGGCGTCGAACAGATCGCGATGCGGATGTTGCCGTCGGCGCCGAGGGCAAGGAACCGCTCGATCCGCGCGCTCGAGTGCTCGGGGCCCTGACCCTCGTAGCCGTGCGGCAGCAGCAGGGTGAGCCGCGAGGTCTGTCCCCATTTCGCGAGGCCCGCGATCAGGAACTGGTCGATAATGACCTCGCCAGCGTTCACGAAGTCGCCGTACTGCGCTTCCCACAACACCAGCGCGTCGGGCGCCGCGACGGCGTAGCCGTACTCGAAGCCCAGGCAGGCGAACTCGGACAGCGGGCTGTTGTGCAGCTCGAACGGCGCCCGCGCGCCCGCGAGGTTCTGGATCGGGACGTAGCGCTCGTCGTTCGCCGCGTCGTGCAGCACGAGGTGGCGCTGGCTGAACGTGCCGCGCTCGGTGTCCTGGCCCGTGAGGCGGATCGAGACGCCCTCCTGCACGAGCGATGCGAAACTCAGCGCCTCGGCGTGCGCCCAGTCGATCTCCCCCTGCGTAAGCGCGGGTCGCCGCCGCTCGAGCTGCTTCAGCAGCTTGGGATGGACCGTGAATCCCTGTGGCACCTGGAGGAGCTGCTCGTTCAGGCTCGTCAGGAGCTGCGGCGGCGTCCGCGTATCGGGATCGGCGATCGCGGGCTGGCCGCCCGAGATGCGTTGCGGTTCTTCGCCGTGGTCGCTCTCGGACAGGTGCGCCTTGAGGGACTGCTGGATCTCGCTCAACCGCTGGTACAGCCGCTGCGCCTCCGCTTCCGCCTGATCGGGGCTGGCCACGCCCTCCGCGACCAGCAGCTCGACGTAGCGTTGCCGCACGGTGGGCGCATTCTTGATACGCTCGTACATCAGCGGCTGGGTGTATGCCGGCTCGTCTGCCTCGTTGTGACCGTAGCGCCGGTAGCCGACGATATCGATCACCGCGTCGTTGTGGAATTTCTCGCGATACATCATCGCGAGCCGCGCCGCTGCCAGGCAGGCCTCGGGATCGTCCGCGTTGACGTGCACGATCGGCACGTCGAATCCCTTCGCGAGGTCTGAGGCGTAGTCGGTCGAGCGGGCCTCCCTCGGATCGGTCGTGAAACCGAGCTGGTTGTTCGCGATCAAATGGATCGTGCCGCCCGTCGAGTAGCCTTTCAAGCCGGCGAGATTGAACGTTTCCGCCACAATCCCCTGCGCGGCGAACGAGGCGTCGCCGTGGATCAACACGGGGAGCGCGACGCTCGGGTCGGGGAGCGCCTCCTTGCCGCGGCGGTTGGTCTGGTTGGCCCGCGCCCGGCCCTCGACCACCGGATTCACCGCCTCGAGATGGCTCGGGTTCGGCGAGAGGGTCACGTTCACTGGCTTGCCGCCGGCCGCCTGGTACACGCCGTCGGCACCGTGGTGGTACTTCACGTCGCCCGTGCCGCCCTCGGGCGTCAGCGTCTCTTCCACATGCCTGCCGCCTTCGAACTCCGCGAAGATCGTCTCGTACGGAAGCCCGACGACGTGCGCCAGGACGTTCAGCCGTCCGCGGTGCGCCATCCCGATCACCACGCGGCGGGCTCCCGCCGCGCCCGCCAGCTCGATCGTCATGTCGAGCATCGGCACAAGCACGTCGAGTCCCTCGATCGAGAAGCGCTTCTGCCCGAGATAGGTGCGGTGCAGGAACCGCTCGAGGGTCTCGACGGCGGTCAACCGGGCCAGGAGCTTGCGTTGCTCGTCGGCCGGGAGCCGCTTGCGATGCTCGCCCGATTCGATCACCTGGCGCAGCCAGACGCGCTGCTCGTGGCTGCCGATGTGCTCGACTTCGTAGGCGATGGTGCCGCAGTAGGTGTGCTGCAGCTCGGGGTAGGCATCGGCGAGCGTGCGCCCCGATGTGTAGATGCGCAGAACTTCCGCGGGGATCTGCTCCATGATCTCGGGCGTGAGCCCAAGCGGTCCGGGGTCGAGCGAGGGATCGCCGCGCGGCTCGGAGCCGAGGGGATCGAGCCGGGCCGCGAGGTGGCCAAAGTTCCGGATCGCCTTGACCAGAGCCATCGCGGCGGCGACGTGGCGCAGGTCGTTGATCGTCGCGTGTGCCGGCGCCGCCGCCTCAACGGCGGGAAAGCCCACCGCCTCCGAGCGCACTTTGCGGGTGACGTTCAGGCTCTCGAATACGCGCTCGTAGAACGCCTGCTCTCCCTGCAGCAGGCCGTCGACGAGCCGCAAGAACATCCCCGACTCCGCGCCCTGGATCACGCGGTGGTCGTACGTGCTCGTGAGTGTCATGACCTTCGTGGGGCCTGTCTCGCGGATGGCACCGGTCGCGATGATCGAGCCCTGGCCGGACATCAACCGCGGCACCGAGGCGGACGTGCCGAGCGTGCCGGGGTTCGTGAGGGTGATCGTCGCACCCGCGAAATCGTCTGGCATGAGTTTGCCCGCGCGGGCGCGCTCGACGAGGCTCTCGTAGGTCGCGCGGAACTTGGTGAAGTCCATCTCCTCCGCGTGCTTGATGACCGGCACGACGAGTGCGCGGCTGCCGTCCTTCTTTTCCACGTCCACTGCGAGGCCCAGGTGCACCGCCTGGGGGTCGATGCGGAACTGGCTGCCGTCCACGTCCCGGAACGCGTGCGTCATGACGGGGAAGCGCCGCGCCGCTTGCACGAGCGCGAACCCGATGATGTGCGTGTAGGAGACTTTCATCCCTGAGTTCGCGAGCGCGCCGTTCAGCGCCCGCCGCCGGGCATCGAGTACGTCCACCGCCACGTCGCGGAACGACGTCGCCGTCGGCACCGACAGGCTGTCGGTCATGTTGCGCGCGAGACGCGAGGCGGGGCCCGTGATGGGCGTCAGCACAGGGGGCTGGATGCCGCTGCGCCGGGGAGCCGGCGGCGCTGCCGCGGGAGGCGGTGGAGGTTCTGGAGGTGCTGGAGGTGGAGGCGATGCGACAGGTGCCGGCGCCGCCACCACGGGTGCCGCCTGTGACGACGGCCGGTCCGCGGGGATCACCGGCAGCTCCGCGGTCCGGCCGTTGTCGAACAATTGCCGCCATTCTTCACCCACCGACTGCGGATCGCGCAGGTACTGCTCGTACATCACCTGCACGAAGGCTGCGTTGTGGGTGCCGAAGACGAACTCGCTCACATCTCCAAATCTAATGTACGGCTAGTGGGGCGGCCCGCCGCCTCGTTGCATCCGTTCCTTGATCCGCTGCTCCATTTTCGCCTTCTGCTCTGGCGTGAGGAACGCCTCAATCTCCTCCCGGGCTTTGCGGGCGTTGTCGCGCATCTGGTCCATGATCGGCTGGACCTTGGGACGCAGCTTGTCGCGCTCCTCGGGCGTCAGGTCTCGCATCGACTTGCCGCCCATCGCCTGGCGGGCCTGCTCACGGAGGGGAGCGTTCTTGGCTTGCAGCTCGTCGCGGACCTTCACCCACTTCGCCTGCTGGTCCGGCGTGAGGCCGAGGCCAGTGGTGTCGATACCGCCGGTGAATGCTCCCGTGGGCGGCCCGTAGGTGTTTTTCTGAGCGAGCGTTACCGCGGGGATGCACGCCACGAGCCCAACGGCCGTGGCCAGAATCGTCAGTGTGGTACGCATTGAAACTCCTGAGGGCTATTCGTAATCAATACGACTACGCGGGCCCGATGTTAGTCACGCGCCCGCACCCACCGGAGGAACCCCACGACCACCAGCCAGGGTCCCGCGGCGAGCGTGGCGATGAGCCCTGTGAGCAGCCGCATCGCGGTGGTCCCGTGCCCAAACCACAGCGCCGCCGCCACGGCGCCCACGGCGGCCGTGAGCAGCGTCACGATGAGCGGGGTCCGCAGGCGGCGCGCGCGGGGGGCGAGAGCAGCGGGGACGATCCCGCCGGCGAGCGCGCCGAGCACGGCCGGCACGGATAAGAGCCACGCCGCGCCCACCATCGCGAACGTGCCAAGGGCGAGCGCGCGGTACGCCCGGTAGGTGAAGACGTTGCGTGCCGAGTTGTTGGGGGAAGTCACGGCTGCGGTTTGACGTCCTGTACGCCGATGTCTCGTACCACCTTCCACGTCCCGTCTGCTTGCCGCTTCCAAACCGTCAGGTAGCGCCCGGTCCGCGACACGGCGTTGCCCTTGTCGTCGCGGAAGCGCACCTCGAAGTGGCCGTCGGTATATCCGATGTTGCCCGCGACGTCGCCGCGGTCGGGCTCCCAGGTCAGCGTGAATGACGTGTCGGCGAAGGTCTTGGTCATCACGTCGTGGATCGCCGCCTTGCCGGTGATCGTCCCGGTCGAGCGGATCATCGCTCCGTCTTCCGCGAAGAACTCGGTCCAACCTTCGGCGCGGCGCTCGGCGGTGGAGCGATTGAAGGCGCGATCGGCGTCGGCGACGGCTTTACGATCGGCGTCGGGAGAGGCGGTATGACAGGCGGCAGCGACGATGCCGCACGCGAGCGTTGCGGCAAGCCGACGGGTTGTCATACGCGGACGGTCAGTTGACGCGGCGCGTCTTGCGCCGCATGAAGTCCATCAGAATGAACTGGCCCAGCGTCATCGTGTTCGTGAAGTACGCCTTGCCGCGGCAGATGGCACTGACCTTCTTCACGAACTCGACGAGCGAGCGGTCGCGCGCGAGCATGAAGGTGTTGATCAGGATGCCGCTGCGGCGGCACAGCGCGACTTCGCGATAGGTCTCCTGCAGGATCTGGGGATCGAGCCCCATCGAGTTCACGTAGATCCGACCATCGGGCAGTGTGAGCGCGGAAGGCTTCCCGTCGGTGATCATCACGATCTGCCGCATATCCTTCCGCTGCGACATCAGCATGCGGCGCGACAGCTTCAGCCCTTCGGCGGTGTTCGTGTGATACGGCCCGACCTGCGCGCGTGCGAGCTGCGCGAGCGGGATCTCTTCGGCGGTGTCGTGAAACAGCACGACGCGCAGTGTGTCACCGGGAAATTGCGTGCGAATCAGGTGCGTCAGCGCGAGCGCCACCTTCTTCGCGGGCGTGAAGCGATCCTCGCCGTACAGGATCATCGAGTGCGAGCAGTCGAGCATGAGCACCGTCGCCGATGACGAGCGGTACTCCGCCTGGTGCACGCGCAGGTCTTCGTACTCGAGGTTGATCGGAACGCCCAGGCCCTCGCGCTCGAGCGCGCTCGAGAGAGTCGCGTTGACGTCCAGGTTCAGCGTGTCGCCGTACTCGTAGGGTTTGCTCGCCGCGTCCGCCTCGATCCCGGTCGCGAGGTGCTCGGTGTCGTGCGCGCCGAAGCTCGACTTGCCGATGCTCCCGAGCAGATGCTTCAGGGTGCGGTAGCCGAGGAAATCGATGCCCTTCTCGGTGAGGTTGAACTGGACCTGCTGGGCGGCTTCTTTCGCCATCCCGCCGGGGCCGAGCAGGGGCTGCTGGCCCGCGGGCATCTTCGGGGCCTCACTGACGTTCAGGTACCCCTCTTCCATGAGCTTCTGGACGATCTTGTCGAGCAGCTCGCCCAGCTGGCGCTGGAGATCGGCGTCGCGCTCGGCGTCTCCCGTTGAATCGCCCCGCAACAGCTTGAGCATCTCGGGGGTGAGCTGCCCCGATTCCATGAGGGCCTGGAGAATGGCCTGGCGCAGCGCGTCGAGGGAGCGATCGGCCTCGTCTTCGCCGAACTCGCCCCAGAACGGGTGCGAATATGCGCCTCCGGCGAAGCCCGACTGGAGAAGGAAATCGGCGAGCTGATCGAGCAGGCCCTGGAGATTGATCGTGTCGGCCAGCTCAGGCAGGTACTTCGAGTACGTCGTGTATTTCATCGGCGCCCTACCCGAAATATCGGGCTCTCGCGAGCTTTCCCGCAATGTCTCGCCTCGGAGCGCTGTCCCACCGCAACTTCCGCTTCTTCTTTTTCGGACAGGGTATCTCGCTCATCGGCACGTGGATGCAGTCGGTGGCCCTCGGCTGGCTCGTGCTCGACCTGACCAATTCCGCGTTCGCGGTGGGCCTGAATTCGGCGCTGCGCTCGTTCGGCGTGCTTGCCTTCACGCTCTACGCCGGTGTGATCGTGGATCGCGTAGACAAGCGGCGCCTCATCGTGCTCACGCAGGTGCTGCAGATGGTCGAAGCGCTCGCGCTCGCCGTGCTCGTATGGACGCATACCATTGCGACGTGGCAGGTGATGGTGCTCGCAGTGGGATTCGGGATCGTGAATGCGTTCGATATCCCCGCCCGGCAGGCCTTTCTCGTCGAGCTCGTAGGGAAGCAGGATCTCATGAACGCGATCGCGCTCAATTCCTCGATGTTCAATGCGGCGCGCATCGTGGGCCCCGCCGTCGGCGGGCTCCTGATCGGCGCGGCGGGCATCGGCGCCTGTTTCCTCATCAACGGCGTGAGCTACATCGCCGTGATTGCGGGGCTGCTCGCGATCCGGCTCCCGCCGCCGGTGCGCCCCGTGGGCCGGGTGTCGGGGTGGGAGTGGTTCCAGGCCGGCGCCCGGTTCCTGTGGGAGGAGCGGCGCCTGCGCGTGCTCATGATCCTCGTCGGGGTGTTGAGCGTGCTCGGCTTTCCGGTGCTCGTCCTGATGCCCGTGATTGCACGCGACGTGCTGCACACCGATGCCCGCGGATACGGACTCCTGATGGCGGCCGTCGGCGTCGGGGCGATGCTCGGAGCGCTGGCGCTCGCGCTCACGGGGCGGGACACGCGCAAGGGACCGGCGATGCTGGTAGGTGGGGCAGCGTACTCGGCCTTGCTGATCGCCTTCGCCGCCACGCGCCAATTCTGGCTGGCGCTGCTGCTGCTCGCGCTGGCTGGTTGGGCGATGATCATCACGACGGCGCTCGCGAATACCCTCATCCAGACCATCGTCCCCGACGACATGCGCGGACGGGTGATGGCGTTCTACGCGTTCGTGTTCGTCGGCATGGCGCCGCTCGGCGCCTTCCAGGCCGGACTGCTGGGCGAACACCTCGGCGCTCCCATCGCGATCGGACTCGGCGGGGCGGGGTGCTTGGTGACGGTACTGATCGCGTGGTGGAAGGGGGCGGAGCTGAGGGAGACAGTCTAGGGCGACGCTTTACCTCCATCCCCTTCGCTTCACCTCGCCCACAATCGCCCCTGCCGCTCCGTCCACCCCCAACCGCTCCGTGTTGACGACCAGGTCATACGTCACGAGATCGGTGCGGGAACGTCCGTAGTAGGTCTTCACGTACTGATCGCGGCGGTGGTCGGTCTCGTCCACGATTTTCGCGGCGTTCGCGGGGTCCACGCCCAACCGGGCGACGGCCAGGCGCACCCGCCATGGCTTGGAGGCGACCACGAAGACGTGCAAGGCATCGGGACGGCGCGCCAGCACCGCCTGCGCACCGCGGCCCACGATCACGGAGCGGCCATGCGCCGCCGCCTCGGCGATCACGCGCTCGGTGAGCTTCACGATCGCGGCCTCGTCGCCGGCCTCGATCGGAGCCGTCGCGACGTTCACCGCCAGCTCCGGCTCGCCCGCGGCGAGGGCGCGGGCCACGCGCTCGAGCAGCCCGGGGGCGCGCTCTTCGCGCTGTGCCACTTCGGCCACGGGAAGATCGGCCCGGCGGGCCACTTCATCCACGAACTCGTTGTCGATCACGTCCCACCCCAGCTCGCGGGCCACGAGACGCGCGACTTCCGAGCCTCCCGACCCGAACTGCCGGGTGATCGTGACGACGGGGACTGCCATCAGGGCCTCAGATTCTTGCGTAGCTCGCTGATGTTGAGCAGCGGCAAGCCGCCTTCGGTGGGCACGAAGA
>Ga0126377_10001567_pt1 | contig 15094 bp, 14 predicted proteins | sample PanSoiMetPlot_22_FD_92647 | JGI IMG/M metagenome (GOLD analysis project Ga0126377, IMG submission 92647) | Tropical forest soil microbial communities from Panama - MetaG Plot_22 | ecosystem: Environmental > Terrestrial > Soil > Tropical forest > Bulk soil | place: Panama | collected 2016-02-17
AAAGAGCAATTGGCCGCGTTGACTGCATCGGATGGCATTGTGGCCGCGATGCGTGCTAATGCCAATGTGCTTACACTGAACGGTAACGGTGCTAACGGAAAAGCAGACGTTGTCACTCTGCTAGATCCGAATGAGCACATTGTGCCAACCGCACCACCTAAGCATAACGGTTCGCTGTTCCGTCACAAGGGATTGAAAGACGCGAACGGTAGCGCGATCACTCCTGGTGAATTCTTCACCGATCATCAGGAGTATAAGACGTGGTTTAATCACGTCGCACCGAATGGGAATTTTCACGATAAGGTGAAGATTGATTCACCGGCGATTCAGATTGATGGAGGTTGGAAAACACTTATCTCGCACGTGCCGGTGCAAACCGATTGGTACGGTATGGTACCGATTCCGCCGAAAGTGTTGACCGTACAGGACATCATTACGGTAGGTACTACATCATCGGATACCGTTGAATACGTGCGTGTGGTGTCAGAGACGAATGCGGCAGCACCGGTCAAGGAAGCGGCCGGCACGGCAGATAACGCGGCAATCAAGCCGGAATCTGCTATGACGTTGCAGAAAGTTTCGACACCGGTTAAGAACATCGCACACTGGATTCCGGCCACAAAGAAAGCGTTGTCCGATTCTGGACAATTGCGTACACTTATCGATAACTTCCTCACGAGTGGTCTAGAGGAAGAATTGGAAGATCAGATCATCGCCGGTGATGGTACCGGTGAGAATTTCGTAGGTATCAGCAATACATCAGGTATCACACTGCAAGCGTGGGATACCGATTTGCTGGTCACTACACGTAAGGCACGCACACAGGTGCGTCTCGCCGGACGTGCGACACCAACCGCGTATCTTCTCAATCCGTTGGATTGGGAAGCAATCGATCTGATGAAGGATACAACCGGCCGGTATTACTACGATGGTCCGCGTGGTACCGGTCCGCAAGAGTTGTGGTCACTGCCGGTTGTGGAATCGGAAGGTGTGCCACAAGGTACTGGATTCGTTGGTGATTTTCGCCAGTGTGTTCTGTGGGATAGGGAACAGGCGAGTATTCAGGCAACGAATTCGCACGCGGATTTCTTTGTGCGTAACCTCGTAGCCATTCTGGCAGAGTTGCGCGCGGCATTTGGTGTGCTACGTCCGCCGGCCATCGTTAAGATGGATCTTACGGCGCTGTAATGGTTGTGAGTGGTTTCCCGGGGTATGTGTGGTATTGCTGCATATGTGGTATGCCATATCAGACGTGCACCGGGACAACCGCTTTCGGATTTCATGCGGGAGGTAGGGCGATGCCTGAATTAGTGAAGGTTACACTGCCGAATGGGAGTGTACAACAGATGAGTAAGGAAGATGCGGACGCATTGAAGGAAGCGAATCCGGATGTTGAGGTTGGCGGATCTGTTCCGGTGACACAGAGTGTGCGCGCTAAGATGCGCGCAAGTGCGCCGGAAAATAAAGCGGCGAGCGCGCCGGCAGAAACGACAACCACCACGACGACACCACAGGCGCCGGCTACACCATCCGGCGGTAGACGGACATCGTAATGTCTATGATCGTGCCGGCCGATGTGGAAACGCATATCGGCCGGTCGTTCACAACAGAACAGGCAGCACAGTGTGCGCAATTGATTCCGTCCGTAGAGGATTGGATTACGCGTCACTGTGGGCAAGTGTTTAGCGATGGCCCGGTGAATGTGTCAGAGGTTGTATTCTCGTATGGCACACTCGTGTGGTTATCGAGTAAACCTGTGGTGTCGGTTGAATCCGCACTCGGAGGATATAAAGCGTCGGATACAACCGTAGAGTTAGCGTGTAGAATTGTGGATGCCGAAAAAGGTATCGTAAGTGTGACCGGTGCGTTTGCCTATGATTATGTGTCGGTATCGTATACGATTGGTTTATTGGGTATACCGCCGGTCGTAAAGGAAGCGGCTATAGTATTGTGCGCTCATTGGATGCAGCCAACGCTTATGCCGGATGCGCTTTCTACTCAATCGTATAGCGTTGGTGGTGAATTGACCGTGACGCCTAAAACAATGGATGTACCGAAACAGGTATATCAACTATTGGAGGATTTCACACCCGGTGTCTATATGGCGTAGGTAGGGAGGTACGGTTATGCTCGGATTGAATACCTATGCTGATGTGTATATAGTCAATGATGTTAATGGCGAATACGATATATTGACGCATCCGCAATTACCCTGTAGGCTAGCGCATATTGGCGTTACCGGTGCGGCAATTGATCGTGCGCAATTACTCAGTACGCGTATGTTGATTTGGGACGTTGGGTATTCCATTCCTGATGACGCACAGGTAGATGTGGAGGGGAACAGGTGGCAAACCGTGCGAGGAACGTTTAGTACCTTGAAAGGTCCGAATAATGTACCTACGTATAAACGCGTGGATGTGGTGAGGGTGAATCTCTGATGCCGTACCATATTGCTGTACGAGGGAAAGAAGAAACACAAGCGGCATTGATGAAGATTTCGACCAGTGTACAAGGTGCGCAAGGATTGCGCCGGCGGATTGGTCCGTCATTGATCTACGGGTTTGGAATCGAAACAGGTAGACATAAAGGTGGTAGGAATGCGCGTGCGGCCGGTGGCGCACATTATATGGAGAAAGGTGCACGTGAGATTCAATCACGTGCGAAATCTGTGATTGTGCAGGGAGTGCGTGAGGGTAAGGTTATAGAAGCGTTCGATACTCTGGCATTCGACGTGGAACGTGTGGCGAAACAGGAAGTGCCGGTTGTGTCTCATTCGCTGCAACGGAGTATCCATGTTGAGCGGAGTAGTGGAGGATTACGATAATGGCCGCGCCAATCAATTCTAATGCAGTGCTTGATTATCTCGTGACACTAATTGCAGGTTGGGACATTATGCAATCCGCACCGATTAAAGGAACACCGCAAGCGTATAAAACTACTGTGTCGTCACATGTGAATCTCGCCGGATTCGATGTGAATGCGAACGGATCGGTAGGTGTGTTGTCGATTCTGTCTCGTTTTCATTTGACGTTTGCCTACAAAGTAGGTGACGTGCAGAGTACGGAAGCGGCGGAAACGATGATTGCTACGCTCAAAGATCGATTCATCAAAGAGTGGTACACGATGCGTACGGATCGCATGGGAGGTACGGTAGATAGTGTGTCATTGATCGGTAACATAACAGACTCGCCGGATTACCGGATCATGGCCGGGCAAGAAGTGCGCCTGTATACGATTGCGTTACAGTGTACGCAATCGGAGTGTATCATGCAGAGTACGAGGTAGAGATGACTACGGAAGCGAATCGACCGGCAAACATCGTGGCGAAGTGGTACGGCGGTAATCCGGCACACGGATACATTCATGGTGTGCCGACAATGGATCTCGATGAGGAAATGTGGAAGCGATTGCCAGATAACCTGAAAGATGAAGTGCGTGCATCCGATATGTACGCAGTGACGGAACCTACGAGTACGCCGGCCGCGGCCGGACAAACGCAACCGGCTAGTGCGCCAGTTACACAGACTGAAAACGTGCCGGAAGTGCCGGGTGAACAGGCACCGAAAACACCGTGATGTGGGAAGCGTGCACGATTTCGTGCAACGTTGGATGGTAGATTGATACCGATTCCGTAGTGTGTGGAGGTTCCAATGGCCGGCGAGTTGTGGGCGGTAGGATTTCAGATCGGTAAGGAAGCGACACCGGGTACACCGGTAGCCGCGACACGTATTCTGTATGCTACCGATCCGGTGTTGAATGATCCGCGAACGGCTACACCACATACGTATGCCACGCGGACGCGTGATAATGTGCGTAGTGTGACACTCGGATCATCTGTGGCGGAAGGTAGTTTTACGCAACAGATGAGCGCGGATGAGTGTATCGAAACGTTCGCACTGAGTGTGCAGGGTAGTGTGATTCCAACTACACCGGTTGGCGCAGTGAATGCCCGACAATGGGTGTTTAAACCGGGCGGTTCGGTTGACTCCGCGACACTCGAATGGTTTGATGGTGCACGTGCATGGCAAGGTATTGGCTACACTGGAAACCAATTGACGATTTCCGGTGCGGCGAATGCTGGTAGCACTGTGCAGGTTAACTTGATCGGTTCCGATTTGGTGCCGTTGACTGCACTTACTCCGGCATTGCCACAACGTGCACCGATTGAGTTTGAAGGTTGGGAAACCGCGCTGTATTTCGGTGATTTCGATGCGCCGGCCACGCTTACGGAAGTGCCGTGCGTGTTGCGTAACTGGAATGTGGTGCTAGGGAATCAAGCGAACCGTATTTATGCCGCGCATAATTCGAAAGCGGCGTGTGCGGTTCGGCCGGGTGAATTGTCGCTCGTAAGTACACTCACGTTCGATGCGGCATCGGATGTGATGGATGATATCTACGGACAGTACATTAACTCCGAATACACGATGGCACGTCTCGTGTTCGGAGGAAATCAGGAGATTGATGCCGGTCCGCCGGCAACGCATCGTCAAGTGATGCTCGATTTGCCGGGTGCGTGGTCCACGTATGATCGTGGTGGTAATGCGGATGGTTCACGTACGTATGAGGCACAATTGCAGTACGTGTACAATCCGACACTCGCGGCGGGTTTGGTGATTACGTGTATTAATACACGTGACGTTCTATACCAGAACACTACCACAGTTGCCGCAATGTCACAAGCGGCATAGTAAATAGTCGCACCTTCTGGTTGGCTATGGCATACACTCCTGTGCATCCTGTGTGGATGTGCATAGTTACGGAAGTACACGATGTGTACGGAAGGATGTACACCGATGCCGGACATTATTACTGACACGTTGCCACATGCACCGCAACGTGTTCCGGAGAATGGTACCGGTGAGGTTGTCTCGCCGGTACTCGCACCGGTACCGGCGGAAGTGCCGACAAATTTCGCCGTGATTCCGGAGAGTGAAGATTGGATTACGCTACCTCCGCCGTACGATCATATGAAGATCCGTATTTGGTTGGACTTTCCCGGTTCACTGAATGCGGAATTGAATGTGCGCGGAGATGAGAATAGGGTACGTGCGGCGGCTAAGCGTGTGTTTCTGGAACATAACCATTGGGCATTCCGTAATCATGAGACGGGAGAAATGGAAGAACTACCGCAACCGAATGAAGATGCGTTTTGGGATTTGGTCCCAACACGTATTATGGTGCAGGCTTTCCGCGCATTGAACACAATGTTACAATCACCCCCAAATTTACCGGCGCGGACGAATCGGCGCTAATTCGTTTCTTTACGCTGAAAGATCCGCGTGGATATGAGGATACAATTCCGTGGGTGTGGACACGTAGACAGATTGCACGTGTCTACGGGAAATGGCCGGAGGAAGTAGACCAACGTCCTACACGTGAAATAGTGCTCGATGTTCGTTTGTCGAACATCGAAGCAAGATACGGGAATACACGTGGCCGATCTTAGTGTAGCCGTAGAGATTGCCGGTAGTGAGTCTGTATCGGACGATGCAGCAAAAGCGGCGCGATCACTCGATGCCATCGGTGAGAGTGCGCAGAAATCTACCGGCTTTCTTTCGAATATGGCATCTACGGCGGCCGGGTTTGTCGTCTCTACTGCACTTACCCAATTGCCCGGTATGCTTACCGATATGGCGAAATCGGCAGTGGAAGATGAAAAAGCTACGTTGCGGTTGCAACAGACTATCAAAAATCTAGGTGGAGATGTAGAGGGAAATACGGCTAATCTCAATGAGCGTATAAAGGTTGGGCAGAGGTTGGCGTTTACGGATGATGACATCCGTGATTCGTACAATAACTTAGCAATCGCCACTCAGGATTCCGATGAGGCATTGCGTCGCCAATCTATCGCTATGGATATCTCGCGCGCTAAAGGTATTCCATTGGCGCAAGTTTCTACAATGCTCGGTAAACTCACGGAAGATAATATCAATGTGTTCCGTCGAATGGGTATTACGATTCAGAGTGGTGCTACAGAAGCGGAAGCGTTAGCAGAGATTCAGAAACGTTTCGCCGGGCAAGCGGATGAGTATGCACAGAGTACCGCCGGCCAATTTGAACAGGCACAGATTGCGTTTGATGAGGCAAAGGAATCTCTAGGTGCGGCATTACTGCCGGCTATTGCGGCAGTGGGTATGGCATTGGCGGATGCGTTGCCATACATTCAGGATTGGGCCGGTGAGTTTTCCGAAATAGCCGGACCAATACTCGGCGGATTGATGTCTGGTATAACTGCATTCGTGCCGGCGGTTTCGGAGATGGCCGGCGCGTTAGGTGATATGTTTCTGCCGGTGTTGGATGATGTGTCGGATATGTTCTCTGTAGATTTACCGGAAGCTATGCGTATATTGACGAACGCATGGCATACGGTTGGGCAAGTGTTCCAACACGATTGGCAACCGGATGATACGATAGATCCGTTTGTCAATGCGATTGGTACACTGGCAATTGTCATGCGCGATCAAGTGTTACCTGTTCTAGTAACGGCATGGAATACGATTGAACGTACTGTGCAACATGCGGTAGATGTTATTGGTCCAATCGTCGGAACGCTTGCGGCAGTGATCCTTGAAAATTGGGTGAGTACCGGTCAAGCTATCCTCGATGCAGTATCAATTGCGTGGCCGGCAATTAGTGGTATGATCGGTGCTACGTTGACAATGCTAAATACGATGACGAATGATACATTAGATGGCATTGCTGATTTGTGGGATCAATTCGCAGATAGAATCACGAGTGTGGTAGATGGTGCGTACGGTATGGTCCGGCAAATCATTGTCGGAACCGGTGAGATCATTGCACGGTTTTGGGAAACCAACGGCCAAAAGATTATGACCACATGGGAAACTGTGTGGAACGGAGTAAAGACAGTTGCGGAGTTGATTATTCCTCCGATGATAGATGCGTTGCTATCGCTGTTTGAAGGTGTGATTACGTGGTTTGATGCTAACTGGCCGTTGATACAGGCAACGATCACAACGGTACTCAATGCCATTGTGACAGTTACCACGACGACGATAGCTATTCTGCAACAGATTTGGACTGATTACGGCGACGCGATTACGCTCATCGTAGGTGGTGCATTTGAAATCGTCAAGGGAATCATTACCGTTGCGCTGCAATTGATCGGCGGTATTATTACAACGGCGATGCAGATTATTACCGGCGATTGGTCCGGCGCGTGGCAGACAATTCAGACGACGTTAGGGAATGTATTTACAACGATAACCGATACGATTGTGCCGGGATTCCTGAGTATATTTCAGGGATTGTGGGCGGCATTTTATCAGGCGTTTCTGGCGGATGCGGTTACACAATGGCAAGCGTTTGCGGATACGATTGCTGGCTATTTGAATGGGATTATTACCGGTGTGCAGACGTTTGTAGATATGGTGTGGGGAATCTTCCAGAGTGGGTATGAGGGAATTGTAGGTGGTACGCAAGCGTATCTAGATCAATTGGGCGGTGTAATTCAAAGTGGATTACAGGCGATTGGTAGTTGGATATCGTCACAGGTTTCGTCGTGGTCTGAATGGGGCGCCGGCCTAGCAAATGCGCTTGTAGAAGCGGTAAAGAATACGTTGAATGGTGCGGTTGATGCAATGCTGGCACCGATCCGTCAAACATTGGAAAAAGGACAACAACTTATACAGGGTTTCAGTTTCGGACAGAAAGGCGCGTCAAATGCGCCGGCCGGTAGTGAAGAATCACAATGGGCACAGATTGCACAGGAGGAAGGTGTAGATCCGGCATTGTTGCGCTCGTTAATTCAACAGGAATCCGGCGGTAAACAGTCTGCACGTAGTGGTGTGGGTGCGATTGGATTAACGCAACTCATGCCATCTACAGCGGCGAGTTTGGGTGTAGATCCTAATGATCCGTTGCAGAATGTACGTGGTGGTGCACGCTACTTGAAACAAATGCTCGATATGTTTGGTGGTGATGAGCAACGCGCATTGATTGCGTATAATGCCGGTCCTGGTGGAGGTACACCGGCCGAATCGATAGCGTATGCACAACGTGTGACGAGTGGTGCCGGCCAGTTTAGGGTGCCGCAAGGTGTGGTGAATGCACAACGGCAGATGACACCGCAAGTAGGCCAGTTTAGCTTACAAGGTGATTCATTGACTGCATCAGAAGCGGCAGCATTTTGTGGTCCGGCCGCTGCAATGTGGTTCGCAAATATCTATGGTCGAATGCCCAGTAAAGAGGAAGCGGAAGCTATGGCGCGTCAAGTAGGTTGGACACCTGAGCAAGGTATGGCCGGTCCTGGTAGCGAACAGCAACTTATGGGTATGATGGGTGTGCCGACAAATATTGATTTCACACCTACTGAGCAAGAGGTAGCAGATTTGGCCGCGCGTAATGTACCGTTCGCACTCTCTACACCGGGCCATTATTATCAGGTGCAAGGTGGTGATTTGGGCGGATTGAATGTAGGTGCGTCCGGCACGGCATTGCGTCAAGGTGCGGCTACAATGTCTCTGGCGGAGATTCAGAGAATATCTGGAAGTATGCAAGCACTTATTACCATTCAAGGACAGTACGGTGATGTTGCTACGGCATCATGGCAATCATCATCGGCCGGCGCATCAGATACGGCGGATGCGGTACAGGAACCGATACAACCTACACAACAATTGTCACGCGCTACGAGTGATTTAACGAAACAGTATCAGGCCGGCGAGATTAGCGCACAGGATTATGTACAAGGTGTGTCCGATCTAGAACAGCAACTCGGATCGAATACCGATGTAACACAGGATGCAATGGCCGGTACGCAAGCGTTTGGACGCGCGGTCATTGATACAGCGGCAGCAACGGCGAATAGTGCAGTGCCGGCCGTTTCTGAAATGTCCGGCATGATTCTCGATTTGACCGGTAGTATGGGTGAGACGATACCAACTACGGCAGAATTAGCTACGAGAATGACAGAGGTTGCGGCGAGTACCGGTCTCACATCGGAACCGCTCACGCAATTAGAAGCCGGTATGATCTCGTCTGGAAGTGCAATCAATGACGTAGTTGCGTCGTTGGCTGCATCCGATCCGCAATGGGCCGCGCTGTACGATCAATTGCAGACGAATACGGGAGGTACGGAAGAATTCGCACAAGCATTGATGCAGGAATTGGTGAGCGGTTCTCTGCCGGCCATCAATACAGGTGTGCGTACAACCGCGCAAACCATCAATAGCCAATTCACCGATACGGCGATACCTGATGCACAGAGTGCGGTAAGTGCGTTTGCATCGAGTATGGATAGTACGTTGACTGATGGCGCATTGCCGGAAGCCGGTACTGCATTTACTGCATTTGGTAGTACGGCGGATACGGTTACCGGTGACGTACAGACGAATCTGAGTGAAACTGCATCGGCGGCCGGTTCGTTCCAGGGTAGTGTGTCATCGAGTTTCAGCGCGGCAGAAACGAATATCGATACGAGTACCGCCGGTATTGGTGTCGCGGTAGATGGTATGGCTACCGATGTGGCATCGAATGCTACGGAATCGTCTACGGCTATGGGTGCAATGTCTACGAGTATCGCCGGTAGCGCAACGGCAGTGTCTACGTCTGTAGGCACGATGTCCGGCAGTGTCGATACGAGTACGGATGTTGTGACCGGATCGTTTGCTGCATTGAGTAACAGTGTGGGCGCGGATACCGGTGAGGTTATCTCATCCGTGAATACAATGGGCGTACGGACAAATTCAACGGCCGGCGGTATGTATAACAGCGTACAGGCTATCGTCAATGCGTTTAGCACAGGTGTTGGACAGATCGTAGAGGTTCTGAATCAGTTACCGAATCGGATTGTGGAAGCAATGAATGCCGCGAAACAGACGGGTGAGGCACAAGGACAACAGGCCGGTGAAGGAATCGCACACGGTATGCAAACGGGTTTGCAGCAATCTACCGATGAGATTGGTAATTCGGTAGAGAGTGCGATTCACACCGCGTCACAGGATTCAAAGAACGCGCTAGAACAGGTGGGTGAAGAATTGGGACATGGTGTTGGTACGGGATTCTCACAATCACAGGAATGGATGGAACAGACATTCGAGAATGTCCTACAGGAAGCGGTAGATAATGCGGCGGAAGGTGTGGAGGTTGCATCTCCATCGAAACTCACGGAACGTATGATCGGTGTGCCGTTGGCGCAAGGTGTTGTCATGGGATGGCAAAGGGAATTCGCTAAGAATCCGTTAGCCGTTCCAATGCCAACGTTTGATGATCCGATGTATGGTGGTGCATCGCCGGCTGCTGTTGGTGCCGGTGCAACCACACAGTATTTCAGTCTGCAACAGGAGATGCACGCCAATGTAGACGAGCGTCGTGTGCAGTATCTTACTGAGCGCGGCATGAGGAAAGTGCTCACCGATTGGATGTACAATGCGTAGACGGAAATGGCCGCCCGGTGTGCATAAGGGTACTCGCACAGGTTACACAGAGACGTTAGACGTGATTCGCGCATCTACGTTTTTGGATCTCTGTGAAACTGTGTTGGTACTCTTGTGCATACCGGGCGGCCATTTGTGTTCGTACACGATAGTGTTTGAATGTTACAGTATTGTGGCACGTCTGGTAGAGACGTATGCAACCCTGTGCAACCCTTGTGGAATGAATGATACGGAGTGTATACAATGATTATTACGTTTTATCCGGCGAGTGGTGCGGAGGGTATTGTATTCGAGCACAGTGGAATTGGCTATGGTTTGCGTGAGATCCACGGTATAGAAAGAAACTCGGTAGATACGCGTACACGGAAATCACCGGGGCAACGCGGTGAGACGTTGCATGATTCTCTAGTAGGTGTACGTACTATCACTATGACGGTGATATTGATGAGCCGTACGTATGATGAGTTTTGGGAGATGCGCCAGAGATTGACTGATGCTATGGCGATTAATCCTACCCGGCCGGGTGAATCGCCGGAATATGCGGTCATGTTTATTGATAGGGAAGTGCCGGATTTGCCAATTGTATTTATCGAATGTGTGCCAATTGATTCGCCACAGTTTACGGATGGTAATATCGATTGGGGATATGCGGATGTTGAGTTACGCTGTTCTGATCCGGATTTCAAGGGTGCGCAAGATAATCAGGTGATTCTCGGTAAGATTCTCGGTTTCGAATTCTTACCGAATAATCCGCCGGCCACTGCAACGGTACAGTTTCCGTTAGAGATGTTTGCAGGAAATACGCGTCAGGAAGTAATTAATGCCGGTAACGTCGATACACCGATGTATGGTGTGATTTATGGATTCGTGAGAAATCCAACCGTGCGAAATCTCGACACCGGTGAGCAGATCGTAATTGTTGGTACGGTATTGGAAGGTGATAGGATGGAGTTTAGTACGTCGTTCGGTGAGAAATATATGACGTATATTAGTGCAACTACCGGTAGTCGGCCGGCACTGAATATGGTAGATGTGGTAAATAGTACGTTCTTTTCTCTGCATCCTGGATTGAATCGGTTAACGTTAGATAGCGCGGATTTGACGAGTGGGTATGTGTCTATTATCTGGCAATCTCGATGGAGTGGCATTTAGATGTGTCTACTGTGGAGTGGTATATAAATGTACGCGGTTGTGTATGAGTCTGATCTTTCGATGGCATTGGCCTACATCGAATCGTTCCAATCGGCGGAATTGACCAGGAGATACCGTGCGCATAACACGTTTCATATGATTATGGATGCACAGTATTATCGTAATGCGCTCGTATCGAAAGGGCGATTTATTGGTGTACTAGAACAGCCGGATATGAAGATTCCGGCGAGATTGTATCGCATACAGCATTTGCAGTTAGATACGGTTGCGCAAACGTTGGAAGTGCGTGCAGTGGAGGTATCCGAGTTTTTCAATGTGCGTCCGGTCATACCTCCGAGTGGGCAAACGCATATGGTACAAAACAATATCAATGCGGAAGTGGCGATGTTGTATTACGTGAATCAGGTAGCCGGACCGGGCGCGCCGGATACTGGTGATAGAATCCCTCGATTGGCGTTGGCGGTGAGTCAAGGTAGAGGTACGAATGTGAGTATTCAGGCGCGGTATCAATCGTTGACTGATGTCCTGCAACAGATCGGCTATGAGACGGGTTTAGGTTGGGATGTGGTCTATGATTCATTGAATAATCAGCATATGTTTTCGATTCTACAAGGTTTAGATGTGTCCGATCAGGTGATTTTCTCGACTGATTTTGATTCGATCAATAACATACGGTATACGAATTCCGATGCGGATAGATACACGCGTGTGATTGCAGCCGGGCAAGGTGAAGGTACGGCGCGTACAGTGGTTCTGTATTCGTTACCAGGACCGGTACCAACAGGATTCGATAGACGTACGGAGTTTCTAGACGCGTCTGATGTGCCTACCGCACAGGGATTGACTGATCGTGCGAACGGCGAACTACAAAAATATACGGTTGCGGAAGCGGTGAGCGTGGATGTGAACGGTGAGGGAAGTTTCAAGTACCGTACGCACTATGATCTCGGATACATTGTGACAGTGTCGGATACGTCTTATGCGATATCGAAGAAAATGCGCATCGAGGAAATTACCCTTTCGTGGACATCCGATAGCGCATTGATGGATGTGGCGTTGGTACTCGATAAAGCGGCACCTACGTTCTTCGATTTGGTTTCACGTACACAGTCATTCTCCGGTAAATCCCGGAATTGATTGTGTGATGGGAGGGTGAGATGCCGGCACGATACGGGTTTTATGACAGTGATCCGAATACGCATGACCGTGTGTACGGATCGGTCGATTTTGCACGTATCTATAAGCAAGTGTTCGGCGGTGATGGTGTATTCGTGAGTTATGCCAGTGAATTTCGTGTGCATGAATCATCACCGCCGGCATTGAGTTGTGCCGTTGAACCGGGTATGTTGCTGGTAGATGGCCGGTGGTTTGAATTGTATTCGGTGTTTCAGACATTGATGTTTAATTCGGCCGATCCGACACTACCGCGCAATGATCTCATCATTGTGCGATCAGATACAGCGGCATCGGTGCGTAGTGCGGTATTGACCGTAAAACCGGGTGTGCCGGCTACAACACCGCTTGATCCGCCGTTGACAAATAGTGGTACGATCAATGAGTACGCGATTGCTCGTGTCCGTGTAGGTGCGGCTGCATTAACGGTGCTGAATGCGAATATCACCGATCTGCGTACGTGGGTAGGTGCACAACGTGCGTACGCGAACTACGGTCCGGTAAATCAGAACGTCATCGAGACGTTTACGGCATCGTCCGGGTATTACTATGCGCTACAGGTAGGCACAGAGATGTTGTCGCATGTAGCCGTCGCGAGTCAATGGTGGGCCGGTACAGCGGTTGGTGATGGTGTAATCACACTGTCAAGTATCGCGGCGAATGATCTGTGGTTGATTGCACGGTATGTTCGTACATCGTCGCACTTCATTGCCGGCGGTTCTATTGGTTCTGGAGGTACGGTACCGGCATACGCGCTACATATCGCTGGTAATGCGCACATATCTACGCAATTGGGTGTGGGTACGGCACCGGATGTCAATTATAGTATCCGTACTGGCGGTGCTATTTATATCACCGGTGCGGCTACATTTGGCGGATATGTTGGTGTACAAACCGCGCCGGCATATCCGTTCCATGTGGTAGGGAATAGTTATTTCAATGGCGTTATTGGTGTCGGTGCCGCACCGAATGCATCGTATAGCATTATTACCGGCGGAAATACGTATGTGTCCGGATCCGGAGTTTTTGCGAGTGTTGGCATTGCTACTGGTGGTCCGGCATCATATCCTCTACACGTCATTGGCAACTCGTATATAAGCGGTGTGCTCGGCGTTGGCGGTGCGCCAAACGCAACGTATAGTCTGTATACTGCTAGTGCTATTTACATTACTGGTACCTCACAACTTAATGGTGTTGTAGGTATTGGTCTGGCACCGAATGCGTCATATAGTTTGATTACTGCCGGCACTATTTATTCGAGTGGTAATATAATCACTCCGGCCGCTGTAGGTATTGGTACATCTCCGTCATATACGCTGCATAACAGCGGTACTACATTTCTCGCCGGTATTGTTGGTATTGGTATGGCACCGACCGGCGGATTGGCACTCGATGTCAATGGAATTGTGCGCACAAATGATCTATGGTTGGGAAAACTAGTGTCGAGACTGAACAGCAATATTTACATCTTGAATCAGTCGGGCGGTACACAATGGGCACCTGTGCCGGATAACTTCCAGTATTGGGGATTGAATGGTGCGTCGTGGGCGCAAGTTGCGTCATTCCAGTTTTACAATTCATCGGACCGGTCATTGAAACACGACATCGAAGTGATTGACGATGCGCACGCACTCGATGTGATCCGACGCACACCGGTGTATACGTTCCACTATAACGGACGCGAGCATCCGTTACGGAAAGCGGCCGGCATAATGCTCGATGAGGCAGACGAGTTGTTCCATACGTACGATGGTGATGGTATCTCACTCATGAATGCCATTGCGGTATTGATGGGTGCGGTTCGTTCACTGGCGGAACGCGTCGAACGATTGGAGGCATAGCGATGTTTGCGAGTGCACGTGTTGGGAGTATTTCACCTACGGATGCGCCGAAACCGCATCCGAATGAAACATCCGATACGGTCATGAATACGCGCCTAGAACAGGTGCCGTATGGTATTCCGGAGGTACAGTGTTGGGCATGTGGGTACGTTGTGACACTTATCTCCAATCAACGTACGTTCTACGTGGAAGCGTACGTACCGGTTGGCGATACGGCCGGTTGGACCGGTGAGCAGATCGTACAGGCAGGATGGTTGGATTACGGCGCAAAAGATCAAGCGGCAACGATTAAGGCAACAGAGGATACGAAACCTCCTGTGCCGGAAGCGGTACCGGTACCTATTGATTGGTTGTATACCGGTGATGCCGGTGAAGGACAACCGGGAAGGACAACGCCATAATGGATGATCGATTGGACGCGGATGACATGATGTTCTATATGCAACTCATTGGCCGTATCGATGCGGCGAATGAGGCATTGCAGAGTGCCAACAGTGCCATGCGCGCATTTGTGTCGAATGCGTTGGGAAA
>Ga0126377_10001568_pt1 | contig 15094 bp, 10 predicted proteins | sample PanSoiMetPlot_22_FD_92647 | JGI IMG/M metagenome (GOLD analysis project Ga0126377, IMG submission 92647) | Tropical forest soil microbial communities from Panama - MetaG Plot_22 | ecosystem: Environmental > Terrestrial > Soil > Tropical forest > Bulk soil | place: Panama | collected 2016-02-17
AAGTGCACGATGAACGCGGCCGCCACCCCGAACGCGACCCAGACGCCCTGCTGGTGCAGCCGCACGTTCTCGGCCGCGTCGAGGTTGGTGAGCGGCAGCTCCCAGTAGTCGGTCAGGGGGAGCACCCCGAACGACAGCAGAGCCAGCGCGACCAGCATCCAGGTCCACTGCGCGTGCAGCGCCACCGCGGCCAGCGCGATGTTGACCAGGTAGAGGAAGCTGAACGGGTTGAACGGGCCGCCGGTGAAGAAGAGGAGGCCGGTCAGGAAGCAGATGTCGAGCGCCATGATGGCGGCCAGGTGCCACTCGTGCACCGGCGGCCGGCGCTGGAACCACACCGCGCACAGCACGTTGGACAGGAGCTCGATGCCGACCACCACGAACAGCGGCAGGAGCGGCACCTTGATCTCGAGCAGCCAGTAGACGGCCAGGATGGTGGCGATCTGCCCGGCGATCGAGCTCCAGCGCAGCTTCATCAGCCACGAGAAGTTGAGCCCGTTCCGGTCAGGGATGGCGCGCGCGCTCACGACCACCGCGAGAGCTTACTCGACAGCCGAGCGAGCGCCGCGCGCCGGCGCGTCGTCAAGCTGACGGCGGACGAGAACCGCCATCGCCGGGAGGCGCGGCGCCTGCGCACTGGTTGCGCAGTGCGGGTCCGTGGTCACGGCTACCACTTCTCCGCGCCGATCCGGCGCGCCGCCCGCCGTCAGTCATCTGCGCGCCCGGGTGATGACGGGTCCACCGGCTCCGGCTACGATGCTCGAGGAGACACCATGGGCCTCTTTGACAAGAAGAAGAAGGGTCGCGATGAGTTCGACTCCCCGGTCGAGCACGTCGATCTCAGCGCCGCCGCGGCCGCCGCCATCGACGACGAGGCGGGGACCGACCCGGACGACGCCGAGACGGTGGAGCGGGCGTCGGCCCCCGTGAAGACCGCGGTCCCTGGGTCCCGAACGGGCGAGGGGCGCCGCGCGCGCACCAACCCCGGCACCTACGGCATCGACGACGCGATCGCGCTCATGCGAACGCTGCCGAGCGAGAACGTGGAGCTCGTGGTCCAGGTGGTCAAGCACACGCTCGAGTCGGCCCGCATCGACATCGGTGTCATCATCGACGACGCCACCGCCAAGCAGCAGCGGATCGACGCGCGCGTCAGCGTCCTGCGAGACGCGATCGGCGAGCTCGAGCGCGAGATCGACACGCGCCGCGCCGAGATCGACCAGCTCGAGACCGACAACCGCGAGACCACGCGGGTCAAGGAGCGCCTGGTCCTGGCCGAGAAGCTGTCCCAGGGCGCGCGGCCTGACACGGTGGTCGAGGCGCACGCCTCGCGCGGGCGGGTCGAGGCGCCGGCCGCGCCGCAGCGGGCCAGGCCCAGCACACCGCCCCCGCCGCCGTCGTCATCGTCATCGTCGTCGGGCCCGGCGCCGTCGGGCGGAAACCCGAACCACGTCGGCAGCGGCAACCACATCGTGCCGGGTCCGGTCGGTCCCGGGGGCCCGGTGGTCGGATCGAGCCCGGTCGGCCCGGGCGGGCCGGCCGGCTCCTACAGCCACAAGCCCAGCTCGACCCACACCGTCATCCCGAAGAAGTAGACAGGAGAGGCGGCGAGCCGCTCCGCGCAGATGGCCGCCACCAGCCCGGCGATGCTTCGCTACCACATGACCGTGATCACGCGGGACGTGGCGCTCAAGCGCTCGATCAAGCGCCTGACCACCGCGACCGGGGCCACCGCCGACTTCGTCGCCGAGGGCGGACAGGTGAACCCCACGCGGCCCATCGACCTGGCCATCTTCGACGCGCGCTACGATCTGCCCGACAAGCGCTTCCTGTCGCAGATCCCGCGCGGCGCGCGCATCCTCTACATCGTCTCGGGCGAGGACCTCATCCACCGCGTCTCGCTGTTCGAGGACCAGCGGGCCACGAGCCTGTTCTGCCACGACGAGCGCTTCGACGACGACGAGTTCATCTCGAGCGCGACCAAGGCGCTGCGCGGCGAGATCTTCGGCCTGCAGAAGTACTTCCCGTGGGGGGTGACCACCTTCACCATGCTGGTCAAGAGCTACGAGGAGAAGAGCCGCGCCATCGACATCATGATGCGCTACGCGCAGCTGGCCGGCGTGCGCGGGCCGGTGCGCGACCGCATCCAGCTGGTGGCCGACGAGCTCATGATGAACGCGCTCTATCACGCGCCGACCGACGACCACGGGCAGGAGAAGTTCCGCGGCATGACGCTCAAGCAGCTGGCCCAGCTGAGCGACGTCAACCCGATCCAGGTGCAGTACGGCTGCAGCGGGCGTTACTTCGGCGTCGCGGTGCGGGACGGCGGCGGCTCCTTGACCCGCGAGCGCGCGCTCGAGTACCTGGGGCGCGCGCGCACCGGCGCGCAGATGGAGCAAAAGGAGAGCGGCGCCGGGCTCGGCCTGGTCAGCGTGCTCCACTCGGTCTCCAAGCTCGTCTTCAACCTGGCCCCGACCTACTCGACGGAGGTCATCGGGCTGCTCGACATGGAGCTCTTCGCCCACGGCAAGGTCGGCGCCCGCTCCCTGCACCTGTTCACCGCGGCGGCGTCGACCGAGGCCAGGGACGAGGAGGCGGACGAGGCGGGTGAGGCACCGCGCCCGCGGCCGCGCCGGAGGGCGGGCGGCTGGGTCCTGGCCGCGGCGGTCGGCGCTGCGGCGGCCGGGCTGGGCACCGCCTACACGCTGCAGCGCGGCGGGGCGGAGGAGTCGCCCCCCGCGAGCCATGCGGCACCGCCCGTCCGGAGCAAGACCATCACCGTCTACGCGGAGCCCAGCGGGGTGCAGATCGTGGTCGGCGGCCGGCCGGCCGACTCCGGTGTGCCGGTCGTGGTCCCGCCCGGCACCGTCGAGCTCCCGATCGAGGTGACCTACCCCGGCTACCGGCCGTGGTCCCGCACCCTTTCAGCCACGGATCTGTTCGGGGACGAGCGGATCTACGTGGTGCAGCTCGACCGGGAACGGTGAGCGAGTGTCGCCGGGGCCACGTAGGTGGTAGCCTTGAGCACGAGTTCTTCGAGACCATGCGCAGTTCCGGATCGATCTTTGCAAACCGAATTCCGGGCCGTGGCGTATCCAGATCGGGCGCGTGGCGTCGATGTTTCCCTTCAGATGATTGCTACCACTGCCACGACTAGCCTCGAGCCTGAAGCGATAGCCTCCATGCCCCTGCCACGATCCGAGACTGCTCCGGATCTGCGCCTCTTCGATGAGGCGGAATCGGAACTGGTCGCGCGGGCGCTCATCGCGCTCTCGCAGATCTCGCCGAGCGACGCGGCGGTGCTCAGCCGGCTGATGTCCCAGCTGGCCGAGCTGAACCACCTCATCTCGGTGACCCCATCACTGCGCGTGCGCGAGGCGCTCGGCGGCGAGGAGCGCGACGACCGCACGCTGCTGGCCCACCTCACGCAGATCGACGGGCAGGCCGGCGATCTCGACCTGCCCTTCAAGGCCACGCTGCAGCGCACCTTCCTCATCTCGAAGATCCAGTTCCTGCGCGCGTTCGTGAAGTCGACCAGCGCGCTCATCTCGCAGGCGCCGCAGCTGCGGCCGCTCAGCCTGCAGCTGCGCGACGAGCTGGCCCAGTCGATCTACACGCAGATGGCCGAGGAGCTCCTGCTCGCGCTCCTGCGCAAGCCGGACGTCGCCGACGAGACCAAGCGGCGCGCGGCGGCGCAGCTCATCGCCATCTGGGACAACGCGACGCTCGAGATCGATCAGTTCTGCCCGCTGCTCGAGTCGGCCTGGCGCGCGCGCAACCGCATCACGGTCGGCCTCGGCAGCCTGCTGGGCGCGAGCGAGTACTTCCGCCTGGTGGCGCAGGACTGCGCGCCCCAGTTCCTCGACTTCTTCGCCCGCGACGAGGTGTCGGCGGGAGAGAACCAGGCCTTCACCGAGTTCCTGTTCGGCCTGACCTACGAGGAGCTGGGCCTCCTGCGCGCCGCCATGAGGGCGCAGGGGATCGAGAACGCGAGCGAGCAGTGGGCGAGCAACGTGCTCGGCCGCACCATCGAGCACGACTGCGACTCGACCGAGCCCGACGAGATCGATCCGGTCTCGCTCTACCGCTCCTACTCGCGCCGCCAGCTGGCGGCGGACTTTCGCATCCTGGCCGGCTCCGAGGGCCCGAGCCGCACGGCAGAGGCCTACCTCCTCATCTACCTGCTGGATCAGGAGGCGTCGGAGGACGAGGGCGGAGACGGCGACGGCGGCAACGGCGGCAGCGGCGGCGGAAACGGCCACCGGCCGCCCAACGGCCAGAGCTCGTAGTCAGGCCGATCAGCCCTGGCGCAGGTTCGCGGCCGGGTGGATGGGCGCCGCGCGCGGCGGGCTCAGCCGGTCGCGGCCGAGTCGGGCAGCGCGACCGGCTCCGCCGCGGGCCTGCGCGCCCGCCGCAGGAAGTAGACGCCCGAGATGGTGAAGCAGACCGCGGTCACCACCGCCGTGGCGTAGGAGAACCCGCGGAAGAAGTCGAGGTAGGGCAGATCCGCCTGGCCCAGCGCCTTGTACAGGTTGACCGCGACCGAGCCGCCGTAGGCCACGCCGTCCGACACGTAGATCAGGAAGACCGCGGTCGCCACGGTGCCGAGCGCCGCGATGGTGCGATCGAACAAGACGCAGCCGTACGGCACGTACCCGAGGAAGAGGCCGAGCCCGACCAGGGTCAACCAGGTCTGCCCGCCGATGGCGTGGCTGTCGAACAGGAGCGTGGCCGCGCCGATCAGCACGGCGCCGCCGATCATGATGAGGTAGGCGCCGAGCAGCCCGCGCCGGTTGTCCTTGACCAGGAACAGCAGCGAGAGCACGAGCAGCACCGCCAGCGCGATGGGGACCTCGGTCCGGGTGAAGATGCTCGGGTCGTTCAGACCCATGTCGTGCAGGATGTCGGCCGCGTAGTTGTCGCGGAAGTCGCGGTACGCGGTCAGGAACAGGTAGACGATGACCAGGAGGAGCAGGCCCGGCCAGTAGGTGCGGGTGAAGCGGCGCCGCGCCTCGCGCTCCATCGGCTCGCGCTCGGTGCGCTGCGCCACGTCGACCGAGCTCGGCGCGGGCACGAAGCTCAGCCCCCACGCGAACAGGAAGAACGGCACCAGGAAGACCAGGCCGGTCACCGCCGGCATCCAGTCCTCGCTCACGCCGGCGTGGAGCAGCTTGGCCCCGACGGTCTTGACGTAGCCGGACGCGACCACGTAGCTGCAGCTCAGGCCTGCGCCGAGGATCTCGGAGCTGGTCCGGCCCTCGAGGAAGCTGAAGACGATGCCCCACACCGTGCCGAGCGGAAGGCCGTTCAGGAACAGCGCCAGAACCTGGATCCGCGGCGGCACGACGGCGAACAGGAACAGCGCCGCCTCGGCGGCCAGGATGAGCAGGAACAGCGCGTTCCGCCGGCTGCGGAGCGGCAGCTCGGAGTTGAACTTGATGCCGATGACCTTCGACGACGCGTAGCCGACCAGCTGCCCGATGACCAGCGCGCCCTTGAGCGAGATCGGGCCCAGCATCTGGCCGTGCCACGACGCGGCCGCGAACGGCTTGCGGAAGGCGTACATGCAGAAGTAGACCGAGAACGCCATGACCACGGCGTAGCCCACCAGCACCGCCATCGGCGCGCGCTCCAGGGCGCGCGTGAGCCACGGCACTCGCTGCCCCGCCCTGCTCGCTCCCGGCGATTCCATAGCGGCGTTTTCCTACGGACCGGTCGCGCAATGCAACTGCGTCATGGCCGCGCCCCGCCCGGCGCTCGCGCGGGTGTGCTGCTACACTGGTGCCCGTGCGCGCGCGCTGGATCGCGGCCTGGGTCGGGCTCGCCGGGATCGCCACCGCCGCCGCGGCGCTCCGCGCCGTGGCCCAGCCGGCCCCGCCGCCGCCCGCGCCCGCCCCGGTCCTGCACGAGGACGTGCGCTCGCCCGGGCGCTCCGGCGCGCAGGCGCACCGCGCGCCGGTCTCCCCTGCCCTGCTCGGCGGCGATCCGTCCGCCGGGCAGAACCCGACCGCGATCCGCGACGACGGCAAGATCCTGCCCGAGCCCGAGTCGACCACCGAGCCGGTCAGCGAGGAGCCGATCCACGGGCGGGGCGGCTTCGGCGCCGACCGCGACACGCAGAGCGTGCCCGACGACCACACCGGCGGAGACGACGCCCTCCGCTACATCGAGGTGTTCAATCCGTCGGTGGTGCCGTTCAAGCGCATGAGCGCGCTCGACGCGGTGCGCCCCGACTACACCCTGGTCATCGGCGACGCCTCGCTGACCGAGCTGCCCGTGACCGGCGCGCCGACCCGCGGCTTCGACCGCTTCTGGGGGTCGATGCTGGTCGAGCTCCAGCCGGGCGAGGACGTGCCGATCCCGTCGGTGGCGCCGGAGATGCGCGTCGTCTCCTACGAGGTGCAGCCGCGCACCCAGCTGGCCTTCTCGGTCGACGGCGCCGGCAACTTCTACGTGCGCAGCGACGAGGCGGGCGCGAGCGGCGTGCACCGCCTGGTGTTCCTGGCCGAGGCGGATCCGCGCTACTTCGCCCCGGTGGTCCCGCACGGCCTGCGCGTCGCGGACATCCCGCCCGGCCATGGGCGGCCGCTGCCGGAGCGCGTGCAGCGGCTCGGCGAGCAGGCCTACCGCCGGCTCGGCCTGCGCCGCGACATGTCGACCGAGGACGCCCTCGCGCGCCTGGTCGAGTACTTCCGCGCCTTCGAGCCCAGGGAGCTGCAGAACCCGACCGGCGACATCTACTGGGACCTCGTCACCCAGCAGGCCGGCGTCTGCCGCCACCGATCGTTCGCCTTCATGGTCACGGCCAACGCGCTCGGCATCCCGACCCGCTTCGTGTCCAACGAGGCCCACGCGTGGGTCGAGGTGTGGCTGCCCGAGCGCGGCGGAGCCCGGGCCGGCGGCTGGATGCGCGTCGACCTCGGCGGCGCCGCCGCCTCGCTCGAGGTGAAGAACGCCGCGGGCAAGTCGATGTACCGGCCGCGCGGCGAGGACCCGTTCCCCAAGCCGCCCGAGTACGCCGAGAACTACACCCGGCTCGAGGGCGACATCAGCGGACTGTCGGCCGGCCAGATCGCCGAGGCGCAGACCCCACGCGCCGGCGGCCCCCGCTCGAGCGCGGGCGGCCCCGACGGCGCCGAGCCGGCGGCCGGCGCGGGCGACGCGGCCGGCCGCGCGGGCGCCGCCGGTGAGGGCGGCGAGAGCGGCGAGGCGGGCGCGGCCGCCGCCGGCGAGGGCGACGGCGCAGGCGAGCCGCTGCCGGGGCCGGCCGAGGGCCTGCCCGCCGCCGACCCGGCCGCGCTGCGCGGCAAGCGGCCCACGTCGATCCGCGTCACCGGCGCCAGCCCCACCGCGTTCCGCGGCGAGACCATCACCGTCGAGGGCCTGGTCGCCGACGAGGAGGGCCGCGGCCTGAGCGACCTGCACGTCGTCATCTATCTCGCGCCCGCCCGCCATGCCGGCGAGGGGGCTCACGTCGTCGGGCACGCGGTATCGGGCGCCGACGGCCGCTTCCGGGCGGAGCTGCTGGTCCCGTTCGAGCTGGAGCTGCGCGAGCACGAGGTGTTCGCGTCCACGCCGGGCAACGAGAAGCTCCAGCCCTCCGTCTCGCAGTAGCCGCCGCCCGCGCGCGCCAGGGGAGGTACAGCATGAACCGCCGGAGGCTCATGATCGGAAGCGGCGCGGCCGCCCTCACCATCGCGGCGCTGGCCTGGTGGATGACGCGCGAAGGCGGCGCCGAGCAGGAGGGAGCCGGAGCCCTCGCGCGCTCCGGCGCGGCCCGCGCCGCCGGCTCCGCGCATGCGCACCGGCCCCGCATCGACCCGGCGACCGTCGCGCGCGGCGCCATCGCCGGCACGGTGCGCGATCCCCGCGGCGCCGCGGTGGCCGGCGCCGAGGTGTGCGCGTACGCCTCGTCGGACGAGCTGTCCGCCGAAGACACGCGCGACCCGCGCTGCGCCGCGTCCGGCGCCGACGGGCGCTACCGCGTGGCCGGACTCCTGCCGGCCCGGTACGAGGTCCACGCCGGCGCGCCGCAGTACATGCCCGGCCAGTACCGGGACGCGGAGCGTCGCGCGGATGACCTGCACCTGGCCGCCGGCGAGGAGCGCGGCGGGATCGACATCGTGCTCCGGCCCGGCGGGGTCGAGCTGGCCGGCTCCGTGAAGGACATCGGCGGCGGCACGGTGGGCGGCGCGTGGGTGCGCGCCGGATCCGAGCGCTGGGGCCCGTCGCCCCGCGCCCAGACGCGCAGCCGGGCCGACGGCTCGTTTCGCCTGTGGGTCGCGCCAGGCAGGGTCGCCCTCACCGCGCAGGCCGAGGGCTACGTCCCGGGCCGCGCGGACGCCACCGCGCCGGGGTTGACGGTGGACATCCTGCTCACGCCCGAGGCGGTGCTGGCCGGCCGCGTGGTCGAGGTCGGAGGCGGAGCCCCGGTCGCGGGCGCGCGCGTCGGAGTCGGCAGCTCGGGCGGGATGGAGGACGCGTCGCCCGAAGCGCACGGCAGCGCCGTGACCGACGAGCAGGGCCGCTTCCGCATCGCCCGGCTGCCGCCCGGGCGCTACAAGGCATTCGCCAGCGCGCCGACCGGTAGCGGCGAGGCGCGCGAGAGCGTGCTGCTCGGACTCGGCCAGACCGTGGACGGCGTGACGATCGAGCTCCACCCGGCCGCGCTCGTGGTCGGGCGCGTGCTCGAGGCCGGAAATCGAGCCCCGTGCCGCGACGGCTGGGTGGGACTGTCCGACCACAAGGCCGGGCGACACGGCGGCGCCGCGGTCGAGGTGGGACGGGTCGAGATCGAGGCGATGCTGCCCGGGACCTACGAGGTCCATGTGCAGTGCCGCGGCTTCCGCGCCCAGGACGAGTATCCCGCGCTGGTCATCGCCGCCGGGGCGGCCCCGCCCGAGCAGGAGTGGACGGTGCGCGCCGGCTGCCGCATCCGCGGCGCCGTGCGGTCGGCGGAGGGAGCGCCGGTCGCGCGGGCGTGGATCTCCGCCAGGCCCGCCGGGCCGATGGGACCGAGGTCCGCGCGCGACTCGGAGAGCGCGCCCTCCGAGGAGGACGGGAGCTTCCTGATCGACGGGCTGCGCGCCGGCACCTACGAGGTCAGTGTCGAGGCGGCGGACCTGCCGCCGCCCGAGGAGCCGCAGCGCGTGACGGTGGCCGAGGGGGGCGAGGCCGCCGTGGAGCTGCGCCTCGAGCGGGCCGGCGGCGTGGCCGGCGACGTGGTCGACGAGGCCGGCCGGCCGGTCCCGGGCGTCACCGTGCGCGCGCAGGGTCAAGCGCGCTGGTCCATGGCCGGCGCCGGCGGCACGATGACGCGCGACGACGGCAGCTTCGCGCTCGAGGGCCTGCGCCCGGGCACCTACCGGGTGGCGGCGATGCGCGGGGGCGATTTCGGGTGGCGCGCCGCGCTGCGCGCCCCCGGCAAGGGCGACGACGACGTCGCCGGCCAGCCGGTGCGCGTGGTGGCCGGCGAGACCGCGCACGCGCGCCTGGTGGTCGAGTCACAGTCGAGCGCCATCCGCGGCCGCGTGGTCGATCCGCAGGGCAGCCCGATCACCGATGCCTACGTCGACGCCGAGCGCGAGTCCGAGTCGGCCGCGGCGGCCGCCGGCGGCGCGCGGCGCTCCATGCGCTGGAGCTGGGCGCGAACCCCGGTGCTGACCGACACCGACGGCAGGTTCGCGCTCGAGAAGCTATCCGCCGGCCGCTATACCGTGCGCGGGTTCCGCCGCGGCGGCGGCGAGGCGCTGGCCGAGGGGATCGCGGCGGGCGCCAGCGTGACCCTGACCATCCGGCGCACCGGGTCGATCGCGGGGAAGGTCGTCGTCGCGGGCGGCCGCCCGCCGGAGACGATGATCGTGACGCTCGGCGACCGGCAGACCGGCTTCTCGCGCACCGAGCACTTCTTCCGCACCGGCGGCGAGCTCACCGTGCGCGACCTGCCGGCCGGCTCCTTCGAGATCGCGGTGAGCGCCCCGGAGGGGACCGGGCACACCGTGGCGCAGCTGGCCGAGGGGCAGAACCTGACCGGCCTGTCGATCGAGCTCGAGGCTCGCGCGGCCGTCACCGGGCGCGCGGTCGACCTCGAGGGCGGCGCGCCGCTGGCCGGCTTCCGCGTCCACGTGCAGCCGATCGCGACCACCAGCTTCTCGGTCGGGATGAGCCGCGACCAGGAGGTGAGCGGCGCCGACGGCCGCTTCCGCGTCGAGGACGCACCCGCCGGGCGCGTGCAGCTGCTCCTGTTCCCGACCGAGCCCGGCGCGTCGAGCCACGGCATGGCCCGCCGCATCGCCGTCCTCGAGGCCGGGCGCACCACCGACGTCGGCGACGTGCGCGTGCCGGAGCGGCGACTGAAACCGGACCAGCTCCCCGGCGACCTCGGCTTCGTGCTCAAGCAGAACCCGCCCGACACCGAGCCCGGCAACGAGGTCCTCGCCGTCGCCGTGGTGCGCGCCGACGGGCCGGCCGCGAGAGCCGGTCTCCAGGTCGGCGACGTCATCGCGGCGATCGACGGCCACGACGTGCGCGGCGATGCGTCGCTCTACCATTCGCTGGCGAGCGTGCCGCCCGGGCAATCGGTGACGCTCGGCCTCGCGAGCGGCGCGGCCGTGAAGATCACCGCCGGGCAGCCACGGTGAGTCGAGGAGGGATCGGCCAGGCATGTATGGCAGAGCGCACGTCCCGGATCCGATTGAATCTCGGGCACCCGAGGGGGTCACAGGGTCCTTGGTAAGCGATGCAACATCCTTGTAGGGATTTGCGAGCCCAGCTACATTAACGGCCTGTGCAGGACGCCAAGCGAACCCTCTGGTACCTGAAGAAGATACCCATCCTCGCCGAGCTCGGGCCCGAGGTGCTCGCGCGGTTGTCGGAGCGCATTCAGCTCCGGGAGGTGCGCCGCAGAGAGGTGGTGTACCTGCCCGGCGATCCGGGCAACTCGCTGTTCATCGTCAATGGGGGACGCATCAAGATCTCGAAGGTCACCCGCGACGGCAAGGCGCTGACGCTGAACTACGTCGGCCCGTCGGAGGTGTTCGGCGAGACGTGCCTCATCGAGGGCGGCCCGCGCGAGGAGATGGCGGAGGCGATGGAGAACTCGATGATCACCGAGCTCGAGCGCGGCGACGTCGAGAAGCTGCTGCAGAACCACGCGCAGCTCGGCTTTCAGCTGACGCGCATCCTGGCCCAGCGGCGCCGCGAGCTGGAGAACAAGCTCGAGACCCTGGTGTTCCGCGACGTGACGTCGAAGCTGGCCGAGCTGCTGCTCGCCCTCGCCGAGGAGTACGGGGTCGAGGACTCGCGCGGCACCATGGTCGCGCTCAAGATCACGCACCAGGAGCTGGCCAACCTCATCGGCTCCACGCGCGAGACGGTGTCGCTGACGCTGTCGCAGTTCAAGCGCAAGCGCCTCATCTGCACCGAGGGGCGCAAGGTGATCATCTCCGACGCCGAGTCCCTGCGCGCGCTGTTCTGAGCGCGCGGTCGTGAGCGAGGCCGCGCGCCGCGCGGCCTCGCGAAGCTGGACGCCCGACTCGCCGGCGCCTACCGCGAGGCCTGCAGCATCGACGGGCCGGTGTAGTCGACCAGCTCGGCCCTGACCTCGCCGTACTCGGTCTTGCCGACCACGAGGAGCGGCATGCGGGTCTCGTCGTTCGAGATCCACATGGTGTAGTAGCGCGGCTGCTTGCGCCGGTCCTCGCGCAGCGTGCGGGTCAGGCGGCGCGCCACGCCATCGATGCGCAGGGCGTCGAACTGACCCATCCGGGTGCGCACGCGCTCGTGCCCGGTCTGCCGCACGGTGTTCTGCCACAGGTAGCGGCCGACCAGCACGAAGAAGTAGGAGTGCTTCCCCTCCTCCGCCTTCCATCCGCGCAGCGCGCCGATGACGGCGTGCGGATCGAAGGCGGCCTGGTCCTCCGGCATCGCCTGGTGGGTCACGCGCCGGATCAGCTCGCCCGACGGGCGCTTGCTGCGCACCTCGACGTCGAAGCCGCCGCTCTTGCCGTGGGCGAAGTCGGTCTCGACGAACGACTCCTTGTCGCCGAACAGCACGTGCGCGTGGTGGCTGAGCGGCAGCCCGGTGTCCATGTGAATCCAGGTGGTGACCTCGTCGCGCGCCTCGCGGAACAGCGCCACCACCCCCGCGCTCTCCACCCGGGAGCTGACGATGATGACCCGCTTGCCCTCGACCACGCCGGCTTGCCCCACCGCCACCGCGGCCTCTCCGCCCACGATGCCGCGAAGCGACAGCTCGAAGCGCATCTGCTCGCCGGGCAGGAACACGCCTCCCACAACCGGCAACGCTGTCGGCGGCCCCAGCGAGGGCGCAACTTCCCCGACGCTGCGGCTCCCCGAGCCGCTCGCCCCACACCCCGCTGCAACCGCGCACCAAAAAACCGCGGTTACAATTGCCCCGAACCCCGGAAGAGAGCGCATAAACTCCTATTACAACCCTGACGGAGCCGGGCCTTCGATGCAAGCATTTCGATGAGGCCCGGCGGAATGCAGGCATGTCCGGCACGAATCGGATCGGAGTTACCTTGGGTGATCCTTCGGGGATCGGGCCGGAGCTGGTCGCCGAAGGCCTGGCCGCCGCCGCGCCAGCTTTGCGCGGGCGACTGGTCGTGTTCTGCGACCGCGCCATCCTCGAGCGCGGAGCCGCCACCGTCGGGCGACCTGTGCCGGGTGACGTGACCGTCGTCGACCGCGGCGAGCTCGATCCCGACATGGCATTGCCCGGCTCACCGTCGGGACAGGGCGGCCTCGCCCAGGTCGCCTACCTCGAGAGCGCGGTGGCGGCGGCGCGCGCCGGCGAGATCGCCGGCGTGGTGACCGCGCCCATCTGCAAGACCACGGCGCGCGCGGCGCACTTCGAGTTCGTCGGGCACACCGACTTCCTGGCGGCGCGCCTGGGCGCGTCGCGCGTGCACATGATGTTCGTCGGCACCCGCATGAAGGTGGTGCTCGCCACCGCGCACGTGCCGCTCGCCATGGTGCCGCAGGAGCTCACCACCGACGGCGTGGCCAGCGCGGCGCTGATGGCGGTCGACGCGCTTCGCCGCGACTTCGGCATCCCCCGTCCGCGCGTCGGCGTGCTCGGGCTCAACCCGCACGCCGGCGAGGGCGGGCTGTTCGGCTCCGAGGACGCGGCCATCATCGCGCCCGCGATCGAGATGTGCCGCCGCCAGCTGGGCCCGGAGGTCGAGCTGGCCGGGCCGCTGGTCCCCGACGTGGCGTTCCGCCAGGAGTTCGACCTGTTCGTGGCCATGTACCACGACCAGGGGCTCATCCCGGTCAAGCTGCTCGACTTCGACTCCACCGTCCACCTCACCCTCGGCCTCGGCATCGTGCGTACCTCGCCCGATCACGGCGTCGCCTACGACATCGCCGGCAAGGGGACCGCGCGCGCCCACAGCTTCATCGCCGCGATGAACCTGTGCGAGCGCCTGGTCGACCGGCGGATCAGCGAGCCATGAGCCGGGCGAGCGCGGCGTAGAGCTTCACCCCGAGGTCCGGCTCCTCCTCGCACAGCGAGAGGAAGTCGCCGCGCCGGATCAGCAGCACGCGCGCGGCCGACGTCGCCCTCGCCGACTCGCGCGGCGCCGGCGTGCCGGCGATGAGCGCGGCCGCGTGGACCAGGCCGCCGGGCAGGGCGCGCTCGCCGCCCGGCAGCGCGGCCTCGCCGTCGAGCAGCACGTGGGCCACCCTGTCGCCCGCGTCCGCCGGCGCGAGGGCGTCGCCGGCGGCGAGCGCGCGCCGTGTGGTGACGCGCAGGGCGCGCAGCCGCTCGGGCCCGGTCAGCGCCTCGAACAGGGCGCAGCGGTCGAGTGCCGCCGACTCGCGCGCGCGCTCGGCCGCGCTCACCGGCTGCCACATGGGCCCGGCCGCGGCCGCGACGACGTCGACCACCAGCGCGGTGACGTCGTCGGCGCCGCCGCGCGCGCGCGCCAGCGCGATCAGCGCGGCCGCGGCCTCCGCCGGCCCGGCCGCGCCGCTCGTCACCCCGGCCAGCTCCGCCTCACCATCCAGCTCCTCGTGCACGCCGTCGGTGCAGAGGACGATCCGGTCTCCCGCCGCCACCGTCACCGCGAAGGTGGCGACCCGCGGATCGCCCACGCCCAGCGCGCTGGTCAGGACGCCGCGCCACGAGCGCCGCGACGAAGGCTCCATGCCGGCCGCGCGCAGCCGGGTCTGGACGTTGTGGTCCTCGCTCAGCTGGAGCGCGACGCCGTCGCGCACGAGGTAGGCGCGCGAGTCGCCGGTGTGGGCGAAGACCGCGTCGCCGCCGGCCACCACCATGCCGGTCAGCGTCGTGCCCATGCCGTGCTTGCCGTCGTCGCGCTGCGCCTCCTCCGCGATGGCCAGGTGCGCGGCCATCACGCCCTCGCGCACCGCGCGGAACATCGCCTCGCGCTCGCCCGGCTCCGGCCGGGCGGCGTAGGCCGCGATGCGCCGCCGCGCGCCGTCGGCGGTCCAGGCCTCGTGCACGCGCGCGGACGCGATGGCGCTGGCGGCATCGCCGGCCGCGCGTCCGCCCATGCCGTCCGCCACCAGGAACACCGCGGCGCCGGCGTCGCACCGGTGGCTGTCCTGGTTGTGGGCGCGGCCCGGAGCGGCGCGAGTGGCCGCGGCCGCCGTCACCGCCGCCGCGGACGGAGGCTCGGGCTCCGGGCTCACAGCCAGCGCTTCCAGCGGAACCAGGCCACCAGCCCGATCGGCACCGCGGCGCACAGGCCGAGCGACAGGTAGTTCATGACCGCCGACGAGCGGAACGGCAGCGCGTCGAAGTTCTGGCCCCAGAAGCCGACGATGAACCCCAGCGGCAGGAAGATCGCGCTGAAGATGGTCAGCTTGGCCATGATGTCGTTGGCGCGGGTGGACACCGACGACTGATGAGCCTCGATGGTGTTGGCGATGAGCTCCTCCGCCTCGTCGATGGTCTCCAGGCAGCGCAGGACGTGGTCCTGGACGTCGCGGAAGTAGAGCGCGGTGCGCTCGCTGAGCGGCGGCTCGGTCCGGCGGGTCAGCATGCCGACCACGTCGCGCACGGGGCGCATCACCCTGCGCATGCTCACCAGCGTGCTGCGGATCG
>Ga0126377_10001569_pt1 | contig 15081 bp, 11 predicted proteins | sample PanSoiMetPlot_22_FD_92647 | JGI IMG/M metagenome (GOLD analysis project Ga0126377, IMG submission 92647) | Tropical forest soil microbial communities from Panama - MetaG Plot_22 | ecosystem: Environmental > Terrestrial > Soil > Tropical forest > Bulk soil | place: Panama | collected 2016-02-17
CGTGTACGGGACAGCGATGCAGGATTCCGATTTCGGCGGCGGCGGCGACGTCGTTCACTACGCGGTTCCCGTCCCCGCCCGCGGTGGTCCCTTCGTCGTCAGCGTGGAGTTGCTGTATCAACCAATTGGCTTCCGGTGGGCGCACAACCTGGAAAAATACGATGCTCCCGAGCCGAAGCGGTTCTTGAGCTATTTCAACGCGATGTCGTCGTCATCATGGGTGGTCGTGGCGAAGGCATCGACGACGCCACAGTAACGGTCGCGGCCGCCTGTTCCGGCACATAATGCCGCGCATGGCCGTCATCAAAGAATTCCGGGAGTTCATCGCCCGCGGCAACGTCATCGACCTCGCGGTCGGCGTCATCATCGGCGCGGCGTTCGGCAAGATCGTGACGACGCTCGTCGAGGGCGTCATCATGCCGCCGATCGGGCTCGTCCTCGGGCGCATCGACTTTTCGAGTCTGTTTTACGTACTTGATAGTTCGAAGGGCATTCCCGCCTCGCTTGCCGATGCGAAGACCAAAGGCATCCCGGTAATTGCGTACGGACAGTTCGTCAACGACGTGATCAGTTTTCTGATTGTCGCGTTGGCGGTATTCCTGCTCGTCAAGCAGGTGAATCGCCTCAAGCGAGAGGGTCCCCCGCCCGCACCGACGACGAAGGACTGCCCGTACTGTGCGACGGCGATTCCGATCAAGGCGAGGCGGTGCCCGCACTGCACGTCCGAAGTCGGGACGGCAGCGCTCGCGTAGCGGATCAGATTTCGACCTGTACGCCGAGCTCGACCACGCGTTCGGCGGGCAGTCGGAAGAACGCAGTCGCGCGCACGGCGTTGCGCGCCATCAGCACGAACAGTTTCTCGCGCCAGATGGCCATCCCGCGGCGGTGGGTGACGAGAATCGTTTCGCGCCCAAGGAAGTACGTCACGTCGTCGGCGTCGATATCGAGTCCGTAGGTCTGAGCGGCGCGAAGTGCGTCGGGCACAGTTGGATCCTGCATGAACCCGTAGACGAGCCGCATCATGTACACGCCGTAGCCAAGGTTCTGCACGGTGATCTGTTGGTCGGTAGGTACGTGCGGAACAGGCGCAGTCGTGACGTTGAGAATCACGACATGCTCATGCATCACCTTGTTGTGTCGCAGATTGTGCGCGAGCGCTGGCGGCGTGCCGCGCGGCTGGGCGGTCATGAACACCGCGGTGCCAGGAACTCGTACCGGCGGCGATGCGACGATGACCGACATGAAGTGCTCGATCGGAATCGCACGCGCGGTTAGCCGCTCGGCAACGATGCGGCGGCCGGTCTTCCAGGTTGTCATCAGGGTAAAAATTGAAGCCGCGACGAGCAGCGGTACCCATCCACCCTGCGCGACCTTCAACAGATTGGCGCCAAAGAAGGTGAAGTCCACGGTCAGGAACACCGCCGTCATCGCGTAGACCGCGGGCTTCGGCCATCGCCACCGTTCGAGCGCGATGACGTGCAGCAGAATCGCCGTGATCATCATGGTTCCCGTCACGGCGATACCGTACGCCGCCGCGAGCGAATCGGCTGTCCCGAAGCCGATGACGATCAGGATGGTCGCGATCATCAACGCCCAGTTCGCCTGCGGGACATAGATTTGGCCAGCTTCGAGGGACGACGTGTGCTCGATATCGAGACGCGGCGCATACCCAAGCTGGATCGCCTGCTGCGTTAGGGAGAACACGCCCGAGATCAAGGCCTGCGAGGCGATGATCGCGGCCAATGTGGCGATTCCTACAAGCGGAAACAATGCCCAGGATGGTGCCATCAGGAAGAACGGCTGCCTCGCGGCGTCACCGTCGATCAGCAGAAGCGCTCCCTGGCCGAGATAGTTCAGCACCAGCGCCGGCAATACGAGCGAGAACCACGCGACACGAATCGGCGTCTTGCCGAAATGGCCCATGTCGGCATACAGCGCCTCGCCACCTGTGACCGCAAGAAACACGGAGCCGAGCACCGCAATTCCCTTGATGCCGTGCGCTTCGAAATAGCGAACGGCGTGAACAGGGTTGATAGCCCCAATCACACGGGGATCGCGCGCAATCCAAACGACGCCCAGCGCGGCAATCGTGATGAACCAGACGATGATGATCGGACCGAAGACGCCGCCGACGCGATGTGTGCCGTACTGCTGAAACACGAACAGCGCAATAAGGATGCCCACCGATATTGGCACCACGTACGGCTCGAAGAACGGTGTGGCCACCTGAAGGCCTTCAACGGCACTGAGGACGGTGATGGCCGGCGTGATCATCCCGTCGCCGTACAGCAACGCCGCGCCAAAGATGCCGAGTCCGACAAGCAGCGAGATGCGGCGACCTTTAGACGCCGGCAGCAGCGCGGTGAGGGCGAGGATCCCTCCTTCGCCCTGGTTGTCTGCTCTCATCACGATCGCGATGTACTTGATCGAAATAACGAGGACGAGTGCGTAGACGATTAAGGAGAGGACGCCCAGCACGTTTTCCGGCGTGACCGGCAGCCCGTACGGCCCGTAAAAGCAGACGCGGACCGTGTACAGCGGGCTCGTACCGATATCGCCGTAGACGACGCCGAGCGCGGTTAACGTCAGCGCGAACAAGCGGCGTGACCTCGCCGCGTGCGCGGGCGCTCGAGTAGCTGCCGCCGGCACGGCGACGCCGGATCGGCTGGCACTGGATGATGCCGTCACAAAACACCGAGCATAGCACGCATGAGTTCGTCCCCAGTCCCGTTCACGTCAGCGCATTTGCAAGGTGCGTCCCCTGATTGAAAAACCGACATCGATGCATGGAAGGAACTGGTCCAATGAACGTCAAAGGTCTTCTCGCACTCGTATGTGCCGTCGCGCTGACGGCGGCCTGCAACAACCGTACGGCCAATCGCGAACCCGGAACTGCGGGTACGGCCGGCGCAGGCGTCAGCAACAGCGACAAGAACTTCGTCAGTGATCAGCTGTCGGATGGAATGGCTGAAATCGAGCTGGCGAAGGTCGCCAAGGATCACGCCGCGAGCGCGGATGTGAAACAGTTTGCGCAAATGATGATCGACGACCACACAAAGGCCGGCGATCAGCTCAAGCAGATTGCGACGAGCAATTCCATTGCGGTCGATACGACGATCGACAACAAGCACCAAAACCTGATGGACAAGCTGTCGAAGCTCAACGGCGCCGATTTCGATAAGGAATACATGAGCGCGATGGTCGATGACCATCAGGATGCCGTACGCGACCTTCGGTCCCGCGTCGACGAGAATCGCAGCACGACAGACCGGTTGACCGGGAAGAACCCCGAGAATCCGGCGGCGGTCAAGCCCGAACAGTCGGACAACAGGGTGACGATGAGCATCAACGAATGGGCCGCCAATACGCTGCCGACCATCGAGCAGCACCTCGATCGCGCGAAGGAGATCAAAGACAGCGTCGATACGACGCCGAAGGGCGTGCCAAAGTACTGACCTCGTTCAGCCTTTCACGGCTTGCACCGGCTGGAGGGCCGCTCAGGCGGCCCCTCCCGGCAACCAGATCGAGCGCACGGTCAGCTCGCGGTGATCGAGGCCCGCCGCTTTGTCCAGCGTTTGAAGCAGGGGCGGGAGTGAGGCGCGGAATCGCCACTCGTCCGTGCGTCCGCCCTCCTCCACCGCCTGTGATGCGGCATCGTCCCACCACGGGGTGATCGCCCGCCCGATCGGTTCGAGGATCAGCACGCGCACTCCGTGCGCTCCGGCTGCGAACAACTGTTCGAGCGCTCGTTGACGCTTTTCGGAAGACAGCTCATTGAGGACGTAGGCGGCGATTGCAGCGGTTCCACGATCCAGCCGCGGAAGCCGGTCGACATCACCCTGGCGGGCTGAGCCCTTCAGCTCCAACGTCCGGTAGGTCCACCGCGCTTCATCAACCGCCCATGGATGGCGGTCGATGCCCGTCACTGCTGGCGATCCCCCGCAGGCAAAGGCCCATGCGGCACCTGCGGCGCCGGTACCGCACCCGATGTCCAGCACCGAGGACGGGGGCGGCGCCACTGCCCCATGCAGCGCGTGAATGACGCAGGTCGTCGTCAGGAAATGAAGCGGCGCATAGAACAGCGCGAAGGCCGCCCGTTTTCCAGCGCTGTCCAGTGGCCCCCCGCGGCCGACGATGTGGCGCCTCTCGACATAGGCGGACGACAAGGCCCGAAGGGCCCGCGTCACTTCGGGAAGCCGGAGATTGGCCAGATGGCGTTTCTCGAGCGCTGCAACCCAGTCCTCGAGCGTCATGGGCAGAGGGTCATGTTCAAATGACGATACGGTATCCCGCGAGCATCGACGTGCAATGGAATGCGTGATTCTGATCGGCTTGCCCGCATCCGGCAAATCGACGTTCTTCCGCGAACGCTTTGCCGGAACTCACGACCACGTCAGCAAAGACCTGCTTCGCAACAACCGGAAACCGCAGCGGCGGCAGGAACATCTGATAGCTGAATCGCTGGCGTCAGGCCGATCGGTTGTCGTGGACAACACCAATCCAAGCGCCGCCGTACGGGCGCCGCTCATCGCCATCGCGAGAAAGCATGGCGCGGAGGTGTCAGGATACTTTTTCGTCACCGAAGCTGCCGACGCGCTGCGACGCAATCGTGCCCGTCAGGGGCGGGAACGTGTGCCCGACGTCGCGATCTTCACCGCACGAAAACGTCTGGAACCTCCGAGTATGACTGAAGGGTTCGATCGGCTGTTTACTGTGAAGATGAACGAAGCCGAACGGACCTTTGAAGTATCGCCGCAATGAGCCGAAAAACTGATCGATCGCTCCGTTAGAATAGCCCCGCGACAGGAGGACGGCCGATGCGCTCGATGTGTGCGTTTGTAGCAGTGGTTCTTTCCATTCTGATTGCAGCCCCACAAATCCAGGCCTCGTCGCCAGGACGCGACCAGTCCGCGGCGCCGACGCATATTGCGGGTCAGGCGGTCCTCGACGCCGCAGTTCAGGAACACGCGCGTGCCACCGACCGGGACCGCGAGACCGTCCGGTTGTTTCTTCAGCGTTCTGACGTGAGAGCCATTGCCGGGAAATACGGCGTCGACATCCGTCGCGCGGAAAGCGCCGTTGCGGCGATGGATGCCTCCGAAGTCGCAAACATTGCCTCGCAGGCCCGGGCGGCCAACGACACCCTTGCAGGTGGTCAAGGGAGTGTGACCATTTCGACGACTGCGATCATCATCGGTCTGCTTGTCCTGATTCTCTTGATCGTCGCATTGCACTAGCACCGTGGAACGCGAGCGGCGAGCGGTTGTCCTCCTCGCGCTCGCGTTTTTCATCCGTCCGTCTTCGCTCTATCCCCAGTCGCTGACGGTTCTCGACGTTCCCTTCATTGCGCAGTCCGAGTTGCTGTGTGGCGGCGCCGCCGCCGCGATGGTCATGCGCTACTGGGGCGAACGCGGTGTCGATGCAGAGTCGTTCCGCTCGCTGGTCGATCCGAAAGCCGGCGGCATTCGCACCGACGCCCTGGCGGCGGACCTCCGTGGTCGTGACTGGAACGCGACCGCTCTCGAAGGCTCGTCAGACACGATCGCACAGGAACTGCGGCAGGGGCGACCGGTAATCGCCCTCGTGGAGGATCATCCGCGCACCTACCACTTCGTTGTGGTGGTAGCGCGCAACGCGGACGGCGTGGTGTTCCACGATCCGGCGCGTGCCCCATTCCGCGTCATGAGCGACGCCGACTTCGACAAGCGGTGGTCCGCCGCCAGGCGGTGGATGCTGGTCGTGAGTCCTCCCGCAGGGTGGGGTCCGCCTTCAGGCGGACCATCTCCGGCTTCGCCGGCGACTTCGTCTCCGGACCAGGAGACGGCATGCCAGGCGCAAATCGCGTCCGCCATCCAGCAGGCTCAGCAGAACAGGTTGGAGGAATCGGAACGCACGCTCGTCGGAGCCTTGTCGTGTCCGGGCGCGGCCGTGTTTCGCGAGCTTGCCGGCCTTCGCGTGGTGCAGCGCCGGTGGGCGGAAGCCGCGGATCTGGCATCGGCGGCGCTCGCGCGTGAGCCAGGAGATACCTACGCTTCGCGGCTGCTCGCAACGGCACGCTTCATCGGCGACGATCAGCTCGGCGCTCTCGATGCGTGGAATCAGACGCGTGAACCGCGCATCGATCTGGTTCGGATCGACGGCCTCATGCGCACGCGCTACGGCGTCGTCGAGCCATATGTTGGTTTGCAGCCCGGCGAGGTGCTGACGCGCAGCGCGCTGGTCCGAGCCCGCCGGCGTCTCAACGAGCTGCCTTCCGGCCTCGGCAGCATCGATTTCGTTCCTGTGTCGTCAGGGTTGGCGGAGGTCCGCGCAACGGTGGTCGAGCGATCGATTATGCCGCGCCATCTATTCGACCTCGGTGTGATGGGCCTCGCTACCGCGGTCACAAGGGAACTGGTTGTTCCCATCGTCTCGCCCACGGGCGGTGGCGAGCAGATCACTGCGGATTGGAGGTTCTGGGCTCACAGGCCGTTGTATCAGTTGTTAATCGCTGCGCCCGCGTCGTGGGGAGGCACGTGGAGCGTTGGTGCGAGACGTGAACGACAGCCGTTCACGGCAACGTTCTCACCGACCCTTCACGATTCGGTGCAGCTCGACGCAGCCAACTGGATGAATGGAATCGTTCGGTGGCAAATCGGCGGTGGGATCGACAGGTGGAACGAAGGTCGGGTTTTTCGGACGGCCGCAGCCACGATGCGCCTGACGTCGGCGCGTGATCGCCTCGATGCTCGCGCACAACTCCGCGGCTGGTTCGGCGGCGGAAATCGGTTTGGGCAAGCTGCGATTCGGATCCTGGCGCGTTCCGCCCCGCGTCTCGAGGGGTTCGTCGTCACGGCCGACGGGGGTGTGGCTGGCGTGACCGATTCCGCTCCGCCGGATTTATGGTTCGCTGGAGATACGGGTAGAGCGCGTTCATTGCTGCTGCGCGCGCATCCGATTCTCACCGAGGGCGAACGTTTCCGGACCGAGCGGATGGCGCGGATTTTTGCCCACGAGTCAACAGAAGTGCAGCGTTGGTGGCGCGTTGGCGCATTCCGGACCGGAATAGCGACGTTTGTTGATACAGGAGTGACCGCGCGGCGGTTGTCAGGTAGTTCGATTACGGATGTGGATGTTGGAATCGGCCTTCGTGGAGCCTACCCGGGCCGCGCTGGCGCGCTTCGTCTCGATATTGCGCGCGGCGTGCGCGACGGAAACATCGCTATTTCGGCTATTTATAGCGCCGATACGACTCACTAGGGCGTGCAACCCGCGCCGTCGCTGCGTGATAAAGTAGCGCTTCTCCACGATCAGCTCAGGGGTGCCCATGTTTCGGTGCGCGACGGTGCTCGTGTGTCTCGCGACGACGCTGCTGATGTGGCCGGTCTCGGCCAACGCGCAGTACTTTGGCCGCAACAAGGTCCAGAACGCACGTCTCGAATTCCGCACGCTTCGCACCGAGCACTTCGACATCTATTACTACCCTGCGGAGGAAAACGTCACGCGCCAGGCCGCGCGCATGGCGGAGCGGTGGTACGCGCGCTACTCGGAGCTGCTGGATTACACCTTCACTCGCCGCCAGCCGATCGTCCTCTACGCAAGCCATCCAGAATTTGCTCAGACCAACGTGAGCCCGGGGACGATCAGCGAAGGCACCGGAGGGTTCACCGAACGGGTACGTTCGCGCATTGTCATGCCCTTTGCGCCCGGTCTCGGTGAGACCGACCACGTGCTGGGCCACGAGCTTGCTCACGCTTTCCAGATCGACATCGCGAAACAGGCGCATCAGAATGCGTTCGACCTCCCCGGCTGGTTCATGGAAGGCATGGCCGAGTACCTGTCGCTTGGTCCGTCCAACACCTTCACCAACATGTGGCTCCGCGATGCGAAGTTGCATCGCCGGCTGCCGACGGTCGAGCAGCTCGACAACCCGCGTTATTTCCCGTACCGCTACGGACACGCATTCTGGTCCTTTCTCGGCGAGCGCTTCGGCGACGAGATTGTCGGCAAGATGCTGCGCGCCAAGTCGCGCGGCGTTATCGAGCGCCTCGAAGAAGTTACCGGCGAAACGCGCGCCGAGCTGACGCGGGATTGGCACGCGTCGATTCCGATCGTCGAAGGTGATCCGGATGTCGTCGTCCGGCCACGGCAAATCATCACGTCGGCTGACGGCGAGCGCGTGCACGTCGCACCGGCGATAAGTCCGGACGGACGTCAGATCATGTTCGTGTCGGAGCGCGATCGGTTGTCGCTCGACCTCTTCGTCGCCGATGTGACCTCTGGCGCGGTCGTGAAGAAGGTCATCAGCACCGCCGCCGATCCGCACTTTGACAGCCTTCAGTACATTCAGTCCGCCGGCTCCTGGGACGCGTCCGGCCGCCGGTTCGTCGTTGCCGCGGTGCTCGATGGAACGTCCGCGCTCAGCATCGTCCAGATGGATGGGTCGTCGCGGCGGCGCGACATCCGCCTGAACGGAATCGGGGAGATTTACAACCCGAGCTGGTCACCCGACGGAAACCGAATTGTCTTTTCGGCGATGAAATCCGGCACGTCGAATCTGTTTGTCTACAGCGTCGCTGACGGAAGCGTGACGCAGCTCACAGATGACGAGTTTGCCGACCTGCACCCAGCGTGGTCGCCAGACGGGAAGACGATCGCGTTCGCGTCCGATCGGTTTACGACCTCGCTCGAAGACCTGACGTTCGGTCCCGTTCGCGTTGCGCTGCTGGACGTCGAGACGAGAGTCATCCGACCCCTTATCGAGTCCACCGAGGGTGGCAAGCAAATCAGCCCGCAGTGGTCTCCGGATGGAAAGGCGATTTACTACGTCGCCGATTCGGATGGCGTCAGCAACATCTATCGCGTCGAACTCGCAAACGGAGACATCCGTCAGGTCACCTCCGAAGCGAGCGGCATCAGTGGCATCACGTCAACGAGCCCTGCGCTGGCGGTTGCTTCCTCGACCGGGAAGCTCGCCTTCAGCGCGTACCGTGACGGGCGGTTCGAGATTCAGACACTGGAACAGACGAGTGCAGAATCGGCTCCGATTGTGATGGCCGGCGTCGCGACGCAAACGCCACCGGCGCGCGCGCTCGGCAAGCTCGGGGAATTGCTATCAAACGCTCATTTCGGCATGCCGGCCGACCGTACATTCCTGACGGCGAAGTACGACGACCGCCTGCGCGTCGAGTCGATTGCGGATCCGTACGTCGGCGCGGCGATTGGCGGCGACGGACTCGTCGGCGGGGTGCTCCGCGCGAGTTTCGGCATCGCGTTCGGCGACATGCTTCGGGACCGGCAACTGCACGCCTTGGTGCGCGTCGGCACGAGCAAGGACGACTTCGCCGGTCAGATCGGCTATGTGAATCGGCGTGGGCGCATGCACTGGGGGTTCATCAGCGGATTCGTGCCCGCCCGTTTCGCCGGGGCTCGTCGCTCGGTTGAGCGAACGACGTCGCTCATCACGCAGGAGTACGCCAACCTGCGCTACGCGCACGAGTACGCGAGCCTCACGGCGCGCTACAACGTCAGCCGCGCGACGCGGTTCGAGTTCCGAGCGGGCGGAAGGCGAACGGGGTACGGGTGGCAAACAGTCACGCGGGTGACGGATGCATCCACCCGAAAACTGGTGACGAGAACGCTCGAGGAGCTTCCGGGAGCGCCGCCCGTGTACCTCGCCGAGATGCAGGTCGCGTACGTGCGCGACACGGCAGTCCTCGGTCCGATCAGCCCAATCGTCGGTCATCGTATCCGTCTGGATGTCGAGCCGGCCGCGGGCGGATTGACGTTCGCGGATGTTCGTCTCGATGCGCGCCGCTATTTCATGCCCATTCGCCCGATCACGTTTGCGGTGCGGCTCGATCACACGGGCCGTTACGGGCCGGACTCGCGCGACGGGCGTCTCACGCCTCTGCTGCTCGGCTTGCAAACGTTGGTGCGCGGATACGACCTCACCAGCTTTGCCGCGGAGCGGTGCGGTATGACCGCGACGACCTGCTCGATGGTCGATCAGCTCTCCGGCAATCGCTTCGCGGTGATGAATCTGGAACTCCGGGCACCACTGCTCGGGCTGCTGACTGGCAATCTCGATTACGGCGCAACGCCGATGGAGGCGCTGCTGTTTGCTGATGGCGCAATGCTGTGGACGCCACACGCCGATGCGGCACTCGAGCGCGATCGGTTCAGCAGCGTCGGCGCGGGGATGCGTGCGAACCTGGGCGGGTTCGTCCTTGAATTGACAGCGGTCCGCCCGTTCGACAAACCGCGCAACGGGTGGACCGCCAGCTTCCTGATTCGTCCGGGGTTCTAACCCGCCGCTACTTTGCCTGTTCGCACGGCTCTCCGCTGAGGATCGACAGCAGAATCAACGGGCGATTCCCGCGTCGGACCATGCCATGGGTCGTATTGCGTGGAATCGACACATAGCTGCCCGCTGAAAGCGGCGTATCGCGGCCGTTGAGTCTTACCGCCCCTTGCCCGGCAACCACGTAGTACTCGACCTCCGCACCGTCATAGAGACGATCGGCTTGATCCTGATTCAGCACCACGAGCAACGTCCTCGTGTTGCCGCTGCATGAAACCAGGGTCTCGCGGCGCGCCTGGTTCCCGGAGAGCTGCTTCTCGGCGAGATCGACGATCGATGACACCTGAGGCATGCCGGGAGGTCCGACCTTCGCGGCGGGCGCCACCACTGGCGCGGGTGCGGGCGGAGGAGGTGGTGCGGGAGGCGGAGGCGCAGGGTTGAGGACGGCGTCAAAGCTGGTGGTCTGGCCGGAGCGGACAACGACCTCCTTTTCGAAAGAGATCACCTTGTCGGAATCGAAACGTACGCGGTAGGTGCCCGGCTGCATCCCGACGAAATTCAGCTGCCCGCTGTCGTTCGTTTCCCCGTTTCGATCCGATGGCCCCGCGACCGTCACCGACACCCCTGGAATCGGTAAACCGCGAGCATCCGTAACGGTCATTGCAATCCCCGCCCGCGACGCGGCAGCCGGCGCCGGAGCGCGACGCGGTGCAGGTGCGGCCGGTGCAGGTGCTGCCGGTGCGGGTGCTGCGGGCGCCGGCTTCGGCGGCGGTGCAGGTGTTTGCGCGAATGACGAGTGTGCGATCAGTACCGTCAGGCTGAGGTAGAACAGCGTGCGCATAGAGGAATTATGCATCTACGGCTTTCAAGGGGGGTCCGTTCACGAGGATTCGCGCGCGATTTCGGGCTCGAAGCTGACGCGCGGCACCGCCCATCCCGGAAACCTGGGGATCATCAGCCGGAGAGTATAATCACGAGGCCGCCAGGGGTATCTCCGTGAGGAGATTGAGAAAGACCCTTGGAACCTGATCCACCTTCGCGCCGTATGCGGCGCTTCGGTGGACCCACCATAGCCTTGGCGACGGTGGGCCCGGTTTAGACCGGCGGAGGGAGCGCGGCACTCCTGCCGTTTCCCTCCCGCGTACCTTGACCGTTGTTCGCACCGTTCCGCACGAGGGGATCATGATCGACTTTGCCACCGCTTACCCGAACTCTCGAAAGATGTACGACGAGCGCACCGCGCGCATCACCGCGGACGGCCCAGACATCACGCTGCGCGTCCCGGTGCGCGAGGTGACGCTTGGCGGAGGGGAACCGCCGGTGCGGTTGTACGACACCAGCGGACCGCAGGGCCACGACGTGCGCGGCGGCCTGCCGAAGCTGCGTGCGGACTGGATCGCCGCGCGCCGGCGCTCGGGGTTTGTCGGCACACAGCTTTATTACGCGCGCCGCGGTGAGATCACGCCGGAGATGGAATTTGTCGCCGCCCGCGAAGGGCTTCCCGGCGATTTCGTCCGCGAAGAGATCGCGCGATGCCGCGCCATCATCCCGTCGAACATCAATCACCTGGAGCTCGAGCCGATGATCATCGGCCGCAATTTCCTGGTGAAGATCAACGCCAACATCGGGAACTCGGCCGTCAAGTCGTCGATCGAGGATGAAGTCGAGAAGCTCCAGTGGGCGACGCTCTGGGGTGCCGATACGGTCATGGATCTCTCGACCGGCAAAAACATCCACGAGACGCGCGAGTGGATCATCCGGAACTCGGCGGTGCCGATTGGCACGGTGCCTATCTATCAGGCGCTCGAAAAAGCCGGTGGCCGTCCGGAAGATCTCACCTGGGACATCTACCGCGACACGCTCGTGGAGCAGTGTGAGCAGGGCGTCGACTACTTCACGGTCCACGCCGGCGTGCTGCTGCGATACGTGCCGCTGACCGCCAAACGCGTCACCGGGATCGTGTCGCGCGGCGGATCGATCATGGCCAAGTGGTGCCTCGCGCATCACAAGGAGAATTTTCTCTACACGCGCTTCGAAGAAATCTGCGAAATCATGCGCGCCTACGACGTGTCGTTCTCGCTTGGCGACGGTCTGCGTCCGGGCTCGATTGCCGACGCCAATGACGAGGCGCAGTTTGCGGAGCTGCGAACGCAGGGCGAGCTCAATGAGATTGCCTGGAAGTTCGACGTACAGGTGATGAACGAGGGTCCCGGCCACATTCCCATGCACCTGATCAAGGAAAACATGGAAAAGCAGCTCGAATGGTGCAAGGAAGCGCCGTTCTACACGCTCGGTCCGCTGACGACCGACGTCGCGCCTGGCTATGACCACATCACCTCAGCGATCGGTGCCGCGATGATCGGCTGGTACGGCACAGCGATGCTGTGCTACGTCACCCCCAAAGAGCATCTTGGACTTCCGAATCGAGACGACGTGAAGGCAGGGGTGATTGCCTACAAGATTGCGGCGCATGCCGCCGATCTCGCAAAGGGCCATCCGCGCGCGCAGGCGTGGGACGATGCGCTGTCAAAGGCGCGGTTCGAGTTCCGCTGGGAAGATCAATTCAATCTGGCGATGGATCCAGTCACGGCGCGCGCGTTTCACGACGAGACGCTGCCGGCTGACGGAGCGAAGGTGGCGCATTTCTGCTCGATGTGCGGTCCAAAGTTCTGCTCGATGGAGCTGACGCAGCAGGTGCGGGACTACGCGGCCAGTCACAACCTGACAACGCCCGATGCGCTGCGGCAGGGGATGCACGAAAAGGCCGAAGAGTTCAAGAAGGCCGGCGAAATCTACGTGAAGCAGTGATCACGAGCCGCGGAGACGAGTCTCCGTGGTTTGTTTTCAGCGTTCGGCCGCCGTGCCCGCCGGTGCCGGGACAATCTGGATGACCGACGCGAATCGCGCGGGCTGCGCGCCCGGCTTCGGGTTGGCATATCCCGGCGATCCGCCCCACGTGAAGTCCTTAATCGTGACTCCGGGCGGAAACGCCATCGTGTCGTTGTTGAACTTGCCCACCTCGAATGTGTGCGTCGGCGGATCCTGGAACACGAGGTTGCCTTTGTCCTTCAGGACCGTACGGTAATAGGTCACGAGTTCGGTAAACGCGGTCGTCGACCCAAAGATGTAGTAACGCTGACCGCGCCCCGCGTCATACGACGCGATGAACTGCGCTCCCGGATAGATGGGGAATCCGAGTGTGGCCTCCGATGGTGTCGCGGGATCGACCGGCGTCGGTGGCGGTGCTGACGGCGCGGGTGGAGGCTGCACTGGACGTGCCGTCGCTGGTGGCGCCGCCGGGGGAGACTGCGGTGTCGTCGGACGAGGAAACGGCTGCGGTGTTTGGGCCGCTGCTGTGCCCAGCACGACCAAGCTCCCAATAATTGCCGTAAACCACTGTCTCATATCCGCATTATAGAGAAGGCCGCGTGTTTCTTCCCTACCGTTGGCCGTGTTGAAGGGTACGCGTCATCGGGTGGCGACTCTTCCGTGTGTCACGGGTAAGCGGCTTTCGCGTCACAGGTTAATCAGCACGGCTGGTCCAGCCGGTCACACTGGCTCGCATCTTGAAGAGCGAACCAACAGTGACCAGCCATTCACGCGAATGCAGGTCCAGGAGGCGACGCGGCGTGGACGACTTCGACATCGCACAAAGCAAAATAGGCGAATCTGCACAGCGGGTGGTTGACCGCGCCGTGGAGGAGTCACGTCGCCGCGATCACGCCCTGCTGACCAACGAGCATATCTTTCTGGCGTTTGCGCAGGTCGAGTGGGACACCTTCTCGCAGGTGATGCGCGACCTCGAGTTGAATCCGCACGAAATCCTGCAGGCGCTCGAAGAACATCTACACGTGTTGCCGACCTTCGCGGGTCGAGAGCTCCGAGTGGCACCGGCGACGAAACTGGTGTTCAAGCTTGCCTTCCATCAGGCGAGCCGGGCGGGACGCCAGACGATCGAATCGTCCGATCTCTTTTCGGCGATCTTCGAGGAGAGTCAGGGCGTGCCTGTGTCAATCATCAGGCATCACGGCGTCGAGCCTGAGGTGCTGGTTTCGCGTATCGCAACCAGGATGCGCGACAACGAGCTGCGTGAGGAGCGGCTTCGCAAACGATTCGAACTGCCGCCGTTTTTGAAACATTTCGCGACGAACTTGAACCTGCTCGCCAGGCAGGATCGGATTGCGCCGGTCTACGGCCGCGACACGGAAATCCAGCAGGTCCTCGAGATTCTGTGTCACCGCGAGCGGTCGAACTCAGTGATGCTGATTGGCGAACCGGGCGTCGGAAAAACCGCCATCGTCGAAGGCCTGGCGCGCCGCATCGAATTCGAGCCGGATACCGTGCCCGTGCGGCTGCGTGATTGCCAGGTCATCAACCTGCAGATGAACACGATGGTCGCCGGGACGATGCTGCGAGGGATGTTCGAGGATCGCATCCAGAACGTCATTCGCGAGATCAAGGAACGGCCGAACCTGATTCTGTTCGTTGACGAGGCGCACACAATGGTCGGCGCCGGCTCCGCTCTCGGCGCGCCGTCGGACGCCGCCAATGTCTTCAAGTCGGTGCTCGCGCGCGGCGAGGTGCGCATGATCGGCGCGACCACGCTGAGCGAGTACAAGGAGTACATCCAGGAAGACGAGGCGCTGTCGCGCCGCTTCCGGACCGTGCATGTAGAGGAGCCATCGATCGAGGAGACGCGCCGGATCCTCTACAACATCCGCCCGCGTCTCGAGCGCAATTACTCGGTGCGCCTTGTAGATGAGGCGATCGAGACGGCGCTCGAGATGTCGCCGCGGTAC
>Ga0126377_10001570_pt1 | contig 15066 bp, 11 predicted proteins | sample PanSoiMetPlot_22_FD_92647 | JGI IMG/M metagenome (GOLD analysis project Ga0126377, IMG submission 92647) | Tropical forest soil microbial communities from Panama - MetaG Plot_22 | ecosystem: Environmental > Terrestrial > Soil > Tropical forest > Bulk soil | place: Panama | collected 2016-02-17
CATCGAATGCCACAAACGCTACCGCGACGAGAAGGACCCGAACACCAAAGCGCCCGTCAAGTCACCCTGCTCCGGTTGTCATACCGAGAAGGCGGCGCGGCTTGATCCGAGGATGATTCGCCCGAGGCGCGGCGAATGGGTCACGGCCAACATAGCGGCCTTGACTCAGTGGATGAGGAGTTCACGCGCGAACACGACGGCGTTGATCAGATGATCGACCCTGAACCGACATATCATCGCTGGAAAAATCCGAAAATGCTCAAAACGATCTGGCCTTCGACAATCTGGCTGAGGACAGTGAAGCTCGCGCTCGCGCTCAGTTGTACCGCGATCCTCCTCGCCCCGTTCGCCGCCCGCGGCCAACAGGCGAATAAACAATCGCCGCCGCCCGAGAAAAAACCGGTAGACTACAACCGCTTCACTCACCAGACGCACCTGGGAGTGATCAAAGTCCCGAACACCAATTTCGCGCGCGAGCTGAAATGCGTTTCGTGCCACGAACGTCCCAGCCAGCGAGAGATTTCAAGCAACATAGTCGCCACTACTGATCGCAACCAAAAACTGAGTCTGAAATTCCCCGGCCACAAAGCCTGCGTCGAATGCCACGTCGTTCAATTCACTTCTAAACCGCAGCAGACCTGTGTCATCTGCCATAACACGGAGCAGGGTCTGAACGCGCGCCCGCCGCAGCGCGATTTCCCGCTGCGCTACGACTTCAACGCGTTCTTCGACGCCAAACAGCACGAACTGCACGTCACTTACAAATTGTCTGACGGCAAACAAATGGAGTGCGCCTACTGCCATAAACCGACCCAGAAAACCCTGGCCGTAACCATCGGTTCGCACCCCGAATGTTACGAATGCCACGCGCCGGGCAGCTTTGATGACAAGGCGAAAGTGAAAAGCGATTGTGTGGTTTGCCACACGCAGTCGATGTTCACGACTCGACCCGAGCCATACACCGCAAAGCTCGAGAGCCGCGCTTACGGCGCCAAGTTCTCGCACGTCGAGCATGTTAAGTTCATGGACTGCAGAACCTGCCATTCGATTCAGGGAGGCTACAACCAGTACTCGCCATCTTCGCCGGCGGTCAAACAACACAACACAGACGCCCAGAGGGGCGGGCGAGGCTGTTTCAGTTGCCACGACGGGAAACAGCACTACGGGCGCACTGTCTTCAGCGGCGATGACGCTCAAGTGTGTGTGAAGTGCCACAACGTGACTGGCAATATCAAAGTGTTTAAGGTTCGCGGCTGAAAACAAAATGGGGAGTGGGGTAAGGAACTTTCTTACCCCACTCCCCATTTCCTATTCCCCACTCCCCATTTCCTACTCCCTACTCCCCATTCCCCACTCCCTACTCCCCTCTTTACTTAATCGCCAATCGCTTTACAGCCTCTACCAGTTCAGCGACCAGGAAAGGCTTTTCGATGAAGGCGTCACATTTATCCTGGATCAGGCGTGATTTTTCGCTGTCATTCTGGCCTGTTACCGCCAGCACTTTGATGTCGGAGAGGGATGGATTCGATTTGATCTGGCGTGTGGCTTCGACTCCGTCCATGACGGGCATGTCCAGATCCATGACGATCACGTCGGGGTGGATGCTGTGGGCGAGTTCGATCGCTTCAAGGCCGTTCGACGCCTGGATGACGTTGTAATCGTCCTCGAGCGCGTAGATGAGCATGCGGCGCACGCCTTCGAGATCATCTACAATCAAGATTTTAGTCACGCGACACCTCGATGATAAAGCTACCTCGCCGTCCCTACACGAAGGGTATGGCGCTGACGATTCAAATCGCTACCGCAACGTTATCAAATGGGGTCAAGAATTTCCGCGCGTCTCATACATCCGGCAAGGCGCCTGGAAACGAATCTGAAGACACTACAATCCCGCCTGAGAACTGATTCTGGGATTGCGAGATCATTGCGCCGGAACGCGCTAGTGAGGCCGACCAGCGAGTCTATCCTGGCAAGTGTTTAGAACAGTGATACTCCGGGGCGTAATCGAGATATCCATGTTCGTATAGATTACGACGTGTACTAATACGGCAGGGCCGCCGCGTGGGGTTCGGCGTACGGATTATAACCGGATCACGGAAAATATGTACAGGGGGGCCAGATACTTTGCGTTGGCTTATGGCTCTCATTTAAGACAATAGATATTGCTCCCAAATAGGCAGGTCGCCCTGGATCGTTTCGAGAAAATACCGCTGTACGAAAGCCGGACTGTTGCAGCGCGATTAACAGTCCGGCTTTCGTATTAACGGACAATGGTCGCCCATTGTCCGCCAACTCGTATCGCCTCGGCTATTCAGAGGACGGCGTAAAGCTGTTGAATGGAGGCGTTGAGGCGTCGATTGATTTCAGGAATTTGATCAACACTCGGCGGTTATTGGCGTCGTTGAGCAGGTCCTGATCAAAGAAGGGCTTACCTGCGCGGCGGTGTTTCACATTGTCGAGGATCTCGTCAATCGTGATCGCCGACCCGTTGTGGAGCAGGGGCCCCAGCGCCCACGCGCCAAGCAACGACGGCGGGGCGAAGCCGTCAGCGCCGAGCGGAGCGGCGCCGTTCTGGCGAATCTCGTTGACGGCGCCAGGATCAAAAGTCCCCACCTTGCGAAGTTTCCTGAGGATCTGGCCGTTGACGATATCGCTGGCCAGTGGTGGCGGGGTGTAATCTCGGCGCGCCACCGACCATCCGCCACCGCCGTGACACGTAACGCATCCGGCTCTGGAGAACAATTCCCGTCCCGACGCTATCTCGCGCCCATCGAGGCTGAACGGATTGACGTTTCGCAGCGGCGAGACCGGCGTGCGGAGGCCGAGCTGGATGAACGTCTTCAGCGCGTCGAGCGCCTGGCTTTGCCCCTCGGTCGGCGCGCCAAGCGCGACCGGCGCCGGGGCTTGCGGGCCATCAACCTGGCCGTTAGTAGTGATCAGTCCCAGCCCCCCTGAGACGCCGCGCATGTTGTTCTCGAAATCCTGAATCTCGTCGTTGATCGCCGAGTAGTTCAGGATCTTCTGGTCCGCCGGGTTGTGCGGGTTGAACGAACCGTTGAGCGGAACTGAACGCCGCGGCCCCGCGCCGAATATCCACACCACCTGATCGGTCAATCCGAAGGCGTGGCAGGAAACGCAGCCGCTCCAGCCTTCGCTCGACAACCGCCCGACGGGAATGACCGGGCCGAGCGTCGGCAGATTGACTTTGGCCGAGCTGAAGAAGATTCCCTTGCCGTACTGAATCGTGGCCGCCTGCGTGCCGGCTTGCGGCAAAGCGGCGCTCGAGACCGTGGCGAGAACCGCGTTGGTGTCGAGGTTGACGACTGTCACGTCGCGAGAAACTTCGTTTGCGATGAAACCGCGCGTCCCGGTCGAATTGATCGCCATCCCGATTGGCTTCTGTCCGGTCTCGACGCGGATGATGGCGCCCGGGTCGCCGGCCTGTTTGGGCGCGTTGATGGTGGGCGTGCCCTGCGCGTCAAGCGTGACTTTGACGATGATGTTGGCGGCCATCGCCACGACCCAGCCCTCGTTGCTGTTCGGCTCGAAGGCGATCTGCCAGGGCATTCCGGTGAAGAGCTTCTTCTCGCCCGCGGGCTCGAAATTGATCCCGCGATTCATGTTGATGGTTTGAAGCTGGTCGCCGGCCTTGCCTTCGAGGTCGGTAGTCGTGTCAATCACGTCCAGGAACGATTGAACGTTGACATTGAACCGCGTCGGGCCATCGGGAGAGGCGGCGTTGTTCGGCAGGTAGGCGCGATTGCCTTTGATGGCGATGGCGTTGAGCGAATTGGGAAACGCGCCGGTGACGACCGTGAAAGTCGCCGGATCGGTCGCCGGAATGCGTTTCAACGCCGAGCCGTTCGATCTGAATCCGACATCGGCTATCGGCGCAAGAACGACTTCTTTAACGACGCTGTCGTTCAGGGTCGAGATGACGGTGACGCGGCCTTCCTTGTAATCATCGGCGCCGATGATCGTGTTCGGACGGTCAACGCTGTTGAACTGCGTGACGTAGAGCTTCTCGTCCTGGTCGTCGCCGTCACCGTCGCTGGTCACGGCCATGCCGCGCGGCTCAAGGCCGACGCCGGTGATCAGGCCGACCACCTGATTATTTGCGGTGTTGATGACTGAAATATCGTTCGACCGCGCGTTTGCGACATAGAGTTTCCTTCCGTTCGGCGTCAATACGATTCCGTAAGGTTCGGTTCCAACGTCGATCGCGCCGACGACCGCGCGGCTCGTCGCGTTGATCACCGAGACCGTGCCGCTGAGGGTGTTTGCGACATAGACGGTCTGTCCGTTCGGCGAGATCGCCAGGCTATTCGGTTCGTCGCCGACCGCGATCTCGGCGACTTTCTGGTTGGCGTCGCTTCGAACATCGATTACGGAAACCGTGTCGTTGTCGGGGTTGACCACCCAGACGAAGTTGTTGTCGGGGGTGACGGCGATCGGGCTTGAGGACGTGGGGCCGGGGGACGCGGTTTGCGCCGAGGCGGCATGTCTTCGGTCTTCGCTACGCCAGCAGATCAAGCCGGCAAGAATGAAGAGCGACGCAATGGAGAGCTTGGCTATTTTCAGTTTCAAGTCTATTCCTCCTGGTTAATTTGTTTCGGGGCGCGCCGGCCGCGCTCTGGCGCAGATTAAAATTAGCGCCACGTCCGGCGGCGAGCATGGCCTTTAAATCATCCCAGACGACATTCGGAGAAATGTAACCGCGGATTTACACGGATGCGGCGGATTATCAGGGATAATCTGTGTTGATCTGCCGCATCCGTGTAAATCCGCGGTTCCTGCCGTCCCATCCCCACCCGTTTCGATTTAATGTCTCCCTATGGAGGAACCACATTCGCCGCCGACCGCGGCAACGGACGATAGGGACAATAGGATCCGATCGTATTTGCCCTTGTCGCCGATTCGGCTACAATGGCGAAGCTTAGTCGTCATCTCCAACCACCCCTTCATCGCGTGGCGCAAAATAATCGAGTGTCAAGGCCGAGGTCTTGAGACCCGGTTGAAATTTTCTTGAAAAAGTTCTGAAAGCCGTTTATGCCAAGACAACCACGCAACTTGTACGAATTCGGCCCGTTCCGGCTCGATCCCCGCGAGCGGTCTTTGATACGCGAGGATCTCGCGCTCGCGCTGACGCCTAAAGCCTTCGACATTCTGCTCGCGCTGATCGAAAGCAGTCGCCACGTGGTCACGAAAGAAGAGTTGATGAATCGAATCTGGCCGGACATTTACGTCGAAGAGACTAATCTGGCCCAACACATTTCCATGCTCCGCAAAGTCCTCGGCGAGCGTCCTGGCGGCGGGCAGTACATCGAAACGGTTCCCAAGCGCGGCTATCGCTTCGCAGTTCTCGTCAACAAGATCAGGTACGAGCCCTCGGAGCTTAAAACCAACGAGACGCCGCAAGAAGGCGGCGCCGTTAAGAAAAGGAGCGCCGATTTCGAAACGGCCATTTCAGTGGAAGAATCCGCAGGCGCCGAGAGAATTACAACGGTCAGGGTGGGAACGAGGCTGGGGCGCTACGAGATCATCTCGCAATTGGGCTCGGGCGGAATGGGCGAGATATACCTGGCCAACGACACTCAGCTCGACCGCCGCGTCGCGCTCAAGCTCCTGTCGGAAAGATATACCGGGAACGCGCTCTGGCTGCGCCGCTTCATCCGCGAGGCGAAGGCCGCAAGCGCGCTCAATCATCCCAACATCATCACCATACACGAAATCGGCCAGGCCGGCGGCGTTCATTTCATCGCCACCGAATTCATCGAAGGCCGGACCTTGAGGCAGCGTCTGGCAGAAAGCCCGATGAAGATCGGCGACGCGATCAACGTCGCCACGCAGGTGGCGAGCGCGCTCGCGGCGGCGCACGCCGCCGGAATCATCCACCGCGACATCAAACCTGAAAACATCATGCTGCGGCCCGACGGCTACGTGAAAGTGCTCGATTTCGGGCTCGCGAAGCAGGTCGAGCCGGACAGTTCCGAAGGGGGCGCCGGCCTCTCTCAGCTCAACACCGATCCCGGCGTCATTATGGGCACGGTCAATTACATGTCGCCTGAGCAGGCTCGCGGGATAGTAGTCGACACCCGCAGCGACATCTTCAGCCTCGGCGTGGCGCTTTACGAAATGCTGGCCGGGAGGGCGCCGTTTTCCGGCCCTTCGTCGGGCGACGTGATCGTCTCGATTCTGGACCGCGAGCCGCCACGACTCTCGCAAATATTGCCCGGCGTACCGGCCGAACTCGAACGCATCGTCGGCAGGGCGCTGCGCAAGGACCGCGAAGAGCGCTACCAGTCGGTCAAGGATTTTCAGCTCGACCTGAAGAGTCTCCAGCAGGAGATTGAACTGCAGGCCAGGCTCGGCGATCCGCAACAGCGCCAGCGGCAGGAACCACAACGCGCGGCGATTGACCGCGAACCTTCCGACGTTCCCGAAGTCCGCTACGCCCGCAGCGGAGAGGTGAACATCGCGTATCAGGTGGTCGGCGACGGGCCCTTCGACCTGGTCTTCGTGATGGGCTGGATTTCGCACCTCGAATATTTCTGGAGCGAGCCGTCATTCGCGCGTTTTCTGCGCCGGCTGGCCTCGTTCGCGCGAGTGATCCTCTTCGACAAACGGGGGACCGGACTGTCCGACCGCGTGCCGCTCGACCAGTTGCCTACGCTCGAACAGCGGATGGACGACGTGCGCGCCGTGATGGAGGCCACCGGATGCGATCGCGCCGTGCTGTGCGGCGTTTCGGAAGGCGGGCCGATGTGCAGCCTTTTCTCCGCCACCTATCCCGAAAAGACAATCGCGCTGGTCATGATCGGCTCTTACGCTCGGAGGCTGAAAGGCGAGGGCTATCAGTGGGGACCGACCGAGGCCGAACAAGAGCTTTTCTTTGACCAGATTCGAAAGCGCTGGGGCGGGCCTGTGGGACTGGAGGCTCGCGCGCCGAGCGTCGCGAACGATCCCGCGTTCCGCGATTGGTGGGCGGCCTATTTGCGTCGCGGCGCGAGTCCTGGGGCCGCGCTCGCGCTGACGAAGATGAACACCGAGATCGACATTCGTCACGTGCTGCCGACAATTCGCGTGCCGACGCTGGTCATTCACCGCACAGGGGATCTGGTTTTCAATGTAGAAGAAGGACGGTACCTTGCCGAAAACGTCCCTGGCGCGTTGTTCGCCGAATTGCCCGGCGTCGATCATCTGCCCTTCGTCGGCGATCAGGACGCGATTATTGACGCGATTGAAGAGTTCCTGACCGGAATGCGCCGCGCCGAAATGGTTGACCGCGTTTTGGCGACCGTGCTCGTGGCCAAAGTGGTCGGGCCGGCGGCGAAGTTCACGGACACTCAGTGGCGCGATCTGCTCGAACGCCACCAGGCATTAATCAGAAAAGAGGTCGAACTCTTCAAGGGACGCGTGGTCGAAGTCACTCAGGAAGGCCTGCTCGCCACGTTCGACGGCCCGGCGCGCGCGGTGCGGGCCGCATGCGCCATCAGCGATTCGGCCCGGCGTCTCGGAATCGAGCTGCGAACCGGCTTGCACACCGGCGAGTGCGACATGATGGATGATCGCGTCAATGGCGTCGCCGTGGAGATCGCCTCGCAAGTGGCCGCCGAGTCGGCCGTCGGCGAGGTTCTGGTTTCGAGCACCGTCAAAGATCTGATCGCGGGCGCGGGCATCCGCTTCGCCGAACGCGGCGCGCGACCTTTGGAAGGCGGATTGGGTGAATGGAGACTCTTCGCCGTCGAACGCGGCGCCGTTTAAGTCAATGAAGATCGTTCCAGGCGCGCATCGCTTCCAGCCTGCGGGCTTGGCGGAAGACGAATAAATCGGAAACTACCTGGGTACGCATCGCTTCCAGCGTGCGGGGATTCGGCGCCTCAGGGATTGATCGGATCTCTGAGGCGCCGAATCCCCGCACGCTGGAAGCGATGCGTACCCAGGGATTTCTTACTGGGGCGCGGAATAAACCTACGTCGTCTTACGACGCGTCGCCTCGCGGCGTCTATGTGATCGGATCGAAATCTTTACAAACGCGATTGACAGAGTTTTTATGATGGGATGAGGAACTACGGCTTTCTCAGCCTCTCTGTAAATCCCGCCGAAAACATTCCGTCGCCGCGGAAAGTCTTGTGATCCACGGCTCCTATCCTTGTGGCCTATTCCGCGCCCTCCTTTGCCCTTTTTGAATGGGGTCGGGCAAATTCGAGTAATCGTAGCCTGGGTCAATTGCCGATCATGATTTGTGTGAAGTTGGCGACAAAGCCGCCCACGGTCACGACCACCTGCGCCGGTCCCATGCCGCGCAGCGATTCGTTCAAACGAACGTTGACCTGATCCACTCCCGCATATGACGGATGCGGGCCTGACCATATGACAGCGCAATCACGTCCTTCGATGCGCACAATAACCGGCCCTGGGGTTCTAAGCCCGGTGCCGAAAAGAACCAGGTAGTTGGGTTGAGCGGACGATCCGACGCTGATTGGAACCGGATTGCCGCTCGAATCAGCGACGTTCTGATAATTACGGGCGTCAGCCGTGACCAGCGCCGCCGGCGCGCCGCTCCCGCTGCTCTTTGCCGTGAAGATACCCGGATTGGGCGCCGTCAATATATCTCCTTCGGTCCGCTCTCCGTTCGACCCGATGATCGTGACGTTGCTCGTGCCGACGGCCCAATCAGGCAACAGGAAATTTATCTGAGCCGGCGAAACGTAAAACAGATCCGTGGGGTTTCCGTTCACCAGCACCTGCGTCCCGCCGATGTTTTTCGGCAGCGGTATGCCGAGGGCCGGCGCGGTTATCGAAGTCAGCGACTGACCGGCGCTGGCGAAAAGAGTTACAATGGAACCGGGCGCAACCGGGCTAGTGAATGTGGCCGCCGATACCAGGTTGATCGTCCCGGGACCTCCCCCTCCTGAGCAAATATCGCATGGCTTCGTATGAGGCGGATTTCCGCTTGTCACAGTCTGACAACTCGCGCCGGACTTCATCACCTGCTTGATCGTGTAAACCGCCGCGAAGCTGCAACCGACGGGGTCGGAAAATGAGATGGCGTTTGCGGGCGGCTGTCCTACTTTCACGCCGCTACGATAAATCTCGTAATGATCGATCATCGAGATCGGATCGCGATTCAACCATCTTATATTCAGGTTTCCGCAAGTCGAAGGATAGCCCTGGTACAGCGGCGGGGTGCAAGCGGATTGGGCTTCGACAGACCTCGTTGAAATCAAGTTTGTTCTGTCAGAAGTGGCAAGGTCGCCTAAAACCGAAGAGAGCAAGCACACTAGGAGAGCGAGGAGAGCCTTTTTACCGAACATGATTCCTCCAAACGGCACAGCCGGACACACCGCAACCGCGCCGTTTAATAGTTGGCGATGACACGGGGAGCTATATGCTTGAGGGATGACGAAGGGGCTAAATCGGGGTCGGAGTATAAATGAGCGAACACATTCGCTTCGACGGACTTCAGCATTCCGGATCAGGGATGCGGGGATGAGCCTTCTGCCCAGGGCGAACGGGAGTATTAAGTTCAGGAATATTGTGAGTGAACGGGCGAGAGTTTAATCCTAATCCGGGTTTGATTCAATTGAAAAATGCAATGCGCGAATGGCAATTTTAATGGACGAATGATAAGCTGCCGCCCCTTCCATCTTTGAAAAATTTCCCCCGGAGAATATCGAAGTGAAATATTCATACTCTGTTGTCGTTCCATTTCATAACGAAGAAGAGAACCTGCGGGCGCTCTATCGCCGTCTGACGGAGGTCATGGAGGAGATAGGCGAAGATTATGAATTGGTCTTCGTCGACGACGGCAGCGACGATCGTACGCAAACGATCCTGAGAGAGATCTGCGGGCTCGACCCGCGCGTCACAGGCCTCCGGCTGCGCCGCAATTTCGGCCAGACCGCCGCGCTGGCGGCCGGATTCGATTACGCCGAGGGAGAAGTGATCATCGCCATGGACGGTGATCTGCAGCACCAACCGGAAGATATTCCTCGATTCCTGGCCAAGCTCGAAGAAGGTTACGACGTGGTCAGCGGCTGGCGTCAGAACCGCAGTGACGGCTTTCTGCGGGCGTTTCCGTCGAGAGTCGCGAACAGGTTGATGGCGCGGGCCTCGGGAGTTCCGATCCACGATTTCGGCACGACGTTCAAAGCCTACCGCCGCGAAGTGCTCGAAAGAATTCCGATCTACGGCCAGATGCACCGCTTCCTGCCGGCCATGGCCAGCGTCGAAGGCGCGCTGATCGCCGAAATTCCCATAGAGGATAAGCCGCGCGTGAACGGCAAATCGCATTACGGATTGTCGCGCACGTTCCGCGTCATGTTCGACATTCTGACGATCCGCCTCATCGTCCGTTACTTCTCGCGGCCGCTGCATTTCTTCGGCGGCATCGGCGCGGTGATGATCTCGCTGGCCGCGACGCTGGCGAGCTGGCTGCTGTTCAAGAAGCTTTACTGGCGCGAAAATATCTTCATTCAAAACGGGCCGATGCTGCTCTTCGCCGCCGTGTCGTTTCTGGGAGGAATTCAGTTTTTAGGACTGGGCTTGCTCGGCGACCTCTTCACGCGGCTCTATTACGCGCCGGAGCGGAGGAATATTTATAACGTCGCGCGCGTTTTTCGTAGTGAAATGCCACGGGAGATTGGGCGGGAAAAAATATAAAGTGATCGCATGCCTGTAGCAACTGAAATCGTCAATCGCAAGCTCAGTCACTTCGACCTCTGCGCGAACCAGGACGTAGAGTTCCGGCGGAAGACTACGCTCTTCGAGGATGTCGAACTGGTTCATCAACCTCTGATCGAAACCCGGCTCGAAGACATCGATCTCGGCGTCGTCGCGCTCGGCAAACGTCTGAACTACCCGCTGATCATCACGGGGATGACCGGCGGCGCGGAAGAGGTTGGTAGATTCAACCGGGAGATAGCCGGGCTGGCCGATCGAATGGGCATCGGTTTCGGAGTGGGGTCGCAGCGCGTGACGCTCCGCCATCCCGAACTGAAGAAGACTTTTCAGGTGCGCGACGTGGCGCCGGACGTCCTGCTGTTCGGCAACATCGGCGTCGCGCAGGCGCGCGAGATGCGCTCGGGCGCCGTGACGCGGCTGGCCGAGGAGATCGGGGCCGACGCGATGTGCGTTCACCTGAACGCGGCTATGGAGATTATTCAGGAGAACGGCGACCACGATTTTCGCGGCTCGCTCGAAGCAGTCATGAGGCTGGTCGCCGAATCCCCGCTGCCGATCATCGTCAAAGAGACCGGCTGCGGCTTCGCGCGCGAATCCGGAATGAAACTCCGCGACGCCGGAGTCGAATGGATCGACGTTTCCGGCGCCGGAGGAACCTCGTGGGTAGGGGTCGAAACGATGCGCAACCGCGCGATGCGCCATCTCGGCGAAGCCTTCTGGGATTGGGGCGTTCCGACCGCTGCCAGCCTCTGCGAGCTTCGTTCGCTCAATCTCAACCTGATCGCGTCGGGCGGCATACGCGCGGGATTGCAGGCGGCGAAGGCCCTGGCCCTGGGCGCGAAAGTCGTCGGCGTCGCGCTCCCGGTTTTGCGCGCTTACGCTTCAGGAGGGGTCGAGGGCGTCGAGGCTTTTCTGCGCGCCTTCTGCGAGGAATTGCGCGTGGCGATGATGCTTTGCGGTTGCGCTAAGGTCGCCGACCTTGCCCCTGACCGCGCCGTTATCGGCGGGCGTTTGCTCGAATGGGTCGAACAGCGCGGATTGCGGGTGAACCGCGATGAGTGAAACAGACCCCGTCTTAACCGATCTCTGCCTCGTCACAGCCGTTGATGTCGAAACCAAAGTCGTCAACGGTTTGCTCTTTGAGGAGAGCGGGAGTGGGGAGAAGAGGCGCCGTTCTTTCTCCCGTTCCCCTCTCCCCTCTCCCCATTCCTCTGAAGAGCCGCGATTGAAAATCCGCGGCGGACCATCCGGCGCGCGCCGGATCACGCGCAGGATCACCGTACTGAAATCGGATATGGGCGCGGTCGGCTTCGCCGAACGGCTCGAGAGACACCTGTTGGACAATCACTACGACGCCCTGATTGTCGTCGGCCTTGCGGGCGGGCTTGATCCGGCGCTGCGTCCGGGTGATGTGGTTCTTTACGATCTTTGCTACGACGCGCGCGCTGTTGAGTTTTGGCGTGACGAGGAGGCCTCTCCCGAGGCGGCGTCGAGCGGCGCCTGCGATACTCGGTTGTCGAACTTCCTCGCCGAAGTCTTAACCGGATCGGGCGTCTCCTTCGTTCGGGCGCCTGGAATTACGGTCGACAGAATCGTCACTGAAGGAAAGGACAAATTGGCGCTAGGCGCTCGATTCGGCGCGGCGGCGGTGGATATGGAAAGCTGCGAATCGCTCATCGCCTGCGCCAGAACAGGGCTGCCGGCCGCGGTATTGCGCGTCATTTCCGATGAGGCCGGGCAGGACATACCGGATTTCAATCGGGCGTATGACCCCAATGGCCGGATGAACGGATGGCGATTGGCCGCGGCGATGAGCGCCCGTCCGATCGCCGCGCTCCGATTGGCGCTGAGCTTCAGACGCGCTATCGGATCGCTGAGAGAAACTCTACGCGCTGTGCTGAATGCGTGAATTGGTTTAGCCATTTCCGGGTGACATTCGCGCGATTGTTGACAAGTCGCAGTCCGGCGCCTAGAGTTTCTTGCCTGTTTTTTTCAGGGAATTGATGGTCCCCGCATGAAAACCAAGGAGAACAAGATAATGAGTAATCTAGCGCTTGCAGCGGTAGAGAAACGAACTGAGATAGAGACAAAAGAAGGAAATTACAAGATAGCCTCCACCACTATCGTCATCAGAACCAACGAGCGAGTCGAATTAAAAAGCATCACCAGAGAGATCGCCGCCTTCGTAGAACAGTCTCCGATCCGAGACGGCATCGTTCACGTCTCATCACTGCACACCACGGCAGGCTTGATGATGAACGAGGTCCAGGAGGCGCTGCTCTCTGACATGTCCGGCCTCTTCGAGCAAATCATCCCGAGCGCGGCTTATTATAAACACAATGATCCGCTGCTCTCCGACTGCGATCGCGGAAACGCCGACGCGCACCTTCGCACGATCGTCGCCGGCCACAGCGTTTCCATACCTATCAGCGAAGGCCGGCTGAAACTCGGGACCTGGCAGAATGTTCTCCTTGCCGAGTTCGACGGTCCGAATAACCGCAGTATCCATATTCAAGTGATGGGAATCTGAAGGCAGTGGGCAGTGGATAGTGGGCAGTGGGCGGCGGCTGCCCACTGCCCACTATCCACTACCCACTGTCCACTATGAAAGTATTCGTCACAGGAGCCACCGGTTTCATCGGGGGCAACCTGGTTCGCTCGTTGCTAAGCGACGGGCGTCAGGTAAGGGCGTTAATTCGCCCCGGTAGCGACCGGAGAAATATCGCAGGCTTGCCCATTGAGACGGTCGAAGGGGCTCTCGAAGATCAGCTTTATCTTGCCGAACAGATAGCGGGCTGCGACGCGGTTTTTCATGTCGCGGCCCATTATTCTTTGTGGGCGCAAGATCGTGACTCGATCTATCGCGCCAACGTTGACGGTACAATAAATCTGCTGGCCGCCGCCCGCGCCTCCGGAGTCAAACGTTTCATTCACACCAGCTCCGTCGCGGCGATCGGAGTTCCTCCCCCGAACACGCTGGGAACCGAAGAGACGCAGACCACGCTCGAAGAGCTTGTCAGCGACTACAAGAAATCGAAATACCTGGCCGAACAGGCGGCGATTGGCGCGGCCCGCGAAGGGCTGGACGTGGTGATCGTCAATCCTTCAACGCCAATCGGCGCGCTCGATGTCAAGCCGACTCCGACAGGGGAGATCATCCTCCGCTTCCTGCAGGACCGAATGCCCGCTTACGTTCACACGGGACTCAACCTGATCGACGTCGAAGATGTCGCGCAGGGACACGTCCTGGCCTTGCGGAGAGGGCGGACGGGCGAGCGCTACATCCTGGGCAATCGCAATCTGTCGTTGAAGGAGATGCTCGACATGCTGGCTGCGCTAACTGGCAAACGCGCTCCGCGAATCGCGATCCCGCATTCCATCCCGATCGCCGCGGCCTTCATCGACGAAATGATTCTCGCGCGGCTGGGCAAGAGACCGCGAATCTCTTTCTACGCCGCGCTGATGTCGAGAAAGGCGATGTATTACGATTCGTCAAAGGCCGTCCGCGAACTGGGATTGCCGCAAACCCCTGTCGAGAAGGCGATGGAGAAGGCCGTCCGGTGGTTTGAAGAGAATGGTTACGTTGAGCGCCGGCTCAAGAATTCTGAGGTATAAGCCTCTTCCATTTTCCATTTTCCATCTGCCATTTGTCATTGCCGAAATCGCTCAGTTTCTGCAATGACAAATGACAGCTGTAATATGGAGAATGGAAAATGAAGACGCCTCAAATTCTCTTCAGGTAATTACTTCAACACCCAGATAAGGCGCCAATGCTTTCGGGACTTTCACCGAGCCGTCGGCCTGCTGGTAATTTTCCAGGATCGCTATCCACGTCCTGCCCACGGCCAATCCCGACCCGTTCAGCGTGTGAACGAATTCGGTCCCCGATTTGCCGGCGCGTTTAAAGCGAATCTGCGCGCGGCGCGCCTGGAAGTCTTCGCAGTTCGAGCACGAAGAGATTTCGCGGAAGGTATTCTGGCTCGGCAACCAGACCTCGATGTCGTAAGTCTTCGACGCCGAAAATCCCATGTCGCCGGTCGAGAGCGTCACCGTGCGGTAGGGCAGTTCGAGTCGTTGGAGAACCGTCTCGGCGTCGCTCGTCAAATGTTCCAACGCCTCGTATGAATCTTCGGGCTTCGTGATCTTAACCAGCTCAACTTTGTCGAACTGGTGCTGGCGGATCAATCCGCGCACGTCTCGCCCATAGCTGCCGGCCTCCGAGCGGAAGCAGGGCGTGTATGCCGTGTAGCTCAGCGTCAGATCCTTCTCGTTCAAAATCTCGTCGCGGTGCAGGTTCGTGAGCGGAACCTCGGCGGTCGGCACGAGGTAATAGTCGCGCTCGAATCGAAGCTTGAAGAGGTCGGCTTCGAACTTCGGAAG
>Ga0126377_10001571_pt1 | contig 15061 bp, 20 predicted proteins | sample PanSoiMetPlot_22_FD_92647 | JGI IMG/M metagenome (GOLD analysis project Ga0126377, IMG submission 92647) | Tropical forest soil microbial communities from Panama - MetaG Plot_22 | ecosystem: Environmental > Terrestrial > Soil > Tropical forest > Bulk soil | place: Panama | collected 2016-02-17
GGGCCGGGCGCCCCCCGAGGTGAACTCGACGGCCTCCGGTTGGATACTAAGGCCGCTGCCACCAGCCACGGCATCAAGCTCACCGTCTCGGAAAGCATTAATGTCGACGCCGTCCAGCGTTCCAGTCTCAATTGTGCTCATGATCGTGCTCCTATCGTGCGTTTTTACGGCAACAGCCTTGTGTGTCGCCGTACCGCGAACTTGGGTTCAACACCGGCGGCGCGACAGCGGAACGCGCGGCCGATGAAACCCAGCCGCGCGCGTCGCCGTTCAAGGTCCATGGCGCGCAAGAAGATCATCGGCGAACGGCTCGGCGGCGAACCGCAGGATGAGCGCGAGCATTTCATCAAATGCCCGGCGTGCGGTCGCTGGCTCGACATGCGCGACCTTGGCGAAGTTTTAGAACACGAGCGCACCTGCGAGGGGAGCCAAGCACCCCCACCGCATTGAAGCCGCCGAATCAGCCCAACCTCATGCCGCCTTCACGGTTTCGCCGCGGATGGCATTTCTAGGGGATGGCGCGAGCGCAACCGATTTACTTACTGAACTGATTCCGTGACTCGTCCTCGGGCGGTCTTGGCGGATGGCCCTGTGGATAAACGCCGAGGCGATTGACTGGGTTCAAAATCAACTTACACGGCAATTGAGGCAGGCACGGTGCCAGCCTCCACGGCATCGGAAAGGACCGCCGCATTGAGGCCCGATATGTCTTGGACGAAGCTGAGATCAAATCCTTGGTCCGTGGTCTTACTCTTAGTAATCATCGCGCTCCCCTTCGTTGTCATCGGCTGGCGCGGGGATCAGTTACCACCTCCGAGTTTGCCAGATTGGGCCGTAGACAAATGGGCCGCTCTATTATCCGCCCTGGCCGCTGCCGCCAGCGCCGGTTTCGCCGGCACGATATGGAAGATCAACAAACGCCAATTCGACCATGGGCGCGAAGTTGAACGTGCGTATATTTCTGGCGGAGGGCTCCGAAAATTTGAGCCTGTCGCAACAGGTGAACCCGGCGTGTTTCAATTGAGGGATACCAGGAAATTTGAATTCCACGTCAACAACTACGGGAAAACCCCCGGCAAGGTTTTTAAGATCGGGTGGGGATTTTGCGAAGACCATGCAGTTCCGCCAGGGAGGTCGAGCTATCACGAGAAATATTTTGACAGCTGGATTCCCCCCGGCATATCGAGCCTCGCATTACTCACGATCGACATACCCCCCAACCTCTCGGCGCCAGCAATCTACGGGAGGGTCTTTTATCAAACGATCTTCGGGGATCGCTTCTCTTCCGGGTTTCTCTATCGAATCTCCAATGAACCGGGCCGCGGAAGCGAATCCATATCCCCGCCCGATCCCTCATATACCAATGAGAGAGAGGACTAGCGGGACGGCCACCTAGCCAGCGCCGTTATGCGCGGCGCGCCGTGGCCGTTGCAGCGCGGGCATCGCACGTCGCGCAGCGCGATGTTGATCGGCGCGTCCGGGTGGCGCCGCTTCACGGACAGGTCGAGATCGATCATGGTACCGCACGCGTCGCAACAGACCACAAGCCAGTGGTGTTTGGTCGCGAGCGCCGCCGCGATCGTCGGCCAGAACCACGCCTCGCGGCCGGCGGCGAGACGCGCGTTGAACTCCTCGATGGTGGCGCGCGCGTCGGCCATCGCCGCGGCATCGCGTTCTAGCCGTGCGTGGCGCGCCCGCTGATCATCGCGCCGGTGGCTCATCCCCATGGCTTGAGCCTCGCTCGTCATCGCCGTCACCGTCAACTGGCGCGCGACGACATCCCCCTTGAAAACTGGCCCCGCGGTGGTGAACACTGCGGGGCCAAGAGGTGCAGTTTCCATCAACGCATCCATCCTATCACGAGGAGGAGCCGATGCGTCGAGCCGCACCCGACACTGTCGACACTGTCCGCGCGTTGATTGCCAGCATTTCGGAGCCGCGTCTGCGCGAGCTTGTGGTGGAGGCGATTCTCGCCGCGCTGGCCGGTCTGGCGGCAAGTCTTGGGCCTTGCGCCGCGCCGACGCCGCGCCCTGGCAATGGCCGCCGGCGTGCTCGGGCCGCCATGGCGCCAGCGCGACGTGCTACCGCGAACGCCAGAGGGCGCACGCGCCGTCACGCGGCCAAGGCTGGAGCCGCTGCCAACGGCCGCCGCCGGCGCGGCCCACGCGCCAAAGCGGAAGCTGCCGCCGGCAACGGTGACGCGTCGCCGGCCGATGACGTGACCCCGGCGCGCCTGTGGGAGCATGCCGCGAAGCTCGAACCCAAGGCGCCGTGGCGCGCCATTGTGCGCGAGTTCGGAGTGCCCGAGGCCTTTGCGCAAGCAGCGCAGCGCGATGGCACCTTGCCCTGCTCACCGCGCGCGGCCGCCCGGTTCATGACCCTGTAGCTTGCGCGCTCTCGCTGTTGCGCCTACCTCAGTGCGCGAGGCGTCGCGTGAGGCGGCGTCTCGTTTCACCTAAGCGTGCAAGCGGCCTGCGCTGGCGAGGAGCGCAGGCCGTCATGCTGTTTAGTGGTATACTGCGCGCGCCGGTCTGACCGGCCTCCATTGTGATGTGATGACGGGAAGGCGCGTCGGGTAATCCCTCACCCGGCGCGCCTTTGCTTTTGCCAGCCACGGCTTTCGGGCGTATCGTTGCGGTCGCACGCTTTGGGTGAAAGGAGGTCATCACACACCTGGAGCAATGAGCCATGGAACTCACCACCGAATTGGTCGAGGAAATCCGCCGCGCACGTGACGGCCTCGATCGCGGCGACGCCCGCACCAATTCTCGCATCGACAAAGTCGAAGCAAGTCTGAACGCGCTGCTTCTCAAATCGAATCGGCCGGGGGCGGGTCGCGAGACGGCGGACGATGAGGCCGCTGAGCGCAAATCCGCGGCCGCACTTTGCGTCATCAAGCACGCGCTGACGATCCCGAAAAATGACGGCAACACCGAGTACGAGCCGACGAGCGCCGAGATCGATGCGGCGCTGAACGCGAAGAGGGGCTTGCGCGCACTCTTTCGACACGGCGATCAGAACCGGCTTCCGCTGGAGTTGCGTAAATCTCTAACCTCATTCGCGCTCGGATCGAACAGCTTCATCGCGCCGCCGGAAATGAGCGACACTATTCTATCGTGTTTGGTCGATGACACTGATATCGCCGGGTTGGTAAATAACGTCTCTACAAGCTCCGGTAGTATCAAATTTTTCATCGACAATGTGAGAATGGGTGATGCCGCATGGGCTTGTGAGGCAAGCTGCTTTGCCAACAACCCTATGCCCGATCTCAACGAAGGCTTGGGCGAGCTTGAAATCAAAACCGAGCCACTGCGATTTGTGGTTTGCGCCGGCAGCGATTTGGTTCAAGACGCGAGCTTCAACATCGAGGCGTGGGTTTTGCGCAAGGTTTCGGATGGCTTTAGGCGCACCATCTCGAACGCGATCATCGTCGGCGATGGCGTGGGCAAGCCGCTCGGCCTTTTGCACCCACTTTCGGGGATTCCGGTTTGTGAGACGGCACCAAGCACGCCGGCCGGCATGTTCACGTGGCAGGATTTAATCGCCTTAAAGTGGCAAATTCCGCAACAGTGGCATTCCGGTGGACGTTATTTGATGAACCAAGCGAGCTTCGCTCTAACGTTGACGATGAGCGACGCATCGGGCAGGCCGATCATGGTTAGCAGCCCGACCGAGGCCGGCCAATTCTTGCTCAACGGCAGCCCGATCGTAATCGCCAGCCAAATGCCCGATGTGCAGCCGGGCGCAACGCCCGTCCTTTTCGCCAACCTGCAGGCCGCGTACACGCTTGCCGCGCGCCGCGCGACCACGCTTCAAGTTGATCCTTATTCCGGCGGTTGGTGCCTGATCTTCCGCGCGGAGGCGCGCGTCGGCGGCGCGATCACCTGTCCGGGAGCAGCGCGCCTACTGTTAATCAAATGAACAGCGAACTGCACACCTCACAAGCTCGGCTACTCGGCGTGCTGGCGCTGGCGGCAGTGGAACGTCTCGGCGGCGACGGGGTCTTGTTTGCCGCCGCCGATGATCGGCTGCGCGAATGCAAGGTGGTTCGCGTGGGCGACATCGCGGTGGTCGACCAGCCCGCCGACGACAGCGGGCCGCGCACGGTCAGCGTCTATCTGATCGGAGAGGGAGCGAAGTTCCTGCTCTACTCGCTGCAATGGCACAGCGCCGCGCCTGATTTGCATCTGGCGCGCGACCCGCGGGACTGGTTCGGCGTTGTGAGCATGACGTTGCTCGACGCGCTGGCGAAAAGCGACCCGGCACTGCGCGCCAGCTTGCGCGCGTGCGCCGCGCCGCCGCAGTAGCTCAATGCGGGAGGCGACCGCGCCGCTCCCGCTCCGCGGCCGTTTCGGTGGCTTTGAATTGCGTCATCGGCATCCGGGTCGGTTGGCGGCAGCGTTGGAGCCGGCTGCTTGGCCGGGAGCTTGCGGCGGCGACCGTCCCGGCCGACCCGTTTCTCAGGTGCGTCATCAGGTGCGTCATCAACTGCGTCATCAACTGCGTCATCGGGCGCGGCGGCGCGATTTCCGCGCGCGCGTGGTTTCCGCCTGCGTCAGCGGCGGCGTCGTTTTCGGCGGTTTTTCCGCAAACCGATGCAGCGTTTGCACGCGCCAGCGCGGCCAGCGCCCACCGATCAACATATCGGCCGGTGGAAAAAAACCTTGCCGGATCAGGCGGCGCAGTGTTGGCCGCGAGACGCCGCCGAGAAATTCGAGAACGGTCGTCAGCGTGACGAAGCCAGCCGGCGGCAATTCTGCCAGAGCTTGCCGGCGTGGCGCGGGCGGTTCATCAGAATCCGATCGCGCTACGCGCCGGGCTTCCGCCTTCATCCGGCGAACCTCGGCCTCAAGTTCACGGATGCGGGCTTTGAGCTTGCGCATCTCGGCTTGACGCCGCTTGCGCCAGCGCGCTTGCCGCTCCGCATTGGTTCGGTCGTCGCTCATGCGCCGTTACATAACATCAATGCCGAGGCGCACAATCAGCGACCCTTTTCACCCGTGGTGTGTGAATGGTGAGACGCGCGGCGCGTGCAACGCGAGCGCACCGAGGCGCGGGCCAGATTGAAGGCGCCGCGACCGCTTATGCATGCGCTTCCCAGCGGCTCAACGCGGCGCGCATCCAGGCGAACCAAGCGTCGGTTCCGAAGCTCCGGGTCGGCGATCAGCCCGCCTGCACCGTCGCCGGTTCATCGCACGGCTCCCACAGCAGGTAGCCGATGTTGTCCCATGCGATGTGCCGGCAATGGGCCAGCCTGTGCCCGTGGTCGCCGCATGTGGATTTGCCGGCGGCGCCGTGCTGGTGAAGCCTTTTGCAATACGGGCATCGCTCGATCACCAAGAGATCGCCGTCGCGGTGACGCACGCGGCGCACCTCCACGATCGGCGGCCGGCGCGGCGGTTGCAGATCGCTGATCACGAGCAGGTTGCCGTCGCGCCAGTAACGCGGCGGCGTTGGTGCGGTCCATCGGCTCATCGATCACCGGCGGCGGCGAGGAGATTGCGGGCGTTGCCGAGATTCTCCGCCAGCGCCACGGTGGCATCGGTGGTGAACTCCTGCTCGGCGATGGCGCCGCCGATCGTCTCGTTGAGGCGATCAATCTTTTCGCCGAAGCGATCGATGGCGGCGGTGAGCGCGGTGATGGCGGCGAGTGTCGGATCAGTCATCGGTGTCTCCTTTCGGGTCGCCGTTGCCGATGAGGCGATGAGTGATGGATTCGATGACGCTGCAATTCATCATGATGGCGGCCGCTTTGTCTTTGGTCGGCGGTTTTCCTTCCCTCATGCGCTCGCCAACCATTCGCCAAATCGCCGCCAGCGCGCGGTGCATCTGCCGCGCTTCGTCTTGCGTGTAGCCGAGTTCATTCATGGTGACCTCCATTCCGTGCTGGTGGCCGCTGGTACGGTGTGGCCTTCGGGATGCGATTGAGGACGATCTTGTGATGGCGGGCGAGGTGATGGCGGCACTCATCGTGCAGCCACCAGATGCCCTTGTTATTGGCGTTGGTGTAGGTGCGGATTGATGCGCTTGCATCCCCACAGACGGCGCAAGGTGTGGGGCGGTCCGATGACGGCGGCAGGCGGCCGGAGATTTTGAACGGCACGAAGTTGGGCGGGGCCTCGTGATCCGCCGGAAGACTGGGGGAAATTTCCCCCAGTCTCGCCACCGGTCCGTTGCTCTTGGGCCGATCGGTCTCCGGTTCCAGGTCCGCAAACGGGTCGGGGTCGTCGTCCTCGACGCGGTCCGAGCCATCGGCAGGGCCGCCAGCCGGCGCACCCGGCGCGTGGTTGAACGGACTGCCTTGTCCGCTCACATGCTCGAAATCGACGTGCCCTTGGGTTTTTCCATCCGCCACAGCGCCACGGCCTTGTGGCTCAAGGTTTTTTTGCGCGTTTTCATCCGCGACAGCCGATTTTTGTGTCGGATGCGAAAAGTCGCAAAAACCCTTGTGTGGCGCGGGTTGTGTCGCTGTGGCGGCTGGGAGGGGGGAAACAGGGGGAGAAGAGGAAGAATCAGCGGGGCTCTCCGCTGGGAGATACCGCTGCCAAGCGTCCGCGAAGGCGGTGCGCTCGTAGCCCTTCGGCGTCGACTTGGGATTGTTAGGGTCGTCGCGAATGGTTTTGGATATGATCTCGAAGCGTTTCAGTAATTTGGCCATTTGCCGATCGGTAATCGGCTTGCCGTGCTTGCCCCATTCCTTCCACGGTCGCTCCTCCATCGCGTGGAGCCGCTCCAAGATCACCTTGGTGGGCAGCTTGTCGCTCGGCTTTTCCGCGTCGCTCGGCTTTTCCGCGTCGAACAGGGCGTGGATGTCGGCCAGGAGTTCCACCGCAACGTCGTCCGTCTCCTCGACCCCGCTCACTATGCGTACCGCCGCCCGCGCCCGTTCGGGCCATTCCCCACCGGCGCAGTGAGCGACGGCGAGCAGTGGTCGCCAATTGTCGGCGGCGCGGTCGTGCGCCGCCCCCGGCACCTCGCCATCCCATGCCGTGAGTTCGGCGGCGTGGTCATCGACCCAGCTTGCCGCCATCCGCCGCAGCCGCACGAGATGCTCCACCCGATTGGAGCGGAGCCGCTCGACCCGCTCTTCCTTGCTGCGTCGCCGCAACGCGATCTCAATCGAACGATCGGCGAGGGTGCCTGACAGCTTGCCGATCAATGCCACCGCCATCGGGCACCACGTGGAAAACTGGCGCGGCGCGTGATCGTCGCCAACGGTGCGGACCACGTAGGCCAGCTTGCGCTTATGGCCGGAATTCAGGATGCCGCGGATTTCTTGGTGCGCGTCCACGAACGTTTCCGCCTCATCGATGAGCATGGTCGGATGTGCGTTGTCGATCGTGCGGAAGATTGCTGCGGCGGTGATGTTCGAGGTGGCCAAAGGCCGCGGCGCAACTTCGGTCAAGAATTCGAGCGTGGTGGTTTTCCCGCACCGCTTCACGGGCGACCAGATCGCGACCCGCGGGAAGATGTCGAAGCAATCCAGCGCGTGCGCGGCCACCGTCCACAGCGCGATCGCGTGGGCTTGATCATCGCTGACCACGACATGCTTGCGCAGCGCCGCCATGATGGCGTCGAGCAACGCTGCGCCGTCGACCTTATCGGGCCACGGCTCATCCTCGGCCCACGTCAGCGGTTGGCCGGGGAGCTTGTCGTCATTTGCGTGATCGTCGCCGCTTTGGCGGGTCACCAGCTTGTCGAGTTCGCCACTGCGGACGCGGGCGCTTTTGAGCCGCAGCAACAGGCGCTCATACGCCGCGCGGTCGCGCTGGCGCAGCTTGACGAGACGGCTGACAATCCACGGCTCGAACGGCAGCCCCGGATTGTCGGCGCTATACTCCACGAGTCCATCGATGAAGCGGGTTGGGTCGGCTGGCAAACCATCGGGCGCCGCTTTCCAGAATTCTTCGAAGCTGAGCGTGACGCCGATCGGGGCGACGTTTTCGCCGGCGAGTGGTGCTTCGCCGATTGGCTCTGGCTTCCGGGGCTTGCCGTCATCGCCCATGCGTTCGGCCTCCTTATCGGGGCCGCGTGGCGGGGTGACGCTTGGAGAGAGGCCGGAAAGATGCTATGCGGATGTGCGTCGTTGAAAATCTTTCCCGGCCGTGATTGGCGTGCCTCGCCGGTCGCGGCCGATTTCATTTAAGCCGGTATTGCCGCCGCACGCTTGGCGTCCCTGGCCCGATGCGGCACTGCGCGCTTGCGCGGCCGGTTCGGCTGGCGCCCGGCGGTGATGCGCCCTTCGATCCAGGCATCAACCTCATCCTCGATCCAGCCGATGGTGCGCGCACCAATCGGCACCGACTGCGGAAAGGTGCCCGCGCGCATGGCGTCATAGATGGCGGTGCGCGACAGTCCCGATTTGTGCATCACCTCACGGAGCCTGATCAACGAACGTGCCATGGCGTTCTCCTCGGCTTGCGGTCAAAACATCCTTGCACGCTCCAGGATGGCCGCGAGCGCCCTTGGCCCTGCAACGAGAACGCGATAATTGAGGAAATATCTACGTAAACGCTAGTATGCGGTCGTAAGTGGTCGTCAGTGGTCGTCAGCGGTAGGAGTGGTCAGAAATGATCGACGCGCGACGACGGGGAGCGGCGACGAATCAGACCGCGCAGAAAAAAGCGCCAGCCATCAATGCGTTGGCGGCTAGCGCGGGTGCAGGGGGTCAGCCGCCACCAACCGACAGTTGAGTGCCGATTTTTCCCGTTTTTGGCCGATCACGCCACTTTGCGCGCATCGTCGAGCGCGATAACCGCGCCAGCCACGGGCGTTTGCTCGCCGTAGCTCGCCCATGCCGCCATCATCGCCACGCGCTTTTGATAGAGATCGCCGCGCCGGTAGGCGGCTTGCGTCGCGTCGGCAACCGCGTGGCCAAGCGCCATCTCCGACACGATGTCGGGATACTCGGTGTGCTCGGCAGCCCAATCCTTGAAGCTACTTCGCAAGCCGTGCGTCGTGCACCCTGGCTGCAAATCCTGCAGTACCTTGCGCACCGTGTCGTCCGCCATGGTGCCGTTCTTGCCGCAGCCGGGGAACACGTAATCGCTTTGGCGCGGCAGCGCCTCGAGGATGGCGATGGCGCGCGCGCTAAGCGGCACGCGATGCTCGCGCGGCGTCGCCTTCCGGCCCTTGTTGCGCTCCGCCGGCACCGTCCAGATTTTGCCGGCGAGGTCGATCTCATCCCACCGCGCACCAAGCACCGCGTCGACGCGCAGCGCCGTCAAGGCGGTGAACTCCAGCGCCCGTGCCGCCATGCCGTCACGCTGGCGCAAATCGCGCATGAACTGCGGCATGGTCTGCCACGGCACCGCCGGGTGATGCCGAACCGGCGTGATCGAGCGCGGAGCCGCCAACAGGTGGTCGAGGTGGCCGCGCCAGCGCGCCGGGTTGTCGCCGTTGCGCAAGCCTTGCGCCTTGGCAGCGTCAAGCACGCGCTCGATTCGCATCCTTACCCTGCTCGCCGTTTCGGTTTTCGTTGACCAGATCGGGGTGAGAATTTGCATGATCTGGCTGGTCTCGACCGCCGCCACCGGGACATCGCCGATGACGGCATAGACGTAGGTCTCAAGCGTGGTGCGCCATTGCCGCTTGTGCTTGTCGCTTTTCCAGCCGCCCTCATGCGAGGCAATCAATTGCTCGGCTTGAGCGCGAAAGCTCACGGTCTTGGCGGCTTTCAGCCGCGCCGTGGTGCGTTGCTCTTTGCGCGCCTCGATCGGGTCGACCCCATCGAGCAACAGCGCCCGGCACTCGCCAGCGCGCCGGCGCGCCTCTTTCTGGCCAACGGTGTGCAGGCCACCGAGCCCCATCTGCCGCGCCCGGCGGTGGAGCATGTAGACGAACAGCCACGACTTGGTGCCGGTCGGACTGACTTGAAGCCACAGCCCGTGGCCGTCACAGTAGCGGCCGGGCGCCTTGACGTTGGCGACGAACTTCGGACTGAGCCGGTTACCCTTGCGCATGATCTCTACCCATAAGCCAACCCATAAATCGATCGCGGATATTGCCGTATCTCGGCGGACGTTCTTGGATGTTCTCACGGGTCCGGAAACGTCACCAACGACCTGGAAAGCCCCGTGGCTCAAGGCTTTCTTGCACGTCAACGGAACTTATGGGACGATGCGCGCGATGTCTAGGTGCGCGGACGGGTCTTCCGCCGAGTTCACACGCATCGTATTGAAACGACAAGCGAAAAATTTTTCGCCGCACACCAACCCATAAATCAACCCCATAATCGGTGAGCGCAAGCGATCGAGCGGAGAATCGGCGGGCATGTGCACATGCCCGCGACGCGCGCCGTCTGCGCGATGACGGCACGCCGCGCCGCCGGCCGTGCTCCAATAATACGTTGAAGACGCGCGCGCTAAATCTTTCCCCCTCCCTCTTATCCGCCACAAACGCCACAACACACGCAGCATAAGGTTTTCTTGCTCTTTCCTATCCGCCACAACAAACTACACACAACAAAGAAAAAGAAACAAACTCCCTTGCGCATCAACGCTGTGGCGTGTGGCGGATGAAAATCTATCACCACCGCCACATCACCGGCATCGCCGCTTACTGCGCACAAAGCCCGATGTTCCACGTGGAACTAAATCGTGGCAGCATGATCGCCGCGGCGGCGACGGAGTTTTCACCCTCATGGTGGCTGGCCTCGGGAGCGGCGTCGTCCACCTCCCCCGGCGCTGCGATCAGCGACCCATCGAGGCGTTCGCGGCCGTAAATGCCTGCCGCCTCGGCGGTCGCGGCTGTTTACTTCCGGGCGCCGTCTCGCACTGGCGGCTCGGCGACAGCGTTGTGAGCATCGAGGTCGAGCACGCCACCCGCATTCTGATCTCGATCGACGGCGGCGAGGCGGTCGCTGTTGGTGTCATGCGCCAAGGGCTGTTCGGGCAATTGCTGCTCTCGTGTCCGGGTTGCACTCGATGGCGGCGCAATCTTTACGAGATAGATGGCACGCTTCGGTGTCGGTGTTGCCCCCCGGCGCTCGACTATCGAGTGAGGCATGAGGCGCGTCGTGGTGCGGCGCGCGCGGTGCACCTTGCGAGCAAGCTCCGCCAACGTCTCAACGCAAACCCGGTGCCGTTCAGCGAATTGCCACCGCGTCCGCGACACCACGGGAGCGCGCGGGTGTATGATCGGCTGGTGGCCAAGCTCACTGTTCTCGAAAGCCAAGCCATGGCCGAGTTCGCCGCGGTGGTGAAGATGGCCGAGCGGCGCGCGCATGGAAGGAAACGGCGATGACTGACACCACCGACGACGTTGAGGAGCAAATCTTTCGGTTGCGCTTGGCTGGCCGCAGTGTGCGCCATCTTGCCAAACAGTTCGGGCGCAGCATCGATGAGGTGGCAGAGATTTGCGAGCGCATGTGCCAGCCGGTGAGCCCCGCGATGCGCCGCGCGGTGCTGGCGCTCGATCTCGAACGCATCGAGGCCGTCCAACAGGTTTTCTACGCAAAGGCCATGGACGGCGACGCCGCGGCCGGGGCACTGGTCCTCAAGTGCCAGGAGCGCCGGAGTTCGTTGCTCGGGCTCGACATTAGCGCCGCCGCGCGCGGTGCTAGTCCGGTGCTTGTTGAGATCACGCCACCGCACGAAAGCACGCACGATCGCATCCGCTCGGTGCTCGAACACCTTGCGCAGCAACGGCTGTCGGCGCCGGACTTCAACGGCCACGATGAGCAGCCGGAATCCGGCTCGCCGGCCCGCTGATTTATGGGTTGGGACATTGGTTGCGAGCGTGTTGCAGAAATTTCGTTGTTGCTTCAATGAGATAGCTGCAAACTTGGCGGAGGGCCCAGCATCCCGGCGCGGTGCGCCGTGGTCGGCCGTCACCGTCTCAGAGTGCGGCATGACGAGCGCCGGGGCGAGGTCTCCCAAATCCGGGAGACCTCGGTCTCGCACGTGCTCGCGCGGCGCGCGCCGATCGCGGAGGGGGGCGGGCTTGAAATTTTGGGCGTGAAGCGTGGCCGGCCGGGCCGGGGGCTCCCCTTCCGCGCTCGACTGCATTTCGGACGGTGCTGGATGTCTTGAGACGGTGCTGAATGTTTCGGGATGTTTTGGGATTGATTGCCCGTGGCGGTGCGGGGTTTGCTCGCTGGCTGATTTTTTGTGTTGCGGGGTAACGGACACTGGGGCGCCGGAAAAAATGAATGTACGGCCGCCCTGCGGACGTTCCGCACACTCTCAGCCGCGATGCTCGACCTTGCAGTGTTCCCTAGGTAACAGCCATTGAACCGCATCAGAGCAGCCACGCCTAAATAGGGACGGAAGCTGAACTCACAGGAGAATCCCTATGACAGAAGTGCGTGAACTGACACCGGTTGAACTCGAAGCCATTGCCGGCGCCAGCACCATTGAAATCCCTTGCGGTGAGTGCCCACTGACCGTGCAGGAGGGGTGGAATGCCTTTTATCGCGCGGCCGGTTTCAAGAACGTGCCGTATCCCTCGTTTCCCTGAGCCTACCATCGCGGCCCCGCGCGATTTCGAGCGGGGCCAGTAGGGGCGCGGTAACGACAGACCTCCGAAAATTCCTAGTCGCCTTTCAGGTGAAACCCGGATGGCTCTGATGGCGAAGGTGCCATAGGGTGGGAAAACCCGACCGCCCTGCCACCAAAAATGATCCAGGGAGAGCTGCCATGACTCTCAGCGATGATGGCGTGGCAATCTACAAGGAGCGGATGCGTCTTGCGGTTCGGCGTTCCCATGCGGTGCAAGCCGCAGCGTGTGTGTCCGGTGCGCTAATCGCATGGTGCGCCGCCCACTGCGCGCTCGATGGCCGCTACGGCCAGTCGGCCATTTGCACCATCATGCTTGTCCTCGCCTTCGCGACGTTCAGTTACGCCGCCAGGGAGGGAGCGCGCGCCCGCAAGACGCTTGACATGCTCATGTAATGACGCCGGGCCGAGCGCCGGCTCGGCGAGATGATGGCGGCGGATCGCAAGGCCGGCAAGCTGGCGAAAGGCGGCCAACCACACCAACGAATGCCTACCGGGTCGCGCAAAGACCCGGTAGCGCCCAAGTCGCTCATCGATCAAGGCATTGACAAGCACCTCGCCGATCGCGCGCGCAAGGCCGGTGGCGGGGGTCAGCTTTGCGGCAGTGGCTATTTCAGGCCCTTGGCTTCCTTCGCCAGTTCACGTCCTTTCTCGAAATGCTTGGTTGCCTGTTTCGGCAAGCGCGCCCGCGCGGCGATGCGCCAGTCTTTGCGCTTGGGTTCAAGGCCGAGGCGCGCCCGGTGCTTCTCTGTCGTGCGGTCGGTGCCAGCGCTCTTGTCGATGACCGTGGTGACCGTTCGCCGTGACAGCGTCATCTCGTCCGCGATCCAGCGCGTGGACTTCCCGGCCTTGTGGTGCCTGATGATCTGCGCCTGCTGTGCTTCGCTGGCGGCGATCGGCCGCCCGACCGGCTGCACCAGGGCGTGGCGATTGAACCGTCGCACCAGCTTGTTGTAGTCATCGAGCAGGTCATTGAACTTGTCCACCAAGGCATTGTGCTCGACGATAAACTCGCCGTTGCTCCAGCAGTTGTCGTCGCCGAGCGTCAGGCCGAATGTCAGGATGAAGTTCTCAAGGTATTCGTCGCGTTCCTTGACGTGCTCCTCCATCCGGCGCACGAGATCGCGCGCCTCATCGATCTCGTCCTTGAGTTCGGCGATGCGCTCGTCCTTGTGCTTTAGCTCGCGCTCAAGGTCGGCGATGCGCTGTTTGAGGGGGTCCACGGCGGAGCCAAACTAACGGATTTTAGCGCCACACTAATGCAGCAAACACGGGCATTTTTGCCATTTCACAACGCGCCCCGGCATCGTTGTCGTATTAATGCCCGGCCAAGGCTTCCGATGGCGTCGGCGATCTGCTCCATCTCGCTCATCTCGGCCTACGTCCTCGCCGGCTTACGACGGCGCGGCAACAGGCGCGCGTCCTGTATCGTGAGATAGTGGGCGAGGCGCGCCACTTGCTCTTTGTTGAGCACAAAGTCCATCGTCTTGCGCCCGCGGGTGACGATGAATCCCAAAGCTCGCTTTGAGTTCGTTCGACCGATGGAAACTTCCGTATCGGAGCGCGTGTCCGCCGCGGCGCATCTCGCCACCATCCCATCTTTCCACCACAGTTTGAGATCGGCCGGGCGTTCGTCGTCGTGATGCGCTGGCTGCTGCGGCGCGCGCGACGCTTGCCGATCAGTGCCGCGTTTCGACATCGTCGCTGCCGTCAAAGTCATGTCCGCCGGTGATGTCGGTGTCCCAGCCGTTCTCCGTTTCCGTCACCTCGGCGCTGAACACCGCTGTGTCCTCGCCGAGTTCTTTGCGCACCCGTTCGTGCTGGCTCAGAATGAAATACAGGATCGCGCACTTCTGCCTGTCTTGATGGACTAGGTCCTCCCACAGCTTGCCGTCTGTGACCGCGTGATGCAGTGCGCTACGCGCGAATTGGTTGGTGTCATACCCGCCGTGCTTGGCGGTCAGTTCGACCGCCGCCATCGCTTCCTCAAGCTTGGCGCTATCGCCTTTCCACGTGAACGAAATATCGGGCCCCTTGGTGTGCAGCGTGATGCGCATCGTGCCCATCGGTCCGCCCTTTCGATGTGATGTGTCGCCCCTCCATCATGCACCCACGCCAAACGGCGCACAATTAGCGGCACAATCAGCGGACGGTATTGGTGATTTGCACCCGTTTGGGTTAAGCGGGGGCGGGTGAGTTCACCCTCCCTGGGTGTTAGCGCTTCGGGTGATCACTCAACCTGTGCTCGGTTTTCTCGTGGGCGCGGCGCGTGGAATGATTGCGCGTGCCACGCAAGACGAAAGCCAAGCCACCGACCGCGTCGCCGGGTTCCTATGCGGAGTGGCGTGGGCGTGCAGCGGCGGTGCTGGAGCGCCGGGGCATCTCGCCCGGCGTGATGCGGGAGAGAGAGTGGCGCCGGCTGTTCATCGCCGGCGCAACACCGGAGGACGCGGCGGCTCGCGCGGAGACCGAGAACCACAACAGGCGCCCGCCGTTCGGTAGGAAGCGTGGTACCTAGCCGACTGGCGGGAGTATCGCCGCCTGCGCGCACGCTTTGGGCGCCA
>Ga0126377_10001572_pt1 | contig 15061 bp, 14 predicted proteins | sample PanSoiMetPlot_22_FD_92647 | JGI IMG/M metagenome (GOLD analysis project Ga0126377, IMG submission 92647) | Tropical forest soil microbial communities from Panama - MetaG Plot_22 | ecosystem: Environmental > Terrestrial > Soil > Tropical forest > Bulk soil | place: Panama | collected 2016-02-17
GAGGCGGGCGGTGATCCTGGTGCTGAAGGACAAGGCCGAGGTCCTGGTGTCCAACGGGCAGGTCTTCCGCTCCGAGCACCTGCACATCGACGCGCCCTCGGTCCTGCGGCTGCGGACGTTCGTGAAGATCCCGTACCGTTCGCACGCGCCGCTCACGCGCCGGGCCGTCTTCGCACGCGACGGGTGGCGATGCCAGTACTGCGGGGCTGCGGCCGAGAACCTCGACCACGTGGTGCCGCGCTCGCGCGGGGGGTCACACACGTGGGACAACGTCGTGGCCGCGTGCAGGCGCTGCAACTCGCGCAAGGAGAACCGGCTGATCGAGGATGCCGGCCTGCATCTCGCGCGCCGCCCCATCGCTCCCAAGGACGGGTTCAAGCTCTCGATCGGGCGCCTGGAGCCCGAGTGGGAGCCGTTCCTCTGAACTCGTAGGCCTCCCGAACGCCTCGCCGGATCCATTGCCGCTGCCGGTAGCCATTTTTCGCTCGGAGTCTTGACCGAGTGGAGTGACAGTGGCATAAGAGTGGCAGCAAGTGGAGGAGACGGGGAGGACGCGTGGCCGAACTGCTCGGCACGCACAGCTATCAGCTCGACCCGAAGGGGCGGATCAGTCTGCCCGGCCGGTTCCGTGAGGCGTTCGCCGACGGAGCCGTCCTGACGCTGGGCCAAGACGGCTGCCTCTTCTGCTTCCCCAGGGCCGAGTGGGCCGCCCGTGCCGCCGAGGTCCGCGACCTTCCCCTCTCCGACACCGAGGGCCGGGCGTACGCGCGGATGTTCTTCGGCAAGGCGGAGTCCGTGACGCTGGACGGGCAGGGTCGCCTGCTGGTCCCCCAGCGCCTGCGCAACGAGGCCGGCATCGGCAAGGAGGCGGTCGTGCTGGGGGTCTCCGATCGGATGGAGATCTGGGACCGGACGGCACACGAGCGCTACGAGGCGGCCCACGCGGGCGCCTACCAGGCGGGGACGCTGGCGCCCGGGGGGCGTTCGTGAGCTCGCGGGACGCTTCGATCCGGGGAGGGGCGGTGCGGGAACAGACGCTGCGGGGTGAGGTCGGGCAGAGCCTCTCGCTGATCCTGTTGACGGTCCTCGTGGCCGCGGGTGTGCTCGGGCTCGGGCTGCTCGGCGCGCGCCTGCTGGGATGACGGACCGAGCGTGGGGGCAGAGGAGGGGCCAGAGAACGGGCCAGAGAACGGGAAGGAGCTCCGCCACGAGCCGGTCATGGTCGGGGAGGTCCTCCGGTTCCTGGGCGGGGCCGCGACCGTGATCGACGCGACGGTCGGCGCCGGCGGGCACGCCGAGGCGCTGCTCGACGCCGGCGTCGAGCGCGTGATCGGCCTGGATCGAGATCCCGAAGCGATCGAGCTCGCCACCCGGCGCCTGGCCCGGTTCGGCGAGCGCTTCACCGCCGTGCCGACCCGGTTCTCGATGCTGCCCGCGGAGAACCGGGTCGACGGCGTCCTGTACGACCTGGGCGTCAGTTCGATGCAACTCGACCGGCCCGAACGCGGCTTCTCCTATCGAGCCTCGGGCCCGCTGGACATGCGCATGGGTCCGGATGGCGAGCGAGCGATGGATCTGGTGAACGAGGCCCCCGAGGAGGAGCTCGCGCGGATCGTGTTCGAGTACGGCGAGGAGCGGCGCTCGCGCCGAGTCGCGTCGGCGATCGTCCGTGCCCGTTCGCGCGCGCCGATCCAAACGACCGATGAGCTGGCCGGCGTGGTCGCGAGCGCCTTGGGTGCGCGCCGGGGCGGCCCCCACCCCGCGCGCCGAACGTTCCAGGCGCTCCGCATCGCGGTCAACCGGGAGCTGGAGGAGCTGTCCGCCTCCCTTCCCCGAGCGGTGGAGGCCCTCGCTCCCGGTGGCCGCGTGGTGGCGATCTCCTACCACTCGCTCGAGGATCGGATCGTCAAGCGTTTCCTCAACCAGCGCGAGGATCTCCAGGTCCTGACCAAGAAGCCGCTCACGCCGTCGAAGGGGGAGGCCGCACGCAACCCGCGCTCGCGCAGCGGCAAGCTGCGGGCGGCCGAGCGGAGGCCCGCATGAGCCTGCCCGCGCGAGGCCTCCAGCCGGTCCCGCTCACTCCCCGTCGCCGAACCCCCCCGTCACCGAAGCCGCGCACGACGGCTCGCCCGACGCGGCCTGCGACTCGTCGGCGAAGGACCCGGGCCCGTCGGGGTGCGATCGGCTTCGTCGTCCTTTCCTCCGCGGTGCTGGGCTCGATGGTGTTCGGCATCGTGGTCGTCAACGTCCTGCTCGCCCAAACGTCGTTCCGCATCACGTCGGCGGAGCAACGCCTCGAGGAACTCTCGCAGGAGCACCTCGAGCTGGCGAGTGAGCAGGCCTCCCTGTCCGCTCCCGGTCGGATCGCAGCCTGGGCCAGCCGGCACGGCATGCGTCTCCCCGACGACATCCGAATCCTCCACACGTCCGGCGGGCGACAGGCGGATCCGGCCGGGACGGACCCTTCCTCCGCGAACGCGGCAGCCGGCTGGTCGTCCCCGTGAACCGGCCCCCCGCGACGCGGCTGCTCGCGCTCTTCGCGATGATGGCCTTCGCCTTCGGGGCGATCTCGGTGCGTCTGGTGGTGCTGCAGGTCGGGCAGGCACGCGAGCTGAAGGACCGGGCGCTCGATCAGCGCGTCCGCACGACCGAACTTCCTGCCCAGCGCGGACAGATCCTTGACCGCGACGGCGCGCGACTGGCGCTGTCCACACCGGCCTCCGACGTCTACGCGGATCCGCGGCTCGTCCTGGATCCGTGGGCCTCCGCGATCAAGCTCGCGCCGCTGCTCCACGTCGACGCGGCGTCGCTGGCCGACTCGATGTCGGGAGACGGGTCCTTCGTCTATCTCGCTCGTGAGGTGAGCAGTAGCGTCGCCGAGCGCATCGGCGAGCTCTCGCTCCCCGGTGTCGGACTGCTCGATACCTCGCGGCGCTCCTACCCGGCCGGCTCGGTCGCATCGCAGGTGCTTGGGTTCGTCGGCACCGACGGCGTGGGGCTGGCCGGCCTGGAGTTCGGGTATCAGGGCGTGCTGGCGGGTACGCCGGGGGAGCGCACGCACGAGCTCGGCCCGTCCGGGCAGACGATCGTGGGCGGGGTCGACGTCGAGGTTCCCCCGATCGCGGGGTCGTCGGTCGTGACGACGATCGATCGCGACCTGCAATACCAGGTGCAGCAGGCGCTCCAGGACGCGGTCGAGGCCCAGCATGCGCGGGGCGGCACGGTGATCGTGATGGACCCGCGCACGAGTCAGGTGCTGTCTATGGCGAGCTACCCCTCGTTCGACCCGAACGCGTTCGGGGACTCGCCGAGCGGCACCTACCGCAACCGCGCCGTCACCGACGCCTTCGAACCAGGATCGACGAACAAGGTGATCACGGCCGCCGCGGCGATCCAGGAGAAGGCCGTCCCGCTCGGGCTGCAGCTCGAAGTGCCGTGGACGATGCACATCGGCGACTACGTGATCCATGACTCGGATCCGCACGCCGTGATGCGCATGACGCTCGGTGACATCGTCGCCGAGTCCAGCAACATCGGCGCGGTCATGGTCGCCGACCGGTTGGGTTCGGCAGCGCTCGCCACCTATCTGTCGCGATTCGGGCTCGGTCATGCGACCGGCATCGGGTTCCCGGGCGAGTCGAACGGCATCATGCTCCCGCTCGACCAGTGGAACGACACGAGCCTGGCGACGATGGCGTACGGGCAGGGGATCGCAGCAACCCCGCTGCAGATGGCCTCGGTGTACGCCACGATCGCCAACGGCGGCCGGTGGGTACAGCCCTCCCTGGTGCGCGGGACGATCGACCCGCACGGGGACTTCGTCCCGGCGTCGACACCGCAGACGCGACGGGTCGTATCCGCCGCGACCGCGAGCATGGTCACCCGCATGCTGTCGTATGCGGTCGAGTTCGGGACCGGCACCAACGCCCAGATCCCCGGCTACCAGGTGGCCGGCAAGACCGGAACCGCCCGGATCCCGCTGCCCGACGGCTCCGGGTACGTCGAGGGCCAGTACATCGCGTCGTTCATCGGCTACCTCCCGGCGGGAGACCCGAAGGTCGTCGTGGCCGCGATCCTGGACCGGCCCTCGGCCGGCTACGGGGGTCTGGCCGCCGCGCCGCTGTTCCGCCGCGTCGCGCTCGCCGCCATCACCCGGCTCGGCATCGCTCCCGCCGAGCGTGTGTCGCTTCCCCCGCACGCCCAGCCGCTCGGATGAGCGTCCGGATGATCGGGGAGGCCGCCGGGCAGGCGATAGGCTCATGGGCCGTGGCCCCGGACACCGTTCGCGTGCTCGGCGACCTCCTGTCGGACCTTCCGAACGTCCAGATCCGGGGGGACGCCGACGCCTCCGTTTCCAGCGTGTGCTACCGGTCACACGACGCGAGACCCGGCGCGCTGTTCTTCTGCGTGCCGGGGTCGGAGACCGACGGGCACAGGTTCGCGACCGAGGCCGTCGAGCGCGGCGCGGTCGCCCTGGTCGTGGACCGCTGGCTCGATACCGATGCGGCGCAGGCTCTGGTTCCGAACGTGCGCGAGGCCATGGGACCCGTCTCGGCCGCGTTCTACGGGCGGCCGGCGGACCGGATGACGGTCGTGGGCGTCACCGGCACCAATGGCAAGACCACCACGACGTATCTGCTCGAGGCGATCTTCCGCGACGACGGCCGGACGCCCGGCGTCGTCGGGACGACCGGGGTTCGGATCGACGGGCGGCCCGAGCCGTTCCCGCGGACCACGCCCGAGGCGCCGGACCTGCAGCGGCTGTTCGCGCAGATGGCGCGGGAGGGCGTCGATGCCGTCGCGATGGAGGTCTCATCGCACGGGCTCGATCAGCACCGCGTGGACGGCTTCCGGTATGCGGCCGCGCTGTTCACCAACCTGTCGCAGGACCACCTCGACTACCACGCCTCGATGAGGGAGTACTTCCTGGCGAAGGCGCGGCTGTTCACGCCGGCGATGAGCGACCGCGCGGTCGTCAACCTCGACAACGACGAGGGGCGTCGCCTGGCCGCCTCCGCCCTGCCGACGATCACGTACGGCGTTGCGCTCGACGCCGACGTTCGCGCCACCGACGTCGAGACGACGAGCGACGGGATCGCCTTTCGCGTGGACGGCTTGACGATCCGGTCGGCGCTACGGGGATCGTTCAACGTGGAGAACTGCCTGGGCGCGTTCGCCACCGCCCGCGCGCTCGGGGTCGACGACCGGATCGCGGCGGATGCGATCTCGGGCGTGGACGGAGTCCCCGGGCGGGTCGAGATCGTCGAGGCGGGGCAGCCGTTCCTCGTCATGGTCGACTACGCGCACACGCCGGCCAGTGTGGAGAACGTGTTGCGCGCCGCGCGGCCGCTGGCGGCGGGCCGGCTCATCGTCGTGCTCGGCTGTGGCGGCGACCGCGACCGGGCCAAGCGGCCCCGCATGGGGTTCGCCGCGACCTCGAGCGCCGACCTGTCGATCATCACGAGCGACAACCCGCGCAGCGAGGATCCACTGGCGATCATCGCCGAGATCACACCGGGGGCCGAGGAGGGGGGCGGGCGATACGTCGTCGAGCCGGACCGCCGCGCCGCGATCCGCCTGGCCATGTCCGAGGCCGGGCCCGGCGACGCGGTCGTGATCGCCGGCAAGGGACACGAGACCTATCAGGAGCTCGCCGACCGAACGATACCGTTCGACGACCGGACCGTGGCGACAGAGGAGCTTCGGGCGATGGGGGCGGCCACGTGATTGAGCGGCGGCTCTCCGAGATCGCCGCGGCGGTGGGCGGTACGCTCCAAGCCCCCGACGGCGTCGCGACGGCCGTCGCGACAGACTCGCGGTCGGTGGCCGCCGGCACGCTCTTCGTCGCGATCGCCGGCGAGCGGCTCGACGGCCACGACTTCGTCGCCGACGCGCTGGGGCGTGGTGCGATCGTCGCGATGGTGCACCGTCGCGGGATCGCCGGCCCGACGATCGAGGTGGCCGACACGGGCCGCGCGCTCCTGGACCTGGCGGCCGACGAGCGGGGGCGCATGGCCGGCACGCGCGTGGTGGGCATCACGGGTTCGAACGGGAAGACGTCGGCCAAGGATCTCGCGGCGGCGGTGCTGTCTGCGCGGTACCGGACCCATGCGAGCCCCGCGTCGTTCAACAACGAGGTCGGACTCCCCGCAACGCTGCTGGGAGCCGCGCCCTCGACCGAGATGGTCGTCGCGGAGATGGGCGCGCGGCGCCGGGGCGACGTCGAGCTGCTGTGCGACGTGGCCAGGCCCGACGCCGTGGTCGTGACCAATGTCGGCCTGGCACACCTGGGCATCTTCGGGTCGTGGACATCGATCGTGCGCGCCGGGGAGGAGCCGGTGCGGTGGCTCGGCTCCGACGGCACCGCGATCCTGAACGTGGACGATGCCGTCGTGCGCGGGTACGCCGACGCGTGCCGCGGCGTCGTGCTGACGTTCGGCACGACCCCCGACGCCGACATCCGGGCCGAGGAGATCGCCGTGGCCGACGACGGGCGGGCGAGCTTCGTGCTGTCGGCCGGCGACGACCGCGAGACCGTCGAGCTCGGCGTGCCCGGCGAGCACATGGTCTCGAACGGCCTGGCGGCGGCCGCGGTCGGGCGTTGGGCGGGCCTCACGGTGGCGGAGTGCGCGGCCGCGCTGAAGGGTGCCGCCATCTCGCGCTGGCGTATGGAGACATCCACCACGGACGCCGGCGTCGTCGTGATCAACGACGCGTACAACGCGAATCCGGAGTCGATGGCGGCCGCCCTGAAGGCCGCGCGCCGGATGGCGGCCGACACGCGCCTGGCGGTGGTGCTCGGGCACATGGCCGAGCTCGGCGATGTCTCCTTCGAGGAGCACGAGAAGCTCGGCGAGCTCGTCGTGCGGATCGGCGTCGAGCGGCTGGTGACGGTCGGGGATGAGGCCCGGACGATCGCCCGCGCTGCGATCCGGGAGGGTCAGCTTCCGGAGGAGGTCGCCTCCTACGACCGGCCGGCCGAGGCCGCCAGCGACGTGCGTGGGTGGGCTCGGCCCCGAGACGTGGTCCTGTTGAAGGGCTCACGGGTGGCGGCGCTGGAGCGGGTTGCCGAGGCGCTGCGGTGAGCGGGGGCGAGGGGGACGCGTGCGCCAGATCTTGATCGCGGCGGCCGTCGGGCTGTCGTTCACGTTGCTCGGCACGCCGATCGCGATCCGACTGTTCCGCGTGTGGGGCTGGGGCCAGCGCATCCGCGAGGACGGCCCGCACACGCATCTGGAGAAGATGGGCACGCCCACGATGGGCGGCACCGTGATCGTGGGCGGGATCGTGGTGGGGTACGTCGTCACACGAGTCGTGTTCACGACCGTGACCTCGGCCGGGCTCTCGGTGCTCCTCGCGACCGTGTTGATGGGCGTGCTCGGATTCCTCGACGACTACATCAAGGTGCGCCGCCGCCGCTCGCTCGGCCTGTCGAAGACGGCGAAGATCGCGGGGCAGGCGATCGTCGCGCTGCTGTTCGGCATGGTCGCGGTGCAGGCGGCCGGTGTACCGGCCGAGCTCACGTTCATCCGCGCCACGGGGCTCGAGCTCGGCGCCCTCTTCTACCTGTGGGTGTTCGTGATCCTCGCCGCATCCTCGAACGCCGTGAACCTGACCGACGGCCTGGACGGGCTCGCGTCCGGATCGTCGATCCTGGTCCTGTCCGCGTACGTGTTCATCGCGTTCTGGCAGTTCCGTCACACCTGTGAGCTCGTCCCGAGCGCGGCGTGCTACCCGATCGACGTCAACGCCGCGCTCGACCTCGCGATCGTCGCAGGGGCCGCGGTCGGGGCGACGGCGGGGTTCCTGTGGTGGAACGCCGCGCCGGCCCGCATCTTCATGGGCGATACGGGGTCGCTGGCCCTCGGCGGCCTGATGGGCGCGCTCGCGATCGTGACGAACACCCAGCTGCTCCTGGTGGTCCTGGGCGGGCTGTTCGTGATCGAGACGGCGTCGGTCATCGCCCAGGTGATCGCCTTCCGCGGTTTCAAGCGGCGGATCTTCCGGATGTCCCCGATCCATCACCACTTCGAGCTCGCCGGCTGGCCGGAGACCACCGTGATCGTCCGCTTCTGGATCGTGACCGGGTTGTGTGTGGCGGTGGGGCTCGGACTCTTCTATACGGACTTCGTGAGCCGCGGCGGATTGGGGCTCGAGTGACGGGCGCCTTCGAGGGCGAGCACGCGGTGGTGATCGGCGCCGGGATCGCCGGCTCGGCGGCCGCCCGGGTGCTGTCGGCCGAGGGGGCGACGGTGCGGGTCAGCGAGGCGGCAAGCGCGGGGCGGGCGGCGGAGGATCTCGGCGCGCTCGGCGTGGAGGTGCTCGACGGCGGTCATGTGCCCGAACACCTGGACGGCGCGACCCTCGTCGTCCCAAGCCCGGGCGTGCCGCCCCACGCCGAGGTCCTGCGGTGGGCGCGCGAGCGCGGCCTGCCGGTGTTCGGCGAGATGGAGCTGGGGGCGCGCATCGCGACGGCTCCGTACCTGGCCATCACTGGCACCAACGGCAAGACCACGACGACGCAGATGCTGACGGCCTGCCTCGGCGCGAGCGGCCTGGACGCCGTGGCCTGCGGCAACATCGGGCGACCGTTCCCCGCCGCGGCGCGTGAACCCCACGACGTCCTGGTCGTCGAGGTGTCCTCCTTCCAGCTCGAGACCCAGGCCTCGTTCCATCCGCGCGTCTCGGTCCTGCTGAACCTGGCCCCCGATCACCTCGACTGGCACGGCACCCTGGAGGCCTACGCCGCGGCCAAGGCGCGGATCTTCGCGAATCAGGGCCCGGGCGACGTGCACGTAGGCAACCGAGACGACGAGGGCGCGGCCGGTCTGTCGCGTTCGGCGCGCTGCGACGTGCGTTGGTTCACGACCCGGGCGCCGTCGGGCGAGGAGGCCGGGTTCCGCGGCGACCGCCTCGTCGCCGGTTGGAGCGAGACGGACCTCGGATCGGTCCTCCCCGACACGCCGGCGATGCGGGCGGACGCGGCCGCGGGCGCCGCCGCCGCGCACGCCTTCGGCGTCGAGGACGAGGCCATCGCGCGGGGCCTGGACGGATTCGCCCCGTCGGCGCACCGGGGGGAACTCGTCGCGATGGTCGAGGGCGTCCGCTTCCTCGACAACTCCAAGGCGACGAACCCGCATGCGGCGGTCTCGGCGGTCGGCGACGCCGAGGGCGTGGTGCTGATCGCCGGCGGCGACGCCAAGGGCGTCGACCTGTCGCCGCTGGCCGCGATCGCGGACCGGCTCGCCGGCGTCGTCGCGCTCGGCGCCGCGGCTGGGCAGATCCGGTCCGTGTTCGAAGGCCGCGTCCTCGTTCGCGACGCCGGATCGATCGAGCAGGCCGCGCGGTTCGCCTTCGCAACCGCCCGTCCGGGTGGGACCGTGCTGCTCGCGCCGGCGTGTGCCAGCTGGGACATGTTCCGCGACTACGCGGAGCGCGGGGACCGGTTCGCCGCGGCCGCGCGAGCCCTCGAGAAGGAGGCCGCCCGGACGTGAGCTCGGTCGACGCCGCTTCCCCGCGGCCGCGAACCCTGCGGCTGGTCCGGCCCGACGAGCAGCGGGTCGTGGCGCGGGCACGGGTGGACGCCCGCGCGCGCCGGACGATCGCGTTGCTGCTCGGATCCACCGCTTTCCTGGTGGGAACGGGGATCGTGATGGTGCTGTCGGCGAGCTCTGTGTCCGCGTTCTCCGAATACGGCGACAGCTTCGTGTTCGTGCAGCGCCAGGCCGCGTACGCGGTCGTCGGGATCCTCGCGTGCTACCTGACCTCGCGCATGCGATACGACGCGTGGAAGCGCCTCGCGGGGCCGTTCCTGATCGTGACGATCGCGATGCTCGTACTGGTGCTGATCCCGGCGCATGGCATCGAGGCGTACGGATCCTCGCGATGGTTCCGATTCGGGCCGGTGACGGTGCAGCCGTCCGAGCTCGCCAAGCTCGCGATGGTCGTGTTCGCTGCGTCCACGTTGGCACGCAAGTGGAAGAGGCTCGACGACGTTCGCGAGCTCGCGCTCCCGCTGCTCCCCGTGGCGGCGGTCCTGTGCGGCCTCGTGATGATGCAGCCGGATCTGGGGACCACCGTGATCCTGGCGGCCACAATGTTCTTCCTCGCATTCGCCGCCGGCGTCCGGCTCCGGTATCTCACGCTCGCAGGGGTCGTCGGAGCCCTCGTCGGCGCCGGACTCATCATGAGCGCGGACTACCGGCGTGTGCGTTTCCTCGCCTTCCTGCACCCGTGGGACGACGCGAAGAGCGGCGGGTATCAACTCGTCCAGTCGCTGATCGCGCTCGGGTCCGGCGGATGGACGGGCGTGGGTCTGGGGGCGTCCCGCCAGAAGTGGCTATACGTGCCGAACGCACACACGGACTTCATCTTCTCGATCCTTGGCGAGGAGCTCGGCCTGATCGGCGAGGTGGTCGTCCTGCTGGCATTCGGTGCGCTGATCTTCGCGGGGATCCGGATCGCGACCAGGACGACCGACGTGTTCGGTCGCGTGCTCGCCGCTGGCATCGTGTCGTGGTTCGGCCTACAGACGCTCATCAACCTCGGAGCGGTCACCGGCCTCCTCCCGGTGACCGGCGTCCCGTTGCCCTTCGTGTCCTACGGCGGCTCGTCGCTCGTCGTGTCGCTCGCCGCCGTCGGCGTCCTGGTGAGCATCGCCCGCTCCCCTTCGAGCGGCCCCCCCTCGCCAAAGGCCCGTGGCCGCACCGGTCCCGCAAGCGGGGGCCGAACCCGGCAAGGCGCGTCCCGATGAACGTGCTGATCGCCGGCGGCGGCACGGCCGGTCACGTCTTCCCGGCGATCGCGCTCGCGCGGGAGCTGGCCTCGCGCGGTCACGATGTTCGGTTCGCGGGCACGACCACCGGACAAGAGGCCACGCTGGTCGGCGAAGCGCAGTTCCCGTTCGTGGCCGTCGAGGCCAAGCCGCTCGAACGCAGGGTCTCGGTCCGCGCGATGACCGCGCCGTTCGCCGCCGTCCGATCGGTCAAGACCTGCCGGCCGCTCGTTGATGCGGCCGACGTCGTAGTCGGGATGGGCGGGTACGTGAGCGTCCCCGTCGCACTTGCCGCGATGCGCTCGCGACGGCCCCTCGTGTTGCACGAGCAGAACGCCGTCCCCGGGCTGGCGAATCGAGCGTTCGCTCGGTCCGCCCGGACCGTCGGGCTGTCGTTCGCCGAGTCGCGGAGAGGCTTCCCGCGCCGGGCCCGAACCCTCGTCACGGGCAACCCGGTTCGGTCGCAGATCCTTGCCGTGCCGGCCGATCGCGACCGCCTGGCCAAGCAGGCGTTCGAGGAGCTGGATCTCGACCCCGAGCGTCGAACCATGGTGGTGTTCGGGGGCAGCCAGGGCGCCCTGCACGTCAACCGCGCCGTCGTGGCCGCGCTCCCGACGATCGGAGGCTCGGGCCTGCAGGTCCTCCTGCTGACGGGGGCCGCCCACGCCGAGGCCGTCTACTCGTCTCTGCCGAAAGACGCAGGAGCGCCGGTCCGCGTGATCGGGTACCTGGATCGCATGGAGCTCGCGTACGCGGCCGCAGACGTCGTGATCGCCCGCGCCGGTGCGACGACGATCGCGGAGATCTCGGTGTGCGGCCTTCCATCGGTGCTGATCCCGTATCCGTACGCAACCGGGCGCCATCAGGAAGCGAACGCACGGGCGCTGCAGCGTGCCGGTGCGGCCACGATGGTGCTCGACGACGAGCTCGACGGCGGTGTGCTCGGCGAGCGGATCGCATCCTTGTTCGACGACGACCAGGAGCGGCGCCGGATGGGGGAGCGTGCGACGGCGTGGAGCCGACCCGACGCGGCCGAGGTGCTCGCCGCTGCCGTGATCGACGCCGGGGGTCCGACGTGAACGCGTACGTGCCGCCCCCGAACTCGATCCCAACGCTCGACGTGCCCGACCTCGATGGCATCCGGCGGATACACATGATCGGCATCGGCGGCGCGGGCATGCGCAATCTCGCGCGGCTGTTCCTGGCGCGGGGCATCCAGGTCTCGGGCTCGGACCTGAAAGACTCTCGCGGCGTTCAGGAGCTTCGAGGCCTCGGGGCCGCCGTGGCGGTCGGCCACGCCGAGGGGAACCTCGGCGATCCCGACGCGGTCGTGGTCTCCAGCGCGATCCGCGAGAACAACCCCGAGCTCGCCGATGCGCGCCGGCGCGGTATCGCGGTCTGGGCTCGCGCCCAGGCGCTCGCCGCCGCCGCGTCCGGCCGTCGACAGATCGCCGTGTCGGGAACGCACGGCAAGACCACCACGACGGCGATGATCGCTCACGTGCTCGCGCGCGCGGGCCTGGATCCGACGTACGTGATCGGAGGCGACACGAACGAGTCCGGGAGCGGGGCGCACGCGGGATCGGGCGACCTGTTCGTCACCGAGGCCGACGAGAGCGACGGCTCGTTCCTCCTCGGCCGGCCGGCGATCGGCGTCGTGACGAACGTCGAGGTCGACCACGTGGACTTCTACGCCGGGGGACTAGAGGAGATCGAGCTCGCTTTCGCGGCGTTCGCCGAGCGTTGCGAGCGGGTCGTCGTCTGCGCCGACGACCCGCTCGCCGTGCGATCGGCTTCCGGATCCGGCCGTCCCCATGTCACCTACGGCGCGGCCCCGAACGCGGACGTGCGCATCGAGGTCCTCTCGGTCGGCCCCGGCATGGGGCGGGCCATCGTGTTCGTCACGGGATCCCCTCACGAGCTGTCCTTGCCGGTCGACGGCGGCCACAACCTGTCGAACGCCGCCGCCGCGGTCGCCGTCGCCCGGGAGGTCGGGGTGCGGCCCGAGATCGCCGTCGAGGCCCTCGCCTCGTTCAACGGCGTCCATCGCCGATTCGAACGCCGTGGCGCGATCCGGGGGGCAGAGTTCTTCGACGACTACGGTCACGTCCCCACCGAGCTGTCGGTGACCGTGGACGTGGCGCGCAGGCGGGAGCCGAACCGGCTCGTGGCCGTGTTCCAGCCGCATCGCTACTCCCGGACGCAGGCGCTCTGGCGCGAGCTGGGCGAGAGCCTGATCGGTGCCGACGTGATCGTGGTGACCGATATCTACGGCGCAGAGCAGGATCCGATCCCGGGCGTGACCGGGAAGCTCGTCGTGGAGGGCATCGCGCGCGCCGGCGGCTACCGGCGCGTCCTATACCTCCCACACCGCCGCGACGTCGTCGAGTTCCTCGCTCGGGAGGTGCGCGGAGGCGACCTCGTGGTCACGATGGGTTGCGGCGACGTGTGGATGCTCGGCGACGCCGCCATCGAACGCATCCGGGAGGCCTCGTGAACGAACCCGCCGACGCGATCGCGAGCGCCGAGTCGATCCTGCGCAACGCGTGCGGCGACCGGCTGCGAACGCGGTTCCCGCTCGCGCCGCTCACGACGTTCCGCGTCGGCGGTCCCGCGGCGTTGTTCCTGGAGCCCGAGTCCGAGGCGGACCTCGTCGCCGTCTCCGAGGCCGTGCGGGACTCGGGCGTGGCGGTGGCGATCCTGGGCAAGGGATCCAACGTCCTGGTCGCCGACGCCGGCTTCGAGGGGCTCGTGCTCCGCCTGGGCCGCTCCTACCGATGGTCCGCGCGGGACGGTGGCCGCCTCACGGCCGGCGCCTCGATGCCGCTGCCGGCGCTCGCGGGCGTGGCGCTCACACACGGGCTGACCGGGCTCGAGTTCGGGGTGGCGATCCCCGCTTCCCTGGGTGGCGCGGTGACGATGAACGCGGGGGCGCACGGCGGGGAGCTCGCCGACGTGCTCGAGAGCATCGACGCCTTCGGGCTGTCGGAGGGGGCCGCGCGCCTCGTCCCGGCCTCCGAGGCCGGGCTCTCCTACCGCGGCTCTGCGTTCGCCCCGTACACGGTCGTGGTGGGTGCCACCGTGCGGCTCTCGCCGGGTGAGCCCTCCGAGATCCGGGCGCGCATGGACGAGGCTCGCGAGTGGCGCCGTCGCACACAACCCCTCGCCGAACCCAACTGCGGCAGCGTGTTCACCAACCCGCCTGGCGATCACGCCGCCAGGCTGATCGATGAGGCCGGGGGGAAGGGTCGACGCTTTGGCCTTGCCTCCGTCTCCACCAAGCACGCGAACTTCATCGTGGCCGCGGAGGGCGCCACCGCCAGCGACGTGGTGACGTTGATCGCGGAGATCCAGGACCTGGTCGCCGAACGCTCCGGAGTTCGGCTCGAACCGGAGGTGCGTATCGTTGGAGATCTCGACCTCGCGACCCGCTGAGTGGTTCCGATCGCTCGGCGCGACGCGTCGCGCCGTGATGGTCGCGGGCGTCATCGTCGTGTTCGCGGGCGGCGCCCTCTTCGCGTCGCGGACATCGCTGCTGGACGCGCGCCGGATCGAGGTCTCGGGTGCGGGCCACGTCCACCGCGCGGATCTCGTGGCGATCGCGGGGGTGTCGAAGGACACGAACGTGTTGTGGTTCGACGACGGCGCGGCCGAACGCCGGCTCGAGGCCGAGCCGTGGATCGCACGAGCGGACGTGTCGGCGTCGTTCCCGCTGACGATCCAAATCGCGGTGACCGAACGGACACCGGTGGCCGCCATCTCCGGAGGAACCCGGTCGCTTATCGCGGGGGACGGCACCGTCCTCGGCGGCTCGACCGGCGCCGGCAAACTGCCGACGATCGAGCTCGGCACCTTGACGACCGCCGAGGGCCGGCCGCCGAGCCCGGTCGGTGCGGCTCGCGCGCTCGGCGCCATGCCGCCGGCGCTGCGCTCAGAGGTGACGCGCGTCCACGTGCTGCTGGATGGCACGCTCGACCTCCGGCTGAGGGATGGAGCGACCGTGCGGTTCGGGACGCCTGACGAGGCGGCCCGCAAGGTGGAGGCGATCCGCCGCGTCCTGGCGTGGGCCGAACGAAAGGGGAGCGCGATACGTGAGCTCTCCGTGGTGGCGCCCTCGGCCCCGGCCGCGACGCTCGTGAGGTAGACGACCACATCGTTGCTACGCATGCGGACAATCGAGCTCGGGTGCGTATTGACGTACCTGGGGATCTGATAGTAGCGTGCGGTGATCAAGGTCAACTAGATATAACAATAGATATCTAGTTGACCTTTAGTCCACAGGGGACA
>Ga0126377_10001573_pt1 | contig 15054 bp, 11 predicted proteins | sample PanSoiMetPlot_22_FD_92647 | JGI IMG/M metagenome (GOLD analysis project Ga0126377, IMG submission 92647) | Tropical forest soil microbial communities from Panama - MetaG Plot_22 | ecosystem: Environmental > Terrestrial > Soil > Tropical forest > Bulk soil | place: Panama | collected 2016-02-17
AACCTCAACTCCCAGATCAAAAGCGTCTCGCTCCCCCAGCATGAGCAGATTCAACGACCGCGCGTTTGCCGCAAGCGCCAGGGCGCCGCCCAAAGCGATCACGATTGTTACCGGCAAGAGCGACGTACTGGTACCAGAGAGATCACCAAGCAACCAGAAGTTAAACGAGCGAATGCGCGTCGCATCCATCAGGGTTGTCACAAACACGATTACGGAAGATAGAAACGTGGTCACGATGACACCGGCGAGTATCAATCGTTCGGGGGTAGCACCCGCCGAGCCTCGTGCCAGGCGGTAAACGGCCAGTGTTGCTGTCAACGCACCAGCGAACGCCAGTAGAGGCCGGATCCACTCACTTGGTCCAAACAAAACCAGGGCCACCATCGTTCCTACAGCCGCGCCGTTTGAAATCCCCAATAGATAAGGCTCCGCGAGTGGATTGCGGAGCAATGCCTGGTAGCTAGCTCCGGCGGTCGCTAAGGAAGCTCCCACGGCGGCCCCAAGTAGGATCCGTGGCAAACGGATCTGGAAGAGGATGTCGAACTGATCCGTGGTCAACCCACACGATGAACCTCCAAAGGAAAGTAATGAACAGAGGGCGGCTCTGATTGGTAGTGTCTCACTGCCAATCAACGATGCCAGCACAACTGCCAGCAACAACAACCCCAACAATACAGCGGTGCACACCAGGGTCTTTCGCAACGTGGCGCGATGGGCGCCCAGGCGAGAAACCAGCTGAGCGTTGCTGTGGGTGGCGGCGGTTGTCATTCCTTGAACGCTTCGGGGTGAAGATATCGGGCCATCTCTTCCAGTCCATCAACACTTCTGGGACCGGGACGGTTCAGATGGTCGCCATTGATCTTGTAGACCTTGCCGGACATTACCGCCGGCGAAGTTCGCAGTGCGTCATTCACACTCGAGTTCGCGGCGCCCATTGAGCCTCCCGTCGGCAAAATAACCGCTTCGGGACGAGCAGCCAACGCTGACTCGGCACTGTACTTGGGCCACGCGCTGGGCACGTCAGCAGTTACCGAAATTGCGCCGGCCCGCTGCATCAAATCCGTAACAAAAGCATCATGACCAGCGGTATACAGCGGTTCCCCCGACAGTTGAAAGAAAACTCTTATCGGTCGAGTGTTCTTCACCGCACTCTCCACGGCAGACGTTCGCGCCCGTAGTTGGTCCACCAACTGTTTGGCCTGGGCACTACGATCAACGATTTCACCTATTTGAGTTATTGAGCGAAAGACGCCCTCTAAGTCGTGAGGATCGGTCACAAATATCGCTATCTGGTGGGACTCAAGTTGCTGCGTGAACACTTCCAGTTGAGACGCGGTTGAGACGAGGACTACCTGGGGTTTGAGCGAGATGATTCGTTCGAGACTGGGGTTCAGCGTGTCGCCGACCTTTGCAACTTGCTTAGCAGCTTCCGGATAGTCGCAGTAGTCCGTGTCTCCGACTAGACGATCTCCTCCGTCTACTGCAAAAACAATTTCCGTGAGATTCGGAGCCAGCGATATCACTCGCTCAACGCGGGCCGGCAAGGAGACTCGCCTACCGCCATCGTCAGTCAGTACTCTGCTCGGAGCCGAGGCAACCGACTGTTGCCTTGCTCCTCCGCAGGCAGAGAAGACTAGAGCAGCGGCGGCAACTAGACCCAGGGTGAAGTTGCTAATTTTCTGTAGTGAAAGCAAGAAGTCCCGCCAACCTCCGTTTCGGCAAAGGAAACAGGCATCAGCGAGACTGCGTGGGAAGAGTCCCGGCGGCCCGAACACCTTTGCGCGAGTGTTCTGAACGGCTCCAAACATCCTGGGCAGGTCTCCTGGCTTGAGAAGTGGCTTCTCTTACAGTGGCGCGACCGCGCGGGAGTTTCACCCGCTTCCCTATTCTCCCCGCCGCGGCGGGGCACCCAGACAATTACGTAGAAAGAACGAAGTTTTTCTTTATCGGGGCGGACACTAACACGCGCTTAAGTTGAGTGTCAAACGAGGGCCAGGTTCTGAAGTCATCGCTTGCTTTGCTTGAGTACCATCAGTCCAGTAATATGCAACCAATTCCAAAATTCCAGGACAGCAGAAACTAATGATCAAGACAGTTGAATGGACCAGGGACGGTGTGAAGATGCTGGACCAGCGCTTGCTACCGTCAGAAGAAACCTACCTGATGTTGCGTTCTTACGATGAAGTCGCGGACGCGATCAAAAAAATGGTCGTACGTGGTGCGCCGGCGATTGGTGTCTCGGCAGCAATGGGCATAGCGCTGGGCGCCACTCAATCAGTGGGCACGTCGGTCGCGGATCTGGAAGACGATCTTGAGTATATCTGCGACGTGATGGGCAAGACTCGCCCGACTGCTGTCAACCTGTTTTGGGCAATCGAACGAATGCGCAATGCTTTCAAGAGAGAGAAGGCTCACAACGACAATGTGGAAGAAGTGAAGCAGCGACTCGTTGCCGAGGCCCTGGCCATCTTCCAGGAGGACATGGAGGCGAACCGCGCTATCGGTTTTCATGGAGGACCACTGATTCCTGACGGAGCGACCGTACTCACTCACTGCAACGCCGGAGCCCTCGCCACTGCCGGAGACTATGGCACAGCCCTGGGAGTTATTCGCGGAGCCAGGGATGCCGGAAAAAAAGTAGCGGTCATTGCGGATGAAACGAGACCGTTTTTGCAAGGGTTGCGGCTCACCGCCTGGGAACTCGCTAAAGATGACATCCCAGTCACAGTTATTACCGATAACATGGCGGGCCACGTAATGAAGAGCGGGAAGGTTGATGCTGTCGTGGTCGGAGCTGATCGTATCGCGGCTAACGGAGATACCGCCAATAAGATTGGTACTTACATGGTAGCAGTGTTAGCTAAGGAACACGACGTTCCCTTCTATGTGGCGGCGCCGATTACCACACTTGATCTCACGCTAGCTTCCGGCGATGAGATTCCTATCGAAGAACGCGACTCTAAAGAGGTCACGCACATCAAAGAACACCAATTGGCCCCGGACGGTGTAGCAGTACACAATCCGGCCTTCGATGTCACACCGAATCACTTGATCAGCGCGATTATTACAGACAAGGGAGTGGCGCGAGCGCCTTATCGTGAGAGCTTGAAACAGATGGTTGAGCTGGGCCGAGGTCAGGCGGAAGCTGCCGGCTAGACTCTTGAAAAGCGACTTCCCTTCCACCAATCAATCGTCTTTTCCAACCCTTCACGCAGACCAACAATGGGCGCGTAACCGAGCAATTCCCGGGCCGCCGAAATATCCGCCAGGCTGTGACGGACATCACCCACCCGTGTGTCGCGGTATTCGGCTTGTACTGCCGGGTGGCCGGTCAGGTCCTTCAATTCGGCGAGCAGTTGGTTCAGCGTGACGCGTTCACCATTTGCGATATTAATGACCCGCCCGAAACCGCTCTTAGCTTCAGCTGCTTTGAGATTGGCCGAGACGACATTTTCAATGTAAGTAAAGTCTCGAGACTGTTCGCCATCTCCGAATATCACCGGAGTCTGATCGGAAAGCAGTGAACTGATAAAACGGGAGACGACGCCGGAGTACTGCGAGCCCGGATCTTGTCGTGGGCCAAAGACATTGAAGTAACGCAGCGACAGGGTCTCCAGTCCATACACCCGAGCGAAAACCTGACAGTAGTACTCGCCAACCAACTTGGCGACCGCGTATGGCGACAACGGATCGGGCAACATGTCCTCGCGTTTCGGCAAGGTGGGCTGGTCCCCGTAGGCCGAGCTTGAAGCGGCGTAGATGACTCTTCTGACCTTGCAATCACGCGCAGCCAGCAGGAGCGAAAAGGTGCCGTCAACCGAGGCAATGTGCGAATCGAGCGGGTTTTCAACTGAGCGAGGGACGGATGGAATTGCGGCCTCGTGAAAAACAAGCTCGACTCCATCGAGCACTTTCTTGAGGACGTCAACGTCGGCAACGCTGCCTTGAGTAAAGTCGACGTCGCCACCAATCTCTTCGAGGTTTTCTCGATGACCAGTCGAAAGGTCATCAAGAATACGCACGCGGGCCCCGCTCGAGGCCAGCGCAGCAGCGATGTGAGATCCGATAAAACCTGCGCCGCCGGTTACAAGTACGATTCCAGATAAGGACATTTTGTTTTTGGGAGACTAAAAGTGAAGTTTTTTGGAGCTAAGCAATAAGGTCATCTACCAACACCAACATACTCGAAACCTAATTCTCGCATATCCTCAGGTTCACAGATATTTCGCAGGTCGGCGATTCTGGGGTTTCGCATCAAACTGCGAACTCGAGACATGTCGAGTGCCCGAAATTGATTCCACTCGGTAACGAAGACTAGCACATCAGCGTCGGTCACGGCCGAATACTCGTCGTCAGCATAATTCAGATCCGGTAACAATTTGCTTGCTTCATTTTTGGCTACCGGATCATAAGCTCGTATGTTGGCCCCCGCTTCGAGCAGACCACGAATAATATCAATGGAGGGCGCCTCTCTCATGTCGTCAGTCTCTGGCTTGAAAGACAGCCCGAGTACTGCGACGTTCGTGCCCTTGAGTTGGCCCACCAACTTACCAATCTTCGTTAACATTGCCTGACGTTGTCGCTGATTGACTTCAATCACCGCGTCCACAATCAACGATTCAGAGTTGAATTGCCTGGCGACGGAAGAAAGAGCGCGCGTGTCCTTCGGGAAGCATGAACCACCGAAGCCTGGGCCAGGATGGAGAAACTTGCTGCCGATGCGCTTGTCCATACCCATACCTCGAGCAACGTCGTGGACATCACAGCCGATGCGTTCACAAAGATTGGCGATCTCATTAATAAATGAGACTTTAGTTGCGAGGAACGCGTTGGCGGCGTACTTGGTGAGTTCGGCCGCTTCCAGCGACGTAATCACAAAGGGCGCCTCAATCAGGTAAAGAGGCCGGTAGAGATCCCTCATTATGGCAATGGCTTCTTCATCCCGACTGCCGATTACTACTCGATCCGGGCGCATAAAGTCATTGATGGCTGCGCCCTCGCGCAAGAACTCCGGATTGGAAACAACGCCGAAATTCGCGCGGGATTTCTTCCGTTCTGAGATTAAACGGCGAATACGCTCGCCAGTTCCAATCGGCACCGTCGATTTTGTGACAACGACTTTATAGCCATTCATGTAGTCGGCGACCGAGGCTGCGGCGGCCTCGACAAAACTCATGTCCGGACTGCCATCAGGTTTAGGTGGTGTGCCCACTGCCAGGAAGATGACCAGGGCGTGCTCGATAGCCTGTTGCACGTCGGTAGTGAAGTGGAGGCGTCCCGCTTGCACGTTCTTGGCTACTAGGTGCTCCAACCCGGGTTCGTAGATCGGCATGACACCGTCGAGTAGCCGCTGAATTTTTTCGTGGTCAACATCTACGCAGGTAACATCGACGCCGAACTCAGCGAAACAGGCACCCGTTACCAGACCAACATATCCCGTACCAATTACTGCAATATGCATTAACTCGTGACCTACAGAATCTGAATCTTAGAGTTCCTTACACTCAAAACCTTGCGGGTCAAGCACGACTCTTCGTCGCGTGACCCGCAAGGTTTCATTTACGTGACCGTAGCACTGAAGCCAGCGCCACAGTGTTTATTGAACTGACTCAATACCCAGCTTACTTCGTTGGGCTAACGACAATCACTGGACCATTGCCCAGATTGATGTCGTTATTGTGAGTTGCAGCCCAAATCACGGCAGCCACCGCACCACCCACGGCGAGCAACAAGACAGCAAGCGCACCACCGCTCATGCCGTGGTCGTCATCGGCGGGCATCGGCGTGCCAGCCATTGCGCTCTCGCCAGCGGCAATCTGCTTAACGGTGCTACCTGAGTGAAGCTCAGCCAATCCTGATTGAGTTGAGATGGACGTGCGACCGCGGAATGTGTTCGCGGTGAACGTGGTGGCCTGCTTTCCATCAACAACCACGGTGCCATCTTTGGTGGTCAGATTCACGGTGACGCCGGCGAGCGTAGAAATCTGTGCGCTGCCGGTTTCGAGCATAGCAATCAAGCTATTGTTCGCGAAGCTAAGTCGCAGGTTGCTGTTTGGCGCCAACTCTACGCGACCCATCTTGCTAATGCTAACTGAAGCGTTGCTCTGATCCGCGGTGCTGATTACCGAGTCGGAAAACAAAGTGCCGCCGGAGATCACCTTTTGGCCATTCACGGTGACTTGTCCGGTGACCGTTAATTCACCTGACGCCTTGGTTCCCGGGGCTGCCAGGACCACCATGGAGTAAACACTCCAAACGGCAACCGCCACCAAGAGCGCGATGGAATTGCGGCTCCAAGTTTTGCTAATCATTAACTTTCCTCCCGTATAGTGAAACAGAAAATCTTAATTGCGTGCCGCGACGGCCGAACAAGTCGTGGTTGTCCAAGTGCATTAAGAGAGTTTGTTGTTCGCCGTACGAAGCTCTTTAATGCCCCTAAAACATGGCCCGCTAAGGCGTTAACACATGGCATTTATTACACTAATACAAGCCACCTGTCAACAAACATTTAGCGTCAGTTTGCCACGAAACTGTGCTTTTTTCGGCTGGTTCCAGAAGATACCACTCAAGCTATGGTTCGTCCAGATCTTTTGGTCCTTTTTTGGTCCTGCGACAGCTTTGTAGGACAGAGCTTGGCCTAACTTTAGCTTGGTCCTGTCAGCCTCGTGAGGGCTGTCGTAAGTACGATGCTTAAGGCACCACGCGACGCGTACGCGTGTTCGATTTAGGATCAGAGGCCGGAGGCGACGGTTCGGTTTTCTTAGGGGGAGCGTTAGTAGCAGCAGTTCCCTTTCCCGACAGTTCTGCCTGTTCATAGGGATCCAGGCGGGCAAACACCAGAAAAGGCTCTCCTGAGCGCACCGTGCCAAGGTAGCGGAAAGTGTGCTTAAGTACCTCCCCTACTTGCAGCGTTGCCGGTTGCGGCGGGTGCTCAAAGAGAAGACCCAGTTCGCTGGGGGCGACCGCCTCTAGCTCAGGTAAGTAGTCGTTGTGGGAACTACGCGCCAACTTAAGCGCCATTTGCCGCAGCGCCTTGATGCGGTTGGAGTTTCGCCGATAGTACGCGGGGCTAATCTCCCGGCGACTCACACGGTCGTCCACGACTTCCTGTTCGTTTCGCAGGTAGCCAAGATAGGCTCGGACCACCGGACCAAACTCATCTTCGGAGTCTCTGTTTCTTTGGGCGAGCGCCTGGCCGGTGAGCGCAAAAAGAGATAGCAACAAGCCCGCGATCAGTCTTGTGGGAAACGTTGCCATCTGTTTGCGTGTAGCTAACAATTTCAGGTCTGCCTTAGTTTATGACAAATCGCACCATGAGTCGATTGACAAAATTGCGCCACCATTTCACCAGTGTTAAATTGATCTGTAGTTTTAGTAGGATCGCAAATGCCTCCGGATAATCAAACTGCTAAGAGGGTCGCCCTGGGCGTTAGTGGTGGTATCGCTGCTTACAAGGCGATCGAAGTCCTGCGTGGGCTGCAGAAGGCGGGGTGTGAAGTGCGAGTGGCAATGACCGAGCGTGCCTGCGAGTTCATTCAACCACTTACTTTCCGAGCGCTTTCCGGATCGCATGTAGTGGTGGATGACTACGCGCCGGACAATCCTGACCCGATTGCCCACATCACATTTTCGCAGTCAGTCGACTTACTGATCATCGCGCCTGCTACCGCCAACATTCTCGCGAAGTTTGCCAACGGAATAGCTGACGACTTTCTGACCTCAACCTACCTGGCAGCCAACGCTCCGGTACTTGTTGCCCCAGCCATGAACACCACGATGTGGGAACATCCAGCCACGCGTCGTAACCTCGAAACGCTGCGACGAGATGGGGTGGAGATTGTCGCACCTGACGACGGAGAGATGGCTTGTGGGACCATTGGCCCAGGTCGTCTTAGCGAGCCGGAACAAATTGTGGCAGCGGCGTTGGAAATATTGAACCGTTCCACTGCCAAACAGGATCTGAGAGGGGAAAGGTTTCTGATCACGGTTGGGGCCACCCGCGAAGAGATCGATCCGGTCAGGTTTATTTCCAATCGCTCCTCGGGACGAATGGGCTTTGCCCTGGCCGAGGCCGCCAGTAAGCGCGGTGCCGAAGTTACCGTCGTTGCCGGCATCACCACAGTTAACCCGCCCGACGAGGTGAGGTTAATAAAAGCTTTGTCCGCTGCAGAAATGGCCCAGGCCGTCGCCGCGGAAACTGGTAAGGCAACGGTTTTCATTGGCGCCGCGGCTGTAGCAGATTACCGGCCTACACAAAAAGTAGCGCAAAAGATCAAGAAGACTGAAAACTCATTAACGCTGACACTCGAACGTACTCCGGATATTCTGTCTCAAGTGGCTTCGTCGCGGACGCCCGGGTTGCTGGTGATTGGCTTTGCCGCGGAAACAGAAAATGTTTTGGCAAATGCGGAAGCTAAGCTAGTCAATAAGAATCTTGATGCAATCGTTGCCAACGACGTCACGCGCAGTGATTCGGGCTTTGATTCAAGAACGAACGCGATAACGATTATTGCGCGGGGCAACGGAAAGCCGATAGAGTATCCCGCCATCTCAAAATCGGAGGCGGCTAATAGAATTCTCGACGCGATTGTGAAACTACGAGAACCAGCCTAGTTACGACGACCAACTGATGACTGCTCAAACACCTTCCGACCAACTGCTGGATCTGGTAACACAAACAAAGAAGCGTCTCCGTCACCTGGAAGTGCTGGGCATTGAATCGGTGCGGGCGGCTGAACACTCGCCGGAGCGGCCATCGGTAGTGGCCGCACCGCCAGCCGCGGCCACTAAACCTCGCGGTGTGTCGGCGACCGCCATGCCACCTGTCACTGCTCCCACTGTCACTCAATCGGCACCGTCGCCACCGACAGGCAGTAGTCTATTTGGCGATTTGGCGCCCCAGCCGGAACGACTGGCGGCTTCAGCCGAAACATTCCAGGAGATCTGGCGCGATGTCGGTGACTGTACGCGCTGTCCGCTACACCAGGAGCGCACCAACATCGTGCATACGAATGGGAATCAGAAAGCGCGGTTGATGTTTGTAGGCGAAGCTCCCGGTGCTGACGAAGATGCCCAGGCAAAACCGTTTGTCGGTCGCGCGGGGCAACTGCTTACCAAGATCATCGAGGCGATCGGATTGAAGCGTGAAGAAGTGTTGATCGGGAATGTCAATCGTTGCCGGCCTCCCGGAAATCGACAGCCAACCCCCGAAGAAGCATCGATGTGCAAACCGTTTCTGTTGCGAGAAATTGCCGTGTGCCAGCCTGAAGTCATTGTGGTCCTGGGCAACACTGCGATGCAGAACTTGTTGGGCACACGCGTCGGAATCACAAGATTGCGCGGCCATTTTCAGGATTACAAAGGGATCAAGGTGATGCCCACATTCCATCCCGCTTACCTGCTACGTGATCCTTCCAAGAAACGTGAAACGTGGGAAGATCTGAAAAAAGTGCGCGATTATCTCGACAACACAGCTAAGCGCTCGTAAGGGTGAAGCTTAACTGGGGTTCATCGCTATCCTCGTTTTTGAAATTGCGCTAACTTCTCCTCGTGTCGAACGCCACCCAGCCGGAGCTCCAGCCAGAAGTCCGGCCTAACAACGAAACTAACTCATTCCCCGAGTATGCCGAGGTAGCGGTTCCATTGCATGTCTCGCAGACCTTTCTCTATCGGCTGCCGGAAGCATTGCGTTCCGCGGCCACTGTCGGCGCGCGCATCGTCGTACCCCTCGGACGGACCACAGTCACAGGGTATATCGTTGCGCTGCAAGATCATCTTGGACCAGAAGTAAGTGAAACGAACCTTAAGGACGCGCAGAGCCTGGTTGACTCAGTGGCAGTCTGCGCTCCGGAAATCCTCCAGCTTAGTCGCTGGGTATCGGATTATTACGCGTCGCCGATAGGTGAAGTAATAAAGGCTACTTTGCCGCCGGGAATCACCCCCGCAATCGATGAACACCTGGCAATTACGGGAGCCGGCAGAGAGCAACTTCGGCGCGATACTAACGAGTCGTCTCTCAAACATCGTCTCCTTTCCGAAATCGGCGCTCGTGACCAACTCAAACGCGACGCACTCACGATCCAGGCTCCGGCGTCCCAGGTAGCTAAGGCACTTCGCGATCTGGAACAGTCTGGTCTAATTGAGCGCAGCCAAAATCAGAGCACTTCGTTCGTCAAAGCGAAACAGCGTCGTTATGTGCGGCTTGTCACAACCGAGGTTGAGGCGCTGCGCTTGAGTGAGGGTCAACGCAGAGTTTTGACCGTGCTGCAAAACGGCGCGCCCGTCTACCTGCAAGACCTACTAAAACTCGCCGCTGTAGGGGCCTCAACTATCACGGCGCTGGAGAAGCGAGGCTTACTGGAAACGTTTGCCGGCACTATAAGACGCGATCCGCTAGCAGAGGCAAAACTCTCAGCCCCTGAAGACTATGTCTTAACGCCGGCCCAGGCCGCAGTGTTAGCGAAAATCAACGAGCAGATAGCGCGCAAGACCTATGCGGCTTTCTTGCTCCACGGTGTCACCGGTAGCGGTAAGACCGAGGTCTACATTCGCGCGATGCGCACCGCCCTTGATCAAGGTCGTTCCGCGATGATGCTGGTGCCGGAGATAGCACTGACTCCTGTTTTCTCGCGCCGGCTGCGAGCTCACTTTGGGGATGAAGTGGCGATCTTCCATTCATCACTCCAACGTGGCGAACGTTTCGACGAATGGACCAGGGTAAAAAACGGCGCCGCTCGCGTCGTGATTGGTACTCGCTCCGCCGTCTTTGCCCCGGTCAAAAACCTCGGCCTCATCGTGGTTGACGAAGAGCACGAAGCCACCTACCGGCAACAGGATTCGCCCTATTACAACGGCCGCGACACCGCGATTGTGCGAGCGCAGAAGGAATCAGCCACGGTGGTGCTGGGGTCCGCTACCCCTTCGCTGGAATCTTTTTACAACACTCGCAACGGCAAATACGGTTACCTGCAATTACCGGAACGCATCGGCGCCAGGCCGATGGCCACTGCGAGCATCATCGACATGCGCCAGGTCTTCGCCAGGAAAGGAAAGGCCCACGTCTTTTCTGACGAACTCGTGGAGGCCATTCGTGAAACTCAGGAAAAGGGAGAGCAATCGATCATCCTGCTGAATCGTCGAGGCTACTCCAGTTTTGTACTTTGTCGTTCGTGTGGAGAAACGATTCAGTGTCCGAACTGCGACGTCACGCTTACCTATCATCGCAGTGAACGAGTGCTTATTTGTCACTACTGCAATCATCGCCAGCCGGCGCCCTCAGTTTGTCCGGCCTGTGGCAAGAACTTCATCCATTATGTTGGCGAAGGTACTGAACAGCTTGAGGAGATCTTGCAGAACTTCTTTCCCGGCTTGCGCATCGCGCGTATTGATCGCGACACCACCCAACGGCGCCAGCGTTTTGAAAAGTCGCTGCTGGATTTCAGCGAAGGGCGGCTCGATCTGCTCGTGGGGACACAGATGCTGGCCAAAGGTCACGACTTCCCCAATGTGACGCTGGTCGGGGTTGTGTCGGTTGATGCTGGCCTGGCTCTAGCAGATTTCCGGGCCGCGGAGCGAACGTTTCAATTGCTGACCCAGGTTGCGGGGCGTGCGGGCCGTGGCGATCGACCGGGGAGAGTTCTGATTCAAACCTATCATCCTTATCACTACGCTTTGCGACACTCGTGTGCCCAGGATTACGAAGGCTTTTATAATGAAGAGATTCGTTACCGGCAAAACCATCTCTACCCGCCCTTTGTGGCCCTGGCGACGCTGCTGGTCCATGGTCCTGATCTCAATCGCGTGCGGTCAGACGCTCTCGATTTAAGGAAGGAACTCGATCTTGCCAACCAGGAACGCGGTTGTCGTATTCTTGGACCAGCACCAGCGCCGCTTGCTCGACTAAAGGGTGAACACCGCTTTCAATTGCTCATCAAATCGAAGAGTCGCCGCCAGCTTCGCGCCGTGGCTGACCGGGCGTTAAAGGCGATGACCGCTCGCGGGGTCAATCTTCGTTCGATCAACCTGGAGATTGACCCGGTATCGGTTATGTAACCGTGATTCGATACGCTAAACTCCAACCGCTCGAGCAATACAGTGCGCAAGGACTCTCCGCGCTAACCACAGTGTCCTCTGCGTCGCCGCGGTGACCGCTGTTACATCCACTCAACCGCAGACGCAGAGCACGCTGGAATTGCGCAGAGATCAGTTTCTAAGACGCTCAGTACGCTCAGGTTTATGCAGAGAGAGGTCAGACTCCGGAACAAAGCCATGAAACTTTCTGAACTTGCAAGTCTTACTGGCGCGACCGTTGAGGGCTCAGGTGATTTGGAGATTATTAGCGCCGCTGGACTTGATGACGCAAACCAAGGGGACGTCACTTTTCTCGCTAATCCCCGTTACACACCCCGCATCAACACCACTAAGGCATCAGCAATTTATCTGGCGGCGGACGTAACGATAGATCGAGCCATCGCAGTTCTACGCGCCAAAGATCCCTACCTTGCCTACACTCGTGCGCTGCGTCTTTTCTATCCTGAACCACAACTTGAACCATTCATCGATCCTGCAGCCGTGATCGACCCGAGCGCAAAGATCGCCGCGGGCGTCAGGATTGGTCCATGTGCGGTCATCGGCCGGAATACGCAGATTGCCTCAGGCGTCTGGATTCACCCCAACGTGACCATCTATGACGACGTCAAGGTCGGTCAGCACACTGTGATCCATTCGGGCGTGGCGATCCGCGAAAGAACGATCATCGGCGAACGTGTCATTATCTATAACAACGCGGTCATCGGTTGCGATGGCTTCGGTTACGCGAAGGACGAAGAACGGCGTTGGCTCAAGATTCCTCAGGCTGGGAGAGTAGTGATTGAGGACGAGGTGGAAATAGGCGCCGGCACTACCATCGATCGCGCTTCGGTTGGCGAAAGTCGCATTGGGCGTGGCTCAAAAATAGATAACCTGGTCCAGATTGGTCACTCCTGCACCGTCGGGGAAGATTCTCTGTTGTGTGCGCAGGTGGGACTGGCAGGCAGTTCACACATTGGCAATCGCGTGGTGCTCGCTGGTCAGGCTGGGGTGGCGGGACATCTGACGATTGGTGATGACGTAGTGCTAACCGCAAAGAGTGCCACGAGTCACGACATTCCTGCCGGCAAAATGATCTCCGGTATTCCCGCCTTTGATAACCGCGACTGGCTTCGATCTACTGCCGCCTTCCGTCGCCTCGGCGAGATGGCCCGCACCGTCAGGGACCTTGAACGCCGCCTGAAGGAACTAGAAGATAAAAAGAACGCAACGGACTGACCTAAGCAACATTGCGCAGTTAGGAAGGGTGGCAAGCGGTCGGTTCACACACCTTACCATTCGGGTCTCTAGCGCGCCCCCGCTGCTTCCACAGAGGTCCTCAGTTTTAGATTCAATCCAAGGATCGATTTGCTTTATGACAAGTTTCTGTGACTCGTCGAGGTTGTCGTACTTCAGAGAAGCAGCGGGGGGGCGCGCTAGAGACCGAATGGTAAGGCGTGTGAACCGACCGCTTGCCCCCTTCCTGACTGCGCAATTAGTGGGAGTTGAGTGTTAGGCTGCCTCTCTTCCTAACTGCGCATTTTTGAGAGTTGAGCAAAGATTCGGATCAATCATCAATCATCAATCGGCAATCGCCAATCGGCAATGTCCTAGGTGATCGCGCCGCCGTCGAGGATCACCACTTCGCCACTCATGAAGGTGTTGCGGTCACTGACCATGAACGCAGCGAATTCCGCGAGTTCATCAGGCCGCCCCAGACGACCGGAGGAGGCCCAGAAGTTGTGCATCTGTACGTGACGTTCCGGAAGTGCCTGGGCCAAGTCTGTGTCGAAGATTCCGGCTGCAATAGCGTTAACCTGGACACCAAAGGTCCCGGCCTCACGCGATAGGCACTTGGTGAAGCCGATCATCGCTGCTTTTGACGTGGCGTAGTGAACCGAAGTGGGCAGAGCGCGCATGGCGCCGATGGAAGTGATATTGAGGATACTCCCCTTCCGCTGGCGGATCATCTGCTTGTAGATGGGTTTTGTCACCGCGAAGAGACTATCTACGTTGGTATGAATAACTTCGTCCCAGGCGCGGTCGGTGGTGGTGGCAAAATTGTCGCCGCGGATGATGGCGGCGTTATTCACCAGGATGTCCATGCCACCCCAGTTTTCCACGAGTTCCCGCGTCAATCGCTTGAGACCCAGACGGTCGGTGACTGAAACTTTCGCCGGGTGCGCGCGCCGGCCGTGAGCTTCAATCTTTTGCTGCACTTCCGCCGCCAGGTCATCACGGCTGTTGTAGTTGAACGCCACGTCGGCGCCTTCGCGAGCAAACACCTCACAAATTGCCGCACCAATACCGCGCGTTCCTCCGGTCACGAATGCGCGCTTTCCTTCAAGCAACAGACTCACTTAGCTATGTTTCTCCTAAGAACCCGCTAGTAGGGTGGACGTTTTTGCCCGATGCGAGACCAAGCGGTCTGTTTCCGAATGGCGGGCTATCTACCAGGGATTGGTTTTTATAAGCGGGGGCATTAAACCGTGAAAACCGCCCACAGTCAAACAGGGGAATCTATCAAACGGTGAGGAATTGAGCAGTCGATAGTACCTGTTTAGCGCGTGTGCAGTTGCTTTGTAAGCCGTTTTGGAGGTCCCGGAGGGACAAAGGGGTTACAGACAGTTCCCGAATGGGGTATCAAGCGGAAATTGCTTCGTGGAGGGTGGACGATTCGGTACCGGGAGCGGGCGCGGGAATCAGAGCCGCAATCTCTTCGACGATTTGTCGCGTAGCATTAGGCCGAGCGATGCCGATGGTGGCGGCGCGCATACGCGAGTAGTGAGTGTCGTCTTCCACCATGCGGCGGACCACTGGAACCACGTCAACCGCACGCTTCAGCAACACTCCGGCACCACGCTTTGCGATTAGTCTGGCGGCACCCGCTTCCTGAGGCATCGGGTCCGTAATGACGTCGGCGATGATGGGTAAGCGACAGGCAAGCGCCTCAAACGTGGTCAAGCCTCCCAACTTGGAGATCATTAC
>Ga0126377_10001574_pt1 | contig 15053 bp, 9 predicted proteins | sample PanSoiMetPlot_22_FD_92647 | JGI IMG/M metagenome (GOLD analysis project Ga0126377, IMG submission 92647) | Tropical forest soil microbial communities from Panama - MetaG Plot_22 | ecosystem: Environmental > Terrestrial > Soil > Tropical forest > Bulk soil | place: Panama | collected 2016-02-17
CAAGGACACGATCGCCGAGCTCGAAGCGCTGCTCGAAGACCCGGAGAAGGACTTCTCCCAGTTCGAGGACTACCGCAACTTCTACACCTTCGAGATCCACATGCAGGACGTGGTCTCAGGGCGCACCACCCGCTGGGAGACGCGGCGCGGCACCGGGTCGGGCGCCGAGCAGCAGGTGCCGATCTATGTTGCCATCGGCGCCTCGCTCGCCTCCGTTTATGGCAGCTCCGAGCGCCGCCCTGGCAAGGCCTCCGGCATGGCGCTGGCGATCTTCGACGAGGCCTTCTCCAAGATGGACGGCAAGAACCAGCGCCAGATGATGAGCTTCTACAAGAAGCTCGGCCTGCAGATCATCATAGCGGCACCGAACGAGAAGCGCGTCGCCGTGATCGAGCACATCGACACGATCGTCGAGGTCGACCGCATCGGCGAAGGCTCGCGCACCAACACGGTGCAGATCAAGGAAAAGGTCCGTGCCGAGTTGCGCGCGATGGACCCCGACCTGATGGGCGATGCCGAGCTGCAGACCCGGGTCGCAGCCGAATAGGTGACCCGCAGCGAGAATTGCATAGCACGCATACGCGTTGAGCGGCAGTGCTCCCACGAACAAAACCTAGGCGAGCTTACCCGGCAGCGCGTCGTTTCGTCTAATCATTGCGAGAGATTCCAATGGCTTCGCACCGCCTCTGCGCACACGCATGCACGCTCACCACGCGCGTGCGTGGATGCAAGCCGCATAATGACCACATTGAATTCACTACAACGACAAGTTTTACGCGCTACTATTGTAGTCATCGAGATCGAATCCATAACTCGCTGAATCAACGAAAAAATTCGGTCTGTTGCGTTCGGGGGTACCCGCGCTCGGGTTGGGGTGAGAGCACATGGGGGGCTTCAAATGGGCCGGCGGCCCGTTGCAGACCGCACAGGTCCTCGCCGTCTTGCCGTTCGATTACGGCAGCACCGCGCCCTCGGCGCGCATAATCAATCGCCAACAGCACCGGATGGAGATCAAGGCCCGATCCCGTTCGGGCTCAATTGACGGCATAGCCCATCGAAGGACGCAACGGCATGCGCCGGTGCGCCGAGCGATGAGCGCGCTCGCCATGTACAATGGAGTGTCAGGACAGCCGTTCGAACCAATGCGTGAGGACCGGAGGATCTTCTCGTCATCAATCGAACAAGCAGCTAAAGACCGCAAGGCGCACTGACCGCCTTCAAGACGAAGAGGCAGGGATGAATGCTCCGGAAGAGAAAAGTCAGACTGGCAAAGCTCGAGGGGATCACGTCAACGGCCCAGGCGACAGACGAGAGCCGCTTTTGACGTCGCCCGACTCCGATCGACCGGAGCCGCGGTATCGATTGTTGAACGATGCCGACAGCATTCCGGAACCGTCGCTTCACGCGAAAAAGCCCGCAGGCGGCACTTGGCTGGCCGGCACGCTCTCGTTCTCGACCGTGGCGGCGATCCTGTTCCTGGTGTGGGGCGGGATCGACCTCATACCCACGCCAGATCGCATCCAGATCCCGCCGAACCCAGCGACCTCTCTGGAGTCGTCCATGTCGGCTGCGCTGGGGTCCGCATCGCGACCGGTTACGTCCATTCTGATCGGCATTCATGATCGGCAGGCGCTCGTGAACGAGCCGATCCCCTTGGGCGGCGTGCTGTTCGGCGCCGGCGAAGAGGCCGTTCACATCACTGGCTTGATGGAAGGCAGTCGGCTATCAGCGGGCGAGAAGCTCGGCTCGAGCGGCTGGAATATTCCAGCGCGCGATCTTGCCGGCGTGCTCGTGGTTCCGCCGCCCTCTTTTGTCGGCACGATGCGTACCGTGATTCAGCTGCGCTCGGCCGGCAATGTCCCAGTCGATACCCAGCTCGCCAGCTACGAGTGGGTGGCCAAGCTGACGGACCGGACGGCTCCGGCGCGGGCGCAGCCCAAAGCAAACGATGTCACACCGCTCCTCCCGCCGGCGGGCAAGCTCGACCCGCAACGTTTGGCGCAGTTGGTCAAGCGCGGTGTCGAGCTGCTGCGAATTGGTGACTTTGCAGCAGCGCGACTCTTGCTGCGACCGGCTGCCGAAGCTGGCGATCCGGAAGCAGCGCTGTTGCTGGGGGCGACCTACGACCCCGCTGCCGTATCCGATTTCGGCGCGCTCGGACTTGCGCCCGATCCCAATGTCGCGCGCGCTTGGTACCAGCGCGCAATGGAATTGGGGTCAGTCGAAGCATCCCGTCGCATCGAGCGGCTGACACGCGCAGCGCAATGACGGCTGGGGGCAACGCCGGCTGAATAAAGTGAACACGTCACTGCCGAGCGGTCGATGAACGGCCGCCGGTCCAAGTCAAAGGTGAGGATTCGTAATGATTGTGTCTACGCGCAAGGCCGTATCGCGTCTACGGCGCCGTTCGATCGGAAGACTTCCCGCTGCCATCGCAATCACGCTTGCAGCTCTGATCACGCCGGCTGCCGCTGCCGAGGTGACGCTCATTCACATGGGGGACGTGCACGGGCACATGGTCCCGCGACCGAGCCTCCACCCCAAGACTGGGATCAACACGGCGAGCATGACTCCGGGCGCGAGCAAGACTGCGAGTGCGACCGAAGGTGGCCTTGCGCGGATGATGACGGCCATCAACGAGATTCGCGCCCGGCGCACGCGCGGCAAGACGCTGCTGATCAACACTGGCGACACCATCCAGGGCTCTGCCGAGGCGCTTTTCACCCGCGGCCAGGCGCTGGTCGATGTGCTCAACCGTTTCCGCATTGACGCCTACACGCCCGGCAACTGGGACTGGGTCTACGGCGTCGAGCGCGCGCTCGAGCTGTTTGCGGGCGACACGCCCAAGGCGCCCTGGAACGCGCTCGCCGCCAACGCCTATTACGACGGCGAGCCCTACGCGGATCGCTCCGGCAGCCGCGTGCTGCCGCCCTATCTCATCCGCGAAGTCGACGGCGTCAAAATCGGCATCATCGGCTTCACCACCGACCGCGGCCCACAAGTCGTCGGTCGAAGCGTTACCAAGGGCGTGCGCTTCACCAAAGGCGATGCCGAGCTCAAGGAGCTGGTTCCGCTGCTGCGCGAGCGTGAGCAAGTCGCGCTCATCGTGGTGATCTCGGAGCTCGGCCTGTCGAACAACATCAGGCTCGCCGAGCAGACGCCCGGCATCGACGTGATCCTGTCCTCCGACATGCACGAGGTCACCAACAAGCCGGTCGTCACCCGCACCAACACGGTCATCACCGAGGTCGGGCAGGACGGCCAGGTCATCGGCGAACTCAATCTGACGGTCACGGACGGTCGCCTGAGCGGCTGGAAATGGACCCTCCACCACATCGACGACCGCATCACGCCGGATCGCTCGATTGCCGCCCTGGTCACGCAGATCCGCAAGCCGTTCCTCTCGGGCCGGGACTTCAAGCCGCAACTCAATCCCTTCAATGGCACCAAGCTGACGCAGCCGATCGACACCGTGGTCGGCCGCACGCAAGTCGCGCTTCACCGCATGAACACGACGACGCGAGAGCCGCCGGCCGTAATCGAGGGGAGCTCGCACATACTGCTCGCGGATGCGTTCCGTCACGAGACCGAGGCCGACGTCGCCGCGATCCGCGGCTTTCGCTACGGCACGGTGGTGCCGCCAGGCCCGATCAAACTCGAGGATCTCTATCATTTCATCGCGATCGGGCCACAGATCGCCAAGGGCACCATCAAGGGCCAGCAGCTGCGCGCTCAAATCGAGAATTCCATCGACGGCTCGCTCAATCCGGATGTGGCGAAATGGACCGGTGGCTGGCTGTTCAATTTCAGCGGGCTGCGGGCGGACATCGACCCCTATGGCAAGCCGGGCGAGCGCGCCGTCAATATCAGCGTGTTCGATCGTGCGAGCAAAAGCTTCAAGCCGCTCGATCCAGCCGCCTCCTACACCTATGCGTCCTACTATTACGCGCGCGATCCTGACCTCATCAACACGGTGCCAGCCAGCGACGTGACGGTCCTCAAGGACAAGGATGGCCAGCCGCTCGATGGCGTCGAGGTGGTGGTGCGCTATCTGGCGGGACTGCCGAACAAGACGACCGCTCCCAGGGCCGGCCGGCTCAAGCTGATCAAGCCACTGCCGATCGCAAGATCAGGCAGCGAGGAAATCCAGCCGTGGCGCGGCGTAGCCCAGCCGGCATCGGTTTCAGCTGGCTCCGGCACCCCGGCGCCCGCACAACAAACTCTTGGTCAAGGGAGGCCATGATGACACTGATCACGAATCTCTGTGGCTGCCTGCTCGCTGGGCTGGTGATGCTCGGCGGGGGCGAGGTTCTCGCGCAAAAGAAGGCAGCGCCGGCGAAGGCCAATCCGGTGCCGCCTGAAACGCAGATGAAGCTCAAGATCAATGAATGGACGCTCGGCCTTGCCGGCGGCCTCTTGGAAGGCGCGCCCATCCGGCTCGCGACGGAGATCGCCCGGGTGGTCAATGACGGCGAAAACCTGCACGTGCTGCCGATCGTCACGCGCGGACCGACCGAGAACCTGAACGACCTTCTGTTCCTCAAGGGCGTCGACATGGCGATCATCTCAAGCGACTCGCTTGAGGAGTACAAACAGCAACTGCCCGACGTGAGCCGACGCATCACCTACATCCTCAACCTGTTCCCGTCCGAGCTGCATGTTTTCGTTCGGCCGGAGATCCAATCGCTTGCTGACCTCAAAGGCAAGAAGGTCAACTTCAACACCCGCGGCACGGCGGCGGCTTTCACCGGCCCCATGATCTTCAGCCGGCTTGGGCTTGATGTGGAGCAGATGTTCATCCCGCACCCCTTGGCGATGGAGCAGATGCGGCGCGGCGAGGTTGCCGCTGTGGTGTTCATCACGTCGAAACCGATCGACGCGTTCCTGAAAGGCAAATGGGACCCTGGCTTCAAGTTCCTGTCGGTTGAATATGGCCCCAAGTTCGAGGACTACTATCTGCCCTCGACACTCGACAACAAGGATTACCCGAACCTGGTTGCGGCGGGCGCGGACGTCGAGACCATCGCGGTGCCCACGATCCTCACCGCCTACAACTGGCCCACCAACTCCGATCGCTATCGGCGCGTGGCGCGTTTTACCGAATATCTCTTCAGCCGGATCGAGCGGCTGCACGCGCAGGGGTTCGACAACAAATGGAAGGACGTCAACCTCAATGCCAAGGTACCGGGCCTGGAGCGCTTTCGCGCCGCGCAGGAATGGCTGAACACAAACACCGCGACCGTCGGGATGCGTCGATGAAGGCGTGGTTGCTGAAGGCAGGTTTGCTAAAGGCAGGTTTGTTAAGGACCTGGCTGCTCGCCGGACTAGCCCTCGCAGGCACCGACCAGGCGAGCAGTGCCCAGTCCGGTGAGGATACTGTCACCCGTATCAGAGCCTGCCTCAAATACGAGGGCGCATCGCGTGAAGCATGCTTTGACGCACTGTGGCGCGAACTGACGCGCGAAGCGTCCCTGACCACAGCCCCGCCGGTGCGCACGAGCGAAGACTGGATTGTCAGCTCGACTATGTCACCGGTCGACTACAGCCCGCAGATCACCGCGACCAAGATCACCCGCAAGACCTCCGGCAATGCACCCTCATTGCTGACCATCGGCTGCCGCTTCCAGCGCACCGAGATATCCCTCGGCACGGTCGCAGAGTGGAAGCCCTTGCGAGGTGATGACGTCCGGGTCGCATACCGCCTCAACACCCAACCGGAGGTGCTGGAGCGATGGGCGACGTCGGCCGGGGGACATGGCGCCGTCCTGCGCGGCGATGCCGCGCGGATCTTGGACCTGATGTCCGATCCAGCCCAGTTTGGCGTTCGCGTACAGGACGGCTCTGGCCCCACACCGCCGGCGACGTTTGATCTCGCCGGAGTGGAGGCAGTGCGGAAAAAGATCGACACCGCCTGCAAATCGCCGCCCGCGAAGTCCGGCAACACGATCGAGTGGCGTTAGCCCATAATCCAGAAAGCCGCGGCCGCTCCTCCACACCTGCCGCACCGTCTCTACCACACGCTCGAGCCTACGCCTTCTGCCCGTCCTCGGAAGCAAAGCCGCATTGCGGGCCGAGCGCGAGCTGATCAAGCGGCAATGTCTTCGCGGCTCCCTCAATGCGGCGCTTGATGGTCTTGAGATCGATCATCGCCCTCCCAAGGCACGATCCCGAAAGAGTCTGCCCAGGACTTGATCCGGGACGGAAGCCGTTTTCTCACAGATCGTGCTCTACAAATCACAGGTCATGCTTCACAAGAGAAGTTAGACTCTGATTCAACTTGCGTTAGATCAACCTCGAGGCGCGGAACTGTGCCCCCTCAAACGCAGTTGGCGCAAGGCGTTGCCGGCCTCATGCGAGGGCGGCCATCATCTCTACAGTCGGCTTCCGGAAGTTCGAAAGCATCACGACGCTCAAGACTGTGGATGAGTCGAGTGGCTTACTCCGGTGCGACCTCATATCGAAGCGTGCCTGCGATCATTCTGTCCTACGCTCAACGATTACATTATCGGTGAGCGCAGTCACAAAAGGGGCGCTGATGACTACGGAATTCCTGCTGCTGTTCGCCATCGGATTCGTTGCGCAGCTGGTCGACGGCGCGCTTGGCATGGCGTATGGCGTGCTGGCAAACACGGCCATGCTGGCGCTCGGGCTGCCGCCGGCGCAGGCGAGCGCGCTGGTGCACACCGCCGAAGTCTTCACCACCGGCGCCTCAGCGGCGTCGCACATCTATCATCGCAATGTGGATTGGCGTCTGATGTTGCGCATCGGCTTCACTGGCGTGCTCGGCGCGATCGTGGGCGCCTGGATCCTATCGAACGTCGATGTCTCGGCGGCACGGCGCTTCGTCTATGTCTACCTGCTGCTCATGGGTCTTTATATTCTCTACAAGTCGACGCGGATTGCGGCAGCACGCGAGGAGCCCGCAGGCTGGACAGCTCCGCTGGGATTGGTTGCGGGGTTTTTGGATGCCAGCGGTGGCGGCGGCTGGGGCCCGATGATCACCTCGACGCTGATCGGCTCGGGCCATGCGCCGCGCCTGGTGGTCGGCTCGGTCAACACCACCGAATTCTTCGTCACGGTCGCGGCTGCGACCACGTTCTTCGTAGAGCTCGGCGCTTCCCCGATCGAGCATCTTCTGCCACTCGTGTTGGGCGGCGTGCTGGCGGCGCCGTTCGGCGGATGGATGGTCAAGCACGTGCCGGCGCGCGCGCTGATGATCGCAGTCGGCATGCTGATCGTGACGCTGTCCATATGGCAGCTGCTACGTGCATTCCGAGTGACTTGAGCAGCGAGTAGCGCCGCAAAGGCATCAGCGCGCTTGCACGGTGCGATCGTCGGCAGCCGAACGTTGACGCGATGCCGGCAGCGTGCCGAGGGCCGGATAACGCGCACGCAGATCCCGGAGGAAGGCCTCCAGCGTATCGGCTGCGCGCAGCGCGCGCGCCACCTCGCCGAATTCAGCGTCGACAGCGCCGGCCGGCGCCGTCAGAACATCGAAGGCGCGCCGGTCCGGTCCGTCGCCCATCTTGGGAGCAAATTTCTCGCGAAACCGATTGAGGCCGAGGAGATCGTCACCAAGCGCGTAGCCAGCCGCCGCGCGCAGGATATCGAGGCGCTCCTTGTCCGTGAGCGGCTCGAACTGGCGCCAGCGCTCGCCGTAGAGAAGCTCGATCTGCTCGGCCGCCTGCGCCCAATGCTTGGCCGCCCACTGGATGTCGGCGCGCAAGCGAATCGCCTCGGGCCCCGGCACATTGGCAACCACCTCCAGCGCCACATCATGGCGGCCGGTCTCCGACAACGAACGCGCCTCCAGCAACAGACGCTGGTTGCGCAGCTCGTTGCTGAGCTCCCCGGATCGCGTGGCGCGCAGCGCCGCCAGCGCGCGATCGGGCTTGCGATCCATGAGATAGATCGCCGCCAGCCGCGCCGCGACCTGAGAGCGAGCAGCGCCCTGCAGGCGATTGTCCACCTGATGCTTGAGGAGATCAGTCGCCTGCTGGAGCAGATCGACCGCCACGAGACGATCGGCGAGCCGCCGGATCATCTCGTCGCCGCGCCGCCCGATCGGTGTCAGATCCCGGAAGTCGTAGAACATGGCGAGCGCGTCGATCGCCGGCAGCGTATCGACCTTCCCGGCCAGGAACAGGCTGTCGAAGGTGCTGGCAGCCTCCTCCTGGATGCGGCGTGTCATCTCCGAGGTTGGATTGACCGATATCGCCGTGCGCATGATCTGGAATGCGTCACGGTAGCGACCATCGTCCGTATAGGCGCGTCCAAGCATCTGCAGCGATTCGATCTCGGTCGCATCGCCGCGCCAGGTCGCCGCCAATGTCTCGAGCTGCGAAATGGCATCGCCGCGATCGATGTCGTGGCGCGCCTGCCGCAGCACGACCTCGCGCAGCCGCCCCTGCGCGGCGGTGCCGCGGTCCTTCGAGTCGGCCGCGAACTGGTAGAAGCGACGGGCATCCTCAATCCGTCCGAGCCCCTCATTGAGACGACCGTTGAGGAGCGCCATGACGGGCTCGAGCTCTTGTGGGATGCCGATCGCCTCGAACTCATTGAGCTGAGTCGTCGCGGCGGTGATGTCGCCCACTTCGATATAAGCGCGGATCATCTCCTTCATGACGTTGCGTTGCAGCTCGAGCGGCAGCGTCCCGATCGCGGCTTCGACGGCGCGGAAGCCCTCGCGCGCCTCCGGCCACTTGCCGAGCTTGGCATAGGCCAAGGCCCGCCACAGCGGCGCATCATTCTGGTTGCCGACGAACGGATTGGCGAGATCCTTGAGACCCATGTCGGCGCGGCCGATCATGATATTGCAGACCGCGCGCAGCACCACTGCCGAGGGGTTCTCCGCCGTCGGCGGCTGATCCGCGATCGCCACGTCGAGAACGGCCTTCGCCTCATAGATCATGTCGCGGGCAAGGTAGAAGCGAGCAAGGTCAGTGCGCGCCAGCAGCCGCTTCGTCTCCGGGGCGTCGGCCGCGGCACTCAGGAGCTGCCAATTCCGCTCCTTGAAATCGGCCTGACGATCGAATCCCCAGGTCTGGGTGTCGAGCACCTGCCGCTGCACTGGCGCGCTGCCAGCACTGCTCCGCGTATTGCCCTGGACCGCCGACAGCGTGAGCCCGGCCGGCCGCGAGACGACGAGCTTGTCGGCGGCAAGCTCGGCGTTGAGGTCGTCCGCCAGCGGCTGAATGACAACCCCGTGCGTCGAGGGCAGGATGCGGAATTCGACAAAGTCCTGCGTCTTGAAAAATCCGCGCGCGGGCGAGAGCGCGGTCGTGACCAACAGGGTGTCGCCGGCCTCAGGGTCCTCGATGCGATAGAGGTCGCGCGCATCGTCGAGCGGAACGCTGATGCTTGAGCGGGACGCGTTGATCCGGCTGCGATAGAGCGTGAGCGGACGTGACGGCTCCACCACTTCCGGGCCGAGTGTGATGTGCCAGGCGGTGCCCTCGGTGTAGGCGCTCACCAGCATGGGACGGTCGAGCCTGATCCGCACGAGTTCGGCGTCGCGCGCGCGTGTCCTGGTCACGCCCCTGATGCTGCGCCCAATCTCGCCCTCGAGCGGCGCCATGGCGATGGCGTCTTCACTGGCGAAGACGAGCCAGAGCGTTTCGCCGCGGCGAAAGACGGCGGCAGGTGTCGCTGTCGCGAACGGAAACTCAAACGTCACGTTGTCGCCGTTGCGCCTGACGCGGGTGGCTATTCCGGCCGCTGACTCAGGGGCTGCTGGCGCGCCGCGCGGCCGCCGCGCTGGCCTCGCCCCTCCGCTCGCAACGGGAGGCGGTGCCGGACGCGCGGATGGCGGAGACGCGATCGGAGACGGAATCGGCCGCTCGCCTTCGGGCTCACTGGCTGCTGCAACGGGCGCGGCAGGCGGCTGCGCGGCGGGGGGCTGCGGCGCCTGTGGCTGTGGCGCCTGTGGCTGCGCGGGAACCGGCCGCTCAGCGGATCGCGCGGGCGGCGCCGGATTTGATGGCGCCGGCTGAGCGGTCGAAGGCGCGGGCGCGGCCGGGCGTGGGCCCGGCGCCTGTGGTGTGCTCGCGCGCTGATTGTCTGAGCGTTGATTCTCCGGGCGCTGATTGTCCGATTCCTCGGCCTCAGCCGTCGGCCGCTGCGCCCGGGTCGCCAATTCGGCCGCCAACGCTGCCAGATCGTCCGAGCGGCCGTTTGCTTCCGCCTTGGCGTCCGGCGAGATCACGTCGAGGATGTAGCTGTTGTCCTCGCGAAAGGTCCGCACATCAACCATGCCCGAAAAGTTGAACCGTACGGTCGCTGTTTCACGCCCAAGCTCGCTGGTGATCGAGCTGATCGTCGGCGGCAGCGCCGCGGCCGCGTCAGCCAGATCAAATTTGTACGACCCGTCGAATGTCAGCGTCAGCTTGTCCTTGCTGTTGTCGGCGGAGGCCGCAACGAGCTCGGGAAAATCGAAAATGTAGCGGGTAAAGGTCGGCTGCATTGCGACCCGCACCCGGATCGGCGCGTTCGGAGCCTGGCGCGCAATCGCGCGTTGCTGCCTGGTCTTGCGTTCGGCGTCGCGTGTCCGGCGGGCCAGATCCTCGATGACCTCGCGCGGCAGCCCAGGCGCCATGCCGCTCCAGCCCTCGGGCAGGAGGTCGACGAACAGCCGCTCGGCGGCGGCAATCGAGTTCATGGTCACCTTGCGCGCAAGCGCGAAACGAATGGCCTTCCTGTCGGGATCGCGCCGCGCTGCCGCCACGTAGCCAGCCGAATTGGCGGCCACGCGGTCGACCGCGATGTCAACCGGCCTGTCAAAGGTGATGCTGAGGATGTTGTTGGCGACGCGGACCTTGGTCTCGATCTCCTCCCCGAACAGCAGCACAAAGCGAGCGAAGCCGTTCTCGACCGTAACGCTGATCTCGCCTTTGATGTTTTGGGCAAGGGCCGGACGTGGCGCGACGACGGCCGCCAGTATTGCGGCTGCAAGCAGCAGCATACGGACCGCAATGCTGCGGCCGAGACGCAGAACCTGGGCGAAGTCGCTAGACACGCAAACTCACACTCATGCTGACTGGCGAGCGCAACGGCCCACCTTGGCCATGGCCCACCTTGGCTGTGGTAGCGGAGTCTAGAATGGGGCATTTAACGGGGTCTTAACCGTGGACCGGCGGCGAGGAACAAATTCGGCCCTCAAGAGTGATCTGTGAAACTCGTAAAGTCGCAGCTACACCGCATTAGATGCGTGCCAGTTGCTCCGGAACGCTGGAACTGGACGAGACTCCTTGCCGGTTGTAAAATATCACCTTGAATGTGATGCGCGCCGCGCATAGCCGCAGTGTTTTTCAAGGGAACGACGTGGCGAACACATTGACCCAATCGAACGGCGGGCGCGTGCCGGTTGTGAGCATCGGCGCCTCCGCGGGCGGCGTCGCTGCGCTTCAGGCCTTCTTCGAGTCCTTGCCGGCCGACGTGGGTGCAGCCTTTGTCGTCATCGTTCACCTCGATCCTCAGCACAGCAGCGATCTTTCGCGCATCATCTCATTGCGGACCGATATGCCCGTCATTGAGGTCAATCACGAGCAGCGGATTGAACCTGACAAGATCTACGTCATCCCACCCAATCGACAGCTCCAGGTGTCTGCCGACAAGATTTCCTCGTCGCCGTTCGACAAGCCGCACGGTCAACGCGCTGCCATCGACCAGTTCTTTCGCTCCATGGCGGATCACCACGGTGACGGTTTCGCCATCATCCTGACCGGAGCAGGTACGGACGGTTCCCTCGGCGTCAGGGCGGTCAAGGAGGCCGGGGGGCTCATCCTCGTGCAGGACCCCGATGAGGCCGAATATCCCTCAATGCCGCTCGGCGCCATCGCAAGTGGCGCCGCCGATTTCGTCCTACCGGTCCGCGAAATCGCCCAACGCCTTCCGGAGCTCATCCGCAGCAAGAATCAACTGGCGCCCGAGGGAATCTTTCTCAAGGACGAAGAGACGCTGCACCATATCCTGACCTATCTGCGTCTGAAGACCGGGCACGACTTCTCCCAGTACAAGCGGCCGACCGTGGTTCGCCGGCTCGCGCGCCGCATGCAGGTGACCCACGCGGAAACACTTCCCGAATATTTAGGCAAGCTCCGCGAAAACAGCGAGGAAGTTCAAGCCCTGCTGGGAGAGCTTCTGATCTCGGTCACGAGCTTTTTCCGCGACTCCTACGCCTTCCAGGCGCTTGCACGGTCAGTGCTTCCCAAGCTGTTCGCCGAAAGCGAGCGCCATAAGGAATCAGGATTCTCGTTGCGAGTCTGGGTACCCGCCTGTGCGACTGGCGAAGAGGTCTACTCGCTCGTCATCCTGCTGCTCGAGGAAGCTGCCAATCATGACATTCCTCCGGCCATCCAGGTCTTCGCTTCTGATCCGGACAGCCACGCGCTAGCGATTGCCCGAGAGGGGAGCTATCCCGTCGCCATCGCTGCGGACGTCTCCGAGGAGCGCCTGCGCAAGTTTTTCTTCCGCGAAGGCGACAGTTACAAAATCAAGCGCGATGTGCGCGACCTCATCATATTCGCACCGCACAACGTCCTGCGCGATCCTCCATTTTCCCACATCGACCTGGTTTCCTGTCGCAACCTGCTCATTTACCTGGATCGCGACCTGCAGGAACAGGTCTGCCGGACGTTCCACTATGCGCTGCGGTCCCATGGTTACCTGTTTCTCGGCGCCGCCGAGTCGATCGATGCGCAAAACTTGTTCCGCATCGTCGACCGGGAAGCACGAGTTTTCCAGGCCATCGAACACCTGCGCACACTGCCACCAGTGCCCCGTGCGATGCCCGGCTCGATGGCGTCCACGCTGCGGACGTTCGTCCGCCCTGAATCCAAACGCGACTTCGTTCCCGAGCATCGTCAAGCGCTCGAGGTCCTGGCGCCACCCAGCATGCTCGTCGACGAAACCCACCACATCATCAACATGTCGGAAACAGCTGGTCGCTTCCTGCTGCAGCCTGCTGGACCGATCTCGAACCTCGCGGTTGATGTCGTGCGTCCCGAGCTCAGAGTGGAGCTGCAACGCGGCCTTTACCGCGCTTTCGAAGAGGAGGAGCCGACCCTGACGCCGGGCATTGCGGTCCAGTTCAACGGCCATGTCCGCCTCGTCAACTTGCATATTTTTCCGCAGTTCCGGGAGAACCAGCTGCGACTCGCCCTGGTCTTGTTCTTGGACGGCGGCGTGGCCAGCCCGCCCAACGAGAAGAGCGAGCCGGTGACGGCCGACGAAGCGTCCGCCAAGGTCATCATCCAGCTCAGGAAGGAGCTCGCCGCCAGCGAAGCACACTTGCGGGAAAGCCGCGCACAATTCGAAGGCATTAACGAGGAGCTGCGCGCCTCCAACGAGGAGCTGCAGTCGACCAACGAGGAATACCGGTCCACATCCGAAGAACTGGAAACCAGCAAAGAGGAGCTGCAGTCGATAAACGAGGAGCTACAGACGCTCAACAACGAGCTCAAATACAAGCTCGATGCCGTGTCCCGGGCCAACAGCGATCTGCAAAATCTGATGGCCTCTACCGATGTGGCGACACTCTTCCTGGACGTTGGTTTCCACATCAAGCGGTTTACTCCGCGCGTTTCCGAGCTGTTCAATGTCAAGCTCGGGGATGAAGGGCGGCTGATCACCGACTATACAAACCGCGTGACTTATCCCGAGCTGATTCAGGACGCAGAGCGCGTCCTTTCGTCTCTCGTGCCAATCGAGCGCACGATCAGGAGCGTCGATGGCCACTGGCTGCTGGTGCGCGTGCGGCCCTACAGAACGCTCGACGACAAGATCGACGGGGTGGTTATCACCTTCGTTGATGTGACCGACCGGCAGGAGGCCGAGCAGAGATGGGAGCGGAAGCAGCAGTTGCTGTTGGACGACCTGTCGCATCGCTTCGGGAACACGCTTGCTGTCATTCAGGCGATCACCAAGCAGACGCTGCAACGTGCCGGCGCCGACACTGATGTACAGAAGTTAATGAATGAACGACTCAAAGCGCTGGCCGCAACGCACAACCTTCTGGTTAATAACGAAAGTGGTGTGGCGGAGCTTGGAGCGCTAGCCCGTGCCCAGCTTGCGCCCTATCTCGATGGTGAGCGGGTGCGGCTCGAAGGACCGCAGGTGAACCTCGCCAGTGATCTTGCCACGTCAATCGGTCTCCTCCTGCACGAGCTTGGGACCAATGCCGTCAAGCATGGCGCGCTGAGCAACGACAAGGGTCGTGTGAGCCTCAAATGGCAGGTGATCGAAAGCGAGCAGGAAAAGCGGCTGAAACTGCTGTGGAGCGAGCAAGGTGGCCCTCGGGTGCAGGCGCCCGAGCGAACCGGTTTTGGCAGCACCCTCCTCAATCAGGGACTGGGTGATGCACAGGTACACAATGAGTTCAGACCGGAAGGTCTCCTCTGCACCGTCGAGCTGCCCCTTCGCAGGCCCAAAAACGTTCGGGAACGGTGACGACCTGAGGCGATACGTCTTCGGAACCCGCGTTTATTCGACGGGTTTAGACAAGAGGACAAGTCGACATATGAATTGGCTGCGGATACAGTCGCGCCCCTAGCCATTACGGCGTGGATCCGCTTCGCCAATGTCAAAGAGCACAGTTCCGCAACAGCGTTCCGTGAGCCATCCGTGGCTGTCCGGCTCGGAATTCCGGCTCTCCAAGTCGAAGGAATGCATTGCCCGAGGTAACGATCTGACTGAGCGTTGGAAGGATTTGGACAGAAGGTCCGAAGCGGTAGTGCGCAAGTCGAATATGCTATCCTTGATTGGTACCGCATTGAACAATGCCGTCAAATGCGCGCGCCACATCAAGCGGCAGCGCGATCTCATTGCCGATTGGGAGCAACGAGGCTACGACACCACGCTTGCGAAGGCTGTTCTTGCCACGCTCAATCAAAACCTGCTTCTGCACCACAAGCATTGTGAATGGACGGCGCACGAAGTCCAGCAAGCGACGCGTGAGGCCCAGTATAGGGTGGTTTTCGCGATGCCAAAAAAGGACGCCTTAACGGACGGGCAATATGTGAGTACCAGCCCTCCGGCGCCGGCGTGATGATGCCGTC